>WNFV01010020.1_pt1 | contig 10393 bp, 8 predicted proteins | sample 5400101 | NCBI WGS metagenome assembly WNFV01 (sample SAMN13153361, study PRJNA577476) | soil metagenome | isolation source: 115 cm soil or saprolite under grassland replicate 1 | place: USA:California | collected 2016-06-15 | reverse complement strand
GAGCGGCGGTCGCTGCCCCAACGCGCGGTGCGGGCGGTGCACGTTGTAATGGTCGGTATACTCGGCCAGCACGGACCGCAGCTGCCGGTATCCGAAGATCAGCATCCGGTCCAGCACCTCACGCCGAACGGTGCCCACCCACCGCTCCGCGTAGGCGTTGGCCCGCGGCGCCCGCACCGGCGTGCGCAGCACCTGGATCCCCTCGGCCGCAAAGACAGCGTCGAACGCGGACGTGAACTTGGTGTCCCGATCGCGGAGCAGCAACCGGAAGCGGCCGACACGATCCTCGAGCTCCATGAGCAGGTTGCGGGCCTGCTGTGCCACCCACGCTCCGGTGGGATGTGGTGTCACCCCGAGCACGTGGACCCGGCGGCTGGCCACCTCGAACACGAACAGCACGTACAGCAGCTGCAACAGCGCCGTGTCGACGGTGAAGAAGTCCACCGCCAGCACACCGTTGGCCTGGGCGCGGAGGAACTGCCGCCAGGAGACCGCCGACCGCGTCGGTGCCGGGGCAACACCGGCGGCGGCGCACAGCCGCAGCGAGGCGACCAGGAACCCTGCCAGCGCGTGCTCGTGGCGGACCCGAAACCGGGCGATGGTCACGTGGTCGGGTGCCTTGTTGCCGGCCAGGACCCGGAAGGCGATGTCCTCATGGCAGCGGCGCTCGATCTGCCGGGAGGAGCGCACCCCGATGGCGTAGGCGTACAGCAGCACGCCGAGCAGCAGCTTGGGTCGTAGGCGGGATGGCCGTGCCCGTCATCACGGTGGACACGGTAGAACGGGGCCAGGTCGAGTTGGTCGACCACGTCCGCCACGAACCAGTCGAGGTGGCCGGCGGGCAGCCAGTCGCGCGGGTCGGGTGGGAGCAGGAACGCCTGGTCCGGGTCGCCGTGAAGGAAATTGTAGGCCATGCACCATTTTATTCATTCGCAACGTTAGTAGAAAATAGATCGGTTTGAGCAGGAGGATCCTCCGATCCGGATCCTATACCAATGGTTGCTGCCTAGACCGAAACTCCTGCAGTCAGCAACGATTCAGCGATGAACCGCCGCGGAAGGCCCGCCGTGCCACGACCGAATACGCTGCCCATAGCGGGCCTCGCCCGTCTCGCACCCATCGGGCTGGGCCTCGCATTCGGGCTCTGGTATGTCCTCACCGCCCCCCGCCATCCGGACGCTCCGCTGTGGCCGGTATGGATGGTGCTCACAATCGCGTTGACCACCACCGCGGGCGTGGTGTTCGCCTACGGGTTGAACCGCTGGGTCGAGTTGTTGGGATACCACACCGTCCGCGTGCGCGACGTGATCGCCCGACCCGCAACTATCCTGACCGTCACCCTGCTGGTCATTCTCGCGGGCATCCTCCGCGGACCGGTGCCGGGGACCTGGCACGGCGTGGCGCTGTACACCGTCGTGCTCCTGGGTGGCGTTCCCGCCGTTGGCGTCACGGAGGGCGTTCGCCACGCGACCAACATGTCGCTGCTCGGCACCAGAGGCGAGCAGATCGCCGTCCTCATCAGGCTGCGGCAGCTGCTGCAGCGGCTGCTGGCCGCTGCCGGTTCATTGGTCGCGCTGTGGACGCTTGCCCTCGGCGCTGGGGCAGCGATGCTGCGAAGCCTGCCGGCGGGTTCTGGGCACAGCGGGGTCACCCAGGCGCCACCGGAGGTCGTGCTGGTTCTTGGCGGGGTGGGGTCGCTGCTGGTCGCGCTGTTTTACGTACCCGCCGCCGCGGCCTTGCAGCGTCGCGGGCGGAGTCTGTGCGACGAGCTGTTCCCGCTCACCGAGGCCGAGGAGGCGTCGGCCATCCTGAGCGTGGCCGAGGATCGTCACAAGCTGGAGCAGCTACTGGGGATGGATCGCGGCGTCTTCGCGGATCTGCAGACCGGTCTGGTCATCCTCGGGCCGCTTCTTGCGGGTGCGGCCGCTGCCTTCTTGTCTCCCAACGCCTGAGTACTCAGCGCACCAACCTGCAAGCCCATACTGGTCCGACGAATCGGTCGCGTACCGGCACGGCACCGGCCGTGGCGGCTACTACTGACAGCCGTTTGCGACACAGGCTGCATCCAGGCAACCACCCGCATCACCGGCGCCCACCCCAACATCCGGGTGGTCGTCTACTCGGTGTTCGACAGCGACGAAACCCAGCACGCCGCCCACCAGGCCGGCGCCACCGCGTTCGTCCCCAAGCACGCCCCACCCGATCAGGTCCCCGCCGCCGTGCTCGCCACCTGGCAGGCCGCCAGCACCCCGAACCCGCCAGCGGCGCCACCGAGCGAGGATCCTCGGTAAGGGCCGGTCGGACGGTCACCGCCCTGGGCGGGCCGGCAGATCACAACCAGGTCTCGTCAGCCATGGCGCCAACCAGCACGCGGGTGACACCGAGGGGAGGTGGAGCCGCGTGGCGATCTGGGCGATGGACGCAGGTCGTGGCAGAGGGCGGCGATGGCACGCTGCTCCACGGTCAGCCTCCGCGTCCGCTTCGCGGTGGAGGTGGCGGCGACCAGCCCCGCGACGTCCAGGTCGCCGTGGGCAGGCCGGATCCCGCCCACCGGTCATCACATACGAGCGAACCCGTCGGCGGCCGGGTACCGCTGCTGGCTGGTCGTCCGGGGGCGCTCATGACCGGGCGTCACCAGGGATGGGCAGGAGTGACCGGCCCTTGCCTGCTGCCGATGTCCGCCCCGGCGCACATGCCCGCCGCAAGCCCGACGGCCCGCCAGCGGGAGGACGGGTGCTCATGACGGCAGGGCGGCCTGCAGCTCGGCCCGCAGGCTGGGGGTGAGGACCCTCGCCGACGCGGGTGACCAGGGTCGCCATCTCGTAGCCGACCCCGCCCACGTCGCAGGAGGAGGCGGCCAGCACCGTCAGGCAGGAGCCGTCGCCGATCGCCATGACGAACAGGAAGCCGCGCTCCATCTCGACCACGGTCTGCTTGACGGTCCCGGCGTCGAAGTAGCGGGCGGCGCCCTGGCTCAGGCTGGCCACCCCCGAGGCGATGGCGGCGAGCTGGTCGGCCATTGGCCGGTCCAGCCGCTCGGAGACCGCGATCGGCAGGCCGTCGGCGGAGACGACCATGGCGTGGGCGACGCCGGGGGTGCGCTTGGCGAAGTTGCCGATGAGCCAGTTGAGGTCGCGGGCGTCGGCGCTGAGCGGCGGCATGGGCGCTCCTGGTGCTGCGGTGGCTTGTGGCCACCCGCGAGCCCTGCAGGAAGCGTCGTCGGTCCGCTGGCCCGGATGCGGACCGTCGGCGACCATGCGACCCGGTTGCGGCCGCTTCGGCGGCTGGAAGCATACTGCGAACCCCGTCGGGAAAAACGCGCTGGTTCCCCGGAGGTTGACCGGCCCCGCCCGGCGGAGCAGCCTGATGGCGAGGTGCGCAGGCAGGCATCGCATTCGGGCCGGTACCGTTCGGACCTGGGAGCCGTCCTCGGCAAAGGTGACGTCGCGGAGGTGATGCAACGCCTCGATCGCCCGATGCCACGGATCAAGTCGGCGAGGCGGGCGGGGCTGCCTGGACGTGGGTGAGGCTGGTGACCGCATCGACGGTCACGATCCGCCACCTGATGACGCCCATGGCTCGGGCGGATCCTCGGCGGACTCCCTTGCCCATGCGTTGGCGGTCACCCCGTACCGCCACCCGGCAAGTCCGGTCGCCCCAACGCGACGTTGTCCTTGGCGCAAGCTCCTGGTGAGCTGGGATCTCCATCGGTGCGGCGGGCCTGGCTGTGAGTGCTCCTTGCCCGTCGTGGTCACCCGAGCCAAGGAATCGCGGTGCAAAGGCGCTGGTCAGGCAGATTTGCCCGTCGCGGTCCCAGGCGGGACCGGCAACGCATGGGCAAACCCACAAGCGGCAGAAACACCTCGTCGGCTGGTCCTTGCGGGCGGGTTTGTGGTCGATGACGGCCGCGGTCGGCGCCTGCAGGGACGCGTGGCTGCACTGGGGTTCGAGGACCTGCGTGGGTATCTGCAGGCCCGCTGTGACGCCGGCTTCAGCGTCCCGCAGCTTGCCGTAGAACTTGGCCTTTCCGACTGGCAGGTGCAGACGGCGCTGGCGCGGTCCGGGGTGCGGCTGGCGCCCCGCCCATAGCGGCTTGCCCAGCAACGACGGCGGTACACCCAGGAGCGGATCGCCGCTCGCGTGACTGAACTCGGCTTTGCCGACGTGGGCGCCTACCTGACGGATCGGGTCCTGGAGCGGCGGTGGCTGCTGGCCGAGGTGGCCGCGGAGTTGGCCGCGCACCGGGTGACGGTGCGGCGGCTGCTGGAGCGCTCTGGGATCCGACGGGTGCAGCGCACGCCGGCTGAGCGGACGGCGGCCGACAAGGGCCGTCGGGTCCAGTCAGTGTCGTGGCAGGCACGTCGGGTGGCACGGCTGGAGGAGCTGGGCTTCGCGGACCTTGCGACCTACCTGCGGGTCCGCCACGTCGAGCAGGGTTGGTCGGTGAAGCGGATGCGTGCGGAACTTCGAGTCGGCCGCAGATGGTTGGTGGGGGAGCTGGCCCGGCTCGGGCTGCGGCTGCGGCCCTGATCCGAAGGTCCGACGGTGGCTGCATCGATGATGGGCCAGCGTCGCGCCGCATCGGTGCTGCGGCAAGGGCTGTGCTCGGCGTTCCTGCCCGGATTCACGGTCCGCATCCCTGGCAGGGCGCCAACCGATAGAGCAGGGCGCGAGCAGCGACGTTGCCTGCGACCGTCGACGGCCATGGAGCTGATCCCGATGGACGGCGGCTGCGTCACCCGATTGCCGCCGGACAATCGGAACTCGTTGGACGCCCTCACGCCCCGAAGGCACACTGCTCGGCGTGCTTATGCCTCCCCCGTTCGATCCCGAGCGCGAGATCCAGCAGCTCTACCGTGATCTGGCCAGCAAGGAGCCGGCCGAGTTCCGACGCGCCTACCTCGCTCGCCTTGAGGAGGGCCGCCTGGTGTGGCCCGGGACGACCGTTCCACGGCTTGGGGTCATCCCCGCCGCCCAGACGGCCTCGGGGCTGATCGTGCCGGCTTCGGCGGTTGCCGGGCCGGCGCCGATCGACGCCATGTCGACCTACCTGACCAGCACCGAGGTGCTGGGGCGGCCGCTCACCGACGCGGAGCTGGACCCGCTGCTCAAGTCGGCCACCGACGAGCACTTCATCATGGAGGCGGCGACCTGGCTGGCCCAGCTGGAGCACCACGGCTCCCTGGACATCGATCTCCAGTTGGAGGCCGCCGGCAAGATGTTCACCGAGCCGGCGCTCACAAAGGTCCAGAACCTGGTTCGGACGGGGTACCGGCTGCTCGCCCCCCAGGTCCTGCTGGCGGTCATCAAGGCCGCCCTGCTCGTTTCGCCAGCTGGCACCCCGGCCCGGGCCGACGACAAGGGCCTCAACCCGTTCACCTTCGCGATGCTGGGGGTGGCCGACCGGCTCGGCGTCCATGGCAACGGCAACGGCGGGCTGTGGGGCAGCTACCCCGCCGACCTGTCGCTGGAGGTCGCCCGCAACCAGTCCTTCAACGCCGACCACAACTTCGGGTCGCTGCTTGCCCGCTACCAGCGCCTGTGGCACGACCTCCCCGGTCAGCTCGCCGGGGAGCCCGGCGCAGTCGACGTGGAGGGTGTCTTCGAGCAGGTCACCGGCGTCACCCTCGACGACCTGCTGCTGGTCGGGGCGCCGGCCATCGGCGCGGCCGAACGCGGCCAGGTCCGGTTCGAGCGGGGCTACTTCTACGACAACATCCCGTTGCCGAAGGCCACGCTGGATGCTGCGTTGCGGCTGTTGGCGACGGACAAGGCGACGATGGGGCGCTTGGTGCACCAGGAGGCGCAGGCCAGCGGCTTCGACTGGTCCTACACCGCCTTCCGGCGGTTCCCGATGCTGCACGCCGACAACGGCGACCTCATCCTGCTCAGCCCGGTGTTCTTGCAGGAGCGGCTCACCGGCGGGGCCGCCTACTGGACCCTCCACGACCACTTCCTCGCCCAGGGCACGGCGGTCGACCAGTTCCGGTCCTTCCACGGTCAGGTGGTAGAGGCGTACGCCCGAGAGAGCGTCGAGCGCATGGTCCCCGAGCTACCGGGCGGTTCCCGTCGCGTGTTGTACGAGGAGGACATGCAACGGGCCTGGAGCCCCAGGCGCGGCAAGGTATCGGTCTGCGACATCGCCATCGACTACGGCTGGGCCTGGGTGTGCATCGAGGTCGTCTCCGGGCGCCTGACCCAGAAGTCCCTCAGCGGCGGAACCGCGGCCGACTTCGACCAGGACGTCGCCAAGCTCGTCGAGAAGAAGGTCAAGCAGCTGGACGCCACCATCCAGCACCTGGACCGCCACGAGGAAAAGCTGAGCGGTCGGCCAAGGACACCGGGGCGGAGGATCTACCCGGTGGTCCTGGTGGCGCACGGCTTCCCGGTGAACCCGATTTCCATGAGCGAGCTCCACGAGCGGGTCGCCCGGGCCGGCTTGCTGCAGGGAGTCCACGTCGGTCGGCTGGAGATCGTCGACCTGGACGAGCTCGAGCAGATCGAGGCGCTGCACGAGTCCGGCGGCCCGTCGCTTGCCAGGCTGCTCGCCGACAAGCAGACCGCCAACCTGTATCGGACGGCGCTCAACCAATACCTCTACTTCGAGCGACGGGTCCCCCTTGCCCGGCCAGACCGCCAGGGTCGCCTGGGGCGAGAGGTCATGGAGGGGATCGCGGCCAGGTACGAGCTCCTGAGCCAGAACCCGCGTGGCAAGGCAGTCGGGGCGTGAGATTGCTGGCCTGCACGCTGCTGTGCTGGGGGTGGGCCCGGCCTGCCGCATTCGGTGGGGCCTGGCCGAGACGAAGCGGAGCGTCAGGCGTTACGCTCGGCGGGCTTCCAGCAGCCGTACTGGATGGGCGATGCCCTCCAGCTGCACCAGCCCCAGCTCGACGAAGGTCACACCCTGGGGCGGCGCCCTCTGGACGACGGGCTCGCTCACCAGGACCCGACTGGCGCTGGCATAGGCGGCGATCCGAGCCGCCAGGTTGACGGTGCGGCCGAAGTAGTCGCCGCCCTGTGCCACCACCGGCCCGGCGGCCACCCCCACATGCGCGGGTGGCAGCCCGGCCGCCGGCAGCTCCTCCACCATCTGAAGCGCCGCCAGCACCGCCCCCGCGGGTTCACGGAAGTGGAACATCACCCCGTCGCCCAGCCACTTGGCGGGCACCCCGCCGTGCTCGCGGGAGGAGCGGCGGACCAGCACGGCCAGGGACTCGGCCAGCGCGGCGGCGGCCTGGTCGCCGCGCTCCTCGGTCAGCCGCGTGTAGCCCACCAGGTCCAGGAAGCACATCGCTGGCACCCGCTCCGGCCGCCCCAACCCGCCGGCCTGCTCCAGCGCCGTCTCGATCTCCTCGACCATCTGCTCGATCCAGGCCAGCTCCTGCTGCCGGCGGTAGGCGGCCATCAGCGCGCGGTCGATCAGGGGAGCGACGTTGAGGTCGCCGGACAGCCGGGAGGCCTGCTCCCTGGCGGTCTGCTGGTCGGCGCCGGAGGCCAGCATGGGCGCAATGAACCGCGCCTGCCAGACATCTTTCTCGACGCCGGCGATCAGGCGCATGCCCTCGGCGTAGCCGCGGCCCAGCCGGCTCGACCAGACCTGGTCCAGGATGCCGGTGGACAGGCCGAGCTGCAGCAGCGGCACCACCTCCAGCTCGTCCTCCCTGATCAGCTCGTCGGGCGCCATCCTGGTATAGCCCATGGACTCCAGGGCACTGCCGAGCAGCTCCAGCGGCACCCCGGTCTCCTGGCTCACCTGCCGGTAGGTCCGCGCCGAGCGCAGCGCCCACCGCCGGAACGGCGGGGCCTCCAGGAACCCAAACGACAGCCGGCCGTCCCGGATCGCCGCGGCGATCCCCGCCATCGGCAGGCCGGCCTGCTCGCACGCGGTGGCCAGGCGGACCTTCTGCACGTCGGTCTCCAGGAACGGGCCCGCACCGTCGCGGGCCACCAGGACGCCGAGGTCGACCAGCCGCTGGACCTCGGCCTCCGTCACGCCGGCGAGGTCGGCAAGTCCCGCTGCCGAGAGCGCATTCATGCCGCCGTCATCCTAGGAGCGGTGTGGCCTGCTGGCGAGGGTCGCACCCGTCCCAGCCGGAGCTGGCTTCGTGCCGCTGCTGGCGGCACGAAAACGACCCGGACTTGGCAGGAGCGCAAGCCCGACGTGCGCTCAGGACCGCGCACGAACTTACGAGCCGGACCACGTTAGCCACCACGTGCTGGCCCGGCTCGAGCTTATGCGGCCCTGCCGTGGCGAGGTCGGCTACCCGGGCGTCTTCGAGGTCCCGGCGGTCGACATGGCGGTCCTGCGGCTTGGATCGCCGAGTCCAGCACGGCCGTGTCGACCTCGTAGTGCCGGCCGTCAGGGCGCGTTCGATGAGGTAGCGGTCGTCGTCCGGGTAGAAGACGGCCTTGTCGGGCTCCGGACCGGCGAACGCGGTAACGGCCTCCATCGAGGACCACAAGGTGAACATCACGAACTCGCACCGGTCGCCGACGTCGCGCCGCAGCATGAGGGCAGCCCGGTTGCCGGGCGTGCGGGCGTAGCCGGCGATGCCGGTGGTCCGCATGTAGCTGGCATAGGCGTCGCCGTCCTCGCGACGGACGGCGCCTCTCCAGATCCGCGCGATCTGCACTCCGAGCACGGAGCGGCCGCCATCGGGCTCCCCCGGGAGGGCAGCCGAGCATGGACCCGCATGCCAGCGTCGAGTTCGGGGCGCGAGGACCAGACCCCGCCGACTTGAGGATTCGAGCAGCGACATGATTCCGGCTGAAGCCGGGGCGGTGGTCGACCCGCCTCGACTGGTCTGGATACATCAGACACGCGATAGGATGGATACAGGCACCTCTTCTGCGCTTCTGTTATATCGGTATAGTCTGATCGCGTGAGAGTTCATTAGATGGATACTCCTGCGCCCGCAGCGCACGTCGCGGGTATCAATCGAGAGAACCGCGCCCTCCTCGAGCGGCTGCACCGCAACCTGCCCGGTGCATTCGATGTCGAACATGCCTCGGCGGCGCTCGGCCTCGACGTCGACCGCACCCGGAAGCTCCTCGCGTATCTCGCACGCCGTGGATGGCTGTCGCGAGTCCGCCGTGGCCTCTACGTCGCTGTCCCGCTCGACACGCGACGGCCCGGCGAGTGGGTCGAGGACGCCTGGGCTGTCGCGGACCGGATCTTCAGCCCCTGCTACATCGGCGGCTGGAGCGCATGCCAGCACTGGGGCATGACCGACCAGGTCTTCCGGACAGTGCTCGTCGTTTCCGGGAGGAAGGTGCGCAACCGTGAGCCAGTGATCCAGGGCACGCCGTACCGCGTCACCGTCCGGTCCGAGGACAAGTTGTTCGGCACGACCCCGGTGTGGCGTGATCAGGTTCGCGTCCAAGTCTCCGATCCAACCCGCACCATCGTGGATGTGCTGGACGCCCCCATACTCGGCGGCGGGATGCGCCATGTGGCAGACGTCGTCCACGAGTACCTCACGGGTGAGCACCGAGACGACGAGCTGCTCGTCGCGTACGCCGACCGGCTGGGCAACCGAGCGGTGTTCAAGCGCCTGGGCTTCGTCCTCGAACACCTGCGCCTCGAGGCGCCTGGGCTCGTCGCCGCGTGTTTGGAGCGGCGTAGCACAGGCCTCGTTGCGCTCGATCCCTCCGTCGACGCGAAGGGACGCATCGTCCGGCGCTGGGGCATCAGAGCCAACGTAAGCCTCGGCAGGCCTGGGGGCGACTGGTGATCACGCGCGCCGACGTCGTCGAACGGGTCACGGAGTGGGGCCTCACCGAAGAGGTCGTCGAGAAGGACTACGTCCTCGGGTGGCTGCTGTGGGGCATTGGTACCGATCCGGTCTTGGCGCAGGCGTGGGTCTTCAAGGGAGGCACCTGCCTCAAGAAGTGCTACATCGAGACCTACCGCTATTCCGAGGACCTCGACTTCACTGTGGTCCGGGGCGGTCCGTTCCGCCCCGACGACATCGAGCCGCTTCTCCTCCGGACCCTGGCGCGCATCACCGACGAGTCGGGCATCGACTTCGCGACACCGCCGCGGCTGCTTCTCCGTCCCAACGAGACATCCACCGAAGGGCGCGTGTACTACACCGGCCCGCGGCGAACACCGCAGCCGGCGCGGGTCAAGCTCGACATCTCCGCCGACGAGGTGGTCGTCCGTCCGCCGGTACTGCAGCAGATCGGCCACCCGTATCCCGACGCGTTCCCGGCCGGGGGCACGATCCGCTGCTACTCCTTCGACGAGCTGTTCGCCGAGAAGATCCGAGCGATGGCGCAGCGGGGACGGCCGCGCGACCTGTACGACATCGTCAACCTCTTCCGACGCAACGACCTCCGCATGTACCCCGACGCGATCCGGTCCGCGCTGGTCGAGAAGTGCGCCGCCAAG
>WNFV01030167.1_pt1 | contig 10394 bp, 7 predicted proteins | sample 5400101 | NCBI WGS metagenome assembly WNFV01 (sample SAMN13153361, study PRJNA577476) | soil metagenome | isolation source: 115 cm soil or saprolite under grassland replicate 1 | place: USA:California | collected 2016-06-15 | reverse complement strand
GGCCATATTCGTCGCGCCCATCGTGAGCACCGGCGGCATCTCGGCACGCTTACGGCGCAGGCCGAGCCACCGCAGCAGTCGGCCGGACAGTGTGGTATCGTGTGGGGGCGGATCCATCTGAAGCAACAACTCGTTGAGTAAGCCGCTATTGCCGCCCATCCCCATACCGCCCATCATGATATTCGCGCGGTCACCAGATTTGTTCGCATGGCCCATACCCGTCATGCCCCCGGAGACCATGCTGTTGCTGCGCGCCCCGCCGATCGCGTCGATCTCGTCGATGAACAGGATGCATGCGCCATACTCGCGGGCCAACTTGCGGGCCTTGACATACAGCCGCATCACCTTGATATTACCCATACCCATCCAAGCCGAAGTAAGCGACGGAGCGCTGAGATAACCGAACGGCACCCCTGCCTCGGTCGAGATCGCCTGGGCCAGGTAGCTCTTGCCGGTGCCGGGCGGACCGATCAGCAGAACACCGCGCGTGACCTCACCGCCCATATCTTTGAAATCCTTGACCCCTTTGAGGAGCGTCACGATGCGATGCGCGGCCTCCAGCACCTCCGGGTTGCCCTTGTAGTCTTTGAAGCTCACGCCAGTCTCACCGGGCTTCACCCAATAGATACGGGTGCGGGCCATGAAGAAGTACATGAGGGAAAACTGGAAGCCGATGAAGACGAACAGGTAGGTACCCATTGTGACGACCTGGAGGATCACCGGCCCCATCGGCTGCGTAGACACGAACGAGATCGCGCTAGGGATAATATTGAGCAGCAGCCAGATCACGAACAGCAGCACCGCACCCCGACGGATGAAGCGCACGAGCTTCCAGTTCCAGCGGTGGAAGAAGGTGTCAATCTTCTGGTCGATCTCGCGATCCAGGTCGTCGCGGTAGCGGTACTCGCGATCCGGTCGGTACGGTTCAAGCGCCATGTCCGTCTCCATTTAGTAATGGCTTAGTTCCCGCCGGGGACTATCAGCGTCCTCACTTTGCCGTCTCTATCGGCGAGGAATGTGATCGGCAGCTTGGCACTGCCCTGCGGCGACGACAGATCTACGGCATAGAAGTACATGCTGCCACCGTCGTTAAGCTTTACGCCGCCAATATAATCATAATGACGATATTGAAGCCCGCCCGTGCGTTCATTATTGGCTTGAGCCTGCATCGTTGCCTTAGAAACTCCGTTCTGTAGGTGACTGACCTGAGAGGTAGCACTGAGCGATTCCCACATCAAGTCGGCGTTGAAGGTCTGCTGGCCCTGGATATAATTCTGGACGGCCGGCGGCGGTGGGAGCGCTACGACGCGCACGTCTTGCGTTGTGCTGGCCGACGGCCACCAGAGCTGGACACCCATCCAGACTATTACCCCCAGCAGCACGACGACGACGCCGACGAAGACGGCGTACGGACGCATCCAGCGGAATACGAGCGTCATCGCGTAGAGCCAGCGTCGGAACAGCAAGCGCAGGGTGCGGCGCAACCGCAGCCAGCGGCCAGGACGCTTGGCCGGCGGGGCGATCAACGCGTGGTCCGGTTGAAGCAGAGGGGCTGGTGGAGCCGCTGGCGCGCTTATGACGGGGAGTTGGGCTTCGTGCGATTCTTCCATCGTCTTCACCACGATTCGGTTCGTACTTGCATATGCGGATAAGAGGCTTTCGCAGCTGCAAAAGGCGTGCCACGCCACCTTCGCCCGCGCCGAGGTAGAGGGTAGCTCCGATAGGCACGGTTTGCTAGATCAAAAGGTTTCGTATAGATTAAAGTATACTCCATCATGCCGTGAAGATCAATACATTGTGAATAAGCATACGCAACAACTCGCGCCTGTGGATGTATCGCGCCCGCCGCGTGGCCGGCGAATCCGTCGCCTCGATTTACTCGCCGCGATCGTACTGATCGCTTATGGCGCGCTGGCGGTCAGCGCACAGCTTGGCGCGAACCTTGCCGGGCAGGGGCTTGACCCGGTCTGGGCGGCGGCCCGGCAGCGCGGGACGTTGCGGGTCGCGGTCGATTACGGATTCTTTCCCTTCACCGATATCAAGAACGGCGTTCCATCGGGGTACGACATCGATCTGGCACTCGCCGTCGCGGGGAAACTAGGGTTGCGCGCCGAGTTCGTGCCAAGCAGCCTCGACTCGATCTACGACGACCTCGCCAATCACAAGGCCGACATCGCTGCCTCGGCGCTGCCGTACGCGCCTGAGCAGGGCTGGCGTGCGAGCTTCTCGACCTTCTATTTCAACGCCGGGCAGGTGCTGGTCGTCGCCGAAAGCTCGCCGATCAGCGGCCCGGATCAACTCGGCGGACGTATCGTTGGCGTGCCGCTCGGCTCCGATGCCGACACCTACGCCCGTAACATGATTACGAATAACCCTACGATTGTGCGACGCTCGAACTATGACACCGCCGCCGAGGTGCTGGCCGACCTACGGCGCGGCGCGCTCGACGCGGCGATCGTGGACAATGCGGCGGCGCTGAGCGAGATCGGGCGCGGGCCTGGGGTGCGGCTGGTCGAGCCGGCGCTGACGCTGGAGCCATATGTGCTGGCGATGCCGTCCGAGGCGTTCCAGTTGCACGCTGAGGTCAATCGCGCACTCGACGAACTGCGGCAGCAGGGCTTTTTCGATCAGCTCGGCAGGAAGTGGTTCATGGAGAAACGCTGAACGCTGAATGCTGAACGCTGAACGCTGAACGCTGAATGCTGAACGCTGAACGCTGAACGCTGAACGCTGAACGCTGAACGCTGAATGCTGAATGCTGAATGCTGAATGCTGAACGCTGAATGCTGAATGCTGAATGCTGAATGCTGAACGCTGAACGCTGAAGGTTCTTCTTTATCGTTTATCGTTTATCGTTTATCGTTTATTGTTTATCGTTTCCGAGCGCGTCACGCATACCGAAACTCCATCTCGACCTCGCCGACCTTGATCCGGTCGCCCTGGCTCAGGCGCTGCGGCTGGCGCTGCGGCACCAGCGAGCCATTGAGCAGCGTGCCGTTGGTCGAACCCACATCGGTGATCATGTAGTAATCGCCGTCGCGGGTGATGATGGCGTGGTTGCGCGAGGCGATCCCGCGGTCGTGTTCGGCCAGATCCAGCTCGGGGTAGTGATTCTGCCGCGGGTCGCGCCGGCCGATCCGGATCGGCGTCCGTTCGAGCTTCTGCTCCCAGGAGCCGCGCGGCGAGGTGATCAGCAATCGCGCGACCGGCGGGCTGAGCGGCGCCCCGCAGCCGGCGCAAAACCGCGCGCCCGGTTTGTTGACACGTCCGCAGCGGTTGCATGTCGCGCTGCCGAGCGGCGGCGCCGGCGCGAGCGGTGGCGGGACGGCATCCCCGTAAGGGGCGACCTGCTGCTGGAGCCGCGATGCCGGCACCGTCGCCGTCGAGGTTATCGCTGGGGCGGCGACCGGGGGCGGCGGCGTGGCGCGGGCGGTCGGGTCCTCGAACTCGGCGGCGCTGCGGTAGCGCAGGCCCGGATCGAGCGCCATCGCTCTCACGATCACGCGCTCGGTCTGGGAATCCACCGAAGGGTTCAGCTTGCGGATGCTGGCAGCCGAGGGCGTTTGCAGCGGGATGGGCGGCATATTGGTCAGCAGGTGCAACAGCGTCGCGCCGAGTGCATACACATCCGATCGCGCGTCGGTCTGCCCTTTGCCGTATTGCTCGGGCGGCGCATAGCCCGCCGACCCCATGGCGATCGTGTCCTTCGATTTGCGCTCTTTGTAGGTGCGCGCGACGCCGAAATCGATCAGCTTGAGTACTCCCTCGGGCGTCAGCATAATGTTCGAGGGCTTGAGGTCGCGGTAGATGATCGGCGGCTGGCGTGTGTGCAGGTAGTGCAGTACGCGCGCGACCTGGATGCCATAGCTAAGCACCTGCTGCTCCAGGAGCGGCGCGTTGGCCTCGTGGAGACGTTGCTCGAGCGGCTGGCCGGGAACGAATTCCATCACAAGGATGGGCTTGCCCTGGTACTCGAAGAAATCGGCGACGACCGGCAGGTTCGGATGGCTGAGCGAGCTGAGCAGCTCGGCCTCCTGCAGAAACAACTTGCGGTTCTCCTCGACCTCGCTGGCCGGCGCGTCCGGTGGCGGGCGCATCTCCTTGAGCGCCCAGATCGCGCCGTCGACCTGGCGTTGCGCGCGATAGACCGCGCCCATACCGCCGCGCCCGATCACTCCCAGGATCGTGTACTCCCCGCGCGCGCCGTGGATGACGGTATTGGGTGCAAACAGATCGGACATAATGTTGTGACGCGGGTCGCGGGCGCCCGCCCGGCCTCCGCGCTACGCAATTCGATCGATGATACAGCCCCTCAATTCTACCATAACGGGGGCGATCGTGTGTGAGGGCCACCGCCAGCACAGCGCCACGCGGTATGCTATACTAACGGATAGCGGATACTCCGGCGCAACCTCGCGCGGCGTCCTGCCGTACTATAGGATGCGGCGATGCGCGGAATCACCTTTGAAGTGCGCCGCATGTCCCTCGAAAGGAGTTAGCGATGGCCGGTGAGGTCAATCTGCGGGCGACCTTGGGGCGCCCGTTTCTGGCGACGGTGGATACCCCACAGGTCGCCTATTTACTGCTCGAAGTGTCGCCGAGTCAGGCGGTCGCACAGATGCGGATGCCGATCAACGTCAGCTTTGTGCTTGACCACAGCGGCTCGATGAAGGGCGATAAAATCGATCGCGTGCGCCGTGCGACCGCCCGCGCGATCGAGCTGCTCGACCCGCAAGATATTGCCTCGGTGGTGATCTTCGATCATCGCGCCGACGTACTGATTCCGGCCGCACCGGTCGTCAACCCCCAGGATGCGCAGCGTAAGATCGGCCAGATCCGCGACGCCGGCGGCACCAAGATCGCCCCGGCGATCGAGAAGGGGCTGCGCGAGATCGACAAGGGCGGGGCGACCGCCGTCCGCCGCATGGTGCTACTCACCGATGGGCAGACCGAGAACGAGGGCGACTGCCTGCGCCAGGCCGACGTGGCCGGACAGCGCGGCGTGCCGATCACCGCGCTCGGCGTCGGGAAGGACTGGAACGAGGATCTACTGATCGATGTGGCGAACCGCTCCGGCGGCACGGCCGACTATATCGACCAGCCGGATAAGATCATCGACTACTTCCAGAACACCGTCCAGCGCGCCCAGGCGACCGTGATCCAGAACGCGAACCTGACGCTGCGACTGGTGCAGGGCGTGACGCCACGGGCGGTCTGGCAGGTCTATCCGCTGATCAGCAACCTGGGCTACCAGCCCGTCTCGGATCGCGACGTGTTCGTGCCGCTGGGCGAGCTTGAGAGCGGAGGCGGGCGCCAGCTGCTGATCGAGCTGCTGGTCGATCCGCGGCCGGCCGGCCAGTATCGTCTCGGCCTGGCCGAGGTCAGCTACGACGTGTCGGCGCTGAACCAGCAGGGCGAAAAAATCCGCGCCGAGGTCATGCTGACCTTCACTTCCGACCCGGCGCTGACCAGCCAGGTCGTCGGGCAGTCGAGCTAGCTCAGACGATGCAGCAGGAGATCGCCAACTTGCAGCAGAGTGGCCAGCTTTCGAGCGAGGGTCAGAAGACGATGAAGTTCGGGACGCGCAAAACCGTGCGCCTGAGCGACCTCGATGTGCCGGAGGAGCTGCGGTCCAAGAGCGGGCAGTAAGACAGGGTTCAGATCTGGTGATCAGGTAGCGGCGATCGCGATAGCCAGCAGCAACGAGGTGTTTCCACCCAAGCTGGGGGCCGGGTATGCCATCTGAGCGATCGCCGTCAAGAACGCAGAGCGCACAAAGGGATATGTTCCTTCCAAACGATCGGCTCACAACTGTTCAGAAGAGGGAATTGCGGTGGGTTGTTTGCGGACGCCCAGGGTGCTATCATAGCGTAACAATGCCCGCCGGAGTGGCGAAATGGCAGACGCTACGGTCTTAAAAACCGTTGGGGGCAACCCCGTACGGGTTCGAGTCCCGTCTCCGGCACCAGCACTAGAATGCGGAAAAACGCCCTTCGTCTATCATGGACGAGGGGCGTTTTCGTGGGCGCGGCAGCAACGGCGGGAGCAACGGGAGCAATGGACTGATGAGGACCTTTGCGGTCAGTGTGACCTCCCGGCAATGATATGAACCTTCGATGGAGCGGAGCAACAGCGTCTGCCTCACTATCGATAATGTGCGATATGATAGCTGAGAAGCACTCTAGCCGATTGAAAAGCGCAATAGGCGTACTGCACAATGTTCCAAGCGGCTCGCTTGATTTGCGGCATAGGCCGCGGAGCGGCGCGGATGCTGGTAGATGGGCGCGGATAAGTTCAGGAACTCATTCGCGCCAGTCTCTCTCATCCCTACCATCAGCGGCCCATACTCGCACACCTCTGCTTCCAGCGCAGAGATAGTGAGATTGGCGAAAGTTGTCCTGCGCTGGTCGCGTTGGACGTCACGCTGATGCGAGGGGACGACCATGTACGTCGCGTCAATACATGCCCGCCGCAGCGAGTGATCTGGCCTGTTGAACCGCCGGCAGATCGTAGCGCAACCCGGTGAGCTCCTCGGAGACCTGCCACAGCCGAGCGGCGACAGCTCGATCGTGCGAACGTGCGCTCGACCTAGCCTTGCCTGGGGCGCCGCGCATGCCAAACATGCCCAGCGGACCGATATACTCGCCGCCCCGAATGTCGGCGGCGGTCGCCGCATAGAGCGTTGGCAACGCGCCTATCGCCGCACTCTGCGCAAAGAGCCGATTGGCGACCTCCATGAACCGCTCGCCAAAGCGCGAGCCGGACATGCGCGGGCCGGCCGCCTGCAGGTTAGTCGCTGCGTAGCCAGGATGGCAGCCAACCGCACGCGCATCGACGCCGGCGGCCGTGAAGCGCCGCTGCAACTCGTATGCGAAGAGCAGATTGGCCAGCTTGCTCTGGCTGTATGCGCGCCATGGTCGGTAGGACTGCTTCCCATCCAGGTTATCGAAGTCGATCTTCCCCGATGCGTGTGCGCCACTGCTGACGACCACTACCCGCGCGCGCGGTGCGGCCAGGATCGCCGGCAGCAGGAGCCCGGTCAAGGCGAAGTGCCCCAGATGATTGGTCCCAAACTGCATCTCGAAGCCATCGACCGTGCGGCGGTAGGGCAGGGCCATCACACCGGCGTTGTTGATCAGCAGTGGCAGCGCCTCGAAGCGCTGCCGAAAGGCTGCGGCGAAGCGCCGCACGCTGCTGAGATCGCTGAGATCCAATGCCATCACTTCGGCTGCGGCGCCTGGGTATGTGCGCTTTATCGCCGCCACTGCCGCCTGTCCCTTCTCTACGTTGCGGACCGCCAAGATCACCCGCGCGCCTTTGCCGGCCAATGCCGACGCTGCTTCGTAGCCGATCCCGCTGTTGCCGCCAGTGATCACCGCGACTTTGCCGCGCTGATCGGGAATATCCGCAATTGTCCATTGGTTTGCTGCCACGATGATCCTCCTTATGATGAGTGAGCCGATAGCAATTTGGTACCCTCAGAGCCGCTGTGCCGTAGCCTTACGATTAGAGTGAACGTTCATTCAAGTGCGGTCAAAAAAAATTAGCGGGCGATCGCGTGCCAGCATGCCGCCGCAATCTCGGCCAGCTGCTCATCGCTCATCGTAGTTGCGTCGGTGGCGTGGCGATGAGCAATCCGTGCCGCGACGCCCAGCGTGAGCTCGTAGATCACATCCAGCGGCAAATCCTTGAGTGGCCGCTTGGCGGGATCGCCCTCGAACAGCTCGGCGAGGAAGGCGAAATCGCCGCCCTCGATCAGCTCGACAGGCTGCGCCGCGGCCTGATAAAACGGCGAGTGCTTGTACTGCTCCAGAAAGCGTGCCTCGTGCGGATGGGTGCGATAGAAATGGTAGGCGTTGAGCCAGATCTGCTGAAAGGCATCGGCCAGCGGGAGCGCTTGCGGGCGGCCGGCCAGCAAAGCGAGATTGAAGTCAGCCTCAAGTTCTTTGTAGAGCGCGTGAATGAGATCCTCCTTGCTGGCGAAGTAGTGATAGATAATCCCCGCGCTAACGCCGGCGCGCTGCGCCACCGCCGACATCGGCGCGCCATGAAAGCCGTGCTCAGCGATTAGCTCCAACGCAGCCTGCAAAATAGTTTCGCGCTTATCCTTGGGTGCCATACGAGTTTGACCAATCTCGACTAGATTGAACGTTCATTCACATTCTAGTATAGTCTTTGTGGATTGTCAAGAGCCGGGCTGCAGCGACCGATATCGCGGCACAAATTCCGCCATTCCTTGCTCGCCGAGCCGAATCAGCAGGCCGTGTGCCAACCAACTGTGCACAAGCTCGCTGGCCAGGAGTATGCGCGCGATGCCCATCCCCACCCAACGCGAAGAGCAGCACCGTCCGCGCAAGGTAGGCCGCGCTCGCGTTGATAATGTGGGCGAGCGCATTGTGCACCTGGGACGAGCCCGTAATGCGAAAATCCCGGGGTGTTTCAAGGTCACGTGGCCAGGAAGAGGGATGTTGCGCTGCTGTTTCGACCAATTGGCGGTAGGCCAGTCGGCGATTGGTGGACGATAGATGACCGTGCCGCTTTCGGTCGCTACCTCGTGCGCATCAACGCTCAGTGGAGGACAGAAGATCATAATCGCCTGCTCGGGTAGGGGACTCGTGGAGATCATATGAGGCAGCACGTGGCGTATACCGCACATTATGGAGCTTGACACCATACTCCACCATTATCCCGATCCCGTCTTTCCGGACAACTACTATCCTGATGCGGTGTCATGGTCGGGGAGGGGTTTGGAGCTGGAGACGCGATCGCCTAACCATTGCTGCTTATGGGAGGAGAGATCATTGCCTTTTCAACGGCATCTTCGTCTTCATCAGCGATGCTAATCAAGCCCGACACAGGGCATCGTGTCTCCATGGGGCCTACACGCTCAGAAGCGGCGACATGCTTAACTTACACCTTCAACTCTAACGGCGCCGCCCAAGAACAAGTGCCCAATCTGTGGATGATGTAGCACGTTCGAAGCAGTGCCGTACAAAGCAAGCTGTCCTTGTTGCAAGACAATGGCATAATCCGATACGGCGAGTGCTTTTTTGGCATTTTGTTCGATCATGAGGATCGTTACACCTTTATCGCGCAAGTTCTGAAGCAGCTCGAACGTTTGCTGAACGAGGATCGGGGATAGCCCAATCGAGGGTTCGTCAATCAGGAGAATTTTGGGATCGAGTAACATTGCCCGCCCAATCTCTAGCATTTTTTGCTCACCGCCGCTCAAAGTCCCAGCTTGCTTTTTGCGCCGTTCTTTTAAAATAGGGAACTGGTCATAGACTTTTTCCATCCGTCGCCGGGTCTCTGTTAAATTGCCAAGACTCACACCGCCAAATTCTAAATTGTGTTCCACGCTCAATTGAGTAAACAGATTGCGCCCTTGCGGAACATACGCCATGCCCAACCGTAAAAGCTGCAGCGGCGGCAAGCCGGTAATATCCTTACCTTCGAGATGTACACGACCTGTGCGTAACTTTAACATGCCAAAGAGGGTTTTGAAAAGAGTTGACTTGCCTGCTCCGTTAGGTCCAATCACCGTCGTGAGCGCGCCACGAGGCACGTGGATTGTTGTCCCGTGAAGAATTGTTGTTTGACCATAGCCTGCAACAATGTCTTGAGTCTGAAGGATAGTATCAACGTTAGCGTCCAAGATACGCCTCAATCACTCTAGGATCACGCCGCACCTCATCAGCAGTCCCGGTCATCAGAACCTGTCCATCTGCTAAAACGAGAATACGATGTGCGATCTCGAATATAAACTCCATATTATGTTCGATGATCGCAAAGGTCACTCCCTGGTTCTGATTTAATTCCAGAATTCGCTCCTTCACACTTGCCAACATCGAAAGATTGACCCCACCTGCCGGCTCGTCCAAAAACACGATCTGCGGGCCCGCCATAAATCCCATCGCGATATCGAGCAACTTTTGCTGACCATAGCTCAGCCTGGCTGCCTCTTGGCGCGCCACATGCCCCAGACGGAAGGACTCTATGACTGTCCCAACTTGGGCTTTCATTCCCAAATCGGGCGACCTGAACAAACTACTGACTACCGAGGCTACGTGGGCTTGAACCGATGTGAGAAGATTATCCGGCACGCGCATCGAATCGAACACTTGCAACAATTGAAAGGTGCGTCCCAGCCCTGCTTTGGAAAGTTTTGGCGGTGGCTGTCCGGTAACATCCTGTCCGTACAGTTTCACGGTTCCGGAATCGGGTTTCAGTTGCCCCAAAATGCAATTGAACAAAGTTGACTTGCCGCATCCATTCGGCCCGATCACACCTAGAATTTCGCCCTTGTAAACATCAAAAGAGATACCGCGATTGGCTTGGACCGAGCCGAATGCTTTGACGATATTCCGTACCTCCAGAATCGGTTCATTGGTGTT
>WNFV01010019.1_pt1 | contig 10395 bp, 9 predicted proteins | sample 5400101 | NCBI WGS metagenome assembly WNFV01 (sample SAMN13153361, study PRJNA577476) | soil metagenome | isolation source: 115 cm soil or saprolite under grassland replicate 1 | place: USA:California | collected 2016-06-15 | reverse complement strand
ACCGCTTCGGATCGCTCCCGGCCGAGCACGGCGTCGACAACGAGCAGCGCGACCGCGCAAACCGGCAGCACACCGGTCACGAGCGTGATCGCGCCGAAGTGGTAGCCCACGAACCGGGAGACGTCCCCGAGGTCGTAGCTCTGAGTCCCCGCAGTCGCATACGGCCCGAGGCCGCCGCTCCAGTGGCCGCCGTGTAGCAATCGCCAGCCCAGCCAGAGGACAGCCGGCGCGGCGAGCGCCGCGCCCGCCGGCACGAATCGAAGCACTGACCGCGGCTTCCGCTCGAGCGCCGCCTTCATGACGATGGCTGTCGCGAGCGCCGGCACGAGGACGACCGCCTGAAGACGCGTTGCGATCGCGACCAGGATCGCGCCGGCGGCGAGCAGCTGGTCGGCCGTCGTCCGGCGCTCGAGCGCCCGCGCCGAAGCCCAGACCGCGAGGACCGAGATCGGATAGGCCGCGACATGGCTCATCAGGAGGCTGCTGTAGAGGAGACCCGGTACCGCGAGCGACAACGTCGCCGCGAGGAGCGCCCAGCCGCGGGGCATCAGCGTCCGTCCCCAGAGGTAAACCGGCACGGCGACGAGCGACATCACCGCGGGCTGGATCACCTTGACGATCCCGTATCCGTGCCCGGCGCCGCCAAGCGTGAGCGGTAGACCGACGATCGCCGGATACACGACGCTGTACGGGACCTGCGGCCCGTCGAGGATCGCCAGCCGCCCGTGCTCGTAGAGGCTCCTGCCGAGCTCGCCGTAGATCGACTCGTCCGGCATGATCCAGAGCCCGTGGACGCCGCGGCCGGCCAGATAGCGGACGAGCCACGACGCCGCGATCAGGGCTGCCAGCAGCCAGCCTGTTCCCACCCCCCGGCGCATTCGCGAGAGCCTAGACGCGTGCGTGCGAGGGCGCGGCCGGGTGCAGAAAAGGCACGAAGTTGGCACAGACACGTGCGTCTTTCTTGACTACGATCAGCAGTGGGTGGTGGGCCGGGGTGCCCCGACGGTGGTCCGCAAAGAGCGGCTTTTTCTTAGACGGGGACGTGGCGAGGCGTGCCACGCGCGGACACGGCGAGAGGTCTACCTGTCCGTGTCGTCGGAGATCGGGGCGTCGAACATCCCGAACCAGCGGGTCAGATCCTGCTCGATCGGGAGCTCTTTCTCGAGCTTCGCCTTCAGCTCGAGCTCCTCGGCGTTGTCGCGCTCCTGCCCGTCGCCGGTCGGCACGAACGGCCAGAACGCGCCGCGCTTGTAGCCGTAGATCCAGTAGACGGGATGGTCGCTGCCGTCGAAACGGAACATCGCCGCGAGCAGCTGCGCGCCGAACCCTCGCGCGACGAGCTCCGAGGCGACCAGGTGAACAGTGGTGACCAGGTCTTCGAGGTCCGAGTCGCGCACGATCAGCCACTCGTAGCCCATCGAGTCCGACCGGCGCTCGATCCGCGAGCCGCTGTCCCGGGCGGCTACGTCGAGAAGCTCCTGAAGCTCGTTCTCGGCGCGCACGAACTCTCCCGCGGAGAGCGGCTTGAAGACGACGGCAGCCACACCCGCGGGCTTCAGGCCGAGCTCGGTCTCGAGCGTGACTCGGGCCGTCGAGAGGGCGAAGAGCCGTTCGGACTTCGCCGCCTTCAGCTGCTTGCGGCCGAAGAGGACGTCGCGCAGGCCCAAGACTGACTAGACGGGCTTGCCCATCTCGCGAGCGATCTCGCCAAGGCGGGCGAGCCGCTTCTCGAGCGGCGGATGCGTCAGGAATAGCTCGCCCAGGGCGGACTTGACGTTCGTGGGCACGATGAAGAAGGCGTTCATGCCCTCGACCTGACGAAGGTCGCGCTGCGGGATTAGCGACATCTGGCTGGCGATCTTCTGCAGTGCGCTCATCAGGTGCTCGGGCGCGCCCGTGATCAGCGCGGCGCCCCGGTCGGCCGCATACTCGCGGTAGCGCGAGATCGTCCGGATCAGGATGTAGCTGAGGAAGTACGTGACGATCGAGACGACGAAGACGATCAGCCAGATCGGCGGGCCGTTGCTGTCACGATCGCGCCCCCCGCCCCCGAACATGCCTCCGTAGAGCCCGAAGCGGGTCAGGATCGCGGCGAGCATCGCGAAGAAGCTCGCCACGGTCATGATCAGGACGTCCCGATTCGCGATGTGCGAGAGCTCGTGCGCGAGCACCCCTTCGATCTCGCGCGGCTCGAGTCGCCGCCAGAGCCCCGTCGTCACAGCGACGGCGGCGTGCTTCGGGCTGCGCCCGGTCGCGAATGCGTTGGGAACGTCGGTATCGACGACCGCGACCTTGGGCTTCGGCAGATCGGACATCGCGCACAGGCGCTCGACCATCTCGTGGAGCTCGGGCGCCTCGTCGCGCGAGACGACTTTCGCCCCGGAGGCCGCGAGCGCCAGCTTGTCCGACGTGAAGTACTGGAAGAACGCGAGCCCGACGACGATCAGCAGCATCGGGACGAGGCCGACGCTCAAGACGTTGAAGAGGACGACGGCGAAGATGACGTACAGGAGGCCGAGCAGCCCTCCCGCAAGCAGCATCCGGAGCGAGAGCCCGGCGTCGCGACCATACGCTTTCCGCCTCATCATGTCGTCATCGTAGCCCCGCGCGCGGCTAGGGCCGCGACTGCTTAACCGGTCCTCAACAGGGTGAACCGCTCCAACGCCACGTAGCCGACGAGTCCGCACGCCGCGACGTCCCCCGGGGAGTCGTTGACGACCATGGAGACGGCGATCGCGGCCGCGAACGCAAACAGCAGGCTGCGGGCCGCCGGCTCGTCGAAGCGGCGGACTCGGGCGACGCGCACGGCGAGCAGGAGCAGCGCGATCGCGGTCACCAGCCCCGAGCCCCACCCGGCCGTCGCCTTGTGCCACGAGAGCTCGAGGCGATCGACGAGATCGCCTGCGAGGCTCCCGGGACCGCTGCGGATCGCCCGCCCGACGTGGGTGGACGGTCCGAGCGCCGCGTCGGCCGCGACGAGCGCGAGCGCACCGGCCGCGGCGCCGGCGCCCACCACAAGGGAGCGCGGACCCGTTCCGGCGAGGCCGACGGCGAGGATCGCGAAGCCCGCCGCGAGCACGATCGCGCCGCCGCCGTCGGCCCCGAAGCGGCTGCCCGCAACGGCGACGAGCGCGACGAGCGCGACCCCGGCGAGCGCCCACATGCCGAATCTGCGCGCGAGCAGGGCCGCGGCGCCGAGGGCCGGTGGCAAGAGCATGGTCTCGAGGATGTTCGAGAGCCCATAGAAGCGCGAGTTCTGGGTCGGCCCGAACGGCGAGAGCGCAACCGTCGGCGCGTCGAGGCCCAGCGCAACGAGGTACGCGACGAGCGCCGCTGCGAGCGTGAGACCGACGGCGAGCGGCGATCGCACGACGCGCGCGAGGGGCCATGCCGCGAGCACGCCCAGCACGATCGCGACCACCGTCACCGCCGGGCTCGAGACGCCGCCCACCCCGAGCAGAAGGTTCGCGGCCAGCCCGGTTGCGAACGAGAGCACCCCGGCGCGCGGGCTGACGAGCGCGAGCAGGACGATCAGCGCTCCCGCCACGAACACGGTCGGCAGACGCGACTGACGGCGATCGGAGATCCTGCGGTCGAGGTCGCGCACCTCGGCTGCGGCATTCGCCTTGCTCCGAGAGCTGAGCGCATCCTCCTCGCGAAGGGCTGTCGGCGCGACGTCGACGATCGAGACAAGTCCTGGGATGCGCGTCGAGTCCGAGACGAGCAGGCCGCGGTAGCCCGCTCCGAGGATCGCGATCGGATACCGCTTGTCGTTCTGCTGCTCGCCTCCGGCCGGCAGCCCCAGCACGATCGCCGGGCCATGTGGGACGTCGTCGGCAGTCGAGACCTCGATCAGCCGACGGCCCTCCGCAGGCTTGCCGCGCAGCGAGTTGACGACCTTGCCGCGTACGAGAGCGGCCCGCGCCCGCGCCTCGCTCGTCCGCGGGCCCGCATCCGGCACGAGCAGGCCGACCGCGCCACGATCCTGCAGGCTCTCGAGGTCCGAGAGCGCGAGCCCGCGTACGACGACCACCGGAAGCTCGGCCGCACGGGCCGCCGGAACGATCGCGGCCGACGCCATCAGCACGGCGGCGCACGCCAGAAGCCTCGTCAGCATCGGCGCAGGAGGAAGCCTGGCCAGCATCGGCGGAAGAGTACGTCTCGTTTGCGCGCAGCCCACTTGTATAGAGTTGGCGCGATGCGTCGGTCGGCTCTCGCCCTGCTCCTGGTCGCGCTGATCTTCGGCCTTGCGGGTTGCGGCGGCGGCGAGACCACAGCCCCCAAACCGGAGACGGTCGAAGGGTCTCTTCCGACCCCCACGACCGAGGCGGAGGTCAAGGGCAACCCGGAGGCGGGGAAGACCGTCTTCGCGAACGCGGGCTGCGGCGGCTGTCACACGCTCAAGGCGGCCGGCTCCAGCGGCCAAGTCGGGCCTAACCTCGACGACTCCAAACCTGCGCTCGACAAGATTCTCGACCGGGTCACGAATGGCAAGAGCCCGATGCCGGCGTTCAAGGACAGCCTCACGAAGCAGCAGATCGCGGACGTCGCCGCGTTCGTCTTCCAGTCGACGCACAGCTGACGCTCCCAGCGGCCTTTCCGGAGGACGTCGCGCTCGTCGCGACCGATCTCGACCGCACGCTGATCGCCGAGGACGCCATCCTGCGCCCGCGCACCCTGCGAGCGGTCGGAGCCGCTCGCGAAGCTGGGCTGCACGTCGTCGTCGTCACCGGCCGGATGTTCCGATCGGTTCGCCCGTACCTCGAGCAGGCCGGACTCGCCGACCCAGTCGTCTGCTACCAGGGCGCCGTCGTCGCGGAGCCGTCGACCGGGAGGTTCCTGCGCCACATTCCGCTGCCGCTCGACGAGGCCCGGGCCGCGATCGCCGCCGTCGAAGACGAGGGCTTTCCGCTCAACTGCTACGTCGACGACCTCCTCTACGTCGGACGCGTGACCCCCGAGGCGCGTGCCTACGCGGACTTCCAGCACCTCGAGCTGCACGAAGTGGGCGATCTGCGCTCATGGCTCGAGCGTCCGCCGACGAAGCTCGTCGTCGTCGGCGATCCGGTCGCGCTCGACGGCCTCGAGGTGCGGCTCAAGGCCGCGTTCGGCGGCCGGCTCTACATCTCGAAGTCGCTCCCGTACTTCCTCGAGCTCGCGCATCCGTCCGTGACCAAGGCCGCCGGCCTCGACTTCCTCGCTCAGCGGCTCGGGATTCCGCGCGAGCGGACGATCGCCTTCGGCGACGGCGAGAACGACGTCGAGCTCGTCGACTGGGCCGGCTTCGGGATCGCCGTCTCGAACGCGCACGACCGCGTGTTGAGCGCATCCGACTGGGTGTGCCCGTCTGCTGAGGAGGAAGGCGTCGCCCAGGTCCTCGAAGCCCTTCTAGGATTGGCCGAATGATCGACCTGCGGGCAGCGCGCGCGAACCCCGAGCAGTACCGCGCCGCGCTGGCTCGCAAGGGCGCGGCGGAAGTCTTCGACGAGCTGCTCGACGCCGACCGGGCGGTGCTGGAGGTACAGCCGCGCGTCGAGGAGCTCCGAGCCCGGCGGAAGCTGAAGGGAAAGCCGACCCCCGAGCAGCTCGCCGAGCTCGAGCGGATCAAGGGCGAGCTGAAGGAGCTCGAGGAGCAGCTCGCGGACGCGGAGCGCCGGCGGAAGGACCTGCTGGCACGCGTGCCCAATCCGCCCGACGAGGCGACGCCTGACGGATCCACCGACGAGGACGCGGTCGAGATCCGCCGCGTCGGCCAGCCGCGCTCGTTCGACTTCCCGACCCGCGACCACGTCGAGCTGGCGCAGATCTACGGCTGGATCGATCTCGAGCGCGGGGCCCGCGTCTCCGGCTCGCGGTTCGTCTACCGGATCGGCGAGGTGGCGCTGCTCGAGCTAGCGCTCTACCGCTTCGCGCTCGACCGGCTCCTGCAGAAGGGTTTCACGCCCGTACTGCCGCCGGTCCTCGTGCGCGAGGAGGCGATGTACGGCACGGGCTTCTTCCCGACCGACGAGGTGAACATCTACGCGGTCGAGCGCGACGACCTCTACCTCGTCGGCACCTCGGAGGTCGCCCTCGCCGCGATGCACGCCGGCGAGATCCTCGACGACGACTCGCTGCCGCTCCGCTATGCCGGCTACTCGACGTGCTTCCGCCGCGAGGCCGGCGCCGCCGGGCAGGACACGCGCGGCATGTTCCGCGTCCACCAGTTCGACAAGGTCGAGATGTTCGTCTTCACGCGCCCCGAGCACTCGCGCGAGGAGCACGAGCGCCTGCTCGAGATCGAGGAGGAGCTCGTCCAGGAGCTCGATCTCCCGTATCGCGTCGTCAACATCGCCGCGGGCGACCTCGGCGCCTCGGCGACGAAGAAATACGACATCGAGGCGTGGTTCCCGGGGCAGCAGCGCTACCGCGAGATCACGTCGACGTCGAACACCACCGACTTCCAGGCGCGACGGCTCGACATCCGCTTCCGGCGCGATGGGAAGCCGGAGCAGGTCCACACGCTGAACGGCACCGCCGTAACGGCGCGCGCCATGATCGCGGTGATGGAGAACTTCCAGGACGAAGACGGATCGATCGCCGTCCCGGAGCCGCTCTGGGAGTTCGGGGCGCCGCGGCAGCTCGGCCGCGTCGGCACTCCGACAGGCTAACCGAGGACGTGGCTCAGGACCACGGCGAGCACGTTCAGCACCGCGACGGTGAAGGCGATCGACGTGAAGAGCGCCGTCGCCGCGACGTAGGCATACGTGTTCGGATCCACGCCCTCAACGTGGCAGACAGCGCTCGCTTCACTCATCCCCAGGGTGGTGGTTCACGCCTCGGGTTCTCTTGCGATGTTTAGACCACCCTGGGGATCCGGGGTAGGGTGGCCGAATGGCGCGCGTTTTGCGACGGCCGGATCGCGCTAGCCGAGCGGCACTGTTGTGTCTCGCGGTGGCCGTCGCCCTCCCCGCAGCGAGCGCGCTCGCCCGGGACCGGTCTCCTTCGCATGAGCGGAGCGTCCCGCCTGCGGCCGGCGCCGCGTCTGCGGGCTTCGTCCCGAACCGAGGCCAGCTGCCCACTTCGACCGCCTTCGCAGCCGGCGGCGCCGGCTACTCGTTCGCGTTCGAGCGTGACCGCGTCAGGCTCTCGCTCGCCGGTGACAAGAAGGCGACGCAGCTTGCCCTCCGCTTCGTCGGCGCGAGGGCGGCTTCCCTGGAGGGTGCCGGTCGGCAGCCTGCGACGGTCAGCTACTTCCGTGGACACGACCCCAGCCGCTGGCTGACCGGGCTTCCCACCTACTCGACCGTCGCCTACCGCAACGTGTGGCGCGGGATCGACGTCTTGTTCACGCTGCGATCCGGGAAGTTAAAGTACGAGTTCGTGGTGCGACCGGGTGCACGTGTCGCAGACATTCGACTCGCGTATGACGGCGCCCGCCTCTCCCTCGACGAGCGCGGGAACCTCCGGATCGCGACCGCGGGCGGCGTCCTGAACGACGAGCGGCCGACGACGTACCAGCGAATCGACGGCGAACGGGTGGCGGTGGCGAGCCGCTACGTGCTCACGCCCGGCTCCTACGGCTTCACGGTCGGTAGCTACGACCGGCGCTCGCCGTTGATCGTCGACCCCGGCCTCGCCTATTCGACGTTCCTCGGCGGCTCGTCCTTCGACGGCGGTCTCGGCATCGCAGTCGACGCGAACGGAAGTGCCTACGTCACCGGCCGGACGAGCTCGATCGACTTCCCCGGACCGGGCACGAACGTCGGCTCCGGAGACGTGTTCGTGGCCAAGCTGACCCCCGACGGGTCCGGGCTCGTCTACACGGCCTTCCTCGGCGGCGGCGGCCTCGACGAGGGTCGCGGCATCGCGGTCGACAGCGCCGGCAATGCCTACGTGGCCGGCTTCACCCGGTCGCCGGACTTCCCGGCGGCTTCGGCTGCGGACCCGACGTACAACGGCGCCCTCGACGGCTTCTTCGCGAAGCTCGACCCCAGCGGGTCGCGGCTCCTCGTCTCGACGTACCTCGGCGGCGCGCGTGACGACCGCGCGCTGGCGGTCGAGGTCGACGCCGGGGGCAACGCGCACGTCACCGGCGAGACCAGCTCCGACGACTTCCCGGTGACGCCGGGCGCATTCGACACGAAGCAGGACGGCGACTTCGACGTCTTCGTCACGAAGATCCAACCGGCGGGCCCGCTCGCGTACTCGACATTCCTCGGCGGCCCGCAGCTCGACCACGGGCTTGCAATTACCGTCGGCCCGAACGGAAACGCGTACGTGACCGGCAAGGGCGGCGTCGACTTCCCGACGACGAACGGCGCGTACGACAGGTCGCCGAACGGCGACCTCGACGCTTTCGTGGCGCAGCTCACGAGCGACGGCTCCGACCTCGTCTACTCGACCTACCTCGGCGGAGAGGGTTGGGACGAAGGGCTCGGGATCGGGGTCGACGGCAACGGCGACGCCTACGTCACCGGCAACGGGCAGTCGCCGGACTTTCCCACGACAGCGGGGGCGTGGGATAGCCAGCTGAGTGGGTCTGTCGACGGGTTCGTCACGAAGCTGAGCTCCGACGCCTCCGGGCTCGTCTACTCGACCTTCCTCGGCGGCTCGGACTGGGACGAGCCCGATGGACTCGCCGTCGACGACTCGGGTCGCGTCTACGTGACCGGCCACCTCGCCTCGAGCGACTTCCCGACGACGGACGGGGCGTTCGACCCCACGTACAACGGCGTCGTCGAAGGCTTCGTGACCGTCGTCGACCCGTCGGGCGGGGACCTCGCGTACTCCTCCTACCTCGGTGGGAGCGACTGGGACGCGGGCTTCGCGCTCGCGATCGACACGAGCGGTGCCGCGTACATCACGGGGTACACGGAGTCCGCGGACTTCCCGACGTCGGCGCAGCCGTTCGACGGCACTGAGAACGGTGACGTCGACGCGTACGTGACGAAGCTCGAGCCGTTCGCGTCTCCGCCACCTCCGCCACCTCCGCCACCGCCGCCCTCCCCCAACTTCAGCCTTGTCGCCTCGCCCGCGATCGAGCGCGTCGTGGCAGGGGAGTCTGCCACCTACACGGTTACGATCGTTCCGATCCAGGGATTCGCAGACGAGGTCGTGCTCGACGTGGCCGGACTCCCTGACGGTGCAACCGCGTCATTCACGCCGAACCCAGCGACCGCCGAATCGACGCTGACCGTCGAGACGACGCAGGACACCCCGCCGAACCTGTACACGCTCACGATCACGGGCACGAGCGACAGCATCGCGAGCGCGACGACGGTGTTACTCAACCTGCACTGTTGCCCCGACCCGGATTAGCGCAAGCCGAGTGAGCACGGGTGAACCCATGGTTCCCCCGTGAGCCCCCTCCGTCACAAATACCGCGTGCCATCGCCTCGAGGCTCCGGCCGGGCAAAGCCCGGCTCCGCCGCCAACCGATTCGCTCGTGCGAGCTACGATCGCCTTCCCAGGCGGGGTGCCGGAGCGGTCGAACGGGGCGGTCTTGAAAACCGCTGAGGGGCAACCCTCCGTGAGTTCGAATCTCACCCCCGCCGCCTGTTGATCTAGCCAGATGCCGCATGATTGAGCGGAATCTGGCGCGCGCTCGTTTCGCCGTCGCTTCCGCCTTACTCCGCTCGAAACCGCTTTGGACTGTCGCGCACTGTCGCACGATTGTCGCGCACTCGAGTCCGCGCCGGCAGGCGGCGCCGAAAGCGGCGAGCGGAGCGCGCCTCAGGCCCACCTGCGCTAAGGTGCTCAGCTCTTCGGGGCCGAAGCACGCTCGAGGTACGCATCCACAAGTGCGACGGCCTCGTCCTCGTTCCCCGGCATCAAGTGCCCGTAGCGGTCGAGCGTGATCTGGATCGAGCTGTGGCCCAGGTAACTGGAGAGCGCTTTGGCGTTCACGCCGGCGGCGATCAAGGTCGAGGCGAACGTATGCCGCGCTTCGTGCAGGCCGATTGGCTGAAGCCCTCTCTGCTTCCAAGCCTTCTCGGCCCTCGCGACCAGACGATCGCGGTTGAAGGGGCCGCCGTCCATCACCAAATAAGAACTCGCCGCCGCGTCGACGCCTTAGCTTGCGTGCGGCGAGCTGTGAGCGGAGCGCAGCGACGATCGGTACTAGACGCCGGCCGGCACGGCTCTTCGGTTCGATGACGCCCTCGCGCCGATCCCAGGAGCGCTCGACGCGAAGGACGCCGCCCTCCAAGTCGACGTCCTCGTCGCGCAGTGCCAAGAGTTCGCCCAGTCGGAGGCCGGCGTAGAAAGCCGTCGCCCAGACCGCGCGATCGTCCTCGGGCACGGCGGCGATGAGCGCGGCGGCCTCGGGCGGCGAGGCAATCCGGTCGCGCCGGCCGCGCACTGCCGGCAGTTCGACGCCGGCAACTGGATTAACCGCCACCTCGCCGCGCGCCA
>WNFV01028660.1_pt1 | contig 10397 bp, 9 predicted proteins | sample 5400101 | NCBI WGS metagenome assembly WNFV01 (sample SAMN13153361, study PRJNA577476) | soil metagenome | isolation source: 115 cm soil or saprolite under grassland replicate 1 | place: USA:California | collected 2016-06-15 | reverse complement strand
CAGCAAGTCTTCCGGCTCTTTTTCCTTGCCGCAAATGTACTGATCGATCGTCACGGGGGTTTTCTTTTTTTCAATCGGCGCGCCCACGTAGCGGATATTGCCTTTGATGGTCTCGGCCCGCGAAAGCCCCGGGATCAAGCACCATACGGCGACAAAAACGATGACGGAGAATGGCTTGGATCGGCGGGCGCAACAAAATCCGAACTCGCGTATTTTCATTGATGACCTCATACAAATTAATAAAACACAAGCGCCTTCATTAGTCCAGAAATTCGCTCGGGTCCGAGTGTTTTTCATTGGCGGTTGAATCACCCGCTCGATCTCGCCCTCTTGCCCGGCCATCCGCCCGCGCTCCAGAGCGATAACCTCCGTGAATACACACGTGCGACTGAAACAATCGCGGATGATCGTCATCAGAACACAAATTGCGGCCGGTCCCTGATCAAAAGCTAAGCTGACGATCTCGGCTGATCATTGAAGAACATTTCGACGTTTCCATTCTATTACTTCCACCAACCCTCGATGAACTTTTGCGCGTCTTGTATCAACCACCATTCAGTTATAAATCCCTACGGAGATAGCCGTACAATTAAATTCGCGCGTCCTAGGACCGCGCCACGGAAGGGAGAAATGGCATGACAGATAAGAATAAGTTTGCCCACCGACTGGCGCTGCTCGAGGGCGCGATTTTTTCTCCGTCGGATCTTGAGTCCATCGTCCAAGAGATCGAGGACAATCAGCGGATCGTGACCGAACTGGAAGAATTCAGTCAGGGCGATCCGTGGATTGCGTCGCAAGTCCAGCCCGCAGGCAAAAAGGTCTGATCATGGGGCCCGATGAAATTCTTGAATTGTCTGCGACTGAGCTTTCCAGGCTCATTCCCGGACGCGAGCTGTCATCGTCGGACGCGGTGAGCGCCGCTGTGACGCGCCTAGAGCGACTCGAAGACAAGCTCAACGCCTTCATCACCGTTCTGCGTGAGCCAGCGCTCGCCGAAGCTAAAAAAGCCGATGAAGAAATTGCCCACGGCCGCAATCGCGGCCCGCTGCACGGCGTGCCCGTGACGATCAAAGACATGTTCGAGACGGCCGGCGTGCGCACCACCGGGGGTTCGAAGATTTTGGCTGACTGGGTTCCTGAGACAGACTCGGCATTGGTGGAACGGCTGCGCGCAGCCGGAGCAATCATCATTGGAAAGACGAACCTGGACGAGTTCGGCCACGGCGGCACGTCGACACTCTCCCACTTCGGACCGGTGCATAATCCATGGAATATAGATCGCATCGCCGGCGGATCCAGCGGCGGCTCAGCCGCTGCCGTCGCGTCGCGGATCGGACCGCTCTCCTACGGCACCGAGACCGGCTCATCGGTGCGCCGCCCGGCATCGTATTGTGGGATCGTCGGCTTCAAGCCGACTTTCGGCATCATTAGCCGCCACGGCTCTTTTCGCGGCGCCTGGAGCCAGGACCACGTCGGCATCTTCGCGCGTTCGGTGAAGGATATCACGTTGGGTTTGGACCCGGTCGCCGGATTCGACGCGCGCGACCCGGCGAGCGTGCATCAAGAAGAGCCGGCTTACGCCGCTCGGCTCGACGCGAATGTGAAGGGACTGAGAGTCGGTGTGCTCCGACGTTTTCTCGAAGGAGTCAATCCTGAAGTGCGGCAGGCGTTCGAGGCGGCGCTCAAAGTTCTTGCCGAAACTGGTTGCGAGATCGTCGACCTGGACGTTCCCGAGCTAAGCTATGCGGCAATGACCTCCATGATGACCAGCTCGGCGGAGAGCGCAGGCATAAACCGGCACTGGTTTCGCGAGCGTTACCATGATTTTGTGCCGCACGTGGCCAAGGGCTTGGCCGTGGGCATGACCATCACTGCCTCGGAATACCTCACCGTCCAGCGCGCGCGCCATCGAATCCGCGAAGCGCTGCGAGCGACGTTTGAAGAAGTGCATATCATCGCAGCGCCGACGACGGCTAGAGTCGCGCCGCTTTTATCCGAAGGCGTGAGGGGCAATGGCGACGACGCGCGACACGCAAGCGACAATCATTCCAATCTCCTGCGCTTCCCGAGCATGCTCGGCTTGCCAGGCTGCTCGCTTCCTTGCGGGCTTAACTCTGAAGGCCTGCCGGTCGGGCTGCAACTCGTCGGCGCTTGGTTCGCTGATCAGGCTGTCTTGAATACCGCTTTCGCTTACCAGAGCACGACGGATTGGCACACGCGCCGGCCCGCGCTCGCCTAGCAGACCGGAGTATTGGAGTGGTGGAGTAATGGAGTGCTGCATTTAAAACCCAACACTCATCCTCCAAAACTCCATTTCTCTCACGCGAAATTACGCAGACAGATGTATGGAGAATCACATGGCTAAGAAAAACCGCGAAATCAGCCGCCGGGATTTTCTAAAAAACAGCGCGGCCCTCGGCGTCGGCGCTATGGTGAGTCCCTATATTTACCGCGACGCCTCGGCCGCTTCGAGAGACCGCGTCACCATCTATCAGAACACCGTCGCCGACTCGATCAATCCCTATCAACAGAGTTCCGGCTCCATCTATGGCAATTGGCAGCATGTCATCGAACCCCTCGTCGAATTGGATTACCTAAAAAAAGCTTGGGTCGGCGTTCTCGCCGAGTCATGGGAATTTCAGGGAAAAAAATGGCTGTTCAAGCTGAAAAAGGGCATCAAGTTTCACAACGGCACGCCGCTGACATCTAAGGACGTCGTGTTCTCGGTCGAAAAGATGCGTGATGAAAAAGGCGGCAGCTTGCAAGCGTCAAACTTTAACGACGTCACTGAAATACAAACGCCGGACGATCAGACGGTAATCTTCGTGACCAAGCAACCGCTGGCGATTTTTTTGGATCGATTGCGAAACCGTTTCATCGTCAGCAAAGCGGCCGGAGATAAGTTTGGCGATCAGTTGTATCAAAACCTCGTAGGCACCGGACCCTATAAGTTTGTCAGTTTTCAGCGCGGCGGCAATATAGTTTTCACCCGCAATGATGACTATTGGGGCGGCAAAGCGGCGATCAAAGAAGTCGTCTTTCGCAAAGTCACCGAAGATGCGGCGCGCCTGGCCGCGTTGGAGTCGGGCCAGGCGGACTTCATCAATGCCGTGCCGGTCCACGAAGTGGCGCGGTTAGCCGTTTGACAACAAGCTCGTGCGTCAGGCGGTTAACTACTCTGTCGATGCGCCGGCTATCGTGAAAAATATCTTTGACGGCATCGGCTATGCCGTCGATGGTCCGGTTGGACCGCGGGTCATCGGCGCCGATCCGAAATTGAAACGCTATCCGTATGATCCGAAGAAGGCGAAGGAACTATTGGCGCAGGCGGGCTACGCCCAGGGCTGCGATGTGCAGCTCTATTATTCCTCCGGCCGGTATCCTAAAGACCGTGAAGTATGTCAAGCGGTGGCGGCCCAGATGGTCAAAGGCGGTTTTAGAGTGGAGCTTATCTCGCAGGAATGGGCTCTGTTCTGGGGGGCGGAAGGCGTGAACGGCGGCAAGCTGCCCTTCTATTACAACAATCGCGGCTCGCTGACCGACGCGGATACATTCTACGACCAATACTTTCGCACCGGCACGACCAAGCGCTGCAATTACAGCAACCCGGCGTTCGATAAAATCATCGACGAAGAACAAATGATTGCCGACAACAAAAAACGCATCACCTTGTTGCACCAGGCCGGGAAGATTCTCATGGAGGACGCGCCATTCGTGCCGCTCTACAATCTCGCTTCCATCTACGGCGCGGCGAAAAATTTGGCGTGGAAGATGAGACCCGACGAGAAGGTGCTCGGCTGGGATATGAAGATCACATAAACCGGCCAACGGAGGGTCCGCGCCGGGATGTCCAAATTACTAGCCGGGACGATCGATGGGGTCGCGGCTTGCATTATGACAACGGGCGATGGCAAGGCCTACGCCTCAGCGCTGTTCGAGCCGAATGCTTAGCAGCAAAAATCGAGATAAAGGGAATGCCATGAAATCTGTGCTATTGCCGGCCGTTGCCATGGTCATTGCGTGGAGTTGGGACGCCGCGCGCGCGGCCGAGGTCGCCCTTATTGCGCCCGGCGGCATCAGGGCTGCTGTGGAGCAGATGATCCCGGACTACGAACGGACGACCGGACACAAGGTCAGGGCGACTTTCGGCTCCGGCGGCGGAACCAAGGAGCGAGTCATCCGTGGCGAGCCCTTTGACGTGCCGATCGTGCAACCGCGATTGGAGCCCGTGATCGCGTCGGGTCACGTTGTTGCCGCGAGTGAAACGCCGCTCGCCACCGTGGCCGTGGGCGTCGCGGTACGAACCGGAGCACCGAAGCCCGACATCTCGACCGTCGATGCGGTCAAGCGGCTTCTGCACGGGTCGAAGGCCATAGCGTATCCCAATGCTGCGACTGGCGCCGCCGCGGGTGTCAGCTTCAACGAAACGCTGGAAAAGCTCGGCATCGCCGAGGCAATGAAGCCGAAGATCAGAATTGCCCAGGGCGGCAGGGGCGCAATGAAAATGCTCGCCAAAGGCGAGGTTGACCTCGGCTTGACCTTCATCAGCGAAATCATCACCGAGCCGGGCGTCGAGGTCGTCGGCCCACTGCCGCGGGATATTTCAACTCCGACTGCTTTGGTCGGCTTCCTGTCCGTGCATTCCAAGGAACCCGACGCCACCAAGGCGCTCCTGCGCTATCTGTCCTCGCCCGAGGCTGCGGCGGTCTACAAGGCGCGAGGGATGCAGGCGGGTCGGTGAGAAATTTGCCGTCACATTCCGGCGCGACGCAAAGGAATATCGCTCGGCTTGGAATTGTTTGAGGCCGTTCGATATCGAATTCTTCCCTGCAGTCTTTAGGTATCCCGCCTTTTTCGGCGAGAATCTTGCTCGATCTTTGGTCATCGATCGCGAGTGTTTCCCTTTTTTTCGTTATCCTTCATCCTTTATCCTTCTCGGTGAACACAGTTCACGAACACGATCACGATCTTGGATCAAAGGTGACGGCAAGAAACAGGACGTGTGAGATTTGCCTGAACATTACATTCCAAGATGCCACCCCAACGATCCTCAGAGTTGATCCCGAGCCATTCTTTAGAACTTGTTGACAGTATTTGTGCGAACGCGATTCGTCTGCTTTTATCTAACTGGAGGATGGAATTTCCTCCATGTTGGAACCTGCAAAGTCGGTCATTTTCTATCAGTCTCAAAAGGTCAACAACTTAAGGGTTTAAAATACCTTGGCATACGCCTTGCCTCTATTGTTCATAACGGTAATTTCAATGGTGAAGTACGTCCGATTTCCGCGGTTTCGAGATGACCGCAATTAGACTCCTCAACAACGGATAAGGCCAAATGTACGAAGATTATTTTGGCTTTGATCGGCTGCCCTTTAGCATCACACCCGATCCTCGCTTTTTTTATGACAATCCGGGTAATCGCGAGGCCTTTGCCGGTCTGCACTACGGCATCGAAGGGCGCAAGGGCTTCATCGTAATCACCGGGGAGGTAGGGACAGGAAAAACGACGCTGCTCAAGGTATTCATGCAGCGGGCCCCGGTTACGATCCGTACCGCCTTCGTCTTTAATCCCAAACTCAGCTCGACCGAATTGTTACGGTCCATCTTGAATGACCTGGGTATCGCCGCCTCGACGGAAAATCCAGGGACGCTGACGCGCCAGCTCAATGATTATCTAATCGAACAGCTCAAGAAACGTCACATTGTCGCCCTGCTGGTCGATGAGGCCCAACATCTGAGCAGTGAATTGCTCGAAGAGCTCAGGCTGCTTTCCAATCTGGAGACCAATCATGACAAGCTCATCCAGATTGTCTTGATGGGACAACCCGAGCTGGAAGAAAGGCTTGATCAGCCGGAGTTGCGCCAACTCAAGCAGCGGGTGTCGGTACGTTGCCGGCTCGCTCCGCTCAAAAGTGATGAAGTTAATTGCTACATCGAGGCTAGGCTGAAGACCGCGGGTTTTGCAGAGAAAGCGCTGTTCGATCCGAAGGCGGTCGAGAAGATTGCGCTATATTCCAAGGGAATTCCGCGGCTCATCAATGTAATTTGCGATAATGCTCTGCTCATTTGCTACGCAGCCTCCAAGAGAACCGTTTCAGTCGAGTTTATTGAAGAAGTGGCGCACGATCTGCAGCTCACCGGGCCGTCGTTGATCGAGAAGCAACCCACTGCGTTCGAATCTAAAAAGCCGAAGGACCGGGATGCGACCGGAGACGAGGCGAGGATCATAAAGGAAGCCGAACCTTCAACCTGGGTCTCACAAAACCAGCCGGCGGAATTTCACGAGTTTTTCATACGGGGAGCGCAAAGACGCGCGCGGAACCATTGGCAGCAGAGCCTAACAGGGTTGGGAATCGGATTTGTTTTGGGGGTTCTCGTAACCGCCGGCCTCGGCCCGTTGTATTATTCGCAGCCGAACAGAAATGACATTTCGGACATGGCCGCTCGCGTCGAGGATCCGATTAACCGGCGCGAGAAACTCGAATCCGCCGCGCTGGCGCCGGGAACTTTGAAAGAAGGCACGCCTAATGAACTCAAAGATGCTCAAGGCCTGGCATCTGAGAGGCCGCCAATATTGGAGCAACCATCAGCAAACAACAGAATAGGACTAGGCGCTCCACCGATACCGGAAGCGACCAAAGCTCCGTCCCAAGCCGTCGATCCTCCAGCGCCAGCTCAAGAAAAATCGACGGTAAAAAACGATAAGAAGGACCAGGAGATAATAAAAACGGCCGCCAAACGAAGCGAAAACCGGGTTGGCGTTGGTCCTACGTCAGCGAATGACAGATTAGAATTTGACATATACAAGGCTATCGCTACCCGCGCGATAACAGGCGTTGAAGTTTCTGTGATCGATGGCACAGTTGTTCTGGGTGGTCGAGTCGCTACCGAAAGTCAAAAAATTGCCGCCGCCCGAGCAGCACGTAGCGTTCCCGGAGTTAAATACATTCGCGACCAAATCCTTGTCAACGACGGTGTCGCCTCACGATACAGTGACGCCCGGTCGGGCCAGCCGAGTCTTGGCGGATTATGACTCAGCCGGTTCAAACCCAGCGACTTTTTCAGCTGTAAAGTACTCTCTGTAGCCCAAAACAAAGATATGTCTATGAAGTCGCCAAACTCTTCGGTATTAATTAAAACTCCCGGCCGGTATCATGCCTGAAACGGTAATCACCTTTCCAGGCGCAACGTGACTTGGGATTTGAAAGCTCCTAGAGTTTAATTCGTCCTCTTTTTCCGCGTTTTAGCTGGCGGGTTTGAAGCGTTCCGTGGGAATCACCGCCATGCACTCGATTTCGACCATCAAGGCCAGATCGGCAAGTCGCTTTACGCCGATCAACGCGCTGGTGGGCAAGTCAGATTTGAAATACTTGTAACGCTCGTCTCTCACGCGGTGATATTCGTCAACGTCGGTGGTAAAAGTCGTTGTCTTGACCACGTCAGAATAATCACCGCCAACGGAACGCAGCGCGCGTCCGATGTTTTCGCATACCTGGCGCAGCTGCGCGCGCATATCACCCGGATGAACCGGCGTCGCGTCTTTCTCCCTTCGCGATGTCATGCCCGCTACGAACACGAGGGTCCCGCCGGTCACGGCGACGACCTGCGAGTGCGATGTGCGAACAGGCAGGTCCGAAGGCTGCACGATCCTTTTCGGATTTGCCATGTCTTCTCCTTTAGACGATAAACGATTAAGTGTGATCAGCAATATCAGATCGCGTCAAAAATGTAACGGTTAGGCGCGAACACGGAACGTAAACATCCCTATGACCGTTGTTTCCGAGTTGCCCGGGCTTAGCCGAGATTGAAAGACACGCTCGATCGCGCCTGCGCTCGACGGTAGTTTCTCTTTTTCCAGCAAAGATTCGCGCACCATGGTTTTCTATGCACGCATTCCCTTACGATTCTGTTTTGATACACTGGCCCTATCGCGATCGGATGTGGAACCGCAACGATGCCGGACAAAGGGAGGACAGCCGACCACGTTTGTAAGGGCGAGGACTTCATAGATTCACCGCGCCCGCGCCCCGAGTAACGCAACGGCGGGAGATTGCAGCGGGATTGACGGGAAATGTTGCAAGACTGAACAAAGCAATGACGGCTTCATAACTCAATCGAGACATTCGCCGCTGGGACGTCGGCCCGGTTACTTTCGGCGTGCTCGACAGTCCGATCATCAACGCCATGGCGCTGCCCGGAGGATACATCTATGTCACGCGTGGCATGCTCGCCCATCTGAAAAACGAAGACCAACTCGCCACCGTCTTAGCGCACGAGATCGGCCACGTCGCTGCCCGCCACGCGGCGCGCCAGGCATGGCAGCAACAAATAGGTCAAGGTCTGCTTCTCGGCGGCGCCCTTCTCAGCCAGGGGCTCGGTCTTCCGGCCCAGGATATTCTCAATCTCGGCGGCATGGCTGCGCAATTGATCTTCCTTCGTTACAGCCGCGAGGATGAATTGGAAGCCGATAAATTGGGCGCCGAGTACAGCTCGGCGGCCGGCTATGAAGCGCGCGAGGTGATCGCTTTTTTTCAGACGCTCAGCCGCATTCAAGAAAAGGAAGGGCAGGGCATGCCGAGCTTTCTCGCGACCCATCCCGATCCGGGCGCTCGTATTCAGCGCATTCGAGAATTGACGGGAGCGCAGTCGCGCGACAAGCGACCCCTTGCTGATACTCGATACCTGAATGCGATCGAAAGCCTGGTCCTCGGCGAAGATCCGCGCCAGGGATTCGTCGAAGGAAATGTCTTCTATCACCCGGAATTGCGCTTTCGCTTTCCCGTGCCGCGAGGATTCAAAGTCATCAACCAACCCGCGCAAGTCGTGATGGTCGAAAACCAGAACCGGGCGGTTTTAGGTTTCACCTCCACTGGCGAAAGGTCGCTGGAAGCTGCCGCGGCGAAATTCCTCAACCAGCCCGGACTCAGAGTTATCGAACGTCGCCCGACGCGCTCCAACGGGTTTGCCGCGTTTACGGCGGTCGCAGACGCGCAGAAGCAAAATGGGCAAGTCGTTAGAATCATGGTTTACTTTATCGAATATCGCGGCAGCGTCTATCACTTTGTCGGATACACCGCGCCCCAGGCTTTCGATGTTTTTCGCAGCGTGTTTCTTCAAACCATGCAGGGCTTCGGCGAAACCCAAGATCCCCGGATCTTGAACCGACAGCCGGTTCGACTCGGGCTACAACCGGTCTCCCGACCGGCGCCATTCCGGGAGCTGATTCCCAGGAGCTTGCCGGCGCCGTTCACGGCTGAAGAACTCGCGATTTTAAATCAGGTTGAGCTGAACCAGGAAATCGGTCCGGGAAGAATCCTCAAAATACCCGCCGCGCGTTAATGCTAGATTGAGTAACCCTGGACCCCACCGCGCCCGTACCAAAGCGTTCAGCGCCACTCATGCTTCGGATACTTGCGTTGCAGCTCCTGTTTCAGTTTCGGATAGGTTTCACGCCAAAAATCTGAGAGATTTTCCGTAATCTGCACGGGACGGTTACTTGGCGCGAGCACCTGGATGCGGACGCGAATGCGGCGCTTGGCAATCCAGAGCGCCTCTTTGGTGCCGTACAAATCCTGGATGCGCGCGGCAATCGTCGGCGGTAGGTCGGCGGAGTAGACGACCTTCACGGCGCGGCCGCGGGGCAATTGCATCCGCTCCGGCGCATACTCCTCTATCCACGCCTGTTGCTGGCGCGACAGCCACGACTTGACGACGGGCAAAACTGGGCGATCCTTGATTTGGTTGTGGCTGAACGCGCCGTGACAAATGAGCTCGATCATCGCGTTCCGGTCCTTGTCGCCGATGGCCGGCAATGCCAGCTCCGGCATCCATTCGCGTAGTCGATGGACGCGTAAGATCCATTGTTCAACGGCTTCGTTCCAGTTTTCCAAGGCCAAGCGACCGGCCGCGACTTCTCGCGCCAGAATTCTGGCCGCCTCCTCGGCCGGCGGATTGTCGGAGAGTTTCTCTTCCAAAACCAGATCGCGAAATCGCTTTTCCTCGCGGGCAACGACGCGCCGTGATGCCGGGTCGTAGGCAACACTAGGGACTTCCTTGAAGTCCTGGGGAAAAAGTTCCCGCAGCCACGCCTCGTTGACTGCCGTTGCCATATTCAGCACGACGTTCAATGCCCGATCCCTGCCGCCGCTTTCCACCTCGCGCACCTCGGCGACGACAAAGAGAGGCGCTTTGACAACGCTCTCGCGCGCCAACACACCACGCCGGCCATGGACCAGTTCGCAACGTTGGGTGCCGGCGTCTAGACGCTTGGCGAGATGGTCGGAAAAACCAACCAGCACACAACGCTGGACGCTACCAGGCGCGACCGGCTTCTCGCTGACGTCCAAGCCCTCGGCCGCAGCGATCCGCAAGAACTGCTCGAATAAGGGCCCGACCTG
>WNFV01026793.1_pt1 | contig 10397 bp, 5 predicted proteins | sample 5400101 | NCBI WGS metagenome assembly WNFV01 (sample SAMN13153361, study PRJNA577476) | soil metagenome | isolation source: 115 cm soil or saprolite under grassland replicate 1 | place: USA:California | collected 2016-06-15 | reverse complement strand
GGACTAATTGGAACCGTTAAGGCGGGAACTCGCGAAAGAAACTCGCGAGTTCCCAGCCTGAGGGCGAGGGACACCGCGCTGCGATGTGTCGCCGTCTCCAAAGCTTTCGGGACCTGTTTAGCGCCAAAGGCGCGCTGTCTCATGGTAGCCTGGGGCATCGCCCCAGGATTCGTAGAACAAAAAACCGCCAGCGCTGAAAGCGCGATTCACTTCCGGCCCCAGTTGGATCATCATAGGCGCCATGCCCCAATCGCTTAGTAAAGTCATCCTTCAGATCGTGTTTAGCACGAAGAATCGCGAGCCTTGGCTCGAGCCAGATGTGCGGCCGCGCATGCATGCTTATCTTGCGACAGTTTGCCGTGATCTGGGCGCGGAACTCGTTCGCGTCGGCGGTGTGGCTGATCACGTTCACATTGTCACTACGCTACCGCGAACTGTTTCCCAGGCTGAATTCATCGAGCAGATGAAGAAAACATCCTCGAAATGGATCAAAGCGCTTGACGCTCGCTATCGCGGCTTTTTCTGGCAGCGTGGGTATGGCGCGTTTTCGGTGAGCCTGAGCCAGCTCGATACCGTACTGGATTACGTCAAGGCGCAACAACAGCACCATCGCACTCGCACCTTCCAGGAGGAGTATCGCGAGCTGTTGCGCAAGCATGGGATCGATTTCGACGAGCGGTATGTTTGGGATTAACAATGACCCGCTGAAGTGAATCGCGCTTTCAGCGCTTGGTTTACCTGGACATTCGGATTCCTGGGGCGATGCCCCAGGCTGGCGGTGAATGTCGCACCTTTGGCGCTAAACACGTACATCGCGCTGCGATAAACCACCGAAAGTGCAAGACATCAGCGGCGAAGCCGTCCGGCAGCTGCCGGACCAACGCGTTGAGGACAACGCGTTCCACCTTGGCCGCGCAGGGCGATTAACATTTAACGCTTCAAAAAAAGCTTGACCAAATCGAGCCCGACAATTAAAACGGCTTTTCCTGCATCTTGAAGTCTCCTGACCAAAGCATCCCACCGCGCAGCGCATCGCGAGGGCCGACTGCGTCTCGACTCAAGAATGCGCTCACATAAACCCAAATCCCAACCATGAAAAAGAAATCCTCCACTCGCTCCACACCTGCCCGCCGTAGCTTCACTGAAGGCGGGTTCATTAATCTCCGTACGCTGCTCGGATTGACTCTCTGTTTCTCTGGGGTCGCGCTTGCGATCTTTGCAGGGAGGGACGGCGCGCTGCGCCGTGCCTCTCAGCCAGAGCGCTACATGCCCGTGCCGGGCGCACGTTTACAGGAAGAGGCCATCGGCCTGGCACAGTTGGAGCAGTACTGGCACGATCGCTTGACGTATCCTACCGGCCGCTTTGACCCGGCGTGGGTGCGTGCCGCCGCCACGCAGCATGCGCGCATGGCAAGCGGCGTGCCGGCTGGAGCCTATTCAAAGCTCAACCTGGCCAATCCGCTGCCTCTCACCCCGACCGCGTTTACCGCGCTTGGTCCGCAACCGGAGCGGATGACCGGTTGCTCGGGCTGCTTCAATTACACGACGACCGAAGGGCGCGTTAACGCGATTGCGGTCGATCCGACCACCACCGTCAATGGCAGTATCGTGGCCTATTCTGGCGCGGTCGGCGGCGGTGTGTGGAAAACCACCAACTGCTGCAGCGGCTCTACGACATGGACCGTTGTGACTGATGATCCGCTGATTTCCACTACAGCCATCGACACTGTTGTCATTGATCCCAGCAATCACAACACCGTCTATGCAGGCACCGGCGATCTCAATTTCGGTTCCTTTTCCATGGGCAGCCAGGGTATTCTCAAGTCAACAGATGCCGGGGCCACCTGGACGGTACTGGGTGCAAATGTGTTCGGCATGGCTTATACGGAACCTCCGGGGCAATTCCCGCAATACAATGCGGTTGGCAAAGTTCGCGTGGATCCGAACAACAGCAACAAAGTGGTAGCCGGGACCAAACAGGGTGTCTACTTCTCATATGACGCGGGCGTTAACTGGACTGGCCCGTGTTTTACCAACAACTTCAGCACTCAACGCCAGGACGTTACAGGGCTGGAGCTAAGCGATACCGGGGGAGGCAACACCCGGATCATCGCCGGGATCGGCACCCGCGGCTTTGCCACGACAGTCCAATATGACTTGGGCAACAACGGCGCCAACGGCCTCTACACTGCCACGATGGGCTCGAGCGGCTGCCCGAGCTTTACCTCAATCGCCAGCAATGCCAATGGGTTCGTGTTTGGTAATCAGGTCACGGGCAGCGCCTATTCGACTGGGGCACCCATGAATGCGGGGAGTGGCTCGCCTTTTGTTGACATCAATACCGGCGATCAGCTGGGCCGAATCGACATTGCTGTCGCGCCGAGTAACTCGAATTACATCTACGCCCAAGTACAATCCATTGTCGGTAACAATAATGGTGGTTGCGGCAACTCCCCTGGCTGCCAGATCGGCGCTTGGGCTTCCACAAACGGTGGCACGAGCTGGAGTTATATGGAAGGCTCTCAAGGTGGCGCGCTCAGAGATTGCGGTAACGGCGCCGGTGATTATCCGCAGAACTGGTACGACCAGGGAGTCGCCGTCGATCCGAATAATCCGGATCGGGTATTCTTCGATACGTTCGACGTTTGGTTTGCAACGCGCACGGGAACTGTGTGGAACGATACCACCTGCGGTTATTCTTACAGCGGAAACGCAGGTCCGGTGCACGTGGATCAACATGCGCTCGCTTTCCTGCCCGGCTCCTCCAGCATTTTGCTGGCCGGTGACGACGGTGGCGCTCACGGAACCGCGAACGCGGACATTGTAAACCAGACGACGGATCCAACCTGGTTTAACATGGACACGGATATTAACACGATTGAGTTTTACTCCGGCGACATCAGCGGCAACTTCGCTAATGCGGCTTCTCCAGAGGCGAGCGGCGGCTCGCAGGACAACGGCTCCATCTCCGTCACATTTGCCGGGACACCCACCGGCCCTGTGCTATGGCAATTGGGCGTTGGCGGTGATGGATTCTACTCGCGCATCGATCCTGTAGGCACAGGAACGAGTCTGCGCTTCTGGCAGGGTAACAACAGCGGTATGCTTCATCGCTGTGTCAGTAACTGCACGGCACAGAATGCGCCTTGGAGCGGCAACGTGTCGGGCGGTTCTGGCAGCTGGAGCGGCGATACAAGGTCGTTCATTCTCCCGTACGATCTTTTCCATGGCGGCATCCCAGGCGGCGATGATTGTCCGCCAGCGGGTGTTCCCGGCGGCTGCGGCCATCTCATTGCCGGCACGACCCGAGTGTGGGAAACGATCTTGGGGGGAAACAGCTCGTTCTCGGGCTCCAACTGGTACATAACAAACAATCCCATTACCCAAAACATGACCAAGCAGACGTTGGGCAATCGTTCCTTCATTAATCAGGTCAAGTATTCACCGAAATATCAGACCGTGGCGATGGTTGGCACCAACGATGCCAACGTCTGGATCGGCTTTAACCTCGGCACCGGCACTCAGGCACAGGCAAACTGGGTCGATGTCACTGGCAATAACAGCGTTGTGCCTTTGCGCCCCGTGCTTGGCATCGCGCTCGATCCCACCGTGTCGGCCGCGAATCTGCCCGTGGGTTATGCAGCCGTAGGCGGGTTCGACGCTAATACGCCGACAACGCCGGGTCATGTTTTCCAGGTAACCTGCGCTGCCGACTGCGGCTCCTTCACATGGGCGAACAAGACTGGTAATCTCCCGGATATTCCGGTGGATTCGATTATTGTTAACCCGAATAACGCCCAACAGGTCTATGCCGGCACCGACTGGGGCGTTTACTATACCGACGACATAACGGTAGCATCTCCAACCTGGCAACGCTTCGAGAACGGCATCCCGCATGCGATGGTATGGGATATGCAAATAGATCGCGGCTCGACGACGCTCTCCGTTTGGACGCGCAGTCGCGGCGCGTACGTTTTTCCTCTGCCCGGCGGCGGGGGGACTCCAACTCCGACACCAACAGCAAGCCCATCGGCTACACCTACATCCACACCTACACCGACTCCGACGCCAACTGCGACACAGTGTGATACCGGGATAATCCAAAACGAAGGATTTGAGACCGGCAGTCTTCCGCCCTGGGTAATTGACGGCCACACCAACGATCCTGTGGTCGCCACCAACTTTGTACACAGCGGGACTTTTTCAGCATTCGCAGGGGGTAACCCACAACAAAACACGTTTTGCGAGGAGAATAATAACGAACCACTCGGAGACAGCTCGTTCTATCAGCAGTTCACAGTCCCTGCTGGTACCAGCACACTGAGCTTCTGGCACATGGACTGCACTAATGACAGCATTACGTTCGACTGGCAGGATGCTTATATCACCGATAGCAATGGGAACATTCTGCAAACGATCTTCCATCTGTGTGATACTTCGGACTGGACCAACGAGGTAGTGGACATGACGTCGTATGCGGGACAAACCGTGTGGATCAAGTTCTTGGTGCACCAGGATGGCTTCAACCCTCCTGGGGACACCACCGGGATGTGGGTGGACGATGTGGTGCTATACCAGCCATGCGGAACAGCGTCACCAACTCCGACGGCTACTGCGACACCTACACCCACAGCAACGCCTGGGCCCAGGCCCATCCCAACGCCAAGGCCCCGGCCGACGCCGCCTCCTCGCCCGTAAGCCTTCGGTTGCGTGGCCAGGCTTGCCGTAGCCTCGCGCGAAGGCGAGTGATCAGTGAAGTGGTCCGCCTACGCCAAGGCTACGGCGAACAAGTGACTGATTCGCTGTAGCCGGGGTCCCTGACCCCGGTGTTGTCTCTCACTCGACGCGGCGCGCGCTGCCTTTTGGTCGTCGCGGCTGACCTACGGGGTGGCAAAACGGGCTAGCCGATCAACGCGCGCGCGTAAGTGGAACGTGCTTTTCCGCTCCTTCTGTAGAGGCAGCCGTGTCGGCTGCAAGACGGCGCACTTTGCGAAAGGTGGATCGGCCCGCCGCGGCGGGACGATGCCGGAATAATCGCTGAAGGCCGTGCGCGCAGTTGCTACAGCGTTGCAGGCGGGTGCTCACTGTAGGCGTGGGCGACGGAGGAGGAGTCGTCGTTGCGGTAGCCGTTGCCGTCGCGGTAGCCGTTGCGGTTGGTGTTGGCGAAGGCGTCACGCACTGGGTCAAGATTTCCATCGTGTTATTCGCCAAGCCAGTGTCATCATAGCCACCTGCCGCCCAGATGCGATCGGTGCCATTGGTGTCAGTGGCGAAGTTGCGCCGCGGAACCAGCATTGACGGGCCGAGCGACCAGCTATTGGTCCCCGGATCGTAGATGTCGACTTCGTTTACTGGCGTGGGGAATTCCCCGCCCAACACCCACATCTGCCCATTGAGGTTCAGGCCACGCGTATTGCTCGAAACCCGCGGTATGCTGGCGATAGTGGTGATGGAATCGGCCACGGGATCATATTTAAACGAATCGGTAGTATCTACCAGACTGCCTGGGAAGTCGTCGCCACCACCTGTGTAGATGAGATTGCCAATGGTCGCAGTCGGTATATAGCAGCGTGGTACTGGCAGGTGCGCGCTCTTTTGCACCCAGGAAGTAGGCGGAGTAAACTCCCAAATGGTATCAGTCACACCTACGTTAACGTCGAACCCACCAAGAATGTAGAGCTTGTTTGAATATACGCTGAAGCCACCCGGGAGAATGTTTTGGTCGCCAGGCGGCCAGGGAGCAGGCACGCTGCTGATGGTGTCGGTGATCGGGTTATAGCGGAAGACGCGACCGCTCGTGGTCTGGCTGGTGAAATTGGAGCCGCCAGCGCAGTAAATGTACGGAGTCCCAGACTCAGTGAGTACGCCGCAGCCCATGTTGTTCGTAAAGGCGTCGGGGTAACTGGCTGACTTCGTCGTCCACATGTTGGTCACCGGGTCGTATTCAAATGGGTGAGTGAACTCGACATCAGTGGCGTCACGCCCGCCCATGGCGTAAAACTTCCCGTTAGCTGGGAAAAAGACCCCAACGAAGCGGACCCCGGCAAAGGGGAGGTTGGGACCAGGCGACCAGCCGGGCGTGCACGTAGGTGACGCCGTTGGAGTCGGAGTTGGAGTTGGGCTTACGCCGCCTCCGGCGAAGTTGAATTTGCCGACGCGCGTGAACCAATTGACGTTTGCGGTCGTCGGGTAGTATTCGTTGGTATGCCAGAAGGTCATGCCATCGGTGTCAAGCGTGGTCATGCTGTAATCGCCCCAGCGTCCGGCTGAACCCAACTGGGAACCAGCGCCATTGGTCATCACTGCTTCACCCTGTCCAAGGTTGTTTGGCGGATCAGTGGCCAGACGCCCAGCATAACGAATACCGGGGAATAGTGTCGTGTTCGACACGGAATAGCCAATGGCCACATTTCCATTGGCGTCGGCAGCGATGCTGGGCATAAAGCGCCATAACCCATCGAGGCCATTGCTCCAGTCTTGTTGTTGTACAGGGGTCGCCGGAAAAGTGCCGCCGGTAACGTCGAACTGATACCAGGTGACCACACTCGGTCCGTTGGGGAAATTCAGCAGTGTGGTTTGATTCGCCCACAACGATTCCACGCCGTTGCGAAACTGATAGACAACTGGCGTCATGATTTTGTCGCCCAAGCTGTCGAGTTTAACTGTCGTGCCCTGCTGCGGCACGATTTGAAAGCCAGCGGTATTTGTCCACGCTTCGACGAACGGATTGACTGTGATCAGGGCATTCGGGCTATGGTCGGCGCCGATTCCGAGAGTCGAATTGCCAGGGGTGACAAAATCGACATGAAACAGCCAGCCCTTGACCGTGGTCAAAGTCGTGGGGTTGCTGGCCGGGCTATCCACGTCCAGGAGAAATTCATCCCTGCCCGCAGGCGGCGCATTGCCAGTGCGAAACCCGGCGGCCACCAGGCTATACGAAGCACCCAAGCCGGACACAGGGATCATAAAGCCGATGGCATTAGCGGGCCCGCCGCTCAACATCGACCCGCGATCAAGGGCGAAGACTCTCACCCCACTGAAGGTCGAGCCATTGAGGAAGAGGTTCACGGTCAGCTCATAGGCGCCGCCGGGCGTTGGATTATTCCAGAGCGCCATCTTCGGGTAGTCGTCCAGGTTCGTCGCATCCACTAGCAGTGCGTAGAGATTCCAAGCCCCCGTAGGGTTAGGGGTTTGAGATACACCGACGCATTCATAGAAGTTGGTGCCGGGAAACGAGGCAAAAGCGAAGTCGCTTACCACCCAGCGGTCAGCCATATGATCGTAGAACGCAAAAGGGTCGCCGCGATTTAGGTTCGAGCAAGGCGTTCCCGTCAATGGAGCAAAGAACGAGTTGTATGTCGTGAAGGGGGCGAGCGGGTTGCCTAATTTATCATAAACCCTGAACCCGGTATTGACCGTTTGCACGTAGTGGTTCGGGCCGACATCGCCATTTGTGTCGGGCGGGTAACAACCACACCCGCTCGTCGAGAGATTGATTCCGTCAAATGTGAGCAACGGCGGCGGCATATTAGGTATCGTCTGGAAAATCCCTTTCAACAGCGACTGGAACGATGGATACTCGGGCTCCTGCGCTCCTGTCTTTGGGTGGGGATAGCGCATGAGCGGCTCGTGCTCAATTTCTGTTGGCGCAACGTAAGGCAGATCTTGCAGGTTCTTGACGACAGCCGGACCCACCATGCGCACGACGTCGGGCGTCTGTGTGCCGGGAGCGTCTTGCGCGGCAGTGGAGCGATTGTTGTGCTTTGTCTGGGCGAATGTGCCGACGCCAAAGAGCGCTACAGCGATGCCCCCGAGGCAGAAGACAGCAGCAAGTAAAACACGAAGGTTAAAGAAGGCGGATTTTGAAGTGGATTTTTTTTTCATGGGTGAAGTGAAGTTAATTTCCGTCTACGGTGAACCCGAGACGGTGATGGAAATGCTAGGTGAGATGCAAGAAGCGTGTCAATAATTATTTTGTCTGCTGCGGGTGAGAAAGCGCCGCAACTCTTCTGGGCGGGGTCCCGTCGTAACCGTGGTTGACAGGATCGATGCGACGCATCGGTTTCTCGCGAGTTTGTTCTTCGATTACATGCGCGACCAACCCGGGCGTGCGCGCGATCATGAAAATGCCGTTGAACGCGGCCGGGTTCATTCCAAGATCGGCGAGGATCGCGCCGATGGCGCCGTCCACGTTGATGGGCAGCGATTTTTTCGCGTCGGCGAACGCTTTCTCAACCGCGCGTGCCGCATGCATATGCACGCCGTCAACGCCGGCCTCGCGCGCGAGCTCGAACAAACGCGCCGTGCGGGGGTCTTTCGTGTGGAGACGGTGACCAAATCCCGGCATGCGTTCGCCCGCTTCTCTCATAACGGCGAGCGTGCGCGCGGCGGCTTCATCCATCGAAATCGATTCGCGCGTCGCGCGATCGGCAATTGCTCCCAGTTGCCGGGCGCAATCTTCAATCGCGCCGCCGTGATGGCGATTAATCGACATGATTCCGGCCGCGACCGACGCGCTCAACGTAGCGCCAGTGGACGCCACGCTTCGCGCAGCTAACGCACTGGGAGGTGTCGCGCCGTGATCAATCGACGACACTAAAATCGCGTCCATCAAACGCGCGACGGCCGGCGATGGCAATTCGCCGGTCAAAGTTAAGTAAACCGCTGCGCCGAATGAGACGCGACCCATCAGCTCGGCGATGTTATATCCGCGCACCGCCACTTTGTTAGGCTCAACGCGCGTGATGGCGGTATTCCACACCGCGTTTTTGTCGGTTTCGCTCATAAGACTTTCTCCTTTCAGTTTGTTTAGAATCTTGACGACCGCATCCGGCAGCTCACCAAACGCATCGACGACGGTGGCGCCTGCTTCGCGCAGCGCTTTCACTTTGCCAGCGTGCGTGCCGCGCCCGCCTTCGATGATCGCACCCGCGTGACTAAAGCGCGTCCCTTCGCGCGCGGCCTTTCCACCGATGTAAGCGATCACGGGCTTGATGACTTTTCGATCGACAATCAGTTGCGCCAGTTCTTCTTCCTGTGACGAACCAATTTCGCCAAAGATCACGATCGCCTCTGTAAGCGGGTCGGCTTCAAACATCAGCGCCGCGTCGGGCAGACGAATTCCAATTACGGCGTCGCCGCCGATATGCACGATGGTTGAGATGCGCACGCCCGCTTGCCCAAGATAATAACCCGTGCTCGAAGCCATGCCGCCGGAGCGGCTGATGACGCCAACGCCTTTCGGCACGCCGGGCTTGAACCATTGCCGCGCGCTTTCCGCGCGACCGCCGATCATCCCGATCACGCCCTTGCCCGGGCTCAACACGCCGAGCGTATTTGGCCCCAGAAACATCGCGCCATTTGCTTTTGCCGCCGCCGCGATCTCCATCGCGTCCCACACCGGCACGCGATCAGGCACCAAGACCGTGAGTTTGATCCCGGCATCAATCGCGGAAACCGCCGCGTCCTTTACACCGGCAGCCGGTACAAAAACGACGGAGATGTCGATCTCCCCTAACGAATTCACTGCTTCCTGCGGCGTGTTAAACACCGGCACGCCGAGCACGCTTTGTCCTCCTTTGCCCGGAGTCACACCGGCGACGACGTTCGTTCCGTATTCGCGCATCAGGCGCGTGCGCGCCCGGCCTTCGCGTCCCGTGATGCCTTGCACCAGCACGCGCTTTTTCTCATCAATCAAAATTCCCATTTAACTTAATTTAACTTATTGCCCTAACTTGAACTGAATTTTACTCGATGCTCGTGCGTCGGCATCAGTCGTTCGCTTGCGGGAACACTTTCATTCCGAGAAGTGCGGCGCCTTGCCGCATGCGTGTGTCGGTAGAGACCATATCCGCTGCGCCGGCGGCCAGTGCACTGGCCAACTGCAAAGCGTCAAGGACACGGACAAGAACCGGCTCCTTCGCGCCATAGCACTGTCGAACGACTTCCAACGCGTTTTGCTCGACACGTGAATTGTATGCGATCAGCCTGAAATACTCGGCTTCTATCTCATCCCGAAATGTCTGATATAGCACCTCGGCCATACCTGGTTTCAATGCTTTGACGAATTCCTTTCGATGTAACCCGCAATGAAGCTCGTGCACGGTGAAAGCTGAAATGAGCAGGCTTTCGGGTCTTTGCGCCAGCGTTCTAAAAGGCCTGGCGTCCGGCTCGTCTACATACAATCTAATTACGGCAGATGTATCCCAGAAGAGCATGCGTCAAAACCGATCCGCCCGATTCTCATCCTGGATTTCCTGCGCCGTCATCCCAATGATGCCCGTTCCTGTTTGCTTGCGCAGGCGTGCCAACTTGGCGAGCCATTTTCTCTTGTCGATTTTCCTGCGGCGCTTGGGAAGGCCTACCAGCTTGGCGACTTCCGTGCCGTGCACGGTAAT
>WNFV01019457.1_pt1 | contig 10397 bp, 15 predicted proteins | sample 5400101 | NCBI WGS metagenome assembly WNFV01 (sample SAMN13153361, study PRJNA577476) | soil metagenome | isolation source: 115 cm soil or saprolite under grassland replicate 1 | place: USA:California | collected 2016-06-15 | reverse complement strand
CGCGCGACATGCGGCGATCGCGGCGCGCGCGGGCTCGGAATCGGCAGGCCAGCGCGAGGGACGCTCGCCGTCCATCGCGACGACCTCGATGTCGCCGAAGCCGTGGCGCTCGAGGTGCGCGCGCAGCAGACGCTCGACGAGCTCCGGCGTGAGGTCGGGTACGAGACGGAAGTCGAGCTTCGCGCTCGCGACCGCGGGCAGGACCGTCTTGGAGCCCGGACCGGAGTAGCCAGAGGTCAGCCCGCAGATCGTGCACGTCGGCTCGAAGAAGTGCTTGAGCTTCATGGGCGTGCCCGTGAGCCCGCGTATGAAGCGCGGCACGTCGTGGATTCGCTTCGTGCCCTCCTCGTCGTAGGGCAGGGCCTCGAGCGCGCGGACCTCATCCGGTGTCGGCTTGCGCACCGCGTCCATAAGGCCGTCGATGACGATCTCGTCCGTGTCGTTCTTCAAAGTGGCGAGCGCCCAGACGAGGCGCCACGCGGCGTTGGGGATGATCGTCGCCACCGACGAGTGCGCGTCCTGCTTCGCGCCGCGTACCCGCAGCTCGAAGTACGCGATGCCCTTGAGACCCAGCGAGACCGTTGGCCGGCCGGCGGCGTCCTTGTATCCCGCCTCCCAGATGCAACCGTCGGCGCGGAGCCGGTCCGCGTTAGCCGTCACGAACGCGGCCAGGTGCTCGGACCCGATCTCCTCTTCGCCCTCGTAGAGGACGCGCACGCGCAGTGGTAGCTCGCCCATGGTCGCGTGGTACGCCTCGATCGCCTGGAGTCGCGCCATGAGGTTGCCTTTGTTATCGGACACGCCGCGCGCGAAGATGTGGCCCTCTCGCTCGGTCGGCTCGAACGGCGGCGTCTTCCACTCGTCGAGCGGATCGGGAGGCTGCACGTCGTAGTGGTCGTAGATGAGCAGCGTCTTCTCGCCGCGGCCGGCCTCGCCCACGATCGTCGGCGGTCCGCCGTCGATGCGAAGGCTCTCCGCGGCGATCCCGGCGCGTCGCGTGCGCTCGAGGACCGCGCGCGCCGTCTCGTCGATCGCGCTCTTCTGCGCGGAGACGGTGGGCAGGCGCACGAGGTCCTTCAGCTCTTCGATGTACTCGCGCTCACGGGCGCGCACGTATGCGTCGAAGGCATCGAAGGAGGTCACGCGGCTAGGCTACCTGAGGTCTCCACGCCGTACGCTCACGGCGATGGAAGCGGATGTCATCGTCGTCGGCGCGGGACTCTCGGGTCTCGTCGCGGCGACCGAGGTCGCCGACGCCGGAAAGCGCGTCATCCTCCTCGAGCAAGAGCCGGAGGCATCCCTCGGCGGTCAGGCGTTCTGGTCTTTCGGCGGACTCTTCTTCGTGGACAGCCCGGAGCAGCGGCGCCTCGGCATCAAAGACTCCGGCGACCTCGCGCTCCGCGACTGGCTCGCCTACGCCGGCTTCGACCGCGACGACGACGCCTGGCCGCGGAGATGGGCCAAGGCCTACGTGGACTTCGCGGCCGGCGAGATGCGGCCATGGCTTCACGCGCAGGGGATGCGCTGGTTCCCACTCGTGCAGTGGGCCGAGCGACGCGGGAGCAGCGTCCCGCGCTTCCACATCACCTGGGGTACAGGGCCGGGCGTCATCGAACCCTTCGTGCGCCGCGTGCGCGCGCACGCTGCGAATGGTCGTGTCGACTTGCGCTTCCGTCACTCAGTGACCGGCCTCCTGGTCACGAACGGCGTCGCCGAAGGGGTCTCGGGCGATGTACTCGCACCGAGCCCGTCGGCGCGTGGTACTGCGAGCACCCGCGACGTGGTCGGCGACTTCACCCTTCATGCACCCGCGGTCGTCGTCACATCGGGTGGGATCGGGGGCAACCACGATCTCGTCCGCCGGTACTGGCCGGCGCGCCTCGGGGTCCCGCCGCAGCGGATGCTGTCCGGCGTTCCCGACCACGTGGACGGCCGCGTGCTCGAGGTCGTCCGCGCAGCCGGCGCGCGCGCGATCAACCTCGACCGCATGTGGAACTACCCGGAAGGCGTCGAGAATTTCGCGCCGATCTGGCCGCGTCACGGCATCCGCATCCTTGCCGGGCCCTCAGCGCTGTGGCTCGACGCGACCGGCCGGCGATTGCCGGCACCGCTCTTCCCAGGCTTCGACGCGCTCGGCGCGCTCGAGCACGTCGCGCGCTCCGGACACGATCACTCGTGGTTCGTGCTCGACTCGAGAGTCTTCGGCCGCGAGCTGGCGCTGTCGGGCTCCGAGCAGAACCCCGACCTCACCGGTAAGAGCATCCGGATGGTCCTCCAACGTGCGCTGCCCCGCGCCGTGAAGCCCGTGGAGGAATTCGGGAGACGCGGACCCGACTTCGTCTTCGCTTCAGGCGCGCAGGATCTCGCGCGCAAGATGAACCAGCTCGCGGGTACAACAGAGATCGATGCCGTGTCGCTCGAGCGCGAGCTTGAGGAGCACGACGAACAGGCCGCGTCGCCCTCGCCCAGCGATCCGCAGCAGCTCGCGATCCGCGAAGCGCGCCGCTACATCGGCGACCGGCTGATCCGCGTGGCGCGGCCGCATCGCTTCCTCGATCCGAAAAGCGGTCCGCTCGTCGCGGTGCGCCTCTCGATCATCACGCGCAAGACGCTCGGCGGTCTCGAGACCGATCTCGACGGGCGTGTCTTCGGCGAGTCAGGCGAGCCGATCCGCGGTCTGTACGCAGCCGGCGAGGTCGCGGGCTTTGGTGGCGGCGGTGTCCACGGCTATCGCGCGCTCGAAGGGACGTTCCTCGGCGGCTGCATCTTCTCCGGTCGGGTCGCGGGCCGCGCTGCGAGTCGCGCTCTCGGCTGAGCGCTAGCCCGACGTGACGGGCGACGCCGTTCGGGTCTTGCTCCGTCCGAGTTCGCAGCGCGGCGAGTACGGCGTGATCTCGATCCAGCGCTTCTCGCACAGGTAGTGGATGAGTCCGTCGGCCTCCTCGATCGTCTCGCGCCGGTAGACCTTTGCCCGCGGCACCATGAAGACGCAGTCGCCACAGTTGATCGGCAGGGCCGGTCGCGGCCGGCTCGCGTTGCGTGCGACAACCAGCGCGAAGCCCAGCGCCGCGAGGCAGATCACGGTGAACACTACGAAGACCGCAAAGATGGCCAGGGGACCCATATCCGTTCGGGCCTCCTCCCCGTATCAACGGTATCAGGAGGTGAGCGCCATGCGACCTGCGATCTTGACCCTGGCTGCCGCGCTGGTGCTGGCCACGTCGGCGTGCGCCGCTGCCGGTTCGGGCGGGAACGGCGCTCCCAAGGGCTCTCCCGCGAGCCAGACCACCGCGCCTTCGTACATGCCGACGCCGACCGGTGGAATGGGTTCGGACCCGTACGACTACGGGTATTAGTCTCGCCACATCAGGTTCGGCATCCATGTGGGCCACCTCGGCGGTCCGTTCGACGAGCTGCGACGGCTGTGGCGCTTCGCCGACGAGCGTGGTTTCGACGCCTTCTCCGTCTCGGATCACTTCCAAGAGACGCCGCACCATGACGGCACGGGCGACTGTTTCGAATCCGTCGCGACGCTGACCGCCGCGGCGGCCGACACGACGCGCGTGCGCGTCGGAACCCTGGTGTTCAGCATCGCGTATCGCAACCCAGGCCTGCTCGCGAAGTCCATGACCGCGATCGACCACATCTCGAATGGTCGCGCCGACTGCGGTATCGGCGCCGGATGGAACGAGCCCGAGTACCGCGCATTCGGTTATGCGTTCCCGGACATCAAGACGCGCGAAGATCAGCTCGAGGAATACGCCGAGGCCCACCTTCCGCTGTGGATCGGCGGCGCCGGCGAGAAGCGCACGCTCCGCACGGCGGCGCGCTTCGCCGACGGCTGGAACGCTCCGTATCTCGCGCCGGCCGAGTGGAAGCGAAAGAACGACGTGCTCGACCGGTGGTGCGCTGAACTCGGCAGAGAGGGACACGCCATCGCGCGCACGATCAATGTCGGTTTCTACGTGGGCGCCGACGCGCGAGGTGTCGCGCGCGGTGAGGAGCGCTATCAGCGCGAGTGGGGCACCGACACGCGCGGATTCACGGGATTTCTGCGGGGAATGCCGTCGCGCGCCGCTGAGGCGGTGAACGAGTACCGCGACGTGGGCGTCGAACGGCTGAACATCGCGCTCCGAAGCGGTCCCTACGACTGGGACGCGCTCGGCGCGTTCGCCGAGCAGGTCATGCCGGCCATCACATGACGCTCGAGGTCGTGCGCCTCGACCGCCGAGCGTTCGAGGCGGCCATACCGGACCTCGCCATGATCCTCGCCGACGCCGTGGCCGACGGAGCATCGGTCGGCTTCCTACTGCCGTTCACACCCGATGACGCCGCATCGTGGTGGCAAGGCATCCAGCCCGAGGTCGCGCGCGGCGATGTGATCGTCGTGGTCGCGCGTATCGAGCGGAGGGTCGTCGGCACCGCGCAGCTGCGCCTGGCGCGACTGCCCAATCAGCGCCATCGCGCCGAGGTCGCCAAGGTCCTCGTGCATCGCTCCACGCGCAGGCGCGGCGTCGCGACCGCGCTCATGCGCGAGATCGAGCGCATCGCCCTGGCGGAAGGGCGCACGCTACTGGTGCTGGACACGATCGCGGAGAGCGAGGCGGTGCAACTCTATCTTGGGCTCGGCTGGACGCGCGCGGGCGAGATACCCGGATACGCCGGGATGCCCGATGGGGAGCTGCGACCGACGGTCATCTTCTACCGGACCCTCCGCCCGTGATCGGCCCTCTCGGTCCCCCGCGGGTATCGATCCGTCCGGTCGGGGCCGCCAAGCGCGATGGAGATCGTTGGCGGGTCAATTGGGCCATTGCCAACGACGAGCCGCTGGGCGTACGGGTGGCGCTGATCAACGCGCCGCATTCACAGTTCCGCAGTGACCAAACGCGTGTCGACGTTCTCCTGCGCGAGGGGGCATCGACGGTCGTGCCGCTGCGCGTGCACGTAGGCGGCGAGCCCGGAAGCGAGATCGAGAACGCGTTCGTCATCCTCACGATCGACCACGCCGCACGACAGTGGCGCTTGATGGTTCGCGTACGCGTGATGATCGGATACACGGGTGCACCGCTGCTGAGAGTCGAGACGATCACGAGCCGGCGCGTCGGTTTCTCGGCCGAGGTCTAAAGTTCGACCATGGCGATGACGCAAAGGGACCGCTACGTGATGCAGCGGATGAAGGGCTGACGGGGCAACTGAAGCCTCGGCTTCGAGGAGACCACGGGTATGGTCTCGAACGTGTTGGACATGGACCAGGAGGAGCTGGTGAAGCTGCTCAAGTCCTTCAAGACGAAGTACAACGGGGATCCCGAGTGGGACCAGATCCGCGCGGACTTCCCCAAGTCGTGGCCCATCTAGCGTGAGCACGGCCAAGTCCGCGAAGGCGCAGCTGCTGAAATATGCGCTCGCAAAACCGGACACGACGCTCGAGCACCCGTGGGGCGAGAACGTCGCGAAGGTCCGCGGGAAGGTGTTCGTTTTCTTCGGGGTCGAGACCGGCGGCGACTACGTGATGGGCGTGAAGCTCACCAAGGCGCTGCTCTACGCCAAGAGCATGCCGTACGTCGAAGCGATGGGGTACGGACTCGGGAAGTCCGGTTGGGTCAGCATCAAGACGCCCAAAGGCGCGCTGCCGGTCGAGATGCTCGAGGAGTGGATCGACGAGAGCTATCTGAACGTCGCGCCGAAGCGCGTCAGCCGCACGGCCACTGTCAGCAGCGCGGCTCCGAAAGCGCGAGCCCGTCCCGCAGCGCGTCGCGTACCTGCACGTCGGAAGACATCACGAAGTAACGGTCGCTCATAGCGAAGTAGACGGGACCCATCGCCGCCCCAGTCACCGGAGATGAGCCGACCGCAGTTCCGCGGACGCGGACAGTGAACTTCGTTTCGCCTGGGCCATCTACAGTGCAGACAGTAACGTCCTCGGCTGGAACATCCAGGAACAACACGTCAGCCCAGACCTGAGTTCCCTCGATCGTTCCGGTGAAGATGCCCGACCTGCGCGAGGCGTCACCAAGCACCCAATCGAACTTCGAAGCGCCCGTCAGGGAGAGCCGGATACCTGCGTTGGCCAGCGCGACGACCACCTCTTGCTCCTCAGCGGGCCGAGGCATGTTCGGTGGCGTGCGGGAGGGCACGGCCGTAACGGACGCTGCAGGGATACCTTCTGCCGCCGACGCGGTCGGGGTGGCGCGCGACGCGTCACATGCGCTGATCAGGCCGACGAAGAATGACGCGCCGAGCCAAAGGGGCGCGGCCTTCATGAAGTCAATTACATCTGCGGCTCTCTAACGGTTCCGCTAGTCGCGCGGCAGCCGCACCTCGGGGTGGCGCAGGATCAGCGGCGTCTTCCCCGACCAGTACACGTCGCGCTGCGCGGTCATCGCCTGGACGTGCCCGTCCCACTCGAAGTTGAACGCCTCGCAGCCGAGCCGGACCGCGCGACGGACCTTCTCCTGCGTCGCCTCGTCGCGCGCGAGCTTGTGGATCATCGCGATCTGACGATCGCCGTGTCCGGTGTCCTGCTCCGCATGCAGCTCATAGGTCGCGGCGGCGCGCTTGCTGAATCCGTAATGTCCGACGAGCTCCTTGAACACGCGCGCTGCGGCGCCGTCGGGTCCACCGTGCATCGCTTCGACGTACGCGAGAAGTGCGATCCCCTCGAGCGCGCTGCGGTTCTGGCAGCCCGAGCGGATCATCTCGATCGCCGCGAGCGTGCCCGGCGCGGGGTCGGCACGGTCTGCCTGCTCGCGCGTGATGCCGGCCTCCTCGAGGAACTGCAGCAGGATGTCGACGTGCGTCTTCTCGCCGCCGAGCTCCTCCATGAAGTTCTCCATCACCACGTCCATGAGGTCGTAGTTCCGCTCGCTCGCGACGTTGGTGACGATGTAGCCGAAGAAGATCGGGTTGGTGCGCACGCGCAGGTAGTGCTGGATCTCGCCGAGGATGATCTGCTCGCGCGTCCACCGGTGCTCAACGATGCCCTTGAACCACGGGTGGTCCGGCATCCAGAGCCCGCGCGCGACCTGCCAGAGCTCTTCGACGAGGGCGTCGGGTGGAGTGACGGGCACGGTCTAACTGTACGTCGCGCGGTCTGCGTCGCCTGATACAGAGGGCCGTGCGGGAATCGGACCCGCCACCCGCGAGTTAGAAGCTCGCTGCTCTATCCACTGAGCTAACGGCCCACCTCAATTATCGGGGACAACGCACCGCTATCGGGCCGTCTGGATCGATCTTCCCCGCGCGACGAGCGCGGCCTCGCGGAAGGTCTCCGCGAGCGTCGGGTGCGCGTGGATCGTCGCGATGACGTCGTCGGTCGTGGCCTCGAGACGCATCGCGAGCGTCGCCTCGGCGATGAGCTCGCTGGCCTGCGGTCCGACGATGTGGACACCGACGATCCGCTGGTCCTTGCGGGCCGCGACGATCTTGGTGACACCGTCACTCTCGCCGAGAGCGCGGGCGCGGCCCGACGCCTTGAACGAGAAGCGCGCGACCCTCACCTCGTCGCCGTATCTCTCCTTCGCCTGGGCCTCGGTGAGTCCGACCATCGCGATCTCGGGATGCGTATACACCACGTTGGGCACGACGTCGTAGTCCATGGCCGCGTCCTCGCCGAGGATCGTGTCGACCGCGACCTCGCCCTGCGTCGACGCGACGTGCGCGAGTTTCGGGGCTCGCGGATCGCCGATGCAGTCGCCGATGGCCCACACGCCCTTCACGCTCGTGCGCATGTGCTCGTCGACGGTGATGCCGAGACGGTTCGTCGCGAAGCCGGCGTTCTCGACACCGGTGTAGTTCGCGACGCGACCGGCGCCGAGCAGGACCTCATCGCCCTCGAACGTCTTGGACGCGCCGCCGACCTCGGCCGTCACCTTGACCGTCCCGCCCGAGCGCGAGACCTCTGTGACCTTGGCCTCCGTCACGACGGTGATCCCTCGCGCCTGCAGCGCTCGGACGAGGAGCCGCACGAGCTCCGGATCGGCATACGCGATCGGTTGAGGAAGCATCTCGATGACCGTGACGTCACTTCCGAGCTCGGCGTAGAACGTCCCGAGCTCGAGACCGATCGCTCCGCCGCCGATCACGATGAGCCGCTTCGGAGCCGTCGTGAGCGACAACGCGCCGACGTTGTCCAGCGGCTTCGACTCCGCGAGTCCCTTGATCGGCGGCATGCCGACCTTTGATCCGGTCGCGACGATCACGTTGTTCGCTTCGACGGACTGTTCGCCCGACGCCGTGCGCACCTTCAGCTGCGTCGGCGATACGAGGGTCCCCTCGCCCTTGATGAGATCGACCTTGCGCGCTTTCAGCAGCTGTTCGACGCCGGCCACGTTCTGCGCGACGACGGCGTCCTTGCGCGCCACGGCCTTCGACAGGTCGAAACGCGCGCCCTGCACGACGATCCCGTGCTCCTCGCCGTGCGTCGTGACCCAGTACGCGTGGCTCGAATCGAGAAGGGCCTTTGAGGGGATGCAGCCGACGGTGACGCAGATGCCGCCGACGCGATCGCGCTCGATGAGCGCGACCTGTGCGCCCTTGATCCCAGCGTGGAGCGCCGCAACATAGCCACCGGGGCCGCCGCCGAGGATCGCGATGTCGTAAGGCGCCACGTGCTAGAGACTAGCGGCGTGAGTTGGCGCACGTTGGCGCTCGCAGCGTGCTGGATCGCGGCCGCCGGCTGGGGCATCTACGACTTGATCGCGCTCGCGGGCAGCTCACCCGCGTACGTCGCGAACGCCGTGGCGCACTTCGTGATCGGCTACCTCGTGGCGCGCGCGATCATGGCCAGGCCGCTCTCGATGCCCGCCCGCTTCTCGCCACGTTCGCGACGGGTGCCTACGTGCGTCTCGCGCTCGCCTTCGGAGGTCCGGAGCAGCTCTTCGCACCGCTGGGTCTCATCGCCGCGGTCGCGCTTTCGGACACGAGTGCGCCGCGCAACATCGCCTACTCGACCATCGCGTTCGCGCTGGGGTTCTTCGCCCTCTTATGGCTCATGCCGAGCGACGGCCTACCCCGAATCCACAGGTAAGACAGTCTTCGTGGGGAACAGCGCGAGCGTCCCGGACGCCTCTCGCTCCAGCGGATGCGCCGCGTAGCCATGCCTCGCGTAGAGCCGCAGGTAGAGCGGAAGGAACGCCAGCCCGATGCGCTCGTACTGCCTCGTATGGCGAAGCTCGTGTCGCCAGAGCAGGTCGGTCGGCTCGCGCGCGAAGACGACGACACGGCCGAATGTGATCGCGGCATAGCCACGCCGCGTGAGAACGAGATGTGCGAGCCCGCGGTCGCTCACGTAGAGGAAGCAGCCCTCGCGGAAGCGAGGGCGCGCGAATGAGAACCGGCCGAGGACATGTCCGATCGGATCGGCGTGATGTGCGACGAGCCTGCGCGCGACGCTAGTCGACGCTATCGAGGATCACCTGCAGCGCAGCCGTGACGCGCTCCCGTGTCGTCAAGTGCGGATCGAAGCGCAGGGTGAGCTTCCGATCCATCGGCTCCATGCTCACGTCGACGACCCCCTCGATCTCTCTGCAACCCGTCACGACCTGTGACGCACAGGCGCTTCACATGAGTGCCGAGATCTCGAACGAGACCTCCTCGGTCTCCGCGGCAATTGTGGTCGCGGGAGCGCGCGTCGCACGAACCGGCGTCAGCGTCGGCGAACCGCACGCGACCGCGACCGTGGCGAGCAAAAGGAAGGGCGCCAAGCGCACGTTCGTCATTGTGCGCTTGACGCCCCGAGACGCGGTTCGACAGGAATGACTCTAGCGGTCGACGTCCTCGACCGGGCGGTCTTCTTTGAGCTCGCCGATGCCCTGCTTGACCTTGCCCTTGGCCTGATCGACCTTGCCGCCGATCTCGGTCGAGCGGTCGCCGCCGAGCTTTCCGGCCTGCTCCTTGACCTTGCCCTTCATCTCGTCGAGCTTGCCCTCTGTCTTGAGCTCGCCCCCTGTCTTGTCCTTCGTGAAACTCTTGTCCTTCATGGAACGGTTTCCCTCCAAGCCGGGACCTTCGGCCCCACCGAAGAGGCCGCAAGAGCGGTGCCGCGGTCATCCGCCCGCTAGAGCGTGAGGAGGATGAGCGGGACGTTGTTCGCTAGGTCGACCGCACCCACGCGACAAGGACGACGCCGGCGACCCGAGAGATGACCTCGCGGTGGCGCGCGAAGGACCGCACCAGCGTCAGCTGCGTCAAATACGCGAGCAGCGAGATCGCCAGCAGCGGTAGGCCGAAGCCAAGACCGAACGCCATAAGAACGCGAGCGCCGAGGCTCGGGAGCGTCTCCTTCACAACCAACTGCTGTGACAGGCAGCTCAGTCACCAGACCGCCATGCCCTCGACGATGACCGTCTTGCCCGGGAATCCGCCCAGCGTGCTCCCCGCTACGGACGTCGGTGAGCTGG
>WNFV01014634.1_pt1 | contig 10398 bp, 6 predicted proteins | sample 5400101 | NCBI WGS metagenome assembly WNFV01 (sample SAMN13153361, study PRJNA577476) | soil metagenome | isolation source: 115 cm soil or saprolite under grassland replicate 1 | place: USA:California | collected 2016-06-15 | reverse complement strand
GAGCCACACCTGCATCGGCGCCTGCTTCCCGTCGGGGAGCCGGATCTCGTAGGGTTCTCCGGTCGCTTCGGAGTGGGAGGCCACGCTCACGATGAATTGACGGACGGTCTGGACGCGGCGCCCCGCGAAGAGGAGCTTCGTCTTCAAGTGCGCCACGGCCTTCGCGCAGTCGTATTCCTTGCCGTTGCGGATGAAGGTCGCCTTGGAGTTTCCGACCTCCGCCAGCAGCCACTCGATCTTGGTCTGTTCCGCTTCCGGCCTGCTCGCCCCCAGAGCCGCCGAGGTCATCAGAAGGAGAGCCGCGCACAAAGCCCACAAATGTCGTGCAAAGCCAGAACGCTGACGAGCTCCTGGAACCTGGAATGTGGAATCTGGAATCGTTTTCATCAGTAATACGGTTCCCAGATGTAGGAGAGCACCTCGGTCATGCGTTTGCCCAGGCCCCGGTGATCAAAGGCCTCATAGGTGATCTCCTTACAGTTTTTCAGGTCCTCGTCGAACATCGCCTCCACCTTCTGCGCGAAGGCGCGGTCATAGAAGGCCAGGCTCTCCTCGGCGTTGCGGTTCATCGAGCGCGTATCGAAGTTGATCGAGCCGATTGTCGAGAAGACCCCGTCCACGACCATGGTCTTGTTGTGCATCATCGTGTCCTTGTACTCGTAGATCTTCACGCCTCCCTTCAACATGTCGCCGTAGTGGAGCCAGGACGCGAAGCGCACCAGCGGCAGGTCGATGTGTCGGCCCGGCACCATGACCTTCACGTCCGCGCCGCGCGCCACGGCCGCGACCAGGGCGTTGCGCACCTGCTTGTCGGGAAGAAAGTACGCGTTCTGGATGTGGATGCTCTTCGCCGCAGACTGAATGGCGACGTAGTAGAACATCTTGGCGAGCGAGGAGGCGTCCCCGCGCGAGGCCTTGATCGCCTGAGCCTGGACCGAGCCCCCCGTCCCGTCGTTCTTCGCGTAGAACTTGTCGCCGGCCAGGATCTCGCCGGTCGTGTAGGTCCAGTCCTCGGCAAAGATCGCCTGCATCTGGTCCACGACGGGGCCGGTCACGCGCACCTGTGTATCGCGCCACTCCTTCGAGTTCCGTGCGTTGCCGAGCCACTGTTTGGAGATTCCGAGCCCGCCCGTGAAGGCCACTCTGCCGTCCACGACCAGGATCTTCCGGTGGGTCCTCTTCCCCACCTTGTAGAACGAGAAGAGGCGGATGGGCCGGTACTTGCGCCAGCGGATGCCGGCTTTTTCGATCCGATCTTGCAGGTCGCCCAGCTTGCTCCCCCAGGCATCGATCAGGAGGCGCACCTCGACGCCGCGGCCGGCCGCCTCGATCATCGCATCGGCGAACTGCCGGCCGGCTTCGTCCGGCTGAAAAATGTAGGTCTCAAGGTTGACGGTCTTCTGCGCCTGCCGGATCGCATTCGTCATCGCGGGAAAGATCTCGTCGCCGTTCTTCAACAGCTCCGCCGTGTTGCCGGGGACCATGGCGGTGCCGAACGTGTCGAGGGAGCGGCGAAAGGCGGGATCGGAGACGGTGAAGGGGGGATCGAACTTGTAGACGTCGCGCTTTTCCGACCCGATGATGTCGCTGATCACCGTGCAGCCGGAGGAGCCGAGGAATCCCGCCGACGCGACGGTGAGGAGAAGAAGCGGCGAGAGCGTGCGGCGCATGCAACCTCGGCCTTATTCAAGAAGCGGGCCGGGGTCCTCGCGTCCGGGCAGGGTGAACCGGTAAGTTCTTGATCGAAGGAAGGTTCCCCCTCGGCGCGCCGCCCGCCCGCACCGGGGAGGCCGGGCCGAGGGTGTCGTCGTCCCGCCGCGAGTTGACCTCGCACATCGACACCGGGCCTTCCCCGTCATGACCATGAAGGAGCACTTGCGGCGGTAGGATGGGAGTCATGGCGGCTGGAAAGCGCGTTGCTCTCGTGACGGGAGGTACTCGCGGCATCGGAGCGGCGATCGTCCGCGGCCTTGCGTCGGAAGGGTTCGCCGTCGCGATTTCCGGCCGCACCGAGTCCTCGGTGCGCGAGGCGGTCGAGCGCTTCCGCAAGGAAGGGATCCCGGCCGCGGGACGCGCCGCCGATGCCCGGCAGGAGGAGGAGCAGAAGGCCCTGATCGCGTGGGTCGCCAAGGAGTTCTCCCGGCTCGACGTCCTCGTCAACAACGCGGGGATCGGAGAGTTCGACAGTGTCGAGAAGCTCTCGCCCGACCGGTTCCGCAACGTGGTCGAGACCAACCTCTGCGGCCCCTACTATGCGATCCACTACGCCGCCCCGTTGATGAAGACGGGGGGCGGCGGCTTCATCGTCAACATCGGATCGCTGGCCGCGGTCAATGCCTTCGCCGGCGGCGCCGCCTACAACGCCTCGAAGTTCGGCCTGCTCGGCCTCTCCGACGCCGCGATGCTCGACCTGCGCCATGACGGCATCCGGATCGCCCTGATCCTGCCGGGCTCGGTCGAGACGGAGTTTTCCCACTCCCATCGCTCGCGCGAGTCTTCCTGGATGCTCCGATCCGAGGACATCGCGCGAGCCGTCGCCGATCTTGTGCGCTATCCCGACCGCGCCATCCCGTCGCGCCTGGATCTGCGCCCGTCGCATCCCCCGAAAAAATAACCTGAGCGGTCTAAGATCTAAGGCCGGCCGTTGTCATCCCTTCGCTCCCTCCCTGTCATCCTGAGCCCTTCGCGCCCACGCTGTCATCCTAAGCGAAGCGAAGGATCTGCTCTATCCCGAGCCCGGAGCAGATTCTTCGGCGCTTCGCGCCTCAGAATGACAGCACCTCTCGACCTTAGACATTAGACTCTCTCGTAATGCACGCCTGGGCCGTCGCGGTCGCGGCCGCGTTGATTGTCGTCATCCTCTGGGATGCCTTCGAGACGATCATCCTGTCGCGGCGCGTCTCGCGCAAGTTCAGGCTGACGCGCCTCTTCTACAGGCTCCTCTGGACTCCCTGGCGGGCCGCCGCCAAGCGAGTGCCGGAGGGCAACCGGCGCGAGAACGTCCTCATGGTGTTCGGCCCGGCGTCGCTGCTCCTCCTGCTCGTGGCCTGGGCGGTCGGCCTGATCGTCTCCTTCGCGCTCCTGCACTGGGGCCTGGGCACGCAGCTTGCGGGGCCCAGCGGCCTTACGGGTTTCCGCGAAGACCTCTACGTGAGCGGCACGAACTTCTTCACGCTGGGTCTGGGAGACGTGACGCCGAAGACGACGGCCGCGCGCACGCTCACGGTCCTGGAATCGGGAATGGGGTTCGCTTTTCTCGCTATCGTGATCGGCTATGTGCCGATGATCTCGCAGGCGTTCTCCCGCCGCGAAGTGAACATCTCGATGCTCGACGCCCGCGCCGGCTCGCCGCCGACCGCCGCGCAACTGCTGCGCCGGCACAGTTGCGAGGAAGAAGACCTTCACGACCTGTTTCGGGACTGGGAGCGCTGGTCGGCGGAGCTGCTCGAGAGCCACGTTTCGTTCCCGGTGCTCTCCTACTTCCGCTCGCAGCACGACAACCAGTCGTGGGTGGCGGCGTTGACGACGATCCTGGACGCCTGCGCCTTGGCCGTCGCGCGGATCGAAGAGGGACCCGAGCGGACGGCGCGGTTAACGTTCGCGATGGCGAGCCACGCCGTGAAGGACTTGTGCGCCGTTTTTCACCTGACACCGTCGTTCCCTCACGCCGACCGCCTTCCCGGCGAAGAGAGGAAACGTCTCGAGACTTTTCTGACGGCGTCGGGCTTCCGGCTCCGCGGCGACGAGAAGTCTCTGGCCAAGCTTTCGGCGATGCGCGCGATGTACGAGCCCTACGCGCACGCTCTCGCGGTCTTCCTGATGATGCCGCTGCCGGCCTGGATCCCCCCGGAGGACGCGAAGGACAACTGGCAGGGGACGGCTTGAGTCCCCTGCGATTGCTGCGCGAGAGACTCTTCTTTTTCCTGGGGTTCTTCGTGGGCGGCCTCTGGTTCCTCCTCTGCTCCGCCGCCGGAATCGTCTGGCTCCTTTTTTCTCCCCGCAACCGGCAGACGCTCTACGTGTATGGAAGAGTCTTCTGCCGCGGGCTGACGCGCATGATGGGATGGCGCGTCGAGGTCGAGAACCGGGACCGGCTCGAGGCGTTCCGTCCGTGCGTCATCGTCGGAAACCACCAGAGTTTCCTGGATGTCGTGACCTTCGGGTCCGTCTTCCCGCGGCGCACCGCCTCCGCCGGCAAGCGCGAGATCGGAAAGATCCCGATCTTCGGATGGTTCTACCGGCTCTCGGGCAACCTCATCATTGACCGCAGCGACGCCCGCCAGGCTCGCGACTCCCTCGAGAGGGCGGCGCAGGCCATGCGGGCGGAGAAGATCGCCGTCTGGTTCATGCCTGAAGGCCACCGCAACACCAGCGCTGAGCTCTTGCCTTTCAAGAGCGGCGCCTTCCGCCTGGCCGTCGCGGCGCAGGCCCCGATCCTTCCGATCGTCGCCGGGCCTCTCACGGTCATCGCCGACACGAAGCGCCATCTCGCCCGCCGCGGTCGACTGAAGGTCCGAGTCCTCGAGCCCGTACCCACCGAAGGCCTGACGGTCAAGGACCTGCCGCCGCTCCTCTTCTCCGTTCGCGCCAGCATGCAAGCCGCGCTGGACGAGCTCCGGAAGATTGAGGCCGAGCCTTCCTGACACGCGCCGGCTGCTAGACTCTCTCGGCCGCCACTCTTCTCCCTCTCCCGGCGGCCGAGGGTCGGGGTGAGGGGCTTCGCGAAGCGAATGCCTGCGGCCGAAAGTTAAGGAGGTTGCAGATGGTTCCTGTGATGTCGCTGTGGCTCCCGATCCTTCTTTCCGCGGTTATCGTGTTCGTCGCCAGTTCGATCATCCACATGATGCTCCCCTACCACCGGAGCGACTTCAGCAAGCTCCCGGAGGAAGACGGAGTGATGGACGCCCTACGGAAATACGGCGTACCGCCGGGCGATTACCTCTTCCCGAAGCCCGACAGCGCCAAGGCGATGAAAGACCCCGCCTTTCGCGAGAAGTGGAGCAAGGGTCCGGTGGGCCTCATGACCGTCATCCCGAGCGGTCCCCCGTCGATGGGAAAACCCCTCGTCCTGTGGTTCCTCTATTGCGTCGTAGTCGGCATCTTCGCCGCCTACATCGCGGGCCGAGCGCTGCAGCCAGGCACGCCCTATCTCTCGGTCTTCCGTTTCGCGGGCTGCACCGCCTTCATCGGTTACTCCCTCGCCCTCTGGCAGAACACCATCTGGTATCACCGCTCCTGGACCACGACTCTGAAAATCAACTTCGACGGCTTGATTTACGGTCTCCTGACCGCCGGAGTCTTCGGCTGGCTCTGGCCGAAATAGACCCCGGGGCCATCCTGCGACAAATGTGACTTGAGGCCGTCGTCCCCGAGAGGCGACGCCACGGGGACTCCAAGGCTCCATAGCGTTCTTGCAGCTCCCCGATTTTCGTCAGGTCGGTTCGCGGCTGATCGGCAGCCTCAGCGAACGCCGAGCTTCTTTAAGAAGGCTTCCACATCCGGCTGGCCCGGTTGCAGCGCGAGGGATTGCTTCCAGAGCACGGTCGCGCGCGCCCGGTCGTGCCGAACCTCGTAGAGGAGCGCCGCCAGCGTCTTGCACGTGAGGGGGGTGGGGTGCGCGGCAACCGATCTCTCGTAGTCGCCGATGGCGTCCTCGAGTTTCGAGGCCCGCCCGTGCGCCGCGCCCAGCATGGCCCAGAGCGAGGCCGACGTCGGTAGCGCAGCGGTGCCCTCGCGCAGGACCTCGAAGACATGGGTCTCGTCGCCCGAGGATTGGTAGTACGTCGCAAGGTCCCCGAACGCCCGCTCCTTCTCCGCGGCGGTCGTTGCCTTCGCGAGGCTGCGCCGGAACGCCGCCTGGGCCTCGGTCATGTTCCCCTGGGCAGCGAGCGCCTTGCCGAGGTCCATCTCCAGGGACGAGTCCTTGGGCCGGGCCTCGATCGCCGTGTGGAAGAAGCGCGCCGCGGCGGCGGGATCGCGCCGCGCCATCGCGATGCGCCCGCGTACGCTCGCGAGCTGTGGCTCGGGGACGAGCTTCGCCGCATGCGAGACCGCCGCTTCGGCCTCCGACACGCGGCCCAGCTCGGCGGTGATCTCCGCCCGCTGGACGTAGATCTCCGCGAGAAAGCCCTCGGCGTCGGTCAGCCGTTCGGCCTCCGCCAGCGCCGCGAGCGCGGCATCGGAATGCCTCGTCGTGTCGGCAAGGCGCGCCCGCAGGATGTGGTAGAGCGGCAGCCGGTCATCCAGGCGGGCCGCCGCGTCGAGCTCGGCACCCGCCCGCGGCAGGTCCCCGGCGGCCAGCCCCCAGGCCGCCCGCTGCAGGTGCAAGGCACTGTCGTTCGGCTTCAGCCGCTCGGCCCGGTCCAGGAGCTCGCCCGCACGCGACAGCTCGCCCCGTTGCGTGTAGATGCGCGCAGCGTAAACGAGAGCGCTGGCGTTATCGGGGTCCAGCTGTACCGCCTTCCCGAACGCCTTGAGCGCCCCGTCCTCGTCACCCGAGGCCGCGCGCGCCGAGCCCTCGTTCAGGTACGAGGCCCCCGTGCGCCCCTCGTTGTCGTGACGAAGGCTCTTCCCCGCTCCGGCTCCCGCGAGATACCCCAGCGCCGCCAACTTCTGCACGGCCTCGATATCGGCCTCCGCCGCGGGCGGCGCCGCGCGTTTCGGCAGCTCGGCGTACTTCTCGACGGTGCGCGTCTTGCCGAGCGTGCCTTTCTCAAATGCATCCGCGAGCGGGCGCCCGGGGAGCTCGTTCGAAAGCGGTGCGTCGAGCAGCGCCAGCGCCGTGGGCGCCACGTCGAGGACCGTTGCGCCCGAAATCGGGCCGGGCTTGACTCCCTTTCCGTGGACGAAAATGACGCCATGCAGCAGGTGCCAGAGAGGGGCCAGCCCCGTGTCGGCGCGGCCCGAGGTGCGCGGCCGCTCACCGGCCTCCTTGAAGCCATGGTCGGAGACGACGAGCGTCACCGTGCGCGGGCCGGCGAGCCCCAGCAGTTCGGCCAGCACCTCGTCCTGGTACGCGTAGTAGCGGTCCACGGTAGACGAGAAGGCAGCGAAGTCCTGGTCCGACACGTCGGGTCGGCGCGGCGGCGCGTCCTCCATGAAGAGGTGGCCGCAGGCGTCGATGCCTTCGAAGTAGACGGCCAAGAGGTCGGTCGAAAAGCGCTTCTCGAGCGCCGGGGCCATCTTCCGATAGAACTCGCTGGTGGCGTGGATCTTCGCCAGCTCCTCCAGCCGCCTGGCGCCGTCGGGCGTGAGGGCCGCGTGGGGATTCGCGAGGAAGCGTCTCTTCGTGGCGGCGAGGTCCGGAGCCGGCTCGCCCAGCTCCCTGCGAAGCTCGGCCGCGAGGCTCTCCGGATAGGTCGCGCCCTGCGTGGCGCGGGCACTCTTCACCTGGTGGAACGCGAGACGATCCGAGACGGTGAAGCCCCTGACCTCCTCCGCGGGGTAGGACGCATACCACCCGATGAAGCCCGAGGTCCGGCCGTACGAGCTTGCGAGATTCCAGAGCGCGGGGACCCGGCGGCGGGTCGACGTGATTGGGGTGGGCTTGCCGTCCGGAGTGATTTCCACAAAATCGAAGACGCCGTGGTCCTGCGGCCGCCGGCCCGTGGCCATGGAGGTCCAGACCAGGGGCGAGAGAAGCGGCTCGACCGAGCGCAAGAGCCCCCAGGCGCCCTCCCGCTTGAGGCGCGCGAACGTGGGGAGCTTTCCCTCGCCGACGAGCCGATCCACGATGCGCATGTCGGCGCCGTCGAGGCCGATGAGGAGGACGCGCGGGCCCTCGCCGGCGCCGGCCGCCCCCTGCATCGCCCCGGCCATTCCAAGGAGCACGTCCAGCTTGACACGACGGAATTGTCGGAGATAGCGTCTGGCAAAGTGCCGTCACATACTTCAAACCAGCCGTCTCACGCGAAAAAGGAGGCCAGATGAAGGCAAGAGGAGCAATCGTTGGGGTAATCGCCCTCGCCTTGGCGGGAGGGCTATGTCTATCGGCCTCGGCCTCGGCCGCGCCACCGGCGAAGGCCAAGGCCAAGAAGCCGGCGGCCGCGAAGACCGCGTGCACTTCGGACAAGGCGGCGCCTGCCCGGAAGAGCAAGACATCCATCCTGCGGCGCCTGATGGAGAAGATGGAGCGCGCCACCCGCGGGAACGGGTTCGCGAACGAAGGAGACCGTTGGAACGAGTGGTTCTACGGCCAGCGCAAGTACCCCGCCACCACCCTTCCGCCTGACGCCATCGGCAAGGCGCTCCGGGCGGCCAAGCGCAACAACACTCCGAAGCAGCAGACGGGAACCGCGTCGGCCGGCGCGGCCGGAAAGTCCAGAGCCACGGCAGCATTGCTCGTCCCGAGCTGGGTGGCTCTCGGCCCCTCCCAGATCCCGGGCGGCCAGACCGACACCAGTCTGGGCGGTGGCCCGAACCCGTACGCGGCCGGCACCGTGAGCGGCCGCGTCTCGGCCGTCGCTGTCGACCCGACCGACCCGAACACCGTCTACTGCGGCGGCGCCCAGGGCGGCGTCTGGAAGACCACCAACGCACTCGCACCGAGCCCCACGTGGACGCCGATCAGCGACTTCGAGGCGTCCCTGGCAATCGGCGACATCGCGATCGACCCTGTCAACCACAACATCCTCTACGTGGGCACCGGCGAGGCGAACGGCTCCTGCGACTCGTACTTCGGGCAGGGGATCCTTCGCTCGACTGACGGCGGCAGCACCTGGACACTCTTGAACGGCGGCGGCTTCTTCACGAATGAGGCCATCTCACGCATCGTCATTGACCCCGTGACGGCCGGCTCGGCCACCTCGACCACGCTCTGGGCCTCCACGGTGCTGGGCTTCTTCGCGTCCGGCACTGAGGACTGCAACATCCCGCCCGGCGCCTATAATGGCGCGCTCTTCCGCTCCACCGACAGCGGCGCCACGTGGCAGGTGCAGAATGTCCCGACTGGCGCTGCCGGCTCGGCTCGCGTCCACGACATGGGGCTCGACCCGGCCAATTCGAATTTCCTCTACGTCGCCGTGCGTGGCTTCCCGGCGACCGCCGGGGGCATCTGGCGCTCCAACAACGCCAAGGACCCGATCGCACATTTCAACAAGGTGGACACGAATTTCGCGCAGGTCGATGTGGCGGACCCGCCGGTCCGCCGGATCACGCTCGGCGTTGGCCACGAGCCCACGCTCCCGCTCAAGCGCACGCTCTACGCCGCTCTCGGCGCCCTCGGCGAGAACCTCTGGGGTTTCTACAAATCCACGAATGGCGGCGCCACCTGGGCGCACGTGGACGCCGGCAAGAACGGACAGGCCAAGGTGCTCGGCAACACGGTCACGCGGAAGAACGGTCCGCCCTTCATCTCGTCCATGGTCGGTCACCGAATCGTCCTGGACAATCAGTTCTCCCGCTCGGTCACGTCCGTCGTCGATGGCAACACTCTGAAGATCAGCTCCGCGATCACGACGGCGTCGACGCAGATGACGTGGTCCGTCGCTTCCTACCCGTTGTACTGCAGTGGCCAGTGCTTTTACGACATGACCATCGGCGTGGACCCGGCTGACCCCACCGCAAACACGGTCTATGTCGGCGGCAACCCGCACAGCTTCAACGCGGACACCTCCGGCGTGCCGGGCGGCCACTACGTGTGGCGCTCGACGAACGGTGGCAACACTTGGCGGGCCATCTCGCAGGGCAACAGCTTCGCGGGCGGCCTCCACACCGACGACCACGCCATCGCGTTTGACACCAGCGTGAGCCCGAGCCGCGTCTACGACGGCAACGACGGAGGCATCTGGAGCTCCGACGACCAGGGTGCCTCCTGGAAGAACCTGAACACGAACATCGCGATCACACAGTTCCAGGGCCTCGCGCTCACCGCCGCGAACACGGCCCTCGTTCTGGGAGGCACACAGGACAACGGCTCGAACCTCTTAAACTACGCGGCCGGCGGCGTGCCGGCTCCCGCCTGGTTCCACACCGACTTCGGCGACGGCGGCCAGGCGGTCATCGACCAGGGCAATCCGGACCGGATGTTCCACACGTACTTCAACCAGTCCTTCAACTTCTACGGCCCGGCGCGGACCTTCCCCACCGCCGGCCTGCCCGGCTCGTGGCCGTTCGCCGGCTGCTACTACGGCTACGGCCCGCAGTATTACAACGGGCTGGGTGACTGTACGGACCCTGTCTCCTTCTACGCTCCGATGACCTCCAACCCATCCTTCTCTCCCGACGTCATCTATTTCGGCACGGACAGGGTGTACCGCTCGCCCAGTCCGCAGCCCACGCTCTTCAACCTCACCTCGTGGACGGCCGTCAGCCCGGCGCTCACGTCGGACGGCTTCTTCGTCTCCGCGATCACGACGGCGTCGACGCAGATGACGTGGTCCGTCGCTTCCTACCCGTTGT
>WNFV01010015.1_pt1 | contig 10398 bp, 12 predicted proteins | sample 5400101 | NCBI WGS metagenome assembly WNFV01 (sample SAMN13153361, study PRJNA577476) | soil metagenome | isolation source: 115 cm soil or saprolite under grassland replicate 1 | place: USA:California | collected 2016-06-15 | reverse complement strand
GCCGCCGTTGCCGCGCTTGCCTGCGCGACGGCCGATCGATCCGTGCTCGTCGACGCCTGGAAGGAGGCGGCAGCGATGCGGCATGACCGCGACCCCTACCCCGAGCACCACTACCTGCACGACACCTTCCTGCTGTGGGTCGCCGGCCTGCTGTTCGTCGGCTGTGGCCTGCTGTGGCTGATCGGCCAGGTCGCCGCCATCCTCTTCGGCGCGCATGAGCACCTGCCGGTGCGGCTGGTCGACATGCTCGGGGTGCTCATCCACCTGCCGGGCACCTGGGACGACCCCGCCCGGGCCTGGCCACCCGAGACCTGGCCGCTGCTGCCCGGCCCGGTCGGCATGTACGCCGCCGCGGTGCTGACCTGCTGGCTGCCCCTGCTGCTGGTCGGCCTGGTGGTCCGGCTGGTGTCGCCGCGGGCCCGCCGCCAGCGCAAGCAGCAAGGGGCCAGGTGGGCCAGCCTCTGGCAGCTCCGCCGCCTCCTCGTCCTGGGACCTCGGCGGGGGCGGATCATCCTCGGTCGCCGCGACCGCCTCCGCGACCGCCTGGCCGGCCGGCTGTACCTGGCGGTGGAGCAGTGCCACTCGGTGCTGGCGTTCGGCCCGCCGGGGTCGTTCAAGACCCACGGCCTGGTCATCCCCGCCCTGCTGGAGTGGTCCGGGCCGGTGGTGACCACCTCGATCAAGCCGGACGTGCTGCGGGCCACCCTGGCGCACCGGGCCAGCCTTGGGCCGGTGTGGGTCTACGACCCCCTCGGCCTGTCCGGTGTCCCGGGGGCGCGGTGGACGCCGCTGGCCCACTGCCGCACCTACTCCGACGCCCGCCGCATCGGGCGCATGCTGGCCGATGCCGCCGACATCGCCGGCCACAAGGCCGAGGACGCCAACTACTGGCTGCTGCTGGGCGCCAAGCTGCTGTCGGTCCTCCTGTTCGCTGCCGCGGGGACGGGCCGGAGCATGGCCGACGTCGCCAGGTGGGTCGACGTCCAGGACGTCGACGACGTTGCCCAGGCGCTGATGGAGATCGGCAACCAGCAGGCGCTGGATGCGTGGGCGGCCTGCACCAGCCGCCCCGAAAACACCTTGGGCAGCGTGTACGGCACCGCCGAGACCCTCCTGGACGTGTTCGGCGACCCCGCCATCGCGGCCTCCGCCGAGGGCTGCGACCTGGACATCGACGAGCTGCTGGGCGGTGCCAACACCACCCTGTACCTGTACGCGCCCGCGTCCGAGCAGGAGCGGCTGCGGCCGCTGTTCGAGCTGCTGGTGTCGGTGGTGATCCACAAGGCCGAGGAGCTGGCCGCCGCCCAGCCCGATGGGATGCTGCACCCGCGGCTGTTTGTGTGCCTGGACGAGGCGGGCAACTGCGCCGCGATCAAGAAGCTCCCCCAGCTGGCCACTACCGGCCGCGGGCAGGGCATCCAGCTGCTGACCGTCTGGCACGACGAGGCGCAGCTGGCCCACCGCTACGGCCGCCGCGCCTCGACCGTGCTCAACGGCCACCGGGCCAAGCTGCTGCTGAGTGGCCAGGCCGACCCGGCGTCGCTGGAGCTGGCCAGCAAGCTGGTCGGCGACGAAGCCGTGCTGCAGACCTCGGAGACCACCGGCGGCGACGGCCGCGCCTCGGTCACCGAGTCGGTGGGGTACCGGCGGCTGTTGCCGCCGGAGGCGCTGCGGCAGCTCAAGCCCCGCCGGGCGCTGCTGGTGTACGGGCATCTGCCGCCGGTGCGGATCCGGCTGCGGCCCTGGTTCCGCTCCCGGCGGCTGGCCACCCTCGCCATGGCGGTGGACGCCCCGGTGGCCCACCCGGCCTGGCGCGGCGACGAGCTGGCCCCAGTCCAGCCGCTGCGGTCGGCGGGCGGGGATGAGGAGGTGGCCGCGTAGATGGGCACCTTCATTGAGGACCTGGAGGATCACGAGGGCTACGCCGACCGGCGCTTGGCCGACGGGCGCCTGGCCGACGGGGTCTGGAGCCGCGACACCCTGGAGTGGACCGGGTACGTGGCGGCCTGCGGCTGCGGCTGGCGCGGCACCACCGACCACGAGCCCAGCATCGCCGGCGAGGAGACCGCCCTGGGGGAGTGGGTGCGGGAGCACGCCCAGCCCATGCTTGCCCGGCAGGCCGAGCGGCGCCGCAGCGAGCTGGCCCGGACGCTGAACTGGCTCGGCGCCCAGGCCGACCGGCTGGACGACCCCACCACCGTGGACAAGGTCGCCCGCGGCCTGGACCGCGCCCGCGAGGTCGTTGCCGACGTGCAGCGCCACCTGGAGCGGCACCCGCCGCAGCGGGAGGCCGACGATGCGCGCTAGCCACCCCGAGCATCCGTTCACCCGCGCGTGGGACACCTGGCAGGCGTGGTCGACGGCGGACATGTGGCGGCAGGCGCTGCAGCGCGCCACCCAGCAGGGCCACCGCCATACCGTCGAGTTCATCGATGGGCGCCCGGAGCTGCTGGACGGCCCCGAGCCGCTGGCGGCGTTGGCGGCCAACCGCGAGGTGGTCCAGACGCTGGCGGGCTGGCGCTGGCAGGCGATGCGGCACGCCCGCGAGCAGGGCCACAGCTGGGCAGAGATCGCCACCGCCGCCGGCCTTGACGACGCCGACCAGGCCCGCGAGGTCTACGCGCGGGCGATCCAGGGTCAGCAGCGGCTGGCCGAAACGCGCCCGCAGATCGGGCGCTACGACCCGGCCTGGGCCGAGCTCCTGGACGACCCGGGCGACCAGCAGCGGTCGGCGGCCGAGCGGGAGGCCGATCGTGGCCAGTGAGCGGCCGTTGTCGGCGTGGTCGGACCGGCGGGTCGCCGAGCACGGCCGGGCGATCTGCCAGCAGCGGGCGCTGCCCACCCACCCCGGCCTCGCTGGCGAGCAGGCCACGGTGCTGGAGGAGTGGGCCCAACGCTGGCAGCAGCGCGGCCCCCACGACATTCCCGGGCAGGTCGAGCTCGGCCTGGTTGGCGAGATCGCGGCGGAGTTGCGCCGCGTCGCGCCGGCCTGGCCCGCCAACCCAGCCCACAACGGGAGGCCGACGATGAACGCTGACCAGCCCACCCAGCCCGTCCCTCGGCGGCTGGGCGAGGACCGGGGGCTGCCGGGCGACTTCCTGGTGGGCTTCACCCGCGGGCTCATGGAGCGCCGTGAGCAGCTTGTCCGCGACGGGCAACCGCCGGAGATGGCGCGGGAGCGCGCGGTGGCCGAGGCGGTTCAGTCGTTCGCTGCCGACGCCGACCAGCGCGGCTGGACGGTCAGCGAGCGGCGCATCGCCAGCCTCGCCGGCGACACCCTCGGCCTGGAAGACGAGTACCGGGACCGGCACGGCTACGAGCCCGAGCTGGCCCGCCTGTACGCCGTCGGCGAGGTCCTGGAGGGCGAGCGCATCCGCGGCGAGATCCCCTCCCCGTGGTGGCGGGAGGACGACCCGCCTCAGCGGCCCGACCCCGACCGCGCACGAGCGGCAGCCGTCCGAGCGGACGCGTCCGGACGGCCGCGCGGACAGCGTTCGGACGCGGGAGGCCGGCCATGAACGCTGACCGACCCGACCCCCGGCTCAACGGCGACCGCGCCGTCCGGCCGGACGGCCACCCGGACACCCCGGTGTCCGACCCTCGGCGTCCAGCGTCTGGTCAGGTGTCCAGGCTGGATCGGGTCACCCTGCAGCTGGGCGTGGTGGTGGCGGTGGTGATCGCGCTGTGCTCCTACGCGGTGTCCGCGACCAGCCTGTATGCGCTTGGCCGCCACGCCGGCTACTCGTGGTGGCAGGCCGCCGCGGTCCCGGTGGTGGCCGACGGGCCGGCGATCTACGGCATGTTCCGGATCGTCTCCCGCTCCCGCAGAGGCGCCAAAGGGGCCGGGTACGGCTGGTTGCTGGTGATCGCCGGCACGCTGGCGTCGATCGGCGGCAACGTCGCCCACGCCCAGCCCGACCTGGTCGCCCAGGTGATCGCGGCGGCGATCCCGCTGGCGGTGCTGGCGATGCTGGAAGGGCTGAAGGGCGACGCCGGCGAGGTCACCCGCCTGACCGCCAACGCCGCCGCCCTAGACACCCAGCTCGGGCTGAACAGCCCGGACGCCCATGGACAGCCGGCGGCGGCCACCACCGTCCGCCGGACCGACAACCCGGCCGCCTTGGACGGCGGCCGTCCGGACGGCCTGCGGGTGCGGGAGCTGCCCGCCCGGCCCACCCGGACGGACGGCATGGGTGTCCGCGATCGGCTGCAGGCCGCCCACGCGAAGGGGCGTCCGGACGGCGGGGCGTGGACGGCGCGGACGCTGGCGGAGGCGGCCGGCTGTGGGCGCAGCACCGCCGCCGCCTTCCTCCAGACCAAGCGGACCGCGGAGGAGGACCGATCGTGAAGGTGCGGCTGCACGGCACCCGCGAGGAGGTCGTCGAGGCGACCCGCCGCCTGGTCGAGGTCCTGGACGTCGTCGCTGTCTCCGAGCCGTATCCCGACCGCGGCGCCAGCGTGCTGGTCCGCGTTTACCTCGAGGTCCGCCTGGACCCCGCCACTACGGCCACGCCCCCCGGGCCGGCCCGGCCGGTCCGCCGCTCCAGGAGGACGATGCCGTGAGGGTCGTGCTCGTCGCCCGCCTGGGCGGCAACCAACAGTCTGGCCTGGAGCTGGACCGCGCCTACCGCGCCTATGCCGGCCCCGACCCCCACGGCCGGGTGCTGGTGTTCGACGACATCACCACCGGCTTCCGCTGGGTCACCCCGGCCGAGTACCGGGAGGTCCCCGATCCGCTGGAGCGCCACGACCTGGTCCGCATCGACCACGGGCCGGGCGGGTATGTGCCGGTCTGCTCGTGTGTGTGGCGCTGGCATCGCGGCTGGCCCGACCCGGACGAGGCCGCCCGCGCCCACGGCGCCCATCAGCGGCAGATGGACACTCAGCGGCGGCTGCTCACCCAACCGGTCCCGCCGCGGCTGCTGGCCTGGATCGAGCAGCTCCGGGCCCGCTGCCGGCAGGAGCCAGAGCGGTGAGCAGCCGCCCCGCCTCCCTGCTGCGCGACGCCGCCCTCGGCTATGCCAGCCGGGGCATCCCGGTGCTGCCGCTGCACCACCCGGCCGCCCACCTGCGCAGCGCCCGCGCCGTGCCCGACGGGCGGGTGGTCGCCCCGGAGGTGTGGACCGGCTGCTCGTGCGGCGACCGGGCGTGCGGGCAGGTCGGCAAGCACCCCTTCGGCGCCCTGGTCCCCCACGGCTTGAAGGAGGCCACCACCAATCGGGCGCGGGTGCTGGCCTGGTGGACCCGCCAGCCGCTGGCCAACATCGGCCTGGCCACCGGCCACCGCTTCGACGTCCTGGACGTTGACGGCCCAGAGGGCGAGCAGGCGATCCGGGCGTTCGCCGCCGAGCATGGCCTTGCGAGTTCGGGGCCGCTGGTGCGGACCGGCGGGGGCGGCTGGCACTACTACCTGGCCCCCAGCGGCCTCGGCAACGCCCATCCCGCCGGGCTGGAGCGTGTGGACTGGCGGGGCCGCGGCGGTTACGTGGTCGCCCCGCCAAGCCGCCACTACTCCGGCCACCCCTACGAGTTCGCGCCCGGTCGGGATCTGGACGCCCCGCTGGCCGAGGTGCCAGCACCGCTGCGCGAGCGGCTGCAGCACCGTCAGACCGACCGGCCGGCCGTGTCGGTCGTCCCCCTGCCGCTTGCCGACGGGTCCGCCCACCCGTACGCGCGGGCGGCGCTGGCCGAGGAGCTGGCCCGAGTGGCCACCGCGCCCAAAGGGGAGCGCAACCGCCGGCTGTGGGAGGCCGGCCGCAACCTCTACAACCTGGTCGCCGGCGGCGCCCTCCCCGAGCGCCAGGTCCACCAGGGGCTGCTGGCGGCGGCCGAGCGCTGCGGGCTGCTCGCCGACGAGCCGCGGCAGACCCACCGCACCCTGGCCTCCGCCCGCCAGGTCGGCCTGGCCCATCCCCGCCGGATCCCCGACCGTCAAAGCCCCGAACGCCACCATGCCTCGCCGTCGGCGCCCGCCGGTCGGGACCGCGGCGAGCCGACTCGGGAGAGGAGGTGACGCCCATGGCTGTTGCCGGCCACCGGGCCGGCTGATCCTGTCCGAGGGTGGGCGCGGAGCCTACCGCCAAGCAGAGCCCGCGCCCACCCCACCACCCCGCAGGGAAGGAGCCCCGCATGGGCAGCCCCCCAACCCTAGCCCACCACGAGCTGGCCGCCGAGGCCCTGGAACTGGACCCCGACGACTGGCAGCCCGGGCATGTCACCGCCCACCTGGCCGCCGAGCACCCGCAGGTGCGCGCCTGGCCCGACGACAACCCCTATCTGGCCCACGAGGTCGACCACCGCGACTGGATCTACGACCACCCCCACCCCAGCGTCCAGCGGGCCGCCGAGCAGGCCTTCGACCGGCTCAACCCCGAGTTCGGCGTCCCCGCCGATGGCCTGACCCGCTACGGGCAGCAAGCGATGCGGGACCGGGAGGCGGCGCTGTCGCTCGGCCCCCGCGTGGCGGTCGCCTCATCCCGGGAGAACGACCGCGACCCGGTCATGTGGGTGGCCGGGCAGGACTACCGCGCCGCCGACGCCATCCGAGCAGCCCGCAGCCAGACTGTCCGCACCCGCCAGCCAGCCGAGCGCACCGGCGCCGAACGCTGACCCCCTCCACACCACCAGCACACCGTTTGACAGCACCAGCAGGGAGCGCATCTGATGGCAAGCGACAACCACACCAGCATCGTCGGCAACCTGGTCGAAGACCCCGAGCTGCGCTTCACCAACAACGGCACCGCGGTGGCCAACCTACGGGTGGCGGTCACCCAGCGGATCCAGCAGGACGGCCAGTGGCGCGACGGCGACACCTCCTTCTTCCGTGTCAACGTCTGGCGCAGCCAGGCCGAGCATCTGGCCGATTCGCTGTCGAAGGGCGACCGGGTGATGGTGACCGGGCGGCTGCGGCAGCGCACCTGGGAGACCCCCGAGGGCGACAAGCGGTCAGTGGCCGAGATCGAGGCCGACGAGGTCGGCGCCAGCCTGAAGTTCGCCACCGCCAAGGTCGAACGCGCCCAAAGCCGCGGCAACGGCGAACGCAGCCAGGGCCGCCAGCGGCAGGCCGAACGCGGCGGGGACTTCAACGACCCGGCACCGTTCTAACCCCCTGACGGACAGCTCGGGCCCCGGGTCTCCCGGGGCCCGACGCTTGGGCGCTCACGGCGTGGACGGCTGCCAGCACCCGCCGGGCGGCGGCGCCGGTCAGTGGTCGGGGTAGCGGACGCGGGCAAGGAAGCTGATCGCGCGCCAGCGGGTTCGCAGGCTGCGGTCGCGGCGGGCCAGGCACGCCTCGATGGCCGCGTCGAGGACGGCGTGGTCGCCGTTGGCGAGGAACGCCAGCCGTGCGACCGCCAGGTCCTCGCTGGGCTCGGCGATCGCAAAGGTGATCGCCCGCTCGGTCAGGCGCTGGGTGCGGGTCATGACCCCGACGATAGTCGGGCCGCCCGCGGCGGCAACCCCCCATGCCCGAGGTTGTGGACAGCGCCGTGCTGACGGCTGGAGTGCTTTGGGCCTGGCGCGGGGCGATGTGCGTCCCGCGCCAGGCCGACGATGGGGTCAGTATTGGAGTTCGACGAGTTCCCAGTGACCCTTGGCGCCGTCCAGTCGCATCGCCACCGGCACCACCCGGCCGCCGCGGCGCACCAGCACGGTGACCTCGGCCAGCCCGGGGGGTGTGCTCCTGGGCGATCACCCGCACCAGGCTGCGGCCCGTCACCGCCGGCCCGCCCGAGCGCCGCAGCCGCTCGGCCAGCTTCGGCCAGATGGTCAGGTGGCACAGCCGCTCCAGCTGCAGCGGCGAGCGCATCCCGGCCTCGATCTCGCACAGCGCCAGCGCGATCCTGGCGCCCGCCGGTGCGGGCGAGTCGAGCCGCCGGCGGGCGGCCGCCCGGAGGGTGTCGCGTTCGGTGTCCTCGTAGGGGTCGAGCTGCGCGCGGATGGCGGGGGTGGCGTAGGGCAGCATGGGCGCCTCCTTGGCGGGAGGCAGGCGCGGGTGCCTGCCTGGTCCCATGCCGTCAGCGACCGGGCCCCAGGCTGGTCAGGGGGCGGCCGTGGGGTGTGCGCCCGCAAGGTTCCGGCCGGAATGGATCGGGTTCCCGGCGCGAAGCGCCGGGTCCTTGCCGCCGGAAGGTTGCGGGCTGGTGGGGGCAGGCCCCTTGACGAGCCTGGGTGGTCGCTACGCTCAGGGGACCAGGCAGGCAACCACCACGGTGACTGGATCGACGATGGGGCTTGGTCGGCCGATCCCGGCCACCGACTTCAGCCTGTCAATAACCCAGGGCTCCGTCGTTCTGTCGCGATGTCGGTTTCATCCGAGGCTGATCCCGAGGGTGGCGAGGGGTCGGCGGGGGTTGCGGGCGTGGCGGCGCAGCGCGGCGGCGACGTTGACCGGCCCCGCCCGACTGAGCTCGCCGATGACCAGGTTGCGCAGGGTCGCCATGACGTTTGGGGTGGCGCCGGTGCGGACTTGGGAGCCGTCCTCGGCGAAGGTGGTGTCGCGGACGTGGTGCAGCGCCTCGATCGCCCAGTGCCCCCGGATGAGGTCGGCAAGTCGGGCGGGGCCGGCCTGGGCGTGGGTGAGGCTGGTGATGGCGTAGACCGTCACGGTCGTGAACCGCCGGGGATGGTGGCGCAGGTCGCGGGTCTTGCGGGTGACCTGGAGGACTTGGGCGGCGTGGGGGAACCCGAAATGGTGGACCGAGACGGCCTTGAGGGTGCGGATCTCGATGCGGCCGTGGCCGCGGTCGCGGGTGCGGTCCAGCTCGGGGACCAGGCGCCAGGCAAGGCGCTGGCAGCGGTCCAGCAGGGTGGGCTGGTTGGCCTTGACCACGAATAGGTAGTGCGCCTGCTTGCTGGTGACCAGGAACTCGGCGGCCTCGGGGTGGGTCTGGAGGGCGTCGGCGGTGACCACGACGTCGGCGAGGTCCAGTGGGGCCAGCAGCGGGGCGAAAGCGGGCACCTCCTCCGGCGCGCCGCCGACTTGGTGTTGGGCCAGCACCGCGCGGCTGGTGTGGTCCATCGCCGCCAGCAGGTGCACCGGGCGGCCGTCGCCGTCGGGTGGGTGGGCGCCGTGCAGCGTCTTGCCGTCGACCGCCACCGCCCGCCGCCGGCCGGCTCCGGCAGGACCGGGGCCCCGGTCCCGGTCGGCCAGCCAGGCGCCGACAGCAACGGCGAGCGCGTCGACGTCCAGGCGGGAAAGGGTCCGGCGGATGGTGACCACGGCGGGGACGGCGAAGTGGCCGGGGACGTCGCGGCGAGCGCCCAGCGCGGCCCGGACGGGCTGAGGCGCATCGGCAGCCCATTCGGCGATCGCGGCGACCGACCGGGCGCCGGCCAGCACCGCGGCGGCGGCCAGGCCCAGGATGGCGACCAGCGGGTGGCGCCGGCCACGGGTCGCTCGCGGGTCGGGGACGCTGGCGAGGTAGGCCAGCAGGTGCGGGGGTTCACTGTCTTGGAGGGGGTCGGCGTGGGTGAGGTGGGCCAGGGCGGCTGGGATCGGGGATGATTCGTCGGCAGGCACGGGCGTCCGTCCGGGTCATGAGGCTGTGGAAACCGCATGATCCTGGGCGTTCGTGCCTGCCGCTCACTATCCGGCATCACGTCGCGAACGAGACAGACTCACAGAACGACGGAGCCCTGGTCAATAACCAGGCGAGGGCTGTCCTAGCAAGGCTCTACGATGGCGCGCCGAGAAGTGTTGCGCGACACGCTGGATGAGGATGACGGCGACACGCTCGGTGGGGACGATCTGGGCCTGGTGATGGTCATGGCGAGTGTCGCCGCCGGGCATGGGTCACCCTTGGGGCGGCGCGGATGATCAGCCGCTCGGGGAGAGCGGGGCGAGCAGGCGCCCGCCGGTGAGCGCAGCGATGACCTGCCACGGCGACGCCGCCAGGACGCCCAGCCGGCGGGTGAGCGCCGCCGCGGCCTGCCCCAGCGCCTCGACCGCGTCAGCCAGCACCGAGCCACGGGGCGGGATCGGACCCAGGCTGGGGTCGGCCCGGTAGGCCACACCGGTGGCCAGCACGCGCAGCCATGGCGCACGCTGCCGTGCGCGGCGCAGCCAGCCCCGCACCGTGTCGGCCGGCACGCCAAGCGAGTTGGCGATCGGCCGATGGCCCAGGCCGGCGGCGCCTGCCAGCAGCGCCGCACCGACCGCCTCCACCCGGTCCGCGCGGCGGGGCAGGTAGGCGGCGGGCAGCAGCACGTGGGTGGCGCCGCAGCCGGCGCAACAGGCCCGTCGTGGCCGCAGCCAGGATCGCTGCCCACCAGGCTGGCGGACCTGCCGGGCCTTGGCGTGGCCCCACGGGCCCAGCCGCCCACCGCACCCGGGGCAGGCCAAGCGGCCGGCGTCCAGTTGCCGCCGGGCGTCTTGCTCGTCGAGCACCACGATCACCG
>WNFV01030892.1_pt1 | contig 10401 bp, 7 predicted proteins | sample 5400101 | NCBI WGS metagenome assembly WNFV01 (sample SAMN13153361, study PRJNA577476) | soil metagenome | isolation source: 115 cm soil or saprolite under grassland replicate 1 | place: USA:California | collected 2016-06-15 | reverse complement strand
CCGAGAACACGCCGCCCATCCCCTTCACCGGCTTCCCCGCGAACGCCCCGAGCGCGATCCCGTTGAACGCGTAGTAGGCGATGTCGTTCTGGAGCAACGCGAAGTCGGCCTCGCCGGAGCGGATGAGCTGCACGTTCGCGACCGCGCCCGCCGACGACTCGACGGTCGCGCGGACGCCGAGGCCCTGGGCGTCCGCGGTGATGCGCGACATCGCGCCGGCAATCGGGTAATAGACGCCGTCCACGGCGCCCGCGGCGATGGTCATCTGCCGCCGCGGCTGGGCCGCCGGTGTCGTCGACAGCGCGAGCGCGCTCACCAGGCCGGCCACGACAGCACATACGGCCACGCGTCTCATGCCTTCATCTTACCGGCCCTGTCACGATCGCGGTGTAGACTGAGCGCCGTGACCGCGCGCCTGGGCGTCGACATCGGCGGCACGTTCACCGATCTCGTCGTTATCGACGAGACCAGCGGTGCCGCGCGCGTGGACAAGGTCCTCACCACGCCGAAAGATCCGGCGCACGCGGTCGAGCAGGGCATCGGCTCGCTCCTCGAGGAGTCGGCGATTCCCGCAAGCGCCGTGCGGGCCGTCGTCCACGGCACGACGCTCGCGACCAACGCGCTCATCGAGCGCAAGGGCGCGCGGACGGCGCTCCTGACCACCGAGGGCTTTCGCGACGCGCTCGAGATTCGCCACGAAGGCCGCTACGACATGTACGACCTCTTTATCGATCCGCCGGCGCCTCTCGTGCCGCGGCGGCTCCGCCGCGAAGTCCGCGAGCGGCTCCTGGCCGACGGCGAGGTCCGGCAGCCCCTCGACGAGGACGCCGCGCGCCGGGTCATCGGCGAGCTGGCCGCCGAAGGCGTCGAGGCGGTCGCGATCTGCCTGCTGCACGCCTACATGAACCCAGCGCACGAGCGACGGCTGGCGGCGCTGGTCCGCGAGATCGCCCCGCAGATGGTGGTCGCCTGCGCGTCGGAGGTCGTGCCCGAGATCCGCGAGTACGAGCGCACCTCGACGACGACGGCCAACGTGTACGTGGCGCCGCTGATGTCCCGCTATCTGGACGACCTCGAGCGACGGCTCGCCGAGCGGGAGATTCCCGGCCAGCTCTACATCATGCAGTCCTCGGGCGGCATCGCGCTGCCGCCGCTCGCCCGGCGTCTGCCGATCCGCCTCGTCGAGTCCGGGCCCGCCGCCGGCGCCCTGGCCGCCGCCCAGGCCGCGCGCGAGCGCGGCGAGCCGAAGCTTCTGTCGTTCGACATGGGCGGCACGACCGCCAAGGCGTGCGTCATCGACGACGGCGTGCCGCTTGTCGGGCGCGAATTCGAGGTGGCGCGCGCCGACCGCTTCAAGAAGGGCTCGGGGCTGCCGATCCGCGTGCCGGTGATCGAAATGATCGAGATCGGCGCCGGCGGCGGCTCGATCGCGCGCGTCGACCGCATGGGGCTCCTCAAGGTCGGCCCCGACAGCGCGGCCGCCGACCCCGGCCCCGCCTGTTACAACCTGGGCGGCCGCCAGCCCACGGTGACCGACGCCGATCTGCTGCTCGGCTACCTCGACGCCGAGTTCTTCCTGGGCGGGCGCATGCGGCTCGATCGCGCGGCGGCCCACCGCACCATCGAGGAGCACGTCGCCCGGCCCCTCGGTCTCGACGTCACGCAAGCCGCCTGGGGCATCCATCGCGTCGTCAACGAGAACATGGCCGCCGCTGCGCGCATCCACGGGATCGAGCGGGGGAAAGACCTGCGCTCGTATCCGCTCTTCGCCTTCGGCGGCGCCGGCCCCGTCCACTGCTGGCAGGTCGCGCACATTCTGAAAGTGCCGCGCATCCTGCTTCCCTTCGGCGCCGGGGCGATGTCCGCCTACGGCCTCCTGGCCGCGCCGCTGGCCTTCGACTTCGTGCGGACCGGCCGCCAGCGCCTCGACGGCGCCGACTGGACCGCGATTATGAGGCTCTTCACCGAGATGGAAGCCGAAGGCCGCGCGCTGCTCGCGCGGGCCGGCGTCGCCGCGAGCGACGTCGCTGTCGCGCGCATCGCCGAGATGCGTTACCTCGGCCAGGGACACGAGGTCGAGGCCGCGGTGCCGCTCGGCAATCTCTCCGCCGAAAGCCTCCCGGTGATCACGGCGGGCTTCGAGGCGGCGTATCGCGCGCTCTATCACCGCCTGCCACAGGGCGTGCCGATCGAGGCGCTGAACTGGCGCGTGAAGGTCGCCGGGCCTGACCCAAAAATCGCGTTGGCATCACGAGCAGAGCCGGCCCGCGCTGTTGGAGCGGGGTCCGTGAGGCCCGCTTTGACCGGGGGTGGCCTGAGAGAGGCGCGGCGTGGCTCCGTACGCGCGATCAAGGGAGCACGCAGAGCGTACTTCGCGGAGGCTGGAGGCTTCGTCGAGACTTCCGTGTATGACCGCTATGCTCTCGCGGCGGAGATGACGCTGACCGGGCCCGCGATAGTCGAGGAGCGCGAGTCGACCGCGGTGATCGGGCCCGGCGGGCGCGCCCGGGTGGACGCAGGCCTCGCCCTCATCGTGGAGGTGACGCCGTGACGGTGCGACGCCGCTCCCCGGGTAAGACCGGGCGTGTGGCGCCGCGCCGGGCCTCTCTCGGGCCACCCTCGGTCAAAGCCGGCCTCACGGCCCCCGCTCCAACAAACCCGATCACCCTCGAGATCTGCTGGAACCGTCTCATCGGCGTCGTCAATGAGCAGGCCGCTGCGCTCCAGCGGACGTCCTTCACCTCGATCGTGCGCGAGGCGGGCGACCTCTCGGCGGGCGTCTTCGACCGTCGCGGCTTCATGGGCGCCCAGGCGGTGACGGGCACGCCCGGGCACATCAACTCCATGGCGCTCGCGATGAAGCACTTCCTTGCCGCGTGCCCGGTCGAGACGCTCCGGCCGGGCGACGTCTTGATCACGAACGATCCCTGGCTCACGTCGGGCCATCTCAACGACGTCACGATCTGCTCGCCGATCTTTCGCGGCGAGATGTGCATCGCCTTCTTCGCCTCGACTTGCCACACGGCGGACATCGGCGGGCACGTGCTCTCGGCCGAGGCACGCGAGGTGTACGAGGAAGGCCTGCAGATCCCGATCATGAAGCTCTACGAGGCCGGACGGCCGAATGAGGCGCTGATCGCGATCATCCGTGCCAACACGCGCCTGCCCGAGATGGTGCTGGGCGACTTCCACGCGCAGATCGCGGGGGGCGCCGTCGGGGGCGAGCGGCTCCTGGAGTTCATGGCGGAATTCGGGCTCGAGCGGCTCGAGCCGCTGGCCGACGAGATCATCGGGCGCACGGAGCGCGCCATGCGCGAGGCGATCCGCGCGCTCCGACCCGGCGTCTACACGAACGAGATCACCTCGGACGGGTTCGACGAGCCGATCACGATCCGGGCGCGCTGCGAGATTCGCGGCGACGAGCTGCTCGTGGATTACGCCGGCTCCTCGCCCGCGAGCCGGCGCGGCGTGAACGTCGTCATGAACTACACCGAGGCGTACACGACCTACGGCGTGAAGGTGATCGTGAGCCCGGACGTGCCCAACAACGAGGGCGCGTTCCGGCCGCTGCGCATCACGGCGCCGAGGGGCTCGATCCTCAACGTGCAGCGGCCGGCGGCCGTCGCCGCCCGGCACATCGTCGGCCACTTCCTGCCTCACGTCATCGCGGGAGCCCTCGGCCAGGCGCTGCCCGACCGCGTCATGGCCGAAGGCTCGGCGAACATCTGGGGCATTCAGGTCTCGGGCAAGGACCTCGCGGGCGCGCCCTTCAGCTACATCTTCTTCTCATCGGGCGGGACCGGAGCGCGCGCCATCAAGGACGGGCTCTCGGCGACCGCGTTCCCGTCCGGCGTCCTCGGCACCCCGGTCGAGGTCATCGAGAACCTGTCACCGCTGATCGTCGAGAAGAAGTGCCTGCGCGACGACTCGGGCGGCCCGGGGAAATACCGCGGCGGCCTGGGCCAGACCATCGCCTTCCGCGTGCGCACGCGCGAGCCGTTCGCCGCCTCGATCCTCTGTGATCGCACAGTGCATCCGGCCGCCGGCTTCCGCGGCGGCGGGCCGGGCGCGCGGGGCGCGGTGCTGATCGACGGCGTGGCGCCGGCGAATCCAAAGGCCGAGCAGCTCGTGCCCCCGGGCGCGCTCGTAGAGGTTCGGCTCCCGGGTGGCGGCGGCTACGGGCCGCCGGCCGAGCGCGATCCGGAGCTGATCGCGCACGATCTGCTCGAAGGCTACGTACGCGGCGCCTGACGGGCGACTCCATTCGCCGCATCGCACAGTAGCTGGACCCCCGCCGGATCGAGAAGAACATCCTGCTGCCGCCCACTACTTTCACCCGCGTCCGGACGGCCGCCGATGCGCCGTGGTGAGTCGGCTATGTGCGCTGACTTATTGTTCTTCCGGGGCACGCATAGGACGTCGACAGCAACAGGCACAATAATGTTGGCTATGGGTGTGGCCCACCTTACGCTCGGAAGTGAACGCTGAGGATCGAGGAGTGACCGAGCGGAGACGCAGGACCGCGCTCAACGCGGAAGGAGGAGGCGATGCACATTCTGTCGGCGTATCTCAAGTGGAAGGCGATCGAGGTCGCCCACGAGATCTCCAAGAGCCCGAACACCAAGATCCTCATCCTGGGGGACAAATCCGGTCTGCCCATCATCCTGAGCGACAAGTAGAACCACCATGTGGATGCCTGGAGTGGCGCGGCCATAGGCTTGTTGCTGGGCCGAGCGGTTCGCAAGCCGGGAGGGGACCGGCTGGCAGAGGTCGAGACGCGTCTCGGCGAGCTACATGACCGCGTCGATTGGCTCGATCGACGAGTCACGACGCTCGAAGCGGTTCAGGACGCGACGGCGGCGGCGGTCAAGACACCGATCGCCCAGCCATCACCCGGACCCGAGCCGATCGAGCCGTTTGTCGCGCCCGCAGAGGCGGAGACTGCGCCCGCGGTCGAACCGGACGCACACCGCCCAACACCGCCCTCGAGGAACCGGCTCGAGGACTCGCCGCTCTGGCGCTGGTTCACCGGCGGCAACACCATCGTGCGCGTCGGCGTCGTCATCCTCTTCTTCGGCGTCGCCTTTCTGCTCAAGTACGCTCACGAGCGCTTCAGCATGCCGATCGAGCTGAGGCTGGCCGGCGTGGCCGCCGGCGCAATCGTGTTGCTCGCGGTCGGCTGGCGGCTGCGCGAGCGTCGCCCGGGCTACGGGCTCACCTTGCAGGGGGGCGGCATCGGCCTCCTCTATCTCGTCATCTTCGCCGCCTTCCGGCTCTACAGCCTGTTGCCCCCGGCGGCCGCCTTCGCCCTCCTCGTCGCGGTGGCGGCGCTCTCCGCCGTGATCGCCGTCGTCCAGGACGCGCGCTCCCTCGCGGTGCTCGGCACCTCGGGCGGCTTCCTCGCCCCGATCCTCGCCTCGACCAGCGGCGGAAGCCACGTGATGCTGTTCAGCTACTACGCGGTCCTGAACGCGGGCATCCTGACCATTGCCTGGTTCAAGGCGTGGCGCGTGCTGAACCTGCTGGGCTTCGCGTTCACCTTCGCGATCGGCACGCTGTGGGGCTTCAGCGTCTACCGCCCCGAACACTTCGGGAGCACGGAGCCGTTTCTCGCGTTCTTCTTCCTCCTCTACGTCGCGATCCCGATCCTCTTTGCGCGTCGTCGGGCGCCGGGGCTCGAGCGCTATGTCGACGGGACGCTCGTCTTCGGCGTGCCGCTCGTGGCGTTCGGACTCCAGGCCGGGCTGGTGCGCGAGCTCCAGTACGGGGCGGCGTGGAGCGCGCTCGCACTCGCGGCGGTCTATCTCGTGCTGACGCGGGTCGTTTTCGGGCGGCGGGGCGACGGCCTGCGGCTCCTCGCCGAAGGGTTCCTCGCGCTGGGCGTCGTGTTCGGCACCCTCGCGATCCCGCTCGCCCTCGACGGGCGCTGGACGTCGGCCGCGTGGGCGCTCGAGGGCGCGGCGATCGTGTGGGTTGGCGTCCGGCAGCAGCGGCTCCCGGGCCGGATCTTCGGCCTGGCGTTGCAATTCCTCGCGGGCATCGCGTTCCTCGCCGACCCGACGCGGCCGGCTGGATCACTCCCGGTCGCGAACAGCGGCTATCTCGGCTGTGTGTTCCTCGCAGTCGCGGGCCTGTTCTGCGCGTGGTATCTCGACCGGCATCGCGCAGCCGTCACCGAGCCCGAACGGATCGTCGCCCATGTCTTGCTCGGATGGGGGATCGCGTGGTGGGTCGGCGGCGCGCTCCAGGAGATCGACCGCCACGTGCCCCCGGCGTATCGCGTCCAGACGGGGCTCGTGTTCTTCACGGCAGCGTGCGCGGTGTTCAGCTGGCTGCACACCCGTCTCGGCTGGCGCGCGGCGCGCTATCCGGCGCTCGCGATGCCGCCGCTCATGGTCGTCGCGGCGGCCGCGAGCGCGGTGAGGCTCGCGCATCCGTTCGCGCATCTCGGCTACGTTGCGTGGCCGCTCGCGTTCGTGGTGCACCTCCTGCTCCTGCGGCGCCACGAGACGGCTGGAAGCCAATATCCGCACTGGGCCCACGCGGCAGGGTTGTGGCTCCTGGCCGCGCTCGCGAGCTGGGAGGTCGGCTGGGGCATCGACAAGCTCGTCGCCGGGCGCGCCGTCTGGCCGATCATCGGATGGGCGCTCGTGCCGGGTGCGCTACTCACCGGCCTCGCGTTGCGCGGCATGCGGATCGCGTGGCCCGTGGCGGCGCAGCGCGAGGCGTACCTCGTGGCTGGGGCGACGCCGCTCGCCGTTCCTGCTGGTCTGGACTCTCTTCGTGAATTTCGTGTCCAGTGGTGATCCGTCTCCGCTGTCGTACGTTCCGATCCTGAACCCGCTCGATCTCGCCGAGATCGGCGCGGTGCTCGCAAATCGCGCCCTGGTTCATTGAGGGCCGCCGGCTCGCGCTGCACCCGGTCGCCGCGGTGCCCCTGGCGCAGGCGTACGGGCTGCTCGCCGCCTTGACGTTCGTGTGGGCGAACGCCGTCCTGCTGCGCGCACTGCACCACTGGGCCGGCGTACCATTCGCCCTGGAGACGATGGTGCGCTCGGACGTCGTCCAGACCGCCTTCTCGATTCTCTGGACACTGGTCGCGCTCGCGAGCATCGTGGTCGCGACACGGCACGGCGTGCGGGTCGTCTGGCTCGCCGGGGCGGCTCTGATGGCGATCGTGGTCGTGAAGCTATTCATGATCGATCTATCCAACGCCGGCACGGTCCAGCGGATCGTGTCGTTCATCAGCGTCGGTGTGCTGATGCTCATCCTCGGCTACTTCTCCCCCGTGCCGCCCAGGTCCCGGGAGGCGGCCTGATGAATCCGCTGATCGCGGCGCTCCTGCTCGTTCCGGCGCTCGCCGGCGCCGAGCAGCTGCGGGACTTCGCGTACGGCATCCCGCTCCGGATCAGCGGCCAGGACGCACTTCACAAGCTCGAGGTGCCGCGCGCGGTGTACGAAGGCGTGCGCGCGGATCTCGGCGATCTGCGAGTCTTGAACGGGGCGGGCGAGGTCGTCCCGCATGCCTTCCGGCCGCGCGTCACCACGACGAAGGAGACGCTTCCAGCGGTGGCGGTCACGCTGTTTCCGATCCGCACGGATGCGCCGACCGGCGTCGAGGGCGTCGAGCTTCATCTCGAGAGGCGCGGCGATCGGACGGTCGTCGACCTGCGTACGCGCGAGGGCAGGCCTGCGCGCGGGACGAAGCTGGTCGGCTATCTCGCCGACGCGCGCGCGCTCCACAAGCCGATTCGGGCGATCACGCTCGAGCTGCCCGCGAGGGCCGATCAGGTCGTCGCACGGGTGACGATCGAAGCGAGCGACGACCTGCGGCAGTGGGCCACGCTCGCGAGCGGCGCGCCGGTGGTCCGGCTGTCGTCCGGCGGCGAACGTCTCGAGCAGCGTCGGATCGAAGTCGCGGCTCGCAGGTCGACATACCTGCGCGTGTCGTGGCCGGGCCGCAGCGGCGCCGTCGAGCTCGCCGGTCTCGTGGTGGAGCCCGGCGAGGCCGTGGTCGATGCGCCGCGGCAGTGGAAGCAGATCAGCGGCGTGGTGGCGAAGGGGAGGCCGGGCGAGCACGAGTTCGATCTCGGTGGCCAATTCCCCGTCGATCGAATCCGCATCGGGCTGCCGCAGGCCAACACCGTCGCGTCGCTCGATCTCCTCTCGCGATCGAAGCCCGCCGATCCGTGGCGTCGCGTGACGGCGGCGACCGTGTACCGGTTGGTCCGAGAAGGCGACGAGCTAACGAGCGCGGACATCGAAGTCGCATCAGCCGCCGACCGGTACTGGCTGGTGAAGATCGATCAGCGCGGCGGCGGGATCGGCGGCGGGCCCCTCGGGCTGAGCGCGGGCTGGGTGCCGCACCGCCTCGTGTTCGCCTCGCGCGGCACCGGAACGTTCCAGCTCGCCTACGGGAGCCGCGATGCGAAGGCGACGGCCTTTCCGATCGCGACACTGGTGCCGGATTACAAGGGCGAGGAGGAGCTCGAGCTCAGGCGGGCGGGGACCGACGTGGCTTCATCCGGTGTCGCCATTGGCGTGGCCCGGGCGGCGGACCCCCAGCACCTCAGCGGCGAAGCGGCCAGGCGCGAGCGGGTTGACTGGAAACGCTGGACGCTCTGGGGGAGCCTCGTACTGAGCGTCGTGGTGCTCGGCTGGATGGCGCTCAGAGACAACAACTGTCTCGCGTCGGACTCCACGGTACACGGGACCGCACCCGAGCCATGAAGCACGCGGCTACACCGCGCTCAAGAGGCGACCGAATCCGCTGATCGACTCACGCACACCGGCCAGGCGGAGCGCCCGCCAGAGCGAGGCCTGGTTCGACGAAACGACGGGCTTGCCCAGGTCTCGTTCGAGCACCTCGATGACTCCGATAGTCGGGAGCCCTGTGCCGCTCAGAAGGACGGCGTCGGCGTCCGGCGCGTCGGCCTCGCGAGCGAGTCGGTAGGCGCGCTCTTCACTTTCGTCGTAGATGTTCTCGACACCGGCCAGCCGCCGATAGCCAACGATTTCGAACCCCGCCGCCTCCCAGTAGGCTTTGCCGAGCGCGCTGATCGACTCCGGATAGGGTGTCCCGAGGGCGAGCTTCTTGACGCGCAGGTGGTGGAGCGCCGCCAGAATCGCCTGGGCCGCCGTGAGGGCGCGGGTGCCCGTGAGAGACGCGATGCGGTCGGACAAGATTTGCTCGCCCTTGAACCCGTTGGCGTAGCTCGCTGCAGTGAAGGCGAGTACCACGACCGCCGGGTTCACGGCCGCGAGCGTCCCCGCGGGCCCGGGGAGAGACTCGACGTAGGCGCGCGTCCTGTCTTCCATCCCTGCGGGTGCGCCTGGTGCGCTGGCGGATGCGGCCGAATCGAGGCGGGCGAAGTGGATCGATACGCCCGTGGGCACCATGCGATAGAGCTCGGGCTCAACCGTGGGATTCCCCGGGGGCACGAGCACGCCGATACGGGTTCGCCAGCCGAGCATCGTCGCCCGTCATACTCGCCCAACACCGCCCCAACCGCTAGTGCTCATCGTCGCCCGTCATACTCGCCCAACACCGCCCCAACCGCTAGTGCTCATCGAGGGCATCTCCCCCCCGGCGTGCCACCCGAATCATTGTTTGTAGCCGCTCAGCGCCCACGCTATCTCTTGATAGTGGGACGTGTTCGCCCTGGGCGCAGACGCTCAGCGCTCTAGGCCTCCTCGCCCAGCTGCTCGAAGCGGGACTGAAGGCTGGGGAGCAAGGTGCCCTCCGCGAGGCCCTGGAGAGCCCGAGGTGCGCGACTTTCTCGCGAAGTTCGATCGCTGCGGACCGGGCGCGGCGCTGCCGCCGGCGCCCAACCCACACGTCATCATGGGATGGAACTATGACTAACCGTACCGCGGTTGTCCTTCTGCTGGGCGTGGCGCTCGCTCTCGCCCCGGCAACGATCGATGCCGGGACCTACCGCTCGGTCGACGAGCAGGGCAACGTCACCTACTCCGATCGCCCGCCGCAGCCGGAGGAGACGCGCGCGCCGGCGCCTGAGGCCACCCCGGTGCCGGAAGTGAAGGTGCCCGACGCCAGGCCGGCGCCCGAGGCGAAGGCGCCCGACGCCAGGCCGGCGCTCCGGGCGAAAGCGCGCGACGTAAAAGCGTCCGCGCCGCCGACGGCGATCGCGAGAACGGGCCCGACGAAGGTCGACGAGCTGCTGGAGCTGTCCGGGGCGCGAGCGCAGCTCGTGGGGCTTCTGAACGGGCTCGCCAGCGAGCTGCGGCCGGCCCCGGGGCAAATGAGCGCCAAGGACCAGGCCTCCGTCGATCGGATTCTGCGACAGGCGCTCCGCCACGAGGCGGTCTATGCGCTCGTACGCGACGCTTTTCTCCTCCATGTCGACCGGACGAATCTCGAAGCGACAGCCGCGTGGCTCC
>WNFV01022088.1_pt1 | contig 10401 bp, 11 predicted proteins | sample 5400101 | NCBI WGS metagenome assembly WNFV01 (sample SAMN13153361, study PRJNA577476) | soil metagenome | isolation source: 115 cm soil or saprolite under grassland replicate 1 | place: USA:California | collected 2016-06-15 | reverse complement strand
CGCCGCGTGAGCAGCCCGCGGGCGGGGAGACCTGCGCGGACGGTCCGGACCCCTGAACGACCGAACCCTGCGAACGAAAAGAACCCTGCGATCTGAAGCACCGAACCTGCGAACCGAAGGAGACCCTGCGATGAGAGAGTTCACCGACAAGGAGTGGGCAGCTGTCCGCTCCATCTTCGAGAAGCGCGGCGTCAGCCGCGAGGTTGCCGAAGAGCGACCATACGTCCCGTTCCGGCGCGGAGCCGGGTGGGTGACAGCCGACAGCGGCCCGTTCGCCATCATCCCGAAGGAGCAGCGCGACGCCACGATCCTCCGTGACGTTCGCGGTGCCGACGGGCTCGTCATGCACAAGCACCCGGTGCCCCTGTCGGATCGGAAGCTGGCGGAGTTCCCGCCACAGCTCCGCCCGACGCCCGACCCCGTCACGGGCAGCATCGTCAACCACGATCACCAGGACCCGTGGATGCACGGGAAGCGCAAGTACCTCACCGTGAGACTGCGTGATCACATAGAGAATCACCACCCCGGCGGAGACGTGGAGGGCCTGCACGACAACTACCTTCCCGAACTCCACCGGCACCGCGATCTAATCCCGCGAGCCCGGGCCGCCCACGTGATGGGGCATTGGCACCACGGCGTCAAGATGCCGCTGGACAAGTTGCACGTAGCCGACGAGGCCGGGAAGTACAAGCTTCCGTCATCGCCGCTGGTACCGGACCCGTGGGATCACGAGCATCCGGTCCCGCTACCGCGCGGCGGATGCCACCACAAGCCAAAATGCGCAACGACCGAGGAGCACACGGCCGCGCACCTCGAGCGGTACAAGCACGTCTCGGGCCAGGAGAGCGGCTTCCACCTGCACTCGAAGAACCGTCCGAACCCGAATGTCACGTACGGCAAGCGGCTGGACGTTCACCCGCTGGGCGTCCCGCTACTACGAGACGCCGAGGTCGTGCTCGTGAGCATGGAAGGCAATCTCAAGGGCGACTCGATCCTGACATGCATCCTCAAGCACAAGCTGCCCTGGGCCGTCGTAGATATCCCCTCGGTCGGCCAGTGGCGGGTCAAGGAGCTCGACGACTTCGCCCGCGAGTACCTTGCCGACCGGCAAGTGTTCCTCGTCTGCGATTCCGACTGGGCGCACCCGTCGAAATTCGACGTCCAGCGGCAGGCGTTCGCCTTCCGCGAGTACCTGCGCCGCCTGCTCCAGACGAAGTACGGCGTGCAGGTAGCAGCAGCCCCGTCGCCGGAAGGCGCCTGGGACGACGACTGCCCGGCATCGCACCTGCCCAACCCAGACACCGGCAAGATGGAACGTTGCCCCGTCAAGGTCGGCTGCGACGACTGGCTCGCCGGCAAGGAGTTCGGCGGGTACGGCGGCCGGATTGAGGACCTGATCGTCGTAGAACGGGAGGCATCGAAGAAGATGCTGCACTGGGCTGAGCAGCACGAGGCCAAGACCAAGCGAGATAGGCCGGAAGGTGACCAGCGGAACAGCAAGTCCGAAGCCCGCCTGATGCGCCTGCTGCCACTCATCACCCCGGCGAACGGCAAGAGCGGCTCGTCGGTAGCCAGCCTTTCGGCGTTCACTTCCATGAAGCGCGCCACGGTCGCAGACGCCCTGCCGACGCTGCGTTGGCAGGCCCTCGGAGAAGATGGCCCACTACTCAGCCTCGAGCGAACCACGTATGGGCCCGGGAAGCCTTATCGCCCCCGGTACCGCGTGACGTTCGACGTGGATGTCCGGACGGACGAGCCGTGGCAGCTGGAGTGGGAGTCGCCTGAGGAGACGTCCGAGACGTGGACCTGGGAGCTGCACTCAGACTACCGGTTCAGGGAGCGGAGCCCGCGACGTGCCCTAGGGCGCCTGCTGGCAAGATAACGGTCACAGGGACCACATCGGTACGCGGGCTGGCGCCCGGCGCGCTGATGGGAACGGCCCCCAGGAGCGGCCTCCGGAGGTCTTGCAGGGTCTCCACCGAGGCCGGTCCTTGCCCGGGTTGCGCGGATCGTATGCCGCGAGCCCCACACATGATCTTCCGGCCTGCATCACACGGCGCTTCGGCGGTCCGCGCTGGCCGCGATCGTCCGGTTGCGAGAACCGGCACGCGGCGGGGGAGTCGTGACCCCCGTCGATAGGCCTCAGGGCCGTCTGCGTTGAGCTTGCCTGGGGACTTCGGTCCCCAGGCGCTCACATCGGACGGGCCGAGGCACACGACACGCAGACGCAGTCCCAGATCGGAGGCCTTACATGCGAACTTCAAGAGGCCTCGATCCCGTCGGATCGGGGCCCTTCTTTCTGGCGGACCCGCCATGAGCGCCGGGTCCAACGGGCAACGCCCGCATACGATAATCACGGGCGGCCGTATCCGGGGCGACACGTTCGCCCTGGACGACGCGCAACGCACGACGGACGTCATCTGGGGCGACGGCCCGGAGGTGCTCTGGGCAGCCGGCGAATCGCTGATGCTGTTCGCGCCGCAGGGTACGTGCAAGACCACGCTCGCCCAGCGGCTCGCGCTCCACCGGATCGGCGCGTGCGGCGGCAAGCTGCTCGGCTACCCGGTCCGCGCAGACGAGCGCCCCGTGCTGTACCTCGCGATGGACCGCCCGCGACAGGCTGGTCGATCCCTGCGCCGGATGGTCACGGAGGACGACCGGGACGCGCTGCACGACCGGCTGGTCGTATGGCGCGGTCCGCTTCCCATCGACATCGCGAAGGACCCGCTGGCGCTCGCGCCGTGGGTCGTCGACGAGTTCGGCGCCGGCACCATCGTCGTCGACTCGCTGAAGGACCTCGCCGTCGGCCTGTCGAAGGACGAGGTCGGATCGGCCGTCAACATCGCCTTCCAGGCCTGTACGGCCGGTGGCATCGAGGTCGTCACGCTCCACCATCCCCGCAAGGCGAACGCCGACAACCGCGAACCTTCGGCCATCGACGACGTCTATGGCTCGACGTGGCTCACGTCGGGCGCTGGCTCCGTGGTCTGCATCTGGGGCGAGGCCGGCGACCGGTCGCTCTCGCTCAAGCATCTGAAGCAGCCCGAGGACCCCGTCGGCCCGTTCCGGATCGCCGTGAATCACGTCACCGGGCAGGTTTCCCGGGTCGCCGCGGCGGATGCGCTCGGCGTCGTCCGCGAGGCCGGCGTCGAAGGTGCTACCCCGGAGGACGTAGCGAAGGCGTGCCGACAGGGCACGGCCGATGCCGACCTGAAATGGGCGCGCCGCCAACTCGCGGACTACGCGAAGCGTGGCCTCATCGAACTCGTCGGTGGTGCCAGCCCCGTGCCCGGCCATGGCGGAACGTCGTCCCGGTACGTCGCTCCGGACGGACACGGGACGGACACGCCGGGCGGACACTACCTCCAACTTCTCAGCGAACGCTAGGGCGTTCCCCCTGGTCACACCGGACGGACACCGGACGGACATTTCGATACGTCCCCGGCCGGACACTTCCGGCCCCTCTTAAGGGGGCCGGATGTCCGCCCGTCGGCCAGGACCCCGTAACAACATGCGCCCACCGCGACGGCGCCGACCGATCCGGTTCACCGCGCTGACCGGCCGCTAGGAGGCGGCCATGTACGACGACGAACAGACTCGTTGGTGCGAACTGTGTTCGCGACCGATCGCGAGCTTCCGACCCGATGACGTCCGCTGTTGGCGGTGCAAGGCAGCGTTCGGCCCAGGAACCGCTCCCAGCGAGGAGGGTCACTCTCGACGCTGCGATCGATCCGGGTCAGCGAAGTCGTCCGCCCTTACGGGGCGTGGGCGGGTACGTCCACGGTCGCCAGGCGGTCTTCGATGAGAGAGGCGAACGAATTGAGATGGTCTTCGTCGCGCCCCTCGATATTCACGATGAAGACATGCTCGGACCCTGAGTACCGGACGTCCGCCAAGTAGAAGCGGTACACGTCGTTACCGAGGATGCCGTTCGCGTGATCCCACTGCTCGAAGCCTATGAAGTCGACGCAGGGCCCCGGGCAGTCGGCGTGTTCCCGTGGAGCGCTGGCGGACAGGCTGACGTCGATCACTGTCGCCGGGAGTCCACCGATGTCACCGTGCGTTGCGCTGGACACCACCAGGTTGGGGTTCCCGCGGAGCCAGCGCTCGAGGCCGTCCGCGGTCAACGGCACTCCATCGACACGCGTGCCATCAGAGACGGGGTACAGATCGAGAGTGAAGGAAACGCCATACTCCGTGTCTTCAGTGGGCGCGATCTTGAACTCGCCGTTGCTGTCCTCGATCCCAGTCCATGATCCGTCGAGCTCGATCGTCATGTAGCCGCCGAAGAACCACACCGTCTGATAGGTCCCGGCGGGCAGCACTCCCCGCAGGAGCCGAGGGCGTCACGCTCGTGGCACTGTCCGAGGGCGACCCTCCATCGGACGTCGATTCCGGTGATTCGGCACACACCGAGCTGAGGAGGGCGATCAGCGCGAGCAGGGGCATCCAACCCCTCGGGTGGCGCGGACCGCGAAGGATGTTCGCGCCAGGCTTTGCCCCCCTGGTGGAGCCTCCTTCGTTGGGTCTGCCGGCGATTGCATCAGCAAGGCTCAATGCGGCCAAGCCTAGGGAGGAAGCAGGGCGATGTCGAGTCAACCCGACGCGCTATGGGCCGCGCGTGCCGGGGCGTCTGAGGCCTGCGTCGCGGATGGGCGACAGCCAAGCGCGGAAAGGCTGCGGCTGAGCGCGGCCGACTGGACCCCTGGGCCTGCCTCCCCCCTCCCCCGGCCTAACGCCGCAGCGCACGGATACCGACGAAGAATCGCTGCGGATTGCCAAAGATCGAACCTATGTTCGAAAGGTTGCAACGATATGAACGATCACCAAGTCAGCAGCATCCGGCAGGCCGCCGATACTGCGCGTCGACATGGGCGCGACCCCGACGACGCTACCGTCACAGCGGCCCGGTGCACCGGCGTCGACGAGTGGACGATCCAGAAGGCGCGCCAGGTCGCCCGTGTTCAGCACATCAGCATCGCGGCAGCGCTCGCGTCGATGCCCACACGGCGTCGCGGCGGGTCCCGAGCAGGAGGTGTCTGGTGAGCCTGAAACCACCCACCGGCCTCAAGAAGGGCGGCCGCGGCGAACGCCGCTGGAAGGCCCTCACTGGGGCGGCCGACTTCGACGAGCTTGAGGTCGAGCTGCTCGCGGAACTCTGCATGGTCCTCGACGCGCTCGATTCGCTTCCCGCCGATGCATACACGGAACGGCGCCAGCAGCAACTCGTCCTATCGCGACTCGCCGGCCAGATCGCGCTCCCGCCGGAAGATGGCAAGCCGCCGATCAACGGGCTGTCCGTCCGCGGGAGAAGGGCTGCCCTCGCCCGCTGGAGGAAGGACCCACATGCCGAAGCGTAAACGACCCGAATCCAACGTCACGATGATCCGGCGGGACATCGCCCGCGACCTGCTCGGTCTCGCCCGAGACTACGACGACCTGATCGGCGGGCTAGCCCTCCTCGATGCCCCGTTCAACGGGAGCCCGCTGACGTTCGACAAGCTCGCCGCGTTGCCGCCGGCAACCCTCCGCGGTCTCGCGGACGCGGTCCAGGAGCGAATGCGGGACTATGGAAATTGCCCGTGGGAAGTCCTCGCGCTGCACCTGCTCGCCGGCGATCCCGTAACCCTGTCGACACTGCAAAAGCCCCTACCCGTGCTCAAAGCACTCGGGCTCACCCCCAAGCGTCCTGGGCCGGCCCCGACGCTCCGGATCACGAACACGATCGTCGAAGTCTGAACTGCTCTCCAAGCAAGGGATCGTGCACTCACGCGCGCAGCAGGCAATCGTCCGGGGACTGAGCTCCGGCCCTCCGTACGGAAAGCTCAGTCCCCGGCCACCACTCACAGTCTGAACTCCGAGAGGGCTGGCCTCGTCCTCCGCCGAGGCCAGCTCCTCGGCAACACCCCGGTACGACAACCGCGCCGCGAAGGCGCAGAAAGTCAGCTGACGCGATCTGGCGCCACCCCCTAACCGAACCCCAACAGGAGGTCTCATCTGGACGACGACGACTAGCACCACGAAATCACACAGCATCTCCTAAGGAGGAACAGATGACTAAGAGCATTTCGCAGAATCCCCTTCGTGGATTCTGGGACGCGGTGGCGGCCGGCGGAAAGCCATCGACGGCAGATATGAATGCGGAGAACATCCCCGCCAGATTTCACGCGAACGTGCGCGCGCAGGTCCGCGTCGTTCAGGGACTCCGCGCAGACGGCGCTTTCCAAGCCGCCCGCGAGGTCGCGCGTGAGGCTGCGACCCAGCTACTCGAAGCGCTCGGCGAAGAGTGGGAGCCGCCTTCCGAGCGGCCTGAGCCGCTTCCTGACGACCCGCGCGCACTCGCGGAACTAGTGGCGCGCCGCGAGAGGGGAAACCGATGATCCGCAACGAACAAATGTCAGCACTCGAAATCCGCGAGTTCATCCGTACGTGGGACGCCGCTGGCCTCGACGGCATCGACCCGGTCAAGGTCGCGATGGACCGGCGTGACTCCGTCGAAAGGGAGTTCGCCGACATCCGAAACCGCGGCACGGACGTCGTCGACATCGCCACCAAGGTCGTCGACGGGCTCTCCCTCCGCGAGGCTCTGGACGAGTGGGCCGGGATCGCCGGCGCATTCTCGGACATCCGCAGTGGAGAGCACATCGCGCGCATCAACGTGCTGCGCGACAAGGTGCGCTACCTCTGTCTCGAGCGCGCACGGACCTGGCTAGCCGAGAACGTCGACACCATGTTCGAAGACCTCGATGCGGCCATCGACGATGTGGACGCGCGCCTCGACAAACTCCGCCCCCGCCTCGAGGGGATCGGAAGTGCCGAGGATGCTGCTCGCGCGGGCGGTCCTGCCGCCAAGGCGTGGATCGAGCAGCATGACCTCGGCGATCGGCGCAGCCGCTTGGGTGCAGTCCGCCCCGCTCTGGGGCGCCTCGGGCTGCCGCAGGAGACCGCCGCCGTCAAGTAAATCAGCCGCAGGTCACCCCGCTCCGGGTTTAAGCCCCCGGAGCATCACCTTCCGGGCAGGATGGGAGACAAACTCGCTCGTTCGCGTGTCTTGCTCGGAATCTCCTCCTACGCGAACGAGAAGGTGCGGAGGGCGGGTCCTCCCGCCCTCCGCTTCCAGGACGCATGCCGGTCAGGTATGAAGTGGCTGACGAGGGTCGGGCTTTCGCTCGGCCCTCGTCGTTTGCCCCGACGGCACCGGCACCCGCCCTCGAGCCACCCACATCGAACAATCACGCGAGCCGCCGTGAGGCGTCGCGCTCGAAGGTTCAAGGTCGAGCGCCTCGCGAGCTACCTCGACACCTCGCACGCAGTGCCGTCGTTATCGGCGTCAAGGTCCGAGTTCGCGCGGTACCCCGCCCTACTGACGTGCGGCTTGTAGTGACCGGTCCTGACCTGCTTCCGAGCGGCCTTCCTCGACTTGGCGACACCGTACTGCCACCGCTTGTGGAGTGCGTCGCAGTTGGCGTACGACCGGACCGATCCGGCCGACGTCACGGCCTCGGCGGTCGATCCGAGCAGCGTCGCCGCGAGCAACGCTGTTATGAAGACCGAGACGATGCGCTTCTTCATACGACGGCCTCCCCCTCGTCACGCCCGTTACCGACGAGTGTGCTCGGCGCACCGCGAGCAGTCAAACGGGAGGAATCCAGGCCAAGGCTCGCGCGGTGCGAGGTTACGAGACGAGCATCTCGAACCGGGCTCGGGCCGAAGTTCAGGCCGCCGGCCCCCAGTGAAGGCCCCATACGGCCACAGGCTGGGCCCAGGCGGCCCAATCCAGCTTTCCCGGCCCCGTCCCAGTCGGGGATGCACATGCTGGACCGGCAGGGGCCGTGCCTGCGCCCCGGCTCGCCTTACCGCTAGACGATCTGGACCCGCTCGGCCGGCGTCACCGGCGGTCGCCGGTCGCCCGGACGGGGTCCGGCGGTGTCGGAACCTCGCTGTAGCATCGTGACGCTGGGTCCATACCAGCGCTAGGAGGTGTGCAGCACGTGGGCTACGTGGAGGAGCAGGACACCGAGGAACGGGGCGATGCGTCCCTCACGCCGGTGACCATGGAGGTTCATGCGACGACCGGCGCGGTGCGAGTCTCGATCCGGTCCTACTACTCGTCACGATTGCTCTGGACAGCGCAACATCACGCCGAGCTGGCCGGTGAGCTCGAGAGGGCGCTCGCCGGCAAGACTCCGTTCTCGATCGAGCATCACGGCTACGTCCTCTCGTCGATCATCGCTTCGGTCGCTTTCCTGGAGGCGATGGTGAACGAGCTTTTCCAGGACGCTGCCGACGCTCGCTCAGGGCCGGACGCTTACATCGCTCCTCTCTCCGAAGATTGTCGGCGTCTAATGGCGGCGTTGTGGAAGTCGACGCGGGAAGGTTTCCGGCTCGGAACCGTTGAGAAGTACGAGATGCTCCTCGCCTTCGCTGGGGCTCCGTCGCTAGACCGCAGTGGGCGGGTTTACGACTACGCGAAGTCGACGATCGCCTTGCGCGACAAAATCGTCCACTTCCGGCCAGAGGACCGATCTGCGGAGGACGAGGCTCACGAGATGGAGAAGAAGCTCCGCCCGAAGAATTTCCCCGACAACGCGCTCATGGCTGGCTCCGGCAACGCATGGTGGCCCGACCATGCACTCGGTCACGGAGCCGCGGTCTGGGCGCATCGCTCCGTCAAGGCGCTCACCGATCACGTGTCGGACACGATCGGCATCGCGCCGAACTACCGTCGGCAGGAAGCTGCCGGATGGTTCAGCAGGACGCCTGGAGAGCGCGAACTCGACTAGGCCGGGCTAATGCCCTAGCGTTCGATGAACCGTACGCGCGAGCGGTCGAAGCGCCCGCCGCGCTTCGTGGCCGGCATCACCTCGACCCGGGAGAAGACGTCCGAGATCATCTCGCGCCAGCTCTCGAGGTCCGCAGTGTCGAAGCCGGGCTCCCAGGGCGGAACAATGACCTCGGCGTAGAGGTCGGACCATGCCTTCGAGGGCCGCTTCGGTATCTTGACGACCGTCCGGCGCAGCTCGGCCCGATCCGCTCGGAGGGCTTTCGACGCCTCGACGAACGATTCCATCTCGATCCGCCCGGCGGCATACTCGCGCCCGAGGTCGCGGAGTCGTTCCTCGATAGACGCGAGCCGCTCGGCGACCTCGTCCACTGGTTCCGGTTCCGGTTCGGAGCCTGCGGTTCGCTCTGTGACGTTCTTGTCCCCGTAGCGGTTGTACGCTTCGCCGGAAACGTACTCGTCGAGCTTGTCCGCGGCGATCGAGACCAAGCTGCAGTTCTGGCAGCGGTAGCGGCGTCCCTTGGGCGTGCCGTGGGAGTAGAGCTTTCCTTCGCAGTTGCCGCAATAGAGGAAGCCCGTTAGCAGCCGCCGGCGCGCGGTTGATTCCGCGGTCTTCCGGTCCGGGTCCTCGAGGATCGCGCCGACCGCGTCGAAGGTCGCCCGGTCGATGATCGCCGACCAGACGGCTTCGGTGGTTGTGCCGTCGTGTTCGCGGAGCCCGGTATACCGGGGGACAGTCAGGATGCGCCGGATACGAGTCGGCCGCCAGGGCGCCCCGCCAGCCGTCCTCCGACCCTCGGCGTTCCACCGCGCGCAGATCGACCGAAGGGACTCCCCGGCGATCACTCGCCGAGCCGCGTCACGAATCATCTTTGCTTCGAGCTCACGAACGGTTACGCGGTCCGGCTCAAAGCCAAATGGCCGCATCCCGCCGGAATCCCGCCCAGCGTCCGCGAGGACCTGGTGATGGTCCCGCATCCGCTCGGACAGCTGCCGAGAGTAGTGCTCCGCGGCGTTGATAGCGTCCCGGAAACCCTTGATTCCGTCGGCCGTGGTCAGGTCGTAGCGCCCCCCGAAGGCGTCCGCGACCATCCAGAGTCCGGCTTCGCCGAACAGGTCCTCGATCCGCCGGCGCTCGCGGTCGTCCCGCCCGAGCCGGTCGGCCTTGTAGATCAGGACGCCGTCGGCCTTGCCGGCCCGGAGGTCGGCGAGCATCTGCTCGTACCCCGGCCGGAGGACGCCCTCGGCGTAGCCGGACTTCCCGCGGTCCTCGTACTCCTCGGCGATCGCCCAACCCTCGGCGATGGCTCGCTCCCGGCATCGGTCGAGCTGCATCGAGACGGAGATCGACTCGCGCTCCTTCGACTGCCGGGCGTAAACCGCGACCGCCCGGACGGGGCGCTTCCGTGCCGCTACCATCTGGCGCCTCCTTCGTCGGGGCGCCAACTGTAGCAGGATGGAACGGCTTCCGCTACTGGCCTACGCGACGGCCTTCGCCGACCTGGCGATCGCCATCGACTCTGCCGAGCCGTGATCCTTCAGCGCCCAGGCACTCCAACCAAACCTCAGGCCGGGTAGCATCAGCGCCGTTTGCCCGGCGAGAGGAAACGGCGACGAGC
>WNFV01017706.1_pt1 | contig 10401 bp, 6 predicted proteins | sample 5400101 | NCBI WGS metagenome assembly WNFV01 (sample SAMN13153361, study PRJNA577476) | soil metagenome | isolation source: 115 cm soil or saprolite under grassland replicate 1 | place: USA:California | collected 2016-06-15 | reverse complement strand
AGCGTCCCTTCGCCGCGGGTGGGCAGCAGGCCGGCGCGTGCGTCGTCGAGCAGGAGCGCCACCGTCTCGGTTGCATCCTTCTTGTTCGTCCCGATCACGCCGCTCGGACCGCGCTTGATCCACCCCACCGCGTACTGGCCCGCCAGCGGCTGACCCGTCTCGGGGTCGATTACCCGGCCGCCCTCGTTGGGGATCACGCCGCGGCGCTCGTCGTAGGGAACGCCCTCGGTCGCGATGCCCTTGTAGCCGATCGAGCGCAGCACCAGTCCTGTCTCGATCACCTCACGCTCCCCGGTGTCGCGGGGGCGGATCGCTCCAGCGTCGTCCTTGTGCAGCTCGTTGCGCCCCACGACGATCCGCTCGACGCGGCCGTCGCCCTGGATCTCGATCGGCGAGGTCAGGAAGCGCAGCACGATCCGCTTCGGCTTGCCCTCGGGCTCCTTGGCGGCGAACTTCTCGAGGATCTCGACGTTCTTGCGCGCCGTGATGTCGGCCTCCGACTCGAGGAACTCGCGACTCAGGGCGTCAAGCTCGAGCTCGGCGGGGTCGACGTGGATGTCGGCCTCGGCCATCTCGCCGAGCTCGCGCAGCTCCGGGTTTGTGAATGCCGCCTGCACCGGGCCGCGCCGGCCGAGCACGACGATCTCGCGGATCCGGTTCCCGGCAAGGCCCTCGATCGCGTGGTCGGCGGTGTCGGTGCTGCGCAGCTCGTCGCCGCTCAACGCCAGCATCCGGGTCACGTCGGCGGCGACGTTGCCGTTGCCGATCACGACCGCGCGCTCGCACGACAGGTCGAACGAGAGGTCCGCGTAGTCGGGATGGGCGTTGTACCAGCCGACGAAGGCGGTGGCCGGGCCGCTGCCGGGAAGGTCCTCGCCGGGGATTCCCAGCTGGCGGTCGGTCTCGGACCCGTAGGCGTACATCACGGCGTGGTAGCGCTCGGCCAGCTCGGCGGCCGAGAGGTCGCGGCCGAGCTCGACGTTGCCATAGAACCGGTAGCCGCTACGGGCCGCGGTCTTCTCGTAGACGCGGATCACGGACTTGATCTTGGGATGGTCGGGCGCGACGCCGCCGCGCACGAGCCCGAACGGCGTCGGCAGGCGGTCGAGCATGTCTACCTCGACCGCTGCGTCGCCACGCAGCAGCGCCTCGGCGGCATAGAAGCCGGCCGGGCCGGAGCCGACGATGGCGACGCGTAGCGGGCTTTCGGGCGTTCCGGGATTCACGTGCGGTGCCTGGTCGCGAGTGGCGAACGCGAGAGGTTAGCGCCGCTGCTCTAGGCGATCGCTGGCGCGCCGGCCGCCGTGGCGGCGCCGTCCAGCGCGTCGAGAGCGTGGGCCACGGACATCGCGACGCACGTGAATATCGGGGTGTCGCGAAGCGTGTAGGCGCTCGACTCCGAGCCGCGCAGCTCCTGGACGAGATCGAGGAAGCGCCCGGGCTCGTCGGCCTCGAACGAGACCACGAACTCCTGGTCGTCGAGCCCGAACGAGTACGCGGTGTTGATCGTGATCTCGGGGTAGCGCTGCCCGATCGCGATGTGGTCGCTCATGATCCGCTGCCTGTCCTCGGCGCTCTTGCGATACCACTCGCGGCGCTTCCAGAATGGGTAGACGAACAGGTAGCGGCGCTCGGACGTGCAGATCTCGACGCGGGCCTCGGACTCCGAGTAGGGGGACGGCTTGGTCATCGCCAGGTAGGAGTGGGGGATCGTCGCCCAGCGCGCCAGGCCGCTCTGCGCGAGCACGACGTGGAAGGTGTGGATGTCGTCGAGGCTCGGGCTCTGAGCGAGCAGCATCAGGTCGGTGTCGCCGCGCATCCCGACCGTGGAGTAGGCGCGCAGCGAGCGGTCGCCGGCGAAGTCCTCGCAGGCGGCGAGGAACTCCCGTTTATCCTCAGCGCGCTGTCCGGGGTCCCGGCGATGCCAGGCGGGGTCGATCTTGAAGAAGCTGAACTTTGCGAAGGTGCGCTCGGCCACGTCTGCCAAATCGTATAGGCGTGCGACCGCGCTCCTGGCGCTGGCCGTGGCACTTTGGACGGCGGGGCCCGCCCAGGCGCAGGGCCCCACGGTGACGGTCGCCGTGCTGCCCGGCGACACCACGCACCGCGCCCTGGGTGCAGTCGACGGGATCTCGCCAGGGGCGCTCAGCGCCGGCCTCGGCACCGTCCCCGCGGCCCAGACCTACCTCGACATCAGCCAGGGAAACCGGCTCTTCGGCTCGCTGTATGACCGACCGCTCCCGGCGCTTCTCACCGTCGACGGCGAGGTCCCGCCGGAGCTCTGGCACGCCGTCACCGGGCGGGCGCGCGACGCCCCGGCGGACCTCGAGCCGGGCCTGCTCGCGTCGACGATCCGTGGGGCATCCTCCGGGGATGGGACGCGGCTCGACGCCGTCGCCGATCCGCTCGCCGGCATCGCCGGCCTGATCGCGGTCGACGAGGGCGGCGCGGTGCGAAGCGACGCCGGCTGCCCGGCCCGCGGCTGCCCCGGGCTCGACGTCGTCGCCACCCGGCTCGGCGGGCTGTCTGCGCTGATCGATCGGCTGCGCGGCGACGACCTGCTGATCGCGCTCGAGCGCCCCCCGCCCGAGCCGGGGCACCTGCTGTCGGTGGGGATCGCCGGAACGGGGTTCGAGGGGATGCTGACCTCCGACAGCACACGCCTGCCGGGGCTGGTGCTGTCGACCGACATCGCTCCGACGATCCTGATGCGGCTCGGGATCGAGGTCCCGCACGCGATGAGCGGCAGCCCGATCACGATCGAGGGCGAGCCCGACCCGGCGCGCGTCGGCGAGCTCGAGGACCGCCTCGGCGAGGTCGGGCCGCGCCGCGGGCCGGTGATCGGCACCAACGTCCTGATCTGGGTGGCGCTCGCGCTGCTCGCCGCCGGGCTCTTCGGCTATCGCGGCGCGCGCGCCGCCGTCGCCCTGCTCGCGCTTTCGGCGATCTACCTGCCCGCCACGCTGCTCGTCACGGCCGCGCTCGAGCCGGCCGAGTGGGTCGAGCGGCTGATCGTCGGCCTCGGCTCGCCGCTCGCAGCCGCCGCGACGCTGGCCGTGTTTCGCGGCTACGCGGCGGCGGCCGTCGCCTGCACAGTCACGGTCGCGGCCTACGCGGTCGACGTCGTCGCCGGATCCGCCCTGGTCCCGCTGTCGCTGATGGGTCCGAACCCGCTGCTCGGGGTGCGCTTCTATGGAATCGGGAACGAGCTCGAGGCCACCCTCGCTCCGCTTGTCCTGCTCGGCGCGGGAGCGGGACTCGCCGCTTGGAGGGCGGTCGGCGGCCTGCGGGGCGACGGTGCGGGCCGGGCTTCGACCGCCGGTCCGCGGGCGGCTCGTCGCCTTCGCGCCGGGACGCTTCGGCGCCGACGTCGGCGCCGCGATCGTGCTGGCGGTCGGCGGCGGGGTCGCGGCGGCGGTGGCGCTCGGCACCGCGCGCCGTCGCGCCGTCGTGCTCGTTCTCGTCGCGCCGCTGGCCGCGCTCGCCGCGCTCGCCGCGGCTGACCTCGTCTTGGGGGGCAATGCGCACCTCAGCCGCTCCGTGCTCGAGGCTGGCGGATTCGACGACCTGGCGGACGTCGCGGAGCGCCGTCTGCGTCTGTCGGCGGCGAGCTTCTCGTCGACCTTCGGGTCGCCGTTCCTGTTCGCGGCGATCGCCGCGATCGTGGTGGGGATCATCTTCAGGCGCCGGATCGTGGCCTGGTTCGCCGATGCCCGCCCCGCGCTCGCCGGCTTTTTGGGCGCCCTGGCGGCGGTCGTCGTCGGCACGCTCGCCAACGACTCCGGGGCGCTGCTGTTGATGGTCGGCACCGCCTACCTGGCGTCGTTCGCGGGCTTCGCCTGGACCATCCGCTCGGGAGCCGCGAGCGATCCCGGGCCGGCCCTCCCCCGCCGGGGGGATGGCGGCTGAAACCAGCGCCGCCGCCGGGTTTAGGTGCCGCAGGCCCGGGCAACCGCGTACAGACGACTTCGAGGCGCATTTCGCGCCTTGCGGGGGTTTTGGCGGCCCGTGGAGAGCCCGGGGCCGCTGTTACGATCGCTCGATGCGTATCGCGTTGGTGACACCCTATTCGTGGACCTATCGCGGAGGCGTGAACCGCCACGTGGAGGCGCTTGCCGAGCAGTTTTCGGGCCGCGGTCATCACGTCCGAGTGCTCGCGCCCTGGGACCCGCCCGACCGCCTGAGCCGGCTGCTTCACCGTGCGCCCGCCGAGCAGCGTCCCCAGCCCGACTACCTGGTGCCGCTGGCACGCACGATCGGCTTCTCGGCCAACGGCTCGATCTCGCCGCTGTGCGGGTTCCCGGAGGGCGTCGCCCGCATGCGACGCGAGCTTCGGGGCGGCGATTACGACGTCGTGCACGTGCACGAGCCGATCGCGCCGCTGATCGGCTGGGACGCCTGCGCCTACCCCGGCGCCCCCGTGGTCGGGACCTTTCACGCCTACTCGACGAAGGCGATCCCGAACGGGATCGGCAACCTCCTGGGCGCGCGCCGACGGTTCAACCACCTGACCGCGCGCGTCGCCGTCTCCGAGGCCGCCGCGTGGACGGGGCGCCGCTTCTTCGGCGGCGACTACCGGATCATTCCCAACGGCGTCGACCTCGACGGGCCTCCGGCCGGGCCGAAGCCTCCGGATGAGCGCCTCCGCATCCTGTTCGTCGGCCGGCCCGAGGAGCGCAAGGGGCTTCCCGTCCTTCTGAGCGCGTTCTCGGCGCTCGTCCATCACATCCCCGCGCAGCTGACGGTCGTTGGCGCGAGCCGCGACGAGATCGAGCCCTACCTCGCCGATCCGGAGGTCGCCGAGTCGGTCGACGCGCTCGGCCGTGTGCGGCGCTCCGAGCTGTGGCGCAACCTCCACGAGGCCGACGTGCTGTGCGCTCCCTCGCTCAGCGGGGAGAGCTTCGGAATGGTCCTGAGCGAGGCGTTCGCCGCCGGGACGCCGGTCATCGCTTCGGAGATAGCCGGCTATCGCGATGTCGTCACCGACGGCGTCGACGGGGTCCTCGTTCCTCCCGCCGACGCGCAGCGGCTCGCCGAGGAGCTTGCGCGCATGCATGTCGAGCCCTCGCGCCGCGAGGCGATGGGCGCGCAGGCCCGCAGGTCGGCGCGCCGCTACGCCTGGCCGCGCGTGGCCGACGAGCTCGAGGAGGTCTACGAGCGCGCCGTCGAGGCGCCGGCGCCCAGCGGTGCCGCGGAGCGCCTCGTCAAGCGCGCCGGCCTCGCGCCGGCCGCGGGCGGTCCGCGCCGACCCCCCGAGCGCCTTCCGTCCCTCGATCCCGTCCCTGCCGGCGGCGCGGGCGCGCTGGCGCGCCGCCTGGCGCTTTGGGCGGCGGGGCTGCTCGCGATCGCGCTCACGGCGCTCGCCGCGAACAGGATCGGCCTCGAAAGCGTCGCCGGGAGCTTCGTACGCTCGAAGCCGGGCTGGGTCCTGATCGCACTGGGGCTGATGATGGCCTCGATGTTCGTCCGCGCGGCCGCTTGGTATGCGATCGCGCGCGCGGCGCTTCCGGACCGCATCATCCGCCGCCGTGACATCACCTCGGGGACGATGATCGGGGTGCTGATGTCGGCGACGCTACCGGCGCGGCTCGGCGAGCCGGCCCGCGCGATGGTCGTCGCACGCCGCATCGGCCGGATGCGGGAGACCTTCCCGGTCCTCGTCGGAACGCTGGTCTCGCAGACGATCCTCAACGTCGCGGCGCTGGTGATCCTCGGCGTGATCATCGTCTCGACGACCGACCTCTTTCACCAGAACCAGAAGGCGTTCTTCCTCGTCAGCCTGGTGCCCGTCGTGCTGCTCGCCGGCGTCGCCGCGGCGCCGACACTGGTGCGGGAGAACGGCAGCGGGCGCCTGGCGCGCATCGCGGCCACGCTGCGCCGCGCGCTGCTGCGGGTGCGCTCCGGGCTCGCCGTCTTCCGCGACCTGCGGCGGGGGTCGTTCGCCGCCGGGGCGCAGCTTCTCGCGTGGGGGATCCAGGCGCTCGCCTGCTACGCGCTGTTCGAGGCGCTCGGGCTCGACATCCACGGGGCGGCCGCCGCCGCGGCGGCGGTCCTGTTCGCGGTCAACGTCACGGCGGTCGTGCCAGCCACGCCGTCGAACATCGGCGTCTTCCAGCTCGCCGTGATCAGCGTGCTCGTCGGTGGCTTCGACGTCGGAGCCGCCGACGCGCTGGCCTACGGGATCATCCTCCAGGCGGTCGAGATCGCCACCGCGGTGGCACTCGGCGTCCCAGCGCTGGTGCGCGAGGGCGTGACGTGGCGCGATCTGCGCCTGCGCGCCATGCAGACGGCGCCCGTCCGGCTCTCCGGCGTCGGGGACCAGCGAGCGCACGAGCACGCCGCCTCATAGAGGGCTTCAGCTCGCGACCCCCCCGATGGAGAGTCGCTCGGCGCTGATCGTGCTCGCCGACGGCGCGCGGCCGAGCGTCTTCGAGGCGCTCGTCGAGGCCGGCGAGCTGCCGAGCATTCGCGAGCACATCCTCGAACGCGGGTCCTACCGGCGCGCGACGTCCACGTTTACGAGCACCACGGGCCCTGCCCATGTCCCGATCCTCACCGGGTGCTTCGCCGGCACGGCCGGAGTCCCGGGGTACCGCTGGTTCGACCGCGGCGCATACCGGCCGGCGGCGTGGCCAGGTCAGTGGTGCATGCGCAGCTACAACGGCCCCGAGGCGCTGCTGCTGAACCGCGACCTCTCCGCAGGCGCGCGAACGCTGTTCGAGCTGACGCGCAGCCCGGTCAACGTATTCGGCGTCCTGACGCGGGGGGTACCGCGCGCCAACAACCTGCTCGCGCGGCGCAAGCAGTGGCTGTGGCCCTACATCCACTACTCGCGCCGCTGGGGGGCGGCCGAGCCATGGGCGGCGCGCGCTCTCGCGGCGAGCATCTCAATCCCCAGCGAGCTGCGCTTCGTGGCCTTTCCGGGGATCGACTGGTTCAGCCACTACGTGGACCCCGTGGGGAAGGGAACGCTCGAGTGCTACCGGCTGATCGACCGCGCGCTCGGCGACGCCGCCCGCGAGCTGCGCCGCACCCGGGCCTACGACGACACCCTGATCGTGCTGTGCAGCGACCACGGCCACACCCCCGTCCACACCCACTACGACCTTCCGGTCCGTATCGAGCAGGACTTCGGCCTTCGGGCCGCCTACCACAGCCGCGCCGTCTTCAAGCGCGATCCCGACGCCGTCGCCTGCGTGTCCGGCAACGGGATGGCGAACGTCTACCTGCGCGGCGACGGTTGGCGGGGTCGGCCCCCGACGCGCTCCCAAATCGATCGCCACCATCCCGGCCTGCGCGAGGGGCTGCTCGCCGAGCCGGGCATCGACCTCGTTGTCACGAGGGCGGAGGACGGGGGCGCCTGGATCGAGAGCCGCGGAGGGCTCGCCCACCTCCTCGAGCTTCCCGGGGGGCTGGCCTACAGCGCGCCGGCCGGCGACCCGTTCGGCTGGGGCCGGCTCCCGGCGCGGATGTCGCACCAGGAGGCGCTGGCGCTCACGTTCGACAGCGGCCATCCCGACGCGCTGGCGCAGATCGCGCAGCTGTTCCGCTCGCGGCGCAGCGGCGACCTCGTCGTTTCGGCGACACCGGGGTGGGATCTGCGCGAGCGCTACGAGCATCCCGAGCACCTGTCCTCGCACGGTGCGCTTCACGCCGGCCACATGGTCGTCCCGGTCGCCGCCAGCGCGCCGCTGGCCGAGGGGCCGATGCGGACCGCCGACATCTTCGCGACGGCGCTGGACTGGCTGGGCCGCGAGGTCCCGGCGGGGATCGACGGCGTGTCGCGGCTGGCCTGACGCTTCGGGGGGAGTGCGCTCAGGCGGCCTTCAAGGGCGATCTCGCTACCCTAGTCGCCCGCCGGCCGCACCCCGATCGCGGCGGCGGCACGAGCCCATGGCTGTCTCGAACGTCTCAGGATTCCCCCGCATCGGCCCCGCTCGCGAGCTCAAGTTCGCGACCGAGGCCGCATGGAAGGGGGAGCTCGCCACCGACGAGCTGCTCGCGACCGCGAAGCAGATCCGGCTCGACAACTGGCGCTTCATGCGGGACGCCGGGATCGACTTGGTCCCCTCGAACGACTTCTCGCTCTACGACCAGGTGCTCGACCTGATCGCGCTCGTCGGCGCCGTCCCGGAGCGCTATGGCCACGGCGGCGGGGCGGTTGACCTCGACACCTACTTCGCCATGGCGCGCGGCCGCCAGGAGGGCGGGGTGGACGTGACCGCGATGGAGATGACGAAGTGGTTCGACACCAACTACCACTACATCGTCCCCGAGCTCGGGCCCGATACGAAGTTCTCGCTGTCGAGCGACAAGCCGTTCGCCGAGCACGCCGAGGCCATGGAGGAGCTGGGCATCGACACAGTTCCGGTGCTCGTCGGCCCGGTCTCCTTTCTGCTGCTCGGCAAGTCGGCCGACGGCGTGCCCGAGGACTTCGACCGCCTGACCTTGCTCGAGGACCTGCTCGAGGTCTACGGGGAGGTGCTCGAGCGGCTCGCCGAGCAGGGCGCCACGTGGGTGCAGCTCGACGAGCCGTGCTTCGTCATGGATCGCTCCGACCACGAGCTCGGCACGCTGCGGGTCGCCTACGAGGAGCTGGCGCGCGTGCACGAGCGGACGCGGATCTGCGTCAAGACGTATTTCGACCACGCCGGTGACGCCTACGGGGTGCTGCGCGACCTCCCGGTCGAGGGCATCGGCCTCGACCTGCATCGCGGGCCCAAGAACGTCGAGCTGATCGCGAACGAGGGCGGGCTCGAGGACCAGACGCTGTTCGCCGGCGTCGTGGACGGGCGCAACGTGTGGATCAACCAGCTCGAGCACAGCCTCGATCTGCTCCGCGGGCTCGAGGACCGTTGCGACGAGCTTGTGGTCTCGACGTCGTGCTCGCTGCTCCACACGCCGATCGATCTCGACGCCGAGCCCGAGGACGGCGACGAGGACCTCGACGACGAGCTGCGCTCCTGGATGGCGTTCGCGAAGCAGAAGGTCGGCGAGGTCGCGACGCTGACGCGCGGGCTCAACGAGGGCCGCGAGGCGATCGCCGCCGAGCTCGACGCCAACGACCGCGCGCTGGAGGACAGGCGCAACTCCCACCGGACGCAGAACCCCGAAGTTCGCGAGCGCGTCGAGGCGCTCAGCGACCCGGACGCGCAGCGCGACAGCGACTTCGAGGCGCGCCGCGAAGCGCAGCGTCCCAATCTCGACCTGCCGCTGTTCCCGACCACGACGATCGGCTACTACCCCCAGACGCCCGAGATCCGCAAGGCCCGCGCCGAGCTGCGCGAGGGCAAGCTCGACCAGGAGGGCTACGAGGAGAGGATGCGCTCCGAGATCGAGCGCGTGATCCGCTTTCAGGAGGAGGTCGGGCTCGACGTCCTCGTCCACGGCGAGCCCGAGCGCAACGACATGGTCCAGTACTTCGCCGAGCAGATGGAGGGCTACGTCTTCACCCAGAACGCCTGGGTGCAGTCATACGGCTCGCGCTACGTGCGCCCGCCGATCATCTTCGGCGACGTGCGCCGCCCGGCGCCGATGACCGTCGCCTGGATCCTCTACGCGCAGTCGCTGACCGACAAGCCCGTCAAGGGCATGCTCACGGGGCCGGTGACGATGCTCCAGTGGTCGTTCGTGCGCGACGACCAGCCGCGCGCCGAGACGTGCGAGCAGCTCGCGCTCGCGATCCGCGACGAGGTCTCCGACCTCGAGCAGGCCGGGATCAAGGTGATCCAGGTCGACGAGCCCGCGATCCGCGAGGGCCTGCCCCTGCGCCGCGACCGCTGGCGCGAGTACCTCGAGTCGGCCGTCTACTGCTTCCGCGTCGCCACCGCGGTGGTCGGCGACGAGACCCAGGTCCACACCCACATGTGCTACTCGAACTTCGGCGACATCATGGAGCAGATCCAGCAGATGGACGCCGACGTCCTGCTCATCGAGGCGGCCCGCAGCCGCATGGAGCTCCTGCACGACTGGGAGCGAACCGGCTACCGCCAGGAGATCGGCCCCGGCGTCTACGACATCCACTCACCGCGCGTCCCGTCCACGGAGGAGATGGCGGAGTTGCTCGAGGCCGCCGCCGACGTCCTCGATCCGGCCCAGATCTGGGTCAACCCTGACTGCGGGCTCAAGACCCGTGCCTGGCCCGAGACCGAGGCCGCGCTGCGCAACATGGTCGAGGCCGCAAGGCAGCTGCGCGAGCAGCTAGTGCCGGCTGAGTAGCGCGCCCGGGGGGGTCGCCGCCGGGAACTCGACGGTGAGGCGAGCATGGAAACCGCCGCCCTCGTCGCGGAACTGATGACGGATGCCACCGATTGGCACGCCGCTGCCGTTGCGCCCCACGCCCACCCACTGAACTGGGAACGCGGGGTCCGCCGACGTTGTGAGGGTGCGAAGGTCGGACTG
>WNFV01010010.1_pt1 | contig 10401 bp, 8 predicted proteins | sample 5400101 | NCBI WGS metagenome assembly WNFV01 (sample SAMN13153361, study PRJNA577476) | soil metagenome | isolation source: 115 cm soil or saprolite under grassland replicate 1 | place: USA:California | collected 2016-06-15 | reverse complement strand
TCGAAGAAGAAGAGCGGGTAGCCCGAACGCCGGAGGAAAGAGAGGGACGGCGCTCGGCCGCGCTTCTCGCGGGGCTGCTGGCGCTGTCCCTGACGTCGAAGATCGTGTTCGCCTGGCGCTTCGACGGCTTCCTGACCGGGGACGATCTCGAGATCGTCGAAACCGCGCTCGCCCACTCGACCGGCTTCGAGTACACGCCCTGGTCGCTTCGCAGCCTTTTCCACCCGGTCGCCCTGGTCGCGCCCGCCCTACGGGTCGCGTCCTGGTTCGGACCCGTCTCGCCGGAAATCGCGACCTTCCTCGCGGCGATCCCGACCGCGCTCTTCTCGACGGCCGCGATCGCTCTCGTCTTCGCGTTTGCCCGCGTCCTCGGCGAGTCGAACAGCGTTGCCCTCGTCGCGGCGTTCCTTTATGCGGTCCACTGGCTGCCATGGGCGTATGGCGGAACTCCGTACCCGCGCCCGATCTCGGCCGCGTTCTTCGTCGCCGCGACCCTCCTCGCGGCGGCGAGCCGGCGGTCCATTCCCTGCGGGATCCTGGCCGGCTTCCTCGTCTCGGCCGGCTGCGCCGTCCGGTTCAGCGAGGGAGTCCTGATCCTTCCGCTTTTAACCTTCGCGTGGATCCGGTCGCGGGACCTGCGTCAACAGGGCGCGATCGCAGGCGGCTTCTTGGCCGGCGTTGTTCTTCTGCTCGGCGTGTTCGACGCGGTCACCTGGGGCCGGCCGTTCGCGAGCCTCTCGGAGTTCGTGCGCGTCATGCACTCGGGCTCGCCGCCACCGTCCGCGACGGGCGACAAGCCCTGGTATCAGTACGCGAGAAACGTTCTCCGCTGGGCGGGCCCGGTTCACCTCGGGCTGATCGCTCTCGCCGTCCGCGACCGGCGGCTGCGATTGCCCGTCACGCTGATCGCGTCGATCGTTCTGCTTCTCTCGCTCTTCCGTTACAAGCAGTACCGATATCTTCAGGCGGCGATTCCCTTCGTGGCGATTGCCGCGGCGTTCGGCTGGGACCGGCTGCGGGCGAAGGCGCCCCGGATCGCCGGCGCTGCCCTCACGCTCGCCGCCGTGTCTGGAGCCCTTGCAAGCGTCCTCCTTCTCCGCGGGAAATCCCAACCGGCAGTCGCCGCGGCGCGGTCGCTCGCGCGGATGGATCCGCCGCCCCGGTCGGTGGCGCTCGAGCAGACGTGGGCCTACGGCGCGCAGCTGTACCTGCCGCGCGTGCGAATCCGCGACGTCCCCCCGTCGCGGCCACTCGACCCCGCGGCGCTCGCCGAGGCCGTCTCGGGCGTCGACGCCGCGGCGTTCTATTCGAACGATCTCGATTCCGCGAGCCGGATCACTCTTGCGGAGAGCGGCTTGCGTGAGGCGAGCACCTTCCGCCGGGACGACGGAAAACCAGTCACCGTCTTCCGACGCGTCACTCAGTCGGTCGAGTAGCCCCGGCCGCATCGACCGCCGCGATCAGTCCACGCAGGTCGTCCGGCAGGGGAGCCACGATCTCCATCTCTTCGTTCGTTGCCGGATGGCGCAGGCCGATCCGTTCGGCATGGAGTGCCTGCCTCGGAAAAGTCGCCAGCGTCGAGCGCAGATTCGGATCACGGACGCGATCGAAACGCGGCCGGCCGTAGACGGGATCGCCGACGACCGGCAGAGCGACCGCCGCGAGGTGCACGCGGATCTGATGGGTTCGCCCGGTGACGAGCCGGCACTTGAGGAGCGCGATCGACAGCTCCGGCCATTCGCGCTCGATCTCGTAGAGAGTGTGTGCCTCCTTCGCCCCGACCGGGGCGGTTTCCGTGCTCCGAAAGGCCCGCATTTTCTTACGGTCGCGTGGGTCGCGCCCGATCGGCAGGGCAACCTCGCCCTTTCGGACGCGAGGGAAGCCGGCGACGAGAGCGAGGTACTCCTTGCGCAGAGTGCGCTTCTTCATCTGCCTCGAGAGCGACGCGTGCGCGCGGTCGGTCTTCGCGACGAGGAGGACCCCGGTGGTATCGCGGTCGAGCCGGTGGACGATTCCCGGGCGAAGCTCTCCGCCGATTCCCGACAGATCGCGCACGTGGTGGAGCAGCGCGTTCACGAGCGTGCCGGAATCGTGACCGGGGGAGGGATGGACGACGAGCCCCGGAGGCTTGTCGATCGCAAGGATGTGCTCGTCCTCGTAGAGAACCGACAGGGCGATCTCTTCGGGCTCGATCGAGACGGCGCGAGGCTCCGGGACTTCCACCTCGACCTCTTCGCCGGCCCGAACGACGTGAGAGCGTTTCGCGGCGGAGCCCCCGAGCCGGACCGCCCCCTCGTCGATCAGCTTCTGAATCCGCGAGCGCGAGAGATCGGAGCAGGCGGAAGCGAGAAAGAGATCGAGACGGGTGCCTTCCGACGGGACGCCGACCCGGAAGCGGCGGATCAACTCATGCGGGGGCGCTCGCCCGGCGCGAAAGGTAGATCAGCATTCCCACGGCCGCTGCGACCCCCACGAGCCCGATGAACTGGGACGTCGAGAGAACGCCGGGAATCAGGAACCCGCGGATGGAGTCGCCCCGGAACGTCTCGAGGATTCCCCGGGTGATCGCGTAGAGAAGGACATACAGCCAGAAGATTTCGCCGTCGAACGTCCGCCTCCGGTAGGCCCACTGCAGGATCAGGAAGATCACGAACGCGTTTGCCGAGAGGTAGATCTGCGTCGGGTGGAGCGGAACGTTCAACGGGGTGCCGACGGCCTCGTGGGCGAACGGATCGCGGAACGTCACCCCGAACGGGCCTTCGGTCGGCTTGCCGTAGCAGCAGCCCGCCGCGAAGCAACCCCAGCGCCCGATCGCCTCGCCGAGCGCGATCGAGGGGGCTCCCATGTCGGCGATCTTCCATGCCGGCAGCCGGTGCTTCCGCATGTATGCGATGCCGACGAAGGTTGCCGCGATCAGCCCGCCGTAGAAGACGCCACCGGAGCGGAGGACCTCGATGAAGTTGCCGGCGCTTTTCATGTAATGGCGCCACTCGACGATCACGAGGAGGAGCTTCGCCCCCAGGATCGCGGCCGCCAGCACGTAGAGCGAGAAGTCGAAAATCTTCTGCTCCGGCAGTCCTTCGGCCCTGGCTTTGCGGCGGAGCATCCAGATCCCGACGAGGTACGCGATCGCGAGAACGACCCCGTACGTCGGGATGTAGAACGAACCGATGCGGACGAGCCGGGGAAACACGGACTATCCGGAACCGACGGAGCGCGCCTCCGCCTCGTCCTCGCGCTGGAGCATATCGAGGAAGAGAAGGGCGACCCCTGCGCAGATCGCCGAGTCGGCCAGGTTGAAAGCGGGCCAGTGGTGTCCAGAGATCGAAAAATCCAGGAAGTCCACGACGTACGTGAACCGGACCCGGTCGAGGAGATTGCCCACCGCTCCGCCCAAGATCAAGGCGAGGCCGACCTGAAGCCGGACGCTCTTGTGCGACGAGCGGAGCGCGTAACCGGAGACGATCAGGAAGACGAGCACCGCGACGCTGTTCAGCACGATCGCCTTGACGGAAGAGTCCACGGAAGCGAAGAGTCCGAAGGCGGCGCCCGAGTTCTGAACGTACGTCAGATCGAACAGGCCGGAAACGACTTCGCGCGACTCGTGGACCTGGAACGTACGCATCACGACGCCCTTGGTCCACTGGTCGGTCAAGAGGACAGCGAGGGAGACGAGGAAGTACCCGGTGCGGTAGACCGCGCTCTCCTTCAGGCGCTGAAAGAGGCTCATCGCGTCAGACCGGCGGGCTCGGCCGCCAGGGCCTCGAGCGCCCGCCGGCAGCGAGCACAGATTCCATCCGGCTCCGCTTCCGGCGTCACTTTCCAGCACCGCTCGCAGCGCCGTCCGCGCGCCTTCGCGAACTTGAGCCGAAGACCGGGATAGGCCTGGGAGGCAGCAAAGCCGTCGTCCGTCGGCGCCGAAACGACCATCGTCTCCGACACGATGAAGATGTCGGCGAGACCGGCGCCGTCCGTGCCGGTCGCAGCACGGTCGCTCTCGAGCGCCTCGTTTCGCGTCAGGACGATCCCGCCTTCGAGCGAGGACCCGATCGTTTTCTCCCGCCGTGCGGCTTCGAGCAGCACGGCCGCCTCTTCACGCAACTTCATCAGGCGGTTCCAGGCCTCTTCGGGAATGGCTTCTTCCGGAAGGTCATCCAGCCCGTCGAAACGCGCGAGGTGGACCGATTGTTCCTTCGAGCCGGGCAGCGCTTCCCAGATTTCCTCGGATGTGAACGGCAGCACCGGAGCGGCCAGGGTCGCAATCGAGCGCGCGATCCGGTTCATCGCCGTCTGCGCGGAGCGGCGTTCCGGGGAAGCCGCGGGAGAGGCGTACAGCCGATCCTTCAGCACGTCCAGATAGAAAGCGGAGAGCGTCGTCGCGCAGAAGTTGACGAGGGAATGGTACACGAGGTGAAACTCGTAGTCGCGGTACGCGTCGGACAGCCGCGCCGCGAGGCGTCGAGTCTGGTGGAGCGCCCACCGGTCGAGAGGCAGCAGGTCCTGCGGCGCGGCGGCGCCCGCGGCGGGATCGAAATCGTACAGGTTGGAGATGAGGTACCGCGCCGTGTTGCGGATCTTGCGGTAGGCCTCCGCGCATCGCGCGAGGATCTCGTCCGAGATCGGATCATCGTCCCGGTAATCGAGGCTCGTCACCCAGAGGCGCAGAATGTCGGCGCCGTACTTGTCGAGGATCTTTTGCGGCTCGATGACGTTGCCGAGAGACTTCGACATCTTCCGTCCGGATCCATCGACGACGAACCCGTGCGTCACGACCCCACGGTAGGGCGCCGCGCCGCAGAGCACGACCGACGTCAAGAGCGACGACTGAAACCAGCCGCGATATTGATCGTGCCCTTCGACGTAGAGATCGGCCGGGGGGCCGTCTCCACCCCGCGTCAACTCGGGCCATTCGCCGGAGCGGAGAACGGCCAGATGCGAGACGCCCGAGTCGAACCAAACGTCGAGGATGTCGGTTTCGGCGACGAAGTCTTGCGGACGGAAATTCTTGAGATCGGCGCCGGGGGGGAGAAAGTCGACCGCGGGCCGCGCGTACCAGGCGTCGCCCCCTTCCCGCTCGAAGATCGCGACAACGTGCTCGAAGAACTTCTTCTGCTCTTCCGGGGACTCTTTCCACGGATACACCCGCCGCTCGTCTCCGCGAGTCGCGTAGAGGAGCGTGATCGGTGAGCCCCAGCGACGCTGCCGGGAGATGACCCACTCGTGCCGGTTCTCGACCATTCCGGCGATCCGGGACTCTCCCCAGGCGGGCACCCACCGCACATGCCGGATCGCTTCGAGAGCGCCGGCGCGTACGTCGGCCAGGGGTTCGTCGAGCTGCACGAACCATTGCACGGTCGCTCGAAAGATCACCGGGTTCTTGCAGCGCCAGCAGTGCGGATACTCGTGGCGGAAGGCGGGCTCCACGTGGAGGAGAGTCCCGGCCGCGTCGAGGTCTTTCACGATCTCCGCGTTCGCGTCCAGGACTTTCTTGCCTCGGTACCGGGATACCGTCGTGAACCGACCGGCGGCGTCCACCGGAGACAGGATGGGCAGCTTTTCGCGCACGCCGGTCTGGAAGTCGTCCTCTCCGGCGCCCGGCGCGGTATGGACGAGCCCCGTCCCCGCGTCCATCGTGACGTAGTCGCCGGCGACGAAGCGGAAGGAGCGCGCTTCTTCCTCGGGGGTCAGATCCCCCCGCATCTCCTTTTCGAGCGGGTGGCGATAACGGAGGCCGACGAGATCCGCGCCGCGTGCGACCCCGAGAACCGTCGCGTCCTTCCAGCCCACCCGTCGCGTGACTTCCGCCGAGAGCTTCTCCGCAACGAGGAAGAACCGTTTGCCCGCGCGGACGAGCTCGTAACGCTCCTCCGGGTGAACCGCGATCGCGAGGTTCGACGGGATCGTCCAGGGAGTCGTCGTCCAGATCACGGCGAAGACCGGCTCGTCCTCGGTCCCGCTCGGCCGGTCCTCCTTCGGAAAGCGGTCCCAGACCTCCCGTGCCACGGGGAATGCCACGTCGATCGCCGGGTCGGTCCGCTCCTCGTACTCGAGCTCCGCCTCGGCGAGAGCCGTCCGATCGGCAAAGCACCAGCGGACGGATTTCAAGGCCTGGTAAACGAGATTCCGCTGAAAGAACTCCCCGAAGGCCCACGCGATCTGCGCCTCATACTCGCGGCTCATCGTCGTGTACGGCCGATCCCAGTGCCCGCCGACGCCGAGGCGCTGGAACTCCTCCCGCTGGATCGAGATGTATCGTTCGGCGTAGTCGCGACAGGCTCGCCGAATTTCGACCGCCGACATCTCCCGTCTCTTTGCTCCGAGCTCCTGGTCCACCTTCCGCTCGATCGGCAGGCCATGGCAGTCCCAGCCTGGCACGTACGGAGCGTCGAAGCCGAGCATGGACCGGCTCCGCACGACGAAGTCTTTCAGGATCTTGTTCAACGCCGTTCCGATGTGGATGTTGCCGTTCGCGTACGGGGGACCGTCGTGGAGAATGAATCGGGGCCGGCCTGCCGCTGTCGCGCGCAGCGCCGCTTCAAGCCCGATTCTCTTCCAGGCGGCGAGCCTCTCCGGTTCCCGCCGAGGGAGGTCCGCCTTCATCGGGAACTCGGTCCTCGGGAGGTTCAGCGTCGCCTTGTAGTCGCCGGGAGTCGCCATGGTCGAAGCCCGGAAAGATAGCAGGTGTCGACGCCCGTCTGTAGGCTACTCCTCGGTCACGAGGGCGACGGCCGCGGCCGCCATCGTCCTGGTATGGGTGATCGAGACCTCCATGCTCGCGACGCGCAGTTGCCGGCAACGATCGAGCGCGCGTCCGTGGAAAGAGAGCGTCGGCTTCCCGCGTGGATCGCGCCCGACCTCGACGTCGACGAACGCGAGACCCCGCCACCCGGTGCCGAGTGCCTTCATCGCCGCTTCTTTCGCGGCGAACCGGCCCGCCACGTGCTCCGCCCGCGCCCGCGGATGCCGGCGACTCACCGAGACCTCACCCGGGCGGAAGACGCGATCGAGAAAACGGTCACCCCAACGTTCGAGCACTCGGGCGACACGGTCGACTTCGATCAAGTCGAGACCGAGGAGGACTTTCACCATCGAGCCCGCGGAGAAAGCTCTCACTTCAGCCCGAAGAACCGCGCGATCCGCTGCCGCAAAGGGGTCCGATCCTCCGTTCGATCGGCCTCTTCCCCGCGCGCGGCTTCGAGGGCGTCGGCGGCGCGCTTACGCCGCTCCTGCATCGTCAGCTCGAGCATCCCGACGATCGAAGGATTCTCGCGAAGGATCGGTGACAGCGTCGCCTTGTCGATCTCGACGAGGGTCGCTTCCGTCAGCGCGCGGACGGTCGCCGTGCGTGGGTCGCCGGTCAGGAGGCTAATCTCTCCGAATGCGGCTCCCGGCTCGAGCACGGCGAGCCTCTGGCTCTGCCCGACGCTCCCGTGAGCCGATACGCCGAGACGGCCCGCTTCCACGACGAACATCGAGGAACCGCGGTCTCCCTCACGCACGACCGTCTCGCCCGCAGCGAAGCGTCGCTCCTTCGCGCCGTCGGCGACGCGGCCCCGTGCCTCGTCGGAAAGCAAGGCGAAGAGATCGACGTTCGAGATTGCCGCCTCGATCGACGCGCGCCGGGACGGAACGACCAGATCCCCCGCTTTGTACTGAAATTGGCGGATCACGGGGTAGGCGATTCGGATGTTCTCCCGGTCGAGCCGATACCACACGCGCTCGTGAATCTGCGAGTCGAGATCGAGGAACTTCGCGTAGTCCTCCAGCCAGAAGCGCAGCTCGTAGGAGATCGCGAAGTCATCGAAGCTCTTCACGTAAGCGATCGGTTCCGGATAGGAAGCGATTCCGGGCAGATCCCGAGCCGCCGCTTCGAGCGCGTCCCGGGCCGGCGCGGGCGGCTGGTCGTACTCGAGTCCGACCTTGAGGATTCGCGCAATCGGCCGACCCGGCCGCGGAAAGACCTCGAGGCGCTCCCGGCTCGCGACGCTGTTCGGGATCAACAGCACGTTGCCTTCCATCGTCCGCAGCTTGATCGCCCGCCAGGTGAGCTGCTCGACCGTTCCGAAGATCTCGCCGGAGCGGACCATGTCGCCGACCTGGACTGTCTTCTCGAGATGAAGGGCGAGGCCCGAGAAGAGATTCCCGAGCGTGTCCTGCAGGGCGAGTCCGATCACGACGGTCAGAACGGCGGACGTCGCGAGAACGCCCGTCAGCTCGACCTGAAGGATCACCCGGAGGAGGATGGCTGCCGCAACTCCGAAGACGAGCAGCCCCACCAGCTGCCGGAGAAGCGCCGGCGCGGGAGTCTTGCGCCGCAGTCGAAACGCGACGTCGAAAAAGATGTAATCGAATAGCCGGGTCACGACGACGGCCACGGCGATGCCGATCGCGAGGGCCCCGTAGTCGTGGTCTCCCCGTGCGTTGGTGGTCGGGACCTTGAGCGCCGTCAAGAGCAGCACCACGGCGATGACCGTTGCGACGAGCGCGAGCGGGCCGATCAGGCGCCGCACGAGAAGAGGGAGCTTTTCGCCGATCGGCTTGATCCGGTCGAGGGTTTTCACAACCGTCCGATCATTTCCACGACCGCGCGCGGATCGGCGGCCTCCTGAAAGAGTCGAATGGCGGCGATTCCCGACAGGGAGCTGCGGAACCGCGCAATCTCTTCGAGCCGCCGCTCGGCAATCCCGCCGATCGCAAAGATCTCCGCATCATGCGCCGAGAGCGGCGGAAGATCTTCCAGAACGCCCGGCCCGAGGGGCGCTCCGAACGAAACCTTGGAAGGCGTCTCGAAGACCGGTCCGATCACGACCAAGTCCGCGCCTTCGCCGATCGCACGGACTGCCTCTTCGACGGAGTGCGTCGAGACTCCTACTCGCAGCCCGCGGGGGGACGCCGAGCGGACGCGGGAAAGGGGCAGGCCGTCGGCGGGCAGGTGAACGCCGTCGGCCTTTGCCGCGAGCGCGACGTCGAGTCTCCGGTTCACGAAGAGAGGGACTTCCGAACCGAGCCTTTGGTGCGCCGATTCCGCCCAGCGCAGAGTCTCTCTGTCGGGCGTCCCCTTTTCTCGGAGCTCGACGGTTATGCCAGCTGCGCCGTAGAGGGAGTCGAGGAGCCGCTCGAAGGTGGCGTCTCCGATCGCGCGTCGGTCGGTCACGTAGAGAGACTTCATCCGGCGGATCGATCGGGAACGGAGTCGTCCGACAGCTCCCGGGAGAGGACTCTCAGGTCCGACGCCCCGGCGAAGAGGTGAACGAGTCCGAGACCCGACACGAACCCTCGAAAGAAGCCGGAGCCGGTCCACCCGCTTCCACCCACGCCACCGGTCCACGGGCGAAGCAGAAGATAGACGCCCACGGCGGTGCAGTAGAAGACGAACAGGGCGCTGCCCAGGAGAGTCGACGGACGCAGGTCGGTCATCGGATCGGGATTGTAGTTTCCCACGAAGCCTCGTCTCGGTTTCGACGCCGGTCGGAGACAAAAAAACCGCGCCCGCAGGCGCGGTGTGAGGAAGAGGAAATCCCTTTGGACCGGAGATCAGCCTTTGTGACCCTTGCCGTGACCTTTGGAACCGGAGGCAGGAGCTGACGGAGCGGAGGACTGCGGCGCCCGTTCGACGCGGGGCGGCTCGCGGTACTCGCGCGGGGCGGGCGCCCGGAACTCGCGGGGCTCGGGGCGATACTCGCGGGCCGGCGGCGCGCCGTACTCCCGCGGCGGGTTTCGGTACTCGCGCGGGGCGGGCGCCCGGAACTCGCGGGGCTCGGGGCGATACTCGCGGGCCGGCGGTGCACCGTACTCCCGCGGCGGGATTCGGTACTCGCGCGGAGCGGGCGCCGCCCTCTCGGGGCTTCGCTGGCGCCAGTCGGCCCCGCCAAGGCTCTGGCGGCCATGCGGTGCGCTTTCGGTTTCCGCCTGCCAGCGGCGGCCCGGAACTGCACCTTCGATCACGCGCCGGGCGGGGGGCACCTCGGAGCGGCTCCGCCAGCCCGGCTCGGAACTGCGGGGTCCGGGCACCGGCGCGACCCGCCGTGATTCGGCGCGGCCCCGCCACGTTTCCTCACGCGACGCCGACTTGCCCGGCTTCGGCCGTTCGACCTCGTCGGGCGCGCGTCCCGGCCGATCGGGGGGCGGCGGGGTTTCCCGCTTCAAATCCGGCGCGCGTTGACGCCAGTCCTGCGCAGGCGGAGCCGGCTCGGATCGATCCGTCGCCCTTCCTTCGCGCGGGGCCACGGTCTCCGGCCGGCCGCGGCCCTTGTCGCCGCGCTCGATGCCCGAGACGTCGGGGGCCGGGGCGCGGCCGATCTCCCGGCTGCGACCGCGCCAGACGTCCTCGCTGGGCGGTCCAGCGGTGGCCGGCGCCTCACGGGCGGTCTGTCCCGACACGATCGGCGCGACGCCGGCCTT
>WNFV01016227.1_pt1 | contig 10405 bp, 9 predicted proteins | sample 5400101 | NCBI WGS metagenome assembly WNFV01 (sample SAMN13153361, study PRJNA577476) | soil metagenome | isolation source: 115 cm soil or saprolite under grassland replicate 1 | place: USA:California | collected 2016-06-15 | reverse complement strand
TTATAGGGCGACGGAACGGTCGTCATCTCGGGGACGTGGGGACCACGGCTTACCTCCTCGATGAGTGGGAGATCAGCCTCCGTCCAGGTGCGCAAGGCGACAGCTTCGTCGACGAGCGGCGGATCAGGATAGGCGACCATGACACAACGCTAGTCGCATGCCGGACCTTGTCCCGTGTGTCGCCTTCTCGATAGTTCACGACTGTCCACTGCAGTATCCGCCGCATGGTCTCTGCGTGGGAGGGGCCGGATTACGTCGCTTCGCAGAACGCCGAAGTCGAGTATTGACGCTCAATGAAGCGGAGCTACGGCAAGCCCCCGGAGCCGCAATAGACCAGGCTCATGGTTAGATGGGCGGGCTGGCCGCGCGATGCGACCCAGGTTTCGTGCCCCTCGACTTGGGCGAGGTGGAGGTTGCCCTCCCAGTCGTCGCAATAGACGTCGCCGCCGAGGGAGACCGAAGACGTGCGGACCTGCTCGGCCGAAACGGCGAACCGTACTTCACTATCGGCCGCCCCCTCCCGCATCTCGGGCGTCTGCTGGGACCGAAAGACGAATTTCCCGTCTCCGTCGCTGGATGTCGTGGCTAGCAAGATCCGGTGCGTACCGGGCTGACCTGCATACTCGCCCAAGTCCGGCTCACCCGGAAAGACGGCAAAAAGCGTTACATCCGTCTCGGCAGCCGGTAAGACCCGGCCCTCAACGACAACGGGATCCTTAGATCCGCCACAAGCGGAAACGATGGGAGCCACCGCCATGCCAATGAGTGGCACAACCAGGAACACTCCACACGCGCGCCAGCCAGGCAGCGTCCTGAGTCTGGGCAATACCGATCCCTTCCCTCGTCGTGCAGGGCAAGTCTCTCCCTCCTGCTCAGTACCGTCAATTGCCCCAGGGCAAAGGTGTCGCTTTCTCAACAAAACACGACGCGAGGGGTGGGTGTTTGGGTTGGCGCGAATGAGGGGTTCCGCATCGCTGCGCAGGAGGCTGGTGGAGGCGACCTGCTCTTCATAGTGAGCCCCGGTGCGTTACGGTGGCCCGGTGGAGCGCTGCTTCACTGTTGCCTTCGGCCCGTCACGTTCGAAGCGGTTCGGGAAGGCTGTGGCGGAGGCGCGGAGAGGCGCGAACGGCTGGTGCGCTTCCGCCCAGCTCGGCTCGTTCGGTGCCTGTCGCTTCCGCTTCTTCTACGGCGTCTTCCCCCGCTGTTCTCTCTGTCCCTTGTTCGACGCCGAGCGGGCGATCCGGGACGTCTTGGGAGAGAACGGCCCGCCTCCGGGGCCGGTGATTGAGATCACGCTCGGCCCCACTCTGCGCGCCCTGCTCCGCGGGGAGGTACCCGCGGCTCTCGTTGAGGAATCCGAGCCGAGCTGCGAGCTGCCCGACTTCCCCCCGGAGGGGTGGAGGGAGCGTCGGGGCGACGAGCGGCCGAGTTGAGGCTCTGCGAAGCGGCCTTTCGAGACGGATGCGAGCAAGGCGGCCCACTATGTGCTTTCAGCCCCTCGCAGCTCAGGCGTCAAGGAGCAGACGAAGGGCGCGTTCGGTACCTACAGAATAACGATCGTTCCTGTAGGGTGACGCTATGAGCAGGCGCGAGAGCGTCATCGGCTACACGCGCGCGGGCGCGCGCATAAGCGTCGCGGAAGAGCAAGCGGTGATTGCGGCAGCCTGCCGGACGCACGGCTGGAAGCTCGTACGCGTGGAGGCGGATCAGGCGGGGGAAGGAAAGAGAAGCCGGCCCGCGCTTGCGCGCGCGCTCGCAGCCCTGCGCGCGGGCGAGGGGCAGGCGCTTGTCCTCGCCAGCCTCGATCGCGCTGCGCGCAGCCTCAGCGAGGCAGCCCAGCTCCTCGAGCGGGCGAGGAGCGAGGACTGGAATCTGGTCGCCCTCGACCTCGGGCTCGACCTCTCCACCCCGGCCGGAAGGCGGATGGCAAACGCCTTCACAACCGCGGCCGCGTGGGAGCGGCGCCTGCGCTCCGAGCGCACACGCGCGGCGCTTGCCCGGACGCGGGCGCAGGGAAAAACGTTGGGGACGCCGCGGAGAGCTGCCGCCCCAACCGTCGAGAAGATCACAAGCCTGCGCGCCCGGGGCAAGAGCCTGCAAGCGATCGCCGAGGAGCTCAACAGCCTCCGCATACCGACCGCGCGCGGCGGCGCCAAATGGCGACCCAGCTCGGTCGCCTCCGTGCTCAGCCGGGTCTCCTAACCTGACGGCTCGCGGCTTCGCAGGAGAGCTAGCGACGCGATCACTCCGCGGGTAAGCAATGTTAGGAACGTGCGCTATCTATCCGGGTCACGGACGAAGGCGATCAGCGAGCCGCCCTCGCGCACGCTGTACGGCGGCCTCTCCGGCTCGATGCCCTTCGCCACTAGGGCCGACAGCGCCTCCTCCAGGTCGTCGACCGTGACCGCGATGTGGCCGTACCCGGTGCCGAGCTCGTAGGAGTCGACGCCGAAGTTGTACGTGAGCTCGAGCTCGGGCTGCTCGTGACCCGGAATCCCGAGGAAGTAGTTGACGGCCTCGTCGCGGATCGGCAGCTCGCGGCGCTTCTCGAAGCCGAGCGCTTCGTAGAAAGCGACCGAGCGTTCCGGATCCGTGATCCGGTAGCAGGTGTGGATCAGCTCCACGCCGGCAGCGTAAACGGAGTCAATCGCTGTAGAGGTGGTTCCAGCGGACGAGCTCCCAGTCGAGCCCGGCGGGCAACGCGTCGCGTGCGGCCGCGATCGCCTCGGGGAGCGAGTCGCCGCCGCCGATCGCCGACCACTCGTCTCCTGCCGCCGATGCGAAATCGGCGTTGAGCAGGAAGGCGTTGAAGTGGGGCGCCGGATCGTGCCCGAGGGCCACTGGAGCCTCATATGCGAGTGCGACGTTCATGAGCACATGGTCGCGTCCGGCCCACCCGACGCCGTCGACCCACTCGCCGTGTCGCCAGTACGCCTTTCGCTTCACTCCCTCGCGCACGAAGCCCACACGCTCCGCATGACGGATCGCGCGCTCGTTGAAGCCGTAGCACTCGAGCTGCACGCGGTGGTAGTCGAGATCGAAGAGCAGGTGCCGGACGAGCAGCCGGGCGGCCGAGTCGGCGACGCCGCGCCCGCGAAACTCCGGGAGGAGCATGAGGCTTCTCAGGTTGGCGATCCGGCTCCGGCGGTTCGAGACCTCGAATGCCATCACGCCGGCGCGTGCGCCGTCCACCTCGACCACGAAGAGCCCGTGATGCTTTGGCTCCGCTTCGGACTGGCGGATCTCCTCGCGCAAAACATCCGGCTCGCGGGCGGAGACAGCCGCCATGAACGGCTCGACGTCCTCGTGCGAGGCGAGCCCCACCATGAAGTCGAGGTCGTCCGCGCTCGCCCGCCGCAGACGAAACCCCTCACCCTCGAGCACGTCGGTCAAGGTCTCGGTGTCGCGGGAGCCGCGGCCCGCCGCCGCGCAAGTTGCATGAACCCGGATCCGAGGGCGACGCCCGCGAGGATGAGCAGGAGTCCGAGGACTGCGTTCAGGGTCATCCACTCGTCCAGGAAGAGCACTCCATAGAAGAGCGCGAACGGCGGCAGCAGGTACGTGACGAGCGAGGCGCGCGAGGCTCCGTAGCGGTTGAGCATCGCGTAGAAGAAGAGGAGCGCCAGCGCCGTGCCCGCGATCCCAAGTGCGGCGACCGAGCCGAGCGCTTTCCAGCTCGGCATCTCCTCGGGGAGTTGAGCCAAGGCGAATGGCAGCAGGACGAGGGAGGCGGCCAGCACAGAGGCCGTCGTGATGACGAGCGGCGAGGTCCCCGGAAAACGGTGTTGCGTGTAGAGGTTCGCCGAGGCATAGGAGAGAGAAGCGACCACCACGGCCAGGGTTCCCGCCACCCCCCACCACCCTCCTTGGGGGTGCACTCCGGTCAAGACGCCGACGCCGACGAGCCCCAGGACGACCCCGGCGAGACGCAGGCCACGCACCCGTTCGCTCGGGTTGAAGCGGATGGCCAGGAGGGCGACGAAGATCGGCACGGTCGCGTTCGCGATCGCCGCGACTCCCGAGTCGATGTGCTTCTCACCCCAGGCGATGAGCACGAAGGGAAACGCCATGTTCGTGACGCCCAGGATGAATGCGCCGCGGCCCGTGGCTCGGATCTCGGCGGCCGCCCCCTTCACCCCCAGGCGGATGGCGACGACGGGGACGAGCACCGTGGCGGCCAGAAGGAGCCGCAGATCCATCATCGCGGTCGGCTCGATCTCCCTGACGGCGACCTTGATGAAGAGGTACGAGGCCCCCCAGATCGCGGCGACGATGAGGAGCAGGGGCACGTAGCCGCGGACCACGTCCGTACGCTACCCGTCGCGATCCGGGCCAAGCGATATGGTGGGGTCCTCCTTTGAGCTCGATCGCGGAACAGCCGCTACATCGCGCGCTCGGCCTCACCGACGGGGAATTCGACCGCATCACGGGTCTGCTCGGCCGCCACCCGAACGACCTCGAACTGGCCGTTTTCTCCCTCCTTTGGTCGGAGCATTGCGGGTACAAGCACTCGGCGCTTCTCTTGCGCCGATTTCCGACCGACGGCCCCGGCGTCCTCCAGGGACCGGGTGAGAACGCGGGCGTGGTCGACCTCGGCGTGGGCGAGGCTGTCGCGTTCAAGGTCGAGAGCCACAACCACCCGTCCGCGGTCGAGCCGTTCCAGGGCGCCGCGACCGGGGTCGGCGGCATCCTTCGCGACGTGGTCGCCATGGGAGCGCGCCCGGTGGCCCTTCTGGACGGCCTGCGCTTCGGGCAGCCCGACTTCGACTTCAGCCGGGCCGTCGGAGGGATCGGGCACTACGGCAACTGCGTCGGCGTCCCCACCGTCGGAGGCGACACGTTCTTCGCGGACGCGTACGCCGGCAATCCACTCGTCAACGCGATGTGCGTGGGCCTCTTGCCGACGGAACGTGTCATGCGCGCGAGCGCGACGCGGCCGGGGGACATCGTCGTCCTCTACGGCGCCACCACCGGCCGCGACGGCATCGGCGGCGCGAGCGTGCTCGCGAGCCAGGAGCTTTCCGAACAGGACGAGGACAAGCGCCCCACCGTCCAGATCGGCGACCCGTTCACCGGCAAGAAGCTGATCGAGGCGAGCCTCGAGCTCGTGGAGGGCGGCCTCGTCGAGGGCCTGCAGGACCTCGGCGCCGCCGGCCTCGCCTCCTCGCTCTCCGAGATGGCGAGCCGCGGGGGCGTGGGGCTCGACGTGCACCTCGACCGCGTGCCGCTCCGTGAACCCGACCTCGATCCGATCGAGATCATCATCTCCGAGAGCCAGGAGCGCATGGCCGCGATCGTCAGCCCGGATCGGCTTTCGGACGTGCTCGGGATCTGCGGGAAATGGGAGCTGAACGCTGCGCAGGTCGGTGAGGTGACCGACTCCGGGGTGCTGCGGATCTTCGCCGACGAGGAGGTCGTGGGCGAGATCCCAGTCGACCTCTTGACGGAGGAAGCCCCCCGTTATCCCGTGCAGACACGTCCGCGGTCGCTGGCGCCGCCGATCGTTCACCGGCCGATCAAGGCCGACCCGCAAGAACTGCTCGACCTCCTGGCCGCGCCCAACGTCCGCAGCCGCGAGCCGATCTACCGCCAGTACGACCAGCTCGTGGGATCGCGCACCGTCCGGCGCCCGGGACTGGACGCCGCAGTGCTCCGCCTGCGGCCTTCCGTGAGGGGCCTCGCCGTCTCGCTCGACGGCGCAGGGCGCCTGGCGACTCTGGATCCACGCGCCGGCGGAGCGCTCGCCGTCCTCGAGGCGGCGCGCAACGTGGCCTGCGCGGGCGGCCGTCCGCTCGCCATCACGGATTGCCTCAACTTCGGCAATCCCGAAAAGGCCCAGGTGGCCTGGGAGCTGACTGAAGCCATCGAGGGCATGGCGCTCGCCTGCGAGGCGCTCGGGATTCCGATCGTCTCCGGAAACGTCTCCCTCTACAACGAGACGGACGGGCGTGCCATCTGGCCGACGCCCGTGGTGGGTTGTGTCGGGCTCGTAGCAGACGTGCGGCTCATTCCGGCGACCTGGCGGGAAGGCGATGAGGTCTATACCGTCGGCGCGCCCGAGCTCAGTCTCGACGGCTCCGAGTATCAGGCGCTCTTCCTCGGCGGCTCGGCCGGACGCCCGCCGATGCCCGAGCTGGCCGCCGAAGCCGCGCTGGTTCGCTTCCTCTGGCGCGCCTCGCCGCTCCTCTCGTGCGCCCACGACTCGGCAGAGGGCGGGCTCGCCGTCGCGCTCGCCGAAGCCGCGCTCGCCGCAGGCCTCGGCGCACAGATCGAGCTGGAAGACGACGCGGTTGCCTGGTTCGGCGAAGGCGGAGGTCAGGTGGTCGTATCCCTGTCCGACGAAGACGTGTCCGTGCTGGAGGGCATGCCGCATCGCAGGCTCGGCGTCGTCGGCGGCGACAAGCTACTCGGCATCCCTCTCGCCGCGCTCGCGGACGCCTACCGGGGCTACGACTGATGTGCGGCGTCTTCGGTGTCTACGGTCCCGGGCGCGACGTCGCGCGCCTCTCGTACTTCGGACTCTTCGCGCTCCAGCACCGCGGCCAGGAATCCGCCGGCATCGCGGTCTCCGATCGCGGCCGCCTCACCGTCCTCCGGGACATGGGGCTCGTGTCGCAGGTCTTCAGCGAGCAGAAGCTCCGCGGGCTCCGCGGGCAGGTCGCGATCGCGCACACTCGCTACTCGACCACCGGCTCGACGCACTGGGCGAACGCCCAGCCGATCGTCCAGCACGGGCAGGCGCGGACGGTGGCGCTCGGCCACAACGGGAACCTCACGAACACGAGCGACCTCCGTGCCGAGCTCGTCGAGCAAGGCGTCCGCCTGAACTCGACTTCGGACACCGAGGTGATCGCCGCGTTGATCGCCCGCGACGAGCAGCCTCTCGAGGCGGCTGTGGCGGCGACGATGGCGAGGATCGAGGGCGCGTTTTCCGCCGTCCTCCTCTCTGAGGACAAGCTGATCGGCTTCAGGGATCCCGACGGCATCAGGCCGCTCGCGCTTGGGCGTCTCGACGGTGACTGGCTGCTCGCGTCGGAGAGCTGTGCGTTCGATCTCCTCGGCGCCGAGGTCGAGAGGGAGCTCGCGCCCGGCGAGCTCGTCGTCATCGATGCGGAAGGCTGCCGCAGCGTCCAGGCGGTCGAGCCGAAGAACGCAGGCGCGCTCTGCATCTTCGAATTCATCTACTTCGCGCGGCCGGACTCGAAGCTGCGAGGAGTCGAGCTGCACGGAGCGCGGATGCGGATGGGCGAGCGGCTAGCGGCCGAAGCTCCCGCGGGGGCCGACGTCGTTATGGCCGTCCCCGACTCCGGGACGCCGGCCGCGATCGGGTTCGCCCGCGCGAGCGGGATTCCGTTCGCAGAAGGCCTGATCAAGAACCGCTATGTCGGGCGGACGTTCATCCAGCCCGACAAGGCACTCCGCGAGCACGGCATCAGGTCGAAGTTCAACCCGCTCGCCGAGGTGGCCGGCAAGCGGGTCGTCGTGGTCGACGACTCGATCGTGCGAGGATCGACGACGAGCCAGATCGTCGCGATGCTCTTCGACGCGGGCGCGCTCGAGGTCCACGTTCGGATCTCGTCCCCGCCGATCGTCTCCCCCTGCTTCTACGGAATCGACATGGCAGACGAGGACGACCTGGTCGCCGCCTCGCGATCGGTCGACGAGGTGCGTGAACTGATCGGCGCGACCAGCCTCGCCTACCTGTCCCTCGAAGGTCTGCAGGATGCGACGCGGCGGCCAGAAGGAACCTTCTGCCGTGCCTGCCTGACGCGGAGCTACCCGACCCGAATCCCGGACGACCTCAAGCTGGCCAAGCTCCGCTTCGAGCCGGCGGCCCGCTAAAGAACACCGGGAGGGCTCAAGCTCGCGCGTTTGGGCGCCGCCGCGAACGCGGCCGCCACGAGGAGAGCCGCTGCGAGCGGGACGAGGCCGATGGCGCCGAAGCCGAACGCTTCGGCGACTCCTCCCCCGACCGCCGGCCCGGCCAGGTAGCCGACCGCCCAGAGCTGGGACCAGACGACCATGGCCAGCACCATGCGCTCAGTTCCGATCGTCTCGAGGAGGATGCCCAGGGAGCCCGACTCCCCGATGCCGAACCCTAGTCCCGCGATCGCGCCGCCCGCGAGCCAGACCGGAACGGAGTCGCCGAGGCCGGCGACGCAGATTCCGGCGACGATAAGCACGGTCGCAACGGCGAGAGCGGGGCGAGGCGGAAACCGTCCCGTCAGCGCCGCGCTCGTGCCGACCAGAACGGCGATCCCGACGTAGAGAGCCGAGATTTCCCGTTGGCTGAGGAGCGTGGAGAAGTGCAATGGCAGCGGTCCTTCGATCGTCCCCAGCGCGAGCGCAACGAGGAGGATCCCCGCGCAGGAGAGGAGAAACGGAGGCGTCCGCAGCGCGGTTCGGTCGGAACGAAAAACGGCCCGCTGGTGGGACTTTCCCAGGAGCCGAACCGCCCCACCGGCGGCGAGGGTCAGCCCAAAGTAGAGGAGGAACGGCGCTCGTATCCCACCCGCGGCTCCGAGGCCGGCGCCCGCGATGCCGCCGACCGAGTAGGCGGCGAGGACACCCGTCAGGCGCTCGTACTCCTGACCGCGGAAGCGTTCGAGCGTGGCGAACGTCACCCCCATCCAAAGTCCGCCCGAACCGATTCCCATGACGAGGCGCGCGGCGAAGTAGGCGGCCAGATGCCCGTCGCCGAGCACGAAGCCGAGGCTGCCGACGGCCATGAGCACGATGGAGGCGCCGAGGACGAATGAGGCCTGACGCCGCTGCACCCCTTGGCCACCGAGGACGAACCCGAGTGCCATCCCGATAGCGAAGGTCGCTACGAGTGCGCCCATTACGCCGGGACCCGCGCCTGTCTCGTCTGCGATGGCGGGGACCACCGGCGCGATGACGCTGTAGCCCGCCGCGTCGAGCGCGCCGAGGGCGAGCAGGCTCACATAGGACAAACTGGAGTCATGCCTGGGGTCAGACCCCGATGTCTAGATGCGCCATGTCTGCATGGGTAGGTTGAGAACCTCGGGGCTCGAGAAACAGCGGTTCTCCACGTCCGAGGGTCAGACCCGGGTGTCTAGATACACCATTTCTGGGGGTCAGACCCCGGGGTCCTAGTCGGACAGGCCCCCGACGTCGAGCACGACCGTCTTCAAGTCGGTCATGTCGAGCATCGTGTACCGCCCCCCGATGCGGCCCCAGCCTGTTCTCGTCCCCGCTGCGCCTCCGAAGGGCTCATGCGCCTCCCAGTAGTCGGTCGAGTCGTTCACGACGACGTTCCCGACTTGCAGGCTGTCGAGAAAGTGAAACGCCCGCTTCAGGCTCTTCGTGTAGACGGCCGCCTGCAGACCCAAGTATGAGTCGTTCGCCACGGCGAGAGCTTCTTCGTCGGAGCCGACCGTGATGAGGGGGACGATCGGGCCGAAGGTCTCGTCGCGGTTGATGAGCGTGTCGACCCCGACGCCGTCGACGACTGTCGGCTGGTAATAGAGCTCGGTGGGCCGGCCTGAGTCTCGTGTTCCACCGAAGACGATCTCGGCGCCCTTCTCGAGGGCGTCCTCGAGGTGCCGGTCAATCTTCGCGGCCGTAGGCTCGTTGTTCATCGGCCCGACCAGCGTGTCGTCGTCGAAGGGGTCGCCGAGCGTCCAGCCCTCAGCCTCGCTCACGACGGCGGCGAGGAAGTCGTCGTGGACGCTCCTGTCGACGAGCACGCGCTCTGTGGCGCAGCAGACCTGGCCGGCGCAGAAGAAGCCGCCGAACACGGCGCCCTTTGCGGCCGCGTCGAGGTCGGCGTCGGCACAGACGATCACCGGACCGTTCCCACTCGCTTCGATCAGGCTCCGCTTCAGACCCGCCGCGCGCACAATCTTCTCCGCGGTCGTATGGGAACCGACGAAGCCGACGCAGTCGATGTTCTCGTCCTGGATCAGGCGCTCGCCGACCTTCCCGTCGCCGTAGACGACGTTGACAACGCCCTCGGGCAAGCCCGCGTCGGCCATGATCTGCATGAAGTTGGCCATAGCGATGGGCGTCCACTCGGACGGCTTCATCACGATCGTGTTGCCGGCCGCGATGCCCGGCGCGATCAGCTCGACCGGGATCAGCGTGGGAAAGTTCCACGGCGTGATGGCCGCGTAGACGCCGTTCGGCTTCCGGAACGTGATGATGCGCTTGTTCACGTCCTGCGAGGGGATGACGGCACTCTCCATGCGCTTCACGTCCTCGGCCGCGATGCGGAAGTTCTCGGCCGTCTCCTCGATATCGGGGATTGCCTCGGCGACGTAAGGCTTTCCCTGCTCGAGGGAAAGCTCGCGGGCGAACTCCTCCTTGCGCTCCTCGATCAGGTCGGCGATCGCGTGGCAGACGGCGGCGCGATCCCAGGCGGACAGCGCTGCCCATTTCGGCT
>WNFV01010005.1_pt1 | contig 10405 bp, 6 predicted proteins | sample 5400101 | NCBI WGS metagenome assembly WNFV01 (sample SAMN13153361, study PRJNA577476) | soil metagenome | isolation source: 115 cm soil or saprolite under grassland replicate 1 | place: USA:California | collected 2016-06-15 | reverse complement strand
GAGGTGGTCGCGGAAGAGCACGATCTGGTCATCGCTGGGGCGGGTCAGCAGTCGTTCGGCAGCCAGGAACTCAAGGACCGAGCGGTGGAAGAACTGGGTCTCGTTCGGGGCGGGGCGCACCATGAGGCCGACGCCGGGGCTGAGGGCGTTCACCAAGGCGACCGCCATGGAGTGTGCGTCGGCTGCGGGGTAGCCGATCGTATCGGCAAGTGTGCGCCGGAATACCTCTCGCAGCTCGTCATCGGAGATGGAAAGCATGGATGCGGCGTGCATGTACTCTGCGGTGGCGCCGCTGACCTTGCGAATATCCCCCGACGATGGGAACAGATCGGCCGTCCCCGAGGTGTCGATCTTGCGGCGGCGGTGCTCGCCAATGAGACGCACGATGGCCTCGTTCAGCACGGCATACAGATCTTCGGGGAACTCGGCCTGCTGTTCGCGGCTGCGCAGCAGCAGGAGCAGGAACAGTGGGAGGTCCGACAGTTCCCGTAGGTGAGCAGACGACTCGATCTCGGCGGCCCATGCGGCTGCCTCCTTCGCCAGAGCTGGCTCGGCGACAAGGGGAGTCAGCCACTTGGTGACGAACGCGAGCCGCTGGTTATGGTCGAGCGGTGCGAGAGTGCCCTGCCGCCAGCGGGAGCCGTCGACGGGCAGTTCCGCGCTGCTGAACGGGCGGGAGGACGCAAAGACGCTGGCGTACTTGGTGCCCGCGAACACCTCGAGCCGGTCAAGGCACAGGCGAGCGAGATCTGGCGAGGCCCACTCGTCGAGCCCGTCGACGACCAGCAGGACCCGCTCGTCGCGCAGCGCCTTCTCGATCAGCGGCCACAGGTCTCCGTGATCATAGGCGTGGAGCCAGTCGCGAACAGCGTCCAGGACGCTGACCGAGGTGGAGTTTCTCCGGGCGGCGTTGGTCCAGAAGGCGAAGGGCAGCCAGACCGGCAGCAGGCCATGCAGACGGTCGACGTGTCCGATGAAACGCGACTCATCAGCGAACACGTCAAGTACGAGCGTCCGCAGCAGTGCGCTCTTGCCCGAGCCAGGCACGCCGACCACCAGATGCTGGTTGCCGGTGCCGAGCCAGTCAGTCGCTTTCACCCGGTTGCCGTAGGGGTCCGGTGCGGAACGGGCTTCGGCAGCGACGAGCGCCGGGTTCCTCAAGCCTGCAGTGACGTCCGGGAAGTACCGGCTGCTCGCCGCGGAGCTGGGTGCCGCTTCCATCGGGTCCAGGATTGGTACCTCGGCCTGTGGCGCCGGCACCACGGGGTACCCATTGTCGGTGACCAGTACATCGGGCACGACGAACCGGTCATCGAGGGGGACGTTGCGGTCATCGCCGTGGACTCCGCGCTCAAGCCGTGAAAACACTTCCCGGTACAGCCGTCCGAGGCTTTTGCGGTATTCGATCACCTCGACAGCGTCCAGGCGGTCCGTGAGCGCGGCTGCCACGTCGTCGCCGAGGAATACCCTGACGGCCTCGCGGCCGAAGAAGTCGTCGACCAGCCGCGGATGATCCTTCAGGATGGCGCTGATCTCTGTCTCGTCCCAGATCACGAACGTGATTCCCCGTTGCGCAAGCTTGGGTCGTTCCTGTTCGATGCGATCCGCTGCCTGGGTCCCTTCCAGGTTCGCCGTAACCGCCAGGACGAACGTGCGCGCACGTACGCCCAGTCCCCGGCAAGGAAGGCGTCGACTGCCTCGGTGACCTCGCCCGGGGTGAAGGCGTCGCTGCTGCGTTTGCATTGCACGACCATGTAGGCGCCGTCGTGCCGCCTGGCGTAGAGATCAATGCCCTTCTGCGCCTGACCCTGGACGCCATAGAAGCGGCATTGTTCGACGGTGGCGTCCAACCGCGTCATCCGGAAGCAGAGCCGCTCGAAGTCCTTTGGACCCAGCGAGCTGAGCTGGAGGAGCTGAGGGCGCGTAGCAGTCGGCCCCCTACCACATCCCTCAGGGGGACTGGTCAGGTAGCCGAGGCTCGTCGCATCGAGCGTCCCAGTGCTCACTGTACGATTCTGGCAGTTGTGCCCCGTGGGTTGGTGTAGGGAGTTTGTCCTGCTGTCTTGGAACAGTATCAACGGGTTATCGGGATTCTCGTCTCCGCCGACTAACCACCCAGGACGGCAGTCGGCCCCGAAGCACAGCAGGGGCAGAGCAGGAGCACGGCAGGGGCACCAGAGGGGCACGGAGGGTACAGAGGGCACGGACACACAGGCACGGGAGGAGCGGAGCGCACAGGGGCCAGAGAATGGGGGCAGGCGCAGATAGGGTGTCGTGTCTCTGCGCTATACCGCCACCGGCGTGGTGAACTCCGGTAGGCCCAGTGGTCCAGTCCCCCCTCCGACACCCTCGATATGCCAACGAAGGTCAGCGCTGGCCAACACGAGGCGCTCCGTTGGCTTGTAGAGCAGGTCGATGCCGAGCTCTTGGTAGAGGCCAGCCCGGTCGGCTGGGTCGGCTTCGGCGAACTGGTCGACGATCGCGCCGACCCGTCCGACCAGGTCGCGGACCTGCTCGGCGGTGAACCGGGCTACGTCGTCATGGTGGCGCATCTCCCGGAGGCGTTGCTGGGCGGCCGTTTTCTTGGCGGTGGCGCCGTTGATCCACTGGGTGACCGCCTCGGGGTTGGCACCCTGCTCCAAATGCGGCTCGATAACGCCGCAGCGCCAGGTCACACTCGCGCAGGACGTGGTGCGCCCTGGCCACCTCGGCACTGTTAGCCTCGATATTTCACGAAGGTTTGAGTCTTTGTGAACCCAGGACTGGATTGGCGAAGTCGGTAGTGGTCGGGATGCTTGACGGTGTCCACGACCCTGACAGGATCTACGGGCTCTGCGTGATCGGTTGACCAGATCGGGCCGCGCAAGGGGCGCCGGTGCGTTGCTCGCCCCGAGTGAGGGCCGTGGCGGGCAGGCGGCTGCGAGCCCGACGCGCGGGCGCGGTCAGATGGCGGGATCGGCGGCGGTCAGCCGGGGGCTGGCAGCCGCCTGAACGCGGCCAGCAGCGCGTCCGCCCAGGGCCAGTCGTGGTCGAAGCACAAGATGACCCGGCGGGCGTGGCGGACGAGCCGGGCGGCGGCGTGCCACAGCCGGTAGCGCAGGGTCTTGGGCTCGGCGCGGGCAAGCTCGCCGGAAAGCAGCAGCGCCTGCGCCCAGGCCACCAGCGTCTGCGCGATCAAGACCAGGGTCAGCCAGACGTCGTTGGCGTCGAAGTCGCTGAAGGGGAGGTTGCGCAGGCCGGTGGCCTTGGCGCCGCGGATGCGGTCCTCGACGCGGGCGTGGGCGCGGTGGCCCGACTCCAGGGCGGCGGTGGCGCTGCTGGCCCGCCCTGGGGGTGGCGCCGGGCGGGGCGGTTTGGCGTGGTGGCGCGCGTCAAGGGTGGCGGGTGAGGGGTCGGGCTGGTTGGTGATGAACACCTGGAAGCGGTGGCCGGTGTGGTCGGTGAAGGCGATCTTGTGCGCCGCGCCGGGGTGGGGCCGCTCGCGGCGGCAGATCGCCCGGGTCCCCGCCGGCCAGCCCTGGCCGGCGAGGTCGAGGGTCGAAAGCTCGGCGACCCACGCGCCACGACGCCGACGGCCCTTCCGGTCCAGGGCCGGCACCCAGCCGCCGTCCTCGCCGCCGGTGGGGGCTGGGACCTGCAGGATCGCGGCCTTGACGTCGGGCTCCAGCGGGAACCCGATCGAAAACAGGAGCTTACGACCGACGATGTCGGCGACGAAGGCGTGGGTGGCGCCGGCGGTGTCGGCGCGGACCAGGATCGGCCCGGCTCGGGCCGGCTTGGGCAGCGCCAGCAGCGCCATCGCCAGCACGTCAAGGTGGTCTTGGGCGGTGTTGGAGCCGGCGTTGCCTGGCCGCAGGATCCCCGCCAGGGCCTCCCCGGTGCCGTCGCCGCGGTCCAGCCAGCAGCACAGCGGGTGGAAGCCGAAGCCGTGCTTGTAGGTCGGCCGCGCGCCCTGCTTGTCGCAGTGGGCGTCCAGCAGGGTGGCGTCAAGGTCGATCGTGAGCGGACCCGTCGGCGCCGCACCCAGCGCCCACGCCCGCTCGCGGACCCGCGCCAACGCCGACCACAACGCCGCCATCCCCCTGGGGTCGGCGGCGACCTGCCCCACGACCCGCCACGCGGTCGGCGTCGAGCAGACCCGCCCGAACAGCCCGGCCTGATCGCGCAGCCCCGCCAGGTCGCGCACGCAGTCGCCGCCGTCGGCGAGCAGCACCACCAGGTCGCGCAGCACCGCGCCGCGGTCGTGGGCATGGCTGCCGCCGGGGCGGGCAAGGCCGAGGTTGGCGCGGCGGCCAAGCTCGCTGGTCAGGCCGAGTCGGTCGGCCAGCTCGGCCAGCAGCACCACCCCGGCGTGGCTGCAGATGCCGTGGGCGTCGGCGGTGACTTCAAAGCGGGGTCGGGTGTTGGTAGCCTGCACCGGTAGGGTGGCCCTCCTGGGTGGGGGATGGGACCGTCAAGCAGTCGCATCTTCCCTGGTCGGGAGGGTCTCCTGCTACCTGACGCCAGCCCGCTCAGCGCCCACGCGAAATATCGAGGTTAGCAGTGTCGTTGTTGGTGAAGCTGACGAGCTGGGCGCACGTGACATCGAGCTTGGCGGGGTCGAACAGCTCCGCAATCCAGCCATCCAGGTGGGGCAGCAGGTCGGCCTCACGCAGGTACACCGACTTGGGTGGCGCATCTGCGTGGCGATGGCGTACTGGGCAGGGTAGCGGCAGCGGTAGCCCTCCGACGAGGCCTTCCGCGCCGGCCGGGCCGCGGCGCCGCGGCCCGGCCGGCGCTCGACCGGGTCGCGCCCGAACGAGCCGAATGGGAGACCTGAGCCTGTGCCAACATTCGGCGCGAGCTGTCGAGGCTGGCCTCGAGCGCACCGCGAGGGTGAGTGACGAGCGTGCGCGGTGGACATTCGTGAGGTCTCTGAACGCAACGCCTTACAGCCTCCGAATCATGCTCAGAACGCAGATTCAGCTATATACGTGAAGGCGATCTATCCGCACTTGACGATGTAATGCAGAAGTACGACTCTTCGTGCAAGAACGACAGGGCCGCTTGTCCGTAGACAAATCCGTCTGACCGCTATTCGTGATCTCGCCGTTCGGGCCAGCGGCTGAGCTGGAAGGGGGAGCCTTCCAGATTCGGGGGGTGCATGAGCCTATTCGATGGTGCCGGCCCCTTCCTCGAAGAGCTCGTCCCGGCCGACCGTGAGCTGCTGCTGAGCCTTGGCTCGCCGCGGACCTACCAGCCGAGGGAGCCGATCCTGCACGAGCACGACCGGACGAGCTTCGTCGTCGCGATCCGCCGCGGCTGGGCGATCGTCTCGGTCTCCACCCGGCGGGGGACGCCGCTGATCCTCGCGTTGCGTGGGCCTGGCGACCTCATCGGCGATATGGCGGCGGTCGACGGGCGGCCACGCAGCGCCACGGTGGTCGCGCTCCGGACCGTGGACGGGGTGGTCGTCCAGGGCGACCGCTTCCGCACCTTCATCGCCGCGCGGCCCAAGGCGAACGCCGTGGTGATGCGGCAGCTCACCGGGCGCCTGCGCAACTCCGACAGCGAGCGCCGGTCGCTGGCGTCCCTGACGGTGTCGCAGCGCCTGGCGGCCCGGCTGGTGGAGCTGGCGGAGCGCACGGGGACCCGGCAGGGGGACGCGGTGGTCATCAACCTCCCCTTGCCGCAGCACGATCTGGCCGCCGCGGTCGGGTCTACCCGCGAAGCGGTCGCCAAGGCCCTCAAGATGCTGCGGGATCAGGGCGTGGTGCGCACCGGCCCGCAACGGCTGACCGTGGCCGACCTGGAGGTGCTGACCGCGCTCGCCGGGGGCGGTTGATGGCATGTCCGGCATGGCCGGAAGAAAACCTCGCCCAGTGTGAAATTGGCTACATCGTCAATCCGCGGCACTGAGTAGAGTCGGCGCGCCTGTCGGGGGAGAGCGACGACCTGGGGGGAGACGCCGGTTGCGGGCTGCACAGGGTGAAGCGGTTGGACGCATGGTCGTGAGCACGGACGTCAGCAGGTCCGGCCAGCTCGGCGACCGAGCCAAACTGTACGTGCGCGAGGTGACCTACTCGGCCGTGGAGGCGGCCTTCGCCGCGGTCGGCGTCGGCCCGCGGGACCGCCAGCAGGAGGACCGTGGGGACGGGATCCTCGCGGTCCTGCGCCCGTGGGTGCCACCGGCGCGCGTCGTCGGGCCCTGGGTCGAGCGGCTGTACGAGGGCCTCCGGGCAGCCAATGAGCGCATACCACAGCCGGTGCGCATGCGGGTCGGGATGCATGTGGGCCCCGTGGCCGACGACGGGCGCGGTCTGGTGGGAAGGGCCGTGGACCTCGCCTGCCGGCTGTGCGACAGCGAAGCCCTGAAGCTGACGCTGGCGGTGGCCGGCCGGTACAACCTGGTGCTGGCCGTCTCGGACTACCTCTACCGCACCACCGTCAGCCATGGCGGCGAAGCGATCGAGCCGGACCACTACCTCCCGGTCCGGGTCGTCGCCAAGGAGACCGCCGAGATCGCCTGGGTGCGGGTCCCCCGGCTCAGCGTCCCCCCGGTTCCCGCGCAGCTGCGAGCGGATCCCGCCGCCGGCGCGGAGGGCCCGCCGGCCGGGCCGCCGGGCGAGCCGGCGGGCCGCGGCGACCGGCGGCGGGCGGGAGCGCCGAGCTACCACGTCGATACGCACGGCGGGGAGATGTACGTGTTCGACGGATCCGAGATCCACGATGGCCACTTCGGCCGGAGCTACGCACAGCCTCCGGCCGGACGCGGCGGTGACGACCGACCGGGAGGTGAGGGATGAGCGACGGCGAGGAAGCTGGCCGGTCAGCGGCTGAGCGGGACCGCGATGCCGAGGACCGGCAGCAGCCCGGGCGCGGGCAGGAGCGCCAGGCGCGTCAGGAGCGGGACGAGTCCCCTGGTCACGAGGACCGGAAGGGGCAGGCCAGGGACCGGGACAGGGAGACCGGGAAGGAGCGGCCCGCCGAGGACGCCGAGCAGCAACAGGATCGGGAGGCGCGCGAGGCGCTGGAGCGGGAGAAGCGGGAACGCGACGAGGCGCGCTTCCGCGGAGCCTCCGGCGACCCGTTGCGGGACGAGGGCGATCCCGCCGCCGCGCTGGGCGCCGCCGACGCCTTCCGCGCGGCGCGGACGCTGACCATTCACGGTCGCACCTACGTGCTCGACGACAGCACCATCCGCGGTGGGATCTTCGGCGACATCTACAACCAGCTCACCCTGCGCGCGACGGCGCCGCTGCTCGCCGGCCCGGTGCCCGGGGAGGAGCTGCGGGTGCTGCGCGAGGTGCACTGCCAGCCCGGCAGCTACGAGGTGATGGAGCGGGCCTTGGAGGAGCTCAGGGTGGTGGCGCTGTGCGGCGAGCCGGGCAGCGGTCGCTCGTTCACGGCGTTGCGCCTGCTCGACGGCCGGACCGGGGGCCAGGTGTCGCGGCTCGACTCCGGCACCGACCTGACCGAGCTGTCCGAGGAGGACATCAAGCAGCAGCACGGCTACCTCTTGGAGCTGGACGGGTCGGGCACGGTGCAGCCGAGCGCGATGCATCTCGACCGGCTCCGATCCCTGCTGGCCGCCGGGGACTCCTATTGCGTCCTGCTCGCCTGCGGCGTTCTGGCCGCGAACCTGCTGTACGGGCGGTACGGGCGCCCCTGTCCGCCCCCGACCGCGCGGACCGTGCTGCGACGCCACCTCGAGCACCTGCTCGAGGGCCGCGACGATGCGGTGGAGACGGCGCTGGCGACCGCCGACCGCGAGGACGTGCGGGGCGCGCTCGGCCTGGACGAGCTGCGCCCCCAGGAGGCCGCCTGGCTGGCGGAGCTGCTCGCGGCCCACCTCGCCGAAGCGCCCTCGGAGCGGCTGGTGGAGCGGGACCTGCTGGCCAGGTGCCAGGAGCTCGTGCCACGGCAGGTGCACGCCTGGTTCTCCGGCATCGACCGGGGCGGCGCACTGGCGGAGGTGTTCCCCTCGCTGCGCGCCGCCGCGTTCCGGATCGCCCTGGCGGTCTTCAACGGTGCCTCCTATGACGTCGTCGCCGAGGCCGGCGAGCTGCTCGCCTGGGAGCTCGCGGGCACCTTCGAGCCGGACAGCACGCCGGGGCGACCACTGTTCACCGACGAGCTCGAGGGCTGGCTGCTGGCCGCCCGCGCCACGCTCGAGGACAAGCGGGAGACGCTCGGCTTCGTCGAGGTGCCGGTGCGCACGGTCCGGTTCCTCGGCGACCGGCTCGCCCCAGCGGTCCTCGAGTACCTCTGGAGCCGCCACCACAACGTCCGCGGGCCGGTGATCCGCTGGCTGCAGGGGCTGTGCGAGGACCCGCGGCCACAGGTGTGGGGGCGGGCGGCCTTGGCGGCCGGCGCGCTGGCCGCCAAGGACTACACCCACACCTTCGAGGAGCTGGTGGCGCCGATGGCGGCCACCGGCGGGATCCGGCGGCAGCTGTTCGCCGCAATCGCGGCGGACCAGGCCAGCCGGTCGGAGGCGGTCCGGCAGGCGGTCAGGGCGCGAGTCCGCGACTGGGGCCGTCACGGCGGCGCCGCGCTCCGCAAGACCGCCGCGATCGTGCACGGCTACGGGCGGGTCGCCGGCTCGGCCGCCGCCTCGCTCAGGGAGCTGGCGCGCATCGGCACCTGGGAGGACGGGAGCCTGCTGAACGTGGCCGGCTTCAGCGTCGTCCAGCTCCTCGGCGCGGCCGACCGGCAGACGGTCCTTGAGCGGATGGCCGACTGGATCGAGGACGACCGGCGCGACCGGGTGGACCTCGGCCTGGTCAGCGTCGTCCGGATGGCCCACACCAGGGCGGTCGACGTCTGGGACCCGGAGTCCACCGAGGACCTCGAGCCGTACGGCCGCTGGCCGCTGCCGATCGCGCTTGTCACCGTCGACCCGGAGCTCGCCGCGCTGGTGGCCTACCTGCTGCGCCAGGCGCTCGGCATCCCGCGCTCGCGGGAGGCGGCGCTCGACGCGGTCGCCGACTGGGCGGGCCGCGCGGTCGACGACGGGTACGCCGACGAGCTGGTCGGGTTGCTTTCCCGGCTGGTCGCCGAGCGTGACGACGCCGACCGCCTGCGCTCGATGGTCCGCAGGCTGGTGCATGACCCGGACGACCCCCTGGAGCGGGAGGTCGCCCGCAGGATCTGGTTCTCACTGGAGGGAGAGAAGGTCTGATGGGGGAGCGCGCGGTCGAGGCGCAGCGGCCGGAGAGGGGCCGCCCGCCGGAGGGGCAGGAGCGGAGCCGCTGGCCCGCGGGGCCGTTCATCCGGGTGTACACCCCGGAGGGCAGGAGGCCGCGTCCCGAGAACGCCGTGGTGGCGTCGGTGCTGTTCTACCGCAACGGCGGCTACACGGTGCTGTGGCCCGACCGGCCCGCCGACCACCAGGGACGGTCGTCGCCGCTGGCACGCCCCTTCTCGGTCGTCGAGGTCGCCCTGGGCAGGTACCGCTCCTCGTTCGCGATGCAGCTCCCGGCCGCCGGCGGCGCCGCGTTCTTCCAGACCGAGGTCGACGTGACCTGGGAGGTCGTCGATCCCTACCTGGTCGCCCGCAACCAGGTGCGGGACGTGGCCGACCTCATCGAGCCTGAGCTCAAGGACCGGCTGCGCGACGTCTCCCGGCGGTTCCGGATCACCGAGGCCGCGCAGGCCTACGACGCCATCCGGGAGCGGATGCGCTCGGGCGCGTGGGAGCCCCTCGGGCGCGACATCGGGCTGGAGACGCGGGTGTACGTCCGCGTCGACCTGAACGCCAAGGCGATCGGCCGCGCCGAGACGACCGAGGACGACGCCTTCGAGGCGACCCGGGTGGCCAGGCGGATGGGCACCTTCCGGGAGCTGATCGAGGCCGGCGACTACGCGCAGGTCGCCTACATGATGGCCAGCAGCCCCGACGACGCCACCACGATCCTGCAGATGCTCAAGGAGGAGCGCCGGGCCGACCGGCGGGAGGGCCTCGACTTCGTCCGCCACATGATCGACCAGGGCATGGTCGAGCCCCACCACGTCAGCGAGCAGGTCCGGGCCGTGATCGACTACGTGTCGCAGACCTCCGACCGCTTCCTGGGGATCGAGTCGAAACGGGCGGGCCGTCCCCGCCCTGGCGGACGCCCGCAACCCCGCGCGCTGCCCGGCCCGCCTGCGGGCGCCAGGCGCGCTCCGGAGCCCCCGGCGGACGGCTCCCGGTCCCAGCGGGAGCCCTGGGACGACGAGCCGGAGGCCGCCGCTGCACCGCCAGTCGCGGCCGAGCCCTGGGAGGCCGAGCCGGAGGCCGCCGCCGCGCCGGCGGTCGCGGCCGAGCCCTGGGAGGTGGGCTCGGCCTGGCCCGCCGCCGACGACGGATGGCGCGACCGCGACCGGTCGTCCTGGCCGGACGAGGAGCCGGAGCCTGAGCCCGAGCCCAGAGACCGGCAGGGGG
>WNFV01011362.1_pt1 | contig 10406 bp, 6 predicted proteins | sample 5400101 | NCBI WGS metagenome assembly WNFV01 (sample SAMN13153361, study PRJNA577476) | soil metagenome | isolation source: 115 cm soil or saprolite under grassland replicate 1 | place: USA:California | collected 2016-06-15 | reverse complement strand
TCGTCGTGGTGGCTGACGTCGAGCGCCAGAAGTACGGCGACGCCGTCACCTCACGCTTCGAGGATGTGCTGCCAGTCGCCATCCGCGCCGGCAACGTCACTATCTACCGCTCGCGCTAGCTACGTCAGGAAACGATGATTTGGAAGTCTCCTAACAGTCAGTACGAGCAGAGTGCCTAACGTTTCTTAAAGGCTAAGCCCCGAGCCTGGGCTATACTCGGACAACGACTCGGAGAGGACGAGCCACTATGGTCCAGGTGGGGCCTCGCGCCGCCACGTCCGCTGCCCCAGCTTCACCATCAAAGACAGCCCCCGCCCTCAGCGATCAGGCCACAACGCCCGAAGAGCCCACTGTCAAAGAAGCAGGGCGCAAGCGCTATACGGTCGAGATCCCGATCGACCCACAGTATCTGCCGTACCTGGCCCTGATGTTCGCGGGCCTGGTGCTGCGCTTCTGGGACCTCGGCGCCAAGGGCTACCACCACGACGAAAGCCTCCATGCGTTCTACGCGTGGCGGCTCTTCGACGGGCAGGGCTACGTGCACGACCCGATGATGCACGGTCCGCTCCTGTTCGAGCTGAACGCCCTGGCTTATCTGCTTTTCGGCGCGAGTGATTTCACGGGCAGGCTCGTTCCAGCCCTATTCGGCGTTGCGCTCATCGGTCTGCCGTTCTTCCTCAGACACGAGCTCGGCAAAGCCGGCTCGATCGCCGCCAGCGCGCTGCTGGTCATTTCACCAGCATTCCTGTACTTCAGCAGGTTCATTCGCCACGACATCTACGTCGACGTCTTCACCCTGCTGATGATCATCGGCATCTTCCGCTACCTGGCAACCATCAAAGGTCTGGTCTGGTCCGCCTGGTCAACAGGGTTGCTGCTGTTCGTGATCATCAACGTCGTCCTGTACACGACGTTCCTGACCAACATGCGCGGCATCTGCACCGCCGTCATCACGCTGCCGCTGGACGGCTGCGCGGGCGCCAAGGGCGCGCTGAGCTACTGGTTGGATCAGCAGGACTTCGCGCGCGGCGGCCAGCCGTGGTTCTACTACTTCATGCTGCTGCCGCTGTACGAGTTCGTGCCGCTCGTGCTCGGCCTACTGGCGATGTTCCTGGTCAAAGGCAGGCAGCACTTCTTCTGGTTCTGCGCCTTCTGGTTCGTCTCGGCCTTGCTGATCTACAGCTGGGCCGGCGAGAAGATGCCGTGGATGCTGCCGCAGATCACGCTGCCGCTGGTGCTGCTGGCGGGCCGACTGCTCGGGCAGTGGTCCGATGCGGGCTGGGCTCGACGCGCGCTCACCCAGCGCGGGCTGGCCACGGCCGGCCTGGTTCTGCTGGCGATGTTCGGCCTGCTGGCGTGGATCGGTCTCGGTGCCGCGCCCGCCGCCTCGCCGGTCGCGCAGCAAGGCATCCTGTTGCAGCGCCTGGCGCTGAGCGTGATGATCGCGGCCATCGCCGGAGGCTTCTTCTATCTCGGTCCACGCTGGGGCCGCGACGTGGTTGTGCCCGGGCTCGCGCTGGGCATCGGCGGCATTCTGTTCGCCGGCTACCTGCGCACGTCGTTGATGGTCAACTGGGACCACCCCGATTGGCCGGTCGAGCCGCTGATCTACGTTCAGACAACGCACGATGATCCGTGGATCACCAGCGAGATCGAGCGTATCGGCGCCCAGACCGGTCAGGGCAAAGACCTGAAGCTGCTGCTCGATAGCGGCTGGGGCGACGGCGACCACGAGGCCGTGTCGTGGCCGTTCGAGTGGTACCTGCGCGACTACAAGAATCGCCGCTACTACGCCAAGACAATCGACCCGGGGATCAATCTGGCCGAATACCCGGTGTTGCTGGCACGTTCGACCAACCTGGAGCCGATCCAGTCCGAGCTCGCGCAATACAACTGCCAGACCTACAAGCTCAATGCCTGGTTCCCCGAGGACTACAAACAGTTCGCGGCGCTGAACACGCCCGGTTTCGCGCTGGGCACGCACCGCTTCGAGATTCCCTGGCTGCGCTTCGACCTGATCGCCCAGACCCTGTCAGTGCCAGACAATCGGCTGAAGCTATTGAAGTTCCTGCTGTATCGCGATGCGCCCGGCGACATTGGCGCGCGCGAGATGCAGTTCTGCGTCCACAAGGAGATTCCGGCGATCGGTCCGGCGCCGCTCACCGGCGCGACGGTGCAGCTTGCGCCGGCGCCCGCGGTGCAGTCGGGTGCATCCGTCCTGCACGAGACGACGAGTCAGATTCAGCAGGACGGCTCCGTGATCTATGGCCGCACCGCCGATGGTCGACCGGCACTGGTCGATCCGAAGAACGTAGCGCTCAGCCCCGATGGCCGGATCTACGTCGTCGAGGGCCGCACCGCGCGCGTAAGCGTGTTCAACCCGGACGGCAGCTTTGCCGCCAGTTGGGGCGGCCCAGGGCAGGGTGACGGTCAGTTCCAGGAGCCGTGGGGCATTACCGTTGCCCCAAATGGCAACGTGTACGTCGCCGATACCTGGAATCACCGCGTCCAGTACTTTGATCCGAACGGAACGTTCCTGGGCAAGTGGGGCCGGCTCGGCGATGCCAAGGGCCGCACCGATACCGAGCAGGGCGTGTTCTGGGGACCGCGGTCCGTGGCGGTGAGCGCCGCCGGCGAGGTGTACGTCACCGATACCGGCAACAAGCGTGTCCAGGTGTTCGACCTGCAAGGCAACTTCAAGCGGATGTTCGGTGGCGAAGGCACTGCCCCGGGCCAGTTCCGCGAGGAGGTCGGCCTGACCCTGGACAAGGACGGCAACGTGTGGGTCGCCGATGCCTGGAACAGTCGCGTGCAAAAGCTCGATCCGAACGGCCAGCCGCTGCTCCAGGTACTGGTGCCGCCGGGCTGGGAAAGCCAGAACGTGGCCAATAAGCCGTACGTGGCGATCGATCCCGAGGGCGAGATCATCATCAGCTACCCCGAGCAATCGCGGCTCGTCGTGCTCAGCCAAACCGGCGCCACGCTCAAAGAGTTAGCGCTCAATGGCACCGCCCCGATCGGCGTCGCCGTCTCGCCCGACGGCCGCGTCTGGACCGCCGACGCCCGCGGCAACGTCATCTACGCACTGCCCGCGCCGTGATGCGCGCGTAGATGCGTCTCCTGTCCCGGCTCGTCGGCCTCGCGCTCACCGTCATCTTCCTGGCCCTCGCCCTCTCGAAAGTTGACCTGGCCGCCTTCGCGGATGAGCTCAGAACGGTCGACTACCGCTGGCTCATCCCATCCGCCATCTGCACGTTGCTCGGCTATGTGGTCCGAACTGTGCGCTGGCGCATCATCCTGAGCGGCGCGGCGCGCGCACCACTCAGCACCCTCTTCCCCGTCCTGATCATGGGTTTCGCGACGAATAACCTGCTTCCGGGTAGGCTGGGCGAGTTCTGGCGCGCCTACCTGCTGGGTCGCAAACGTGGCGTGCGCAAGACCCTCGCTTTGGCCTCCGTGTTCGTCGAGCGCGTCTTCGACGGCCTGACGCTGATCGCGCTGCTCGGCATCGTGTCGATGAGCCTGCAGCTGCCCGGCTGGAGCCGACAGATCGAGGTCGTCGCCGTGTTTGTCTTCCTCGGCGCAACCAGCGCGGTGTTCTTCCTACTGTGGCTCCCGGCCCCAGCCTTGACGCTGCTGCGCCGGCTCACCCAGCCACTACCGGCGCGCTGGTCGGCGTGGGGCGAAGAACGCGCCGAAGCATTCATCGACGGTCTCGCACCGCTGCGCAAACCAGGCGTCCTGCTTGGCGCCGCCGCCCTGAGCGTCGGGGTGTGGCTCCTGGAAGGCAGCTCCTACTTACTGCTAAGTCGCGGCATCAACCTTGGCCTGCCGCCCAGCCTCGAGTTGCCCGGGATCGGCCTGGCCCTGGTCACGATCAACCTGGGCATCATGGTCCCCTCCGGCCCGGGCTACGTCGGGACCCAGGAGTTCTTCGGCACGTCCGCCCTCCAGGTTGTCGGCGCCAATCCGCACGCCGCGCTTGCCCTGGTCGTCGTCTCGCACGCCGTGCAGTACCTGCTGGTCAGCGGCCTGGGTCTGGCGTTCTTCGCCCGAGAGCATCTCTTCCCGCGTGATGTCCGCCCAACCCTGGCCGAGGAAGTCGCGGCGTGAAGAACGCGCTGCGCTTCATCGTCAGCTTCGGCATCAGCGCCGTGCTGCTGGTGCTGCTGGTGCGCAGCGTCGACGCGAGCAGCCTGGGTGCGGCGCTTGCCGCCGCGGATTGGCGGCTGATCGTGCCGGCGATCGTGCTGTACTTTATCGGCGCCTGGCTGCGCAGCGCACGCTGGGCGCTGCTGTTGCCCGAGCACAGCGTCTCCACGCTGACCCTGTTCCGTGCGCTGGTGGTGGGCTTCACGGTCAACAATTTGCTGCCGGTGCGCATGGGCGAGGTCGCTCGCGCCTACATGTTGGCGCGCTGGTGCCGCATCCCGTACGGCGCGACCCTGGCCAGTCTCGTCGTCGAACGCATCCTCGATGGCCTGTCGCTCGCGGCGCTCTTGCTGATCGCGCTGCGCTTCGTGCCCGCGCCGGGCTACCTCGTCGCCGCCAGCATTCTGGTGGCCGGCGTCTTTATGGCCGGCGCCATCCTGCTCATTCTCGCGGGCTGGCGCAACAGCGCCATCGTCACGATCGCCGAGTTCCTGTCACGACCCTTGCCGCACCGCGCGCGGGACTTGACCATGAAGCTCGCCCGCGGCTTCGCCCGAGGCCTGTCGCTGGTGCGTGGACGCGGGCGACTGGTTCGCCTGGTCGTGCTGTCGCTTGTGGCGTGGTGTTTCGAGCTCAGTCTGTTCCTCGTGCTGATGCCCAGCTTCGGCATCCCGGCCAGCGTGCCGCTGGCGCTGCTCGTTGGCTCAGCCTCGAACTTCGCGACACTCGTGCCGTCGTCACCCGGCTACGTCGGTACCTTCGATGGCGCGCTGATCGCCGTCCTGCGCGATACTGCCGGCATCGCCGCCGCGCCGGCGACGGCCTACGCCATCGTCGTCCACGCGACGTTGTTCCTGCCGGTCGTGGTCCTGGGTACGCTGGTGCTCTGGCGGTCCCATATGAGCTTTACCCAGATCACCCACGCGCCTGATCGCAGCACCGCGGCAGCGGCTGAAAGCGACTGGGTCGCCGCGGCCTAGGGCGATGCATCAGACGCCCCCGAGCGGCACGCTGACGCTGCCGGGGATGGAGGACGCCGGTCTTTCGCCGATCCGTCGGCAGTTCCTCGACCTCAAAGCGCGTCGGCCAGACGCGATTCTCTTGTTTCGGCTGGGTGATTTCTACGAGACCTTCGAGGACGATGCGCATCTCGCCGCCAAAGCCCTCGACATCACGCTCACCTCGCGTGAGATGGGCCGCGGCGAGCGCGTCGCCATGGCCGGCATCCCGGCCCACGCCGCCGAGAGCTACATTGCGCGACTGATCGCCCAGGGCTTCCATGTGGCCATCGCCGAGCAGGTCGGAGTGGTCGGACGTAACGGCCTGATGCCGCGCGAGCTGGTACGGGTGCTGACGCCCGGCACGCTGCTCGAGACGGATCTGCTGGCCGGCGCACGCGCCAACTTCCTGGGCAGCGTCGTTCAAGACGGCCCCAGCTTCGGCCTGGCGTACGTCGACGTCAGCACCGGTGACCTGCTGGCCACGGAAGTGCACGGGCCGAACGCGTCTGAATTGCTGGCCGCCGAGCTGGTGCGCATCGGCCCGGCCGAATGTCTGCTCACTGAGGGTGACGATGCCATCGTCTCGGTCCTGCCACCCGGCGTAGCCACAACGCGGCGGGGTCCCGAGCTCTTCGCCGGCACTGCCGCCCGCCGCGCTGTCGTGCGCACCTTTGGCGGCGCCCCCGAAGCCAGCGGCCTCATCGAGCAGCCCCTCGCCCTGCGCGCCATCGGCGCCCTGCTGGCTTACGTTCAAGAAGCGCGCCCCGGCGTCACGCGCACGCTCCAGCATCCGCGCATCTACGCCGTCGGCGGCGCGATGGTCCTCGATCGCGCCAGCCGCAAGAACCTCGACCTGCTCGAGTCCTCGGCGACCGACGGTGGCCCATCGCTGCTGCGCATGCTCGATCGGACCCGAACGGCAATGGGCGCCCGGCTGTTGCGCGCGGTCCTGGGTCAGCCCCTGCTCGATGCACAGCGGGTCAACGAGCGCCTGGATGCCGTCGAGCGCCTGGATCGTGATGCGCCGCTGCGCGCCCGCCTGGCCGATGCGCTGCATGGCCTGCCCGACCTGGAGCGACTCGCCGTCCGCGCCGGGCAGCAGCTGCTCATGCCGCGCGAGTGCCTTGCCCTGGCGGGCGGTCTGGAGCGGGTTCCGCGCCTGCAGTCCTTGTTGTCGGCTGCTGATCTCCCTGTGCTGCTGCAGCACGCCGTGCCAGGACCTGTCCCCGAAGCCGTCAGCGAGGTGCGCGCGGTCATTCGCGACGGCGCCACCGTTTTCGAAGAAGGCGTCATCAAGCCCGGCGTCTCCGACGAGCTCGATCAGCACCGCGCACTCGCCGGCGACGCCCGCCAGTGGATCGCCGCGCTCGAGCAGCGCGAGCGCGAGCGCACCGGCGCCCGAGGCGCACGCGTTGGCTACAACAAAGTCTTCGGCTACTACCTCGAGGTCACCACCGCCCAGTGCGCGCAACCCACTGACTACTACCAGCGCCAGGCGACGAACGCCACGACACTTGGCGAGCACCTCGAGCGGCTGGGTTGGATTCGCAAGCAGACGCTCGCCAATGCCGAGCGCTTCGTCACGCCCGAGCTGAAGGAGATGGAGGCGCGTGTGGCACGCGCGCACGACGACGCGCTGCAGCTCGAGCGCGAGCTGTACAACGCGCTGCTCGAGCGCCTCGCCGGCCTGTCGGCGGCGATCGCCGATTGCGCGCGCTGCATCGCCTGGCTCGACGTCATTCTCGGCCTCGCCGAGAGCGCCGCGGCGAATCAATATGCTCGCCCGCTGGTCGACGACAGTGACAACCTGGAGATCGTCGAAGGCCGCCATCCGGTGGTTGAGCACAGCCTGCCGCCCGGCCAGTTCGTCGCCAACGACACTGCCCTTGGTCCTGATGTTCGGCTGATGCTGCTGACCGGGCCCAATATGGCCGGCAAGAGCACCTACTTGCGTCAGGTCGCGCTGATCGTGCTGATGGCCCAGATCGGCAGTTTCGTGCCGGCCCGTTCGGCGCGCATCGGCATCGTCGACCGCATCTTCACCCGCATCGGGGCCCACGACGACATCGCCGCCGGCCGCAGCACGTTCATGGTCGAGATGATCGAGGCCGCGACGATCCTGCGCTCGGCCACCTCGCGCAGTCTCGTAGTCCTCGACGAGGTCGGTCGCGGCACGAGCACCTTCGACGGCATGGCCATGGCGCAGGCCATTCTCGAGGACCTGCACGACGCCGACCGCCCCGGCGGCGCACCCAAGACGGTCTTCGCCACGCATTACCACGAGCTCACCGCGTTGACCGCGACGCTGTCGCGCCTGCGCACCTACCGCGTCGACGTCCTCGAACGCGGCGACGACGTGGTCTTCCTGCACACGGTCGTCGAAGGCGGTGCCGATCGTTCGTACGGCGTCCACGTCGCCAGACTGGCAGGCGTCCCCGAGCGCGTCACCCGACGCGCCGCGCTCTTGCTGCGCGACCTCGAAGCCAGCCCGCGCCAGCCTGGCGAACCGTCGATACCCGCCCGGGTCTGCCCCGGCGCGTGCGACGAGCTCGCAACCCTGGACATCCTGTCCCTAACTCCACTCCAAGCCCAATCCGAGCTCTTCCGCCTCCAACAGCTCGCCCTCACCACCCCCGCTCCAGGGCCAGCCGTCACCGCGCCGCTAGCCACGAAGAGACCCCGCCGCGCGCAGCCAAAACCCGACTCCGCGCCCAGCCCACCCCAATGAGCCAGATACGGGTCATGGACCCGCACCTGGCGGCCAAGATCGCCGCCGGCGAAGTCATCGAGCGTCCAGCCTCGGTGGTCAAGGAACTGGTCGAAAACGCTCTGGACGCCGGCGCGCGCCACATCCTGGTCGAGATCGACGACGGCGGAGCCGAACGCATCCTGGTCGCCGACGACGGACAAGGCATCGCCGCCGCCGAGGTCGAGCTCGCCTTCAGGCGCCACGCGACAAGCAAGCTCCACGCCGAGAGCGACCTGAACGCGCTGCAGACCCTCGGTTTCCGAGGCGAAGCGTTACCGAGCATCGCCGCCGTCTCAGATGTGACGTGCTCGACCCGCTCGAGCACCGAACCGGTGGGCACCCAGCTCAGAATCGAGGCCGGCGCCCTCGAGACGACGCCCGTCGCGCGCCAGCCCGGCACAACGATCATCGTCGAGAACGTGTTTGCAAGATTTCCCGCGCGCCGCAAGTTCCTGCGTGGCCGAGGCTCTGAGGCCGCGGCCTGCCTGCAGGTCGTGACGCCACTGGTCGTCGCCTTCCCCGACGTGCAGTTCACGGTCATGGTCGACGGGCGCGAAGCGCTCGTCTCGCCTGGCGACGGCCTGCTGCGCCACGCCGCACTGGCGATCCTCGGCCCTGACGCCGCCGACTATCTCATCGACCTCACTCCAGCGTCGGTAGATGGCGAGCGCGGCGAGCCCGTCGCCGAAGTCAGCGGCATCTGTGCCGCCGGCAGCTACCACAAGGCCGGCCGCTCGGGCGTCGTCGTCCTGGTCAACCATCGGCCGGTGGTCAACCGCGCCCTGAGCTTCGCCGTCGTCGAAGCGTATGGCTCGCTGGTGCCGATCGGCCGCCAGCCGGTCGCCGTCGTCGACGTCCGCGTCCCGCCCGACGAAGTCGACTTCAACGTCCACCCCAGCAAGCTCGAGGTGAAGCTGCTGCGCGAGCGCGCCGTCTATGCCGCCATCCAACGCTCGCTGCGCGCATCGTTGTCGACCGACCAGTGGCCAATCTCGACCATGCCCGGCGATGACGAGCACGACGACCTGCTCGACGGCGCCGAGCGCCTGCGCGAGCTGCGCGTCCTGGGTCAGGCCGGCCGGACCTATGTGATCGCCGAGGGCGACGCCGGCGTGTACCTGGTCGACCAGCATGCCGCGCACGAGCGCGTGCTGCTCGAAGATCTGCGCGCTGCGCTGGTAGGACGCACCGAACGGCAGCTGCTGCTGGAGCCAATGGTGCTGGACGTGCCCGCCGCTACCGTGGCCCAGGCCGCCGATGCCGTCGGGGACCTGCGTCGACTGGGCTTCGAACTCGAGCCGTTCGGTCCGCGCCAGATCCTGGTGCGTGCCGTGCCCGGGGTGCTCGCCGAGCGCCAACCGCAGCGCGTCCTCGTCGAGTCCCTCACCGCGATCGCGACCAACTCGCACGGCCTGGTCCTCGAACAACACGCCAGTTGGACCGAGCGCCTGTCCATCGTGCTGGCGTGCAAGACCGCCGTCCGCGCCGGTGACGTCCTCGCCGTCCCTGAGATGGAGTCGCTCCTGCGCCGCCTCGGCGAAGCCACGCTGTGCCGCACGTGCGCCCACGGCCGCCCCACCGCCATCCTGCTCACGCACGCCCAACTAGAAAAACAATTCGGCCGCCGCTAGAAATTTTTTGCCTGGCACTCCTGTAGCGGCTCCCGCCTGGGCCGCTTCCCCCGCGAGCTGGCCGCGCACCGCCAGGCCGGAGGCGCATCGCAGTTGCCAAGTTGCGCCCACCCGCCAGGCGACGGAAGCCCTCCACGAGCCACCCGCACCGCACGGCCGCGCCGGCCGAGCCCACCGGGCGGTACGGTGCAACATGTGCCCCGTCAAAACCGCGTGACGCCATTCGGCGACATTGTCGCCGTCCCCGGCCGCGGTTTGCTGATGGGTAACCGCGGCGTCCTGCACGACGCCCAGCAGCGCATCGTGCGCGACTCCCAGGTCAGGCGCTGGATCGCCTGTGTCCTGGAGTTTCGCGGTCGACACCGCGAGCTCATGCAGCCCAACCGCTACACCGAGCTGTTCTTCCTCGACGAAGCGTCCGCCCTGGCCGCCGGCCATCGCCCGTGCGCCGAGTGCCGCCACGCCGACTACGTGCGCTTCACGCAAGTCTGGCGGCAAGCCCACGGCAACGGTCCATGGTCCGCCGACGCAATCGACGCCCAACTGCACGCCGAACGCCGCGAACGCAACGACAGCCGAGTCGGCGCGTGGCGAAAGCGCAACTACACCGCCGCCATCGCCACCCTTCCCGACGGCACCTACATCGCCCTCGACGATCAGGCCTGGGTCATCCAGGCCAACACGCTGCTCGCCTGGTCAACCGATCGCTACACCACCCGCCGCCCCCGCCCGCACTCAGAGGCAGTCACGGTGCTGACGCCCCCTTCGCTCGTCGCCGTCCTGCGCGCCGGCTACACACCCATGCTCCACCCCTCAGCAAAAGTGTGATGCACCGCGTGACGCTTTCTCGCCCGCGCGTGACGGTTCGCGTGA
>WNFV01010001.1_pt1 | contig 10408 bp, 10 predicted proteins | sample 5400101 | NCBI WGS metagenome assembly WNFV01 (sample SAMN13153361, study PRJNA577476) | soil metagenome | isolation source: 115 cm soil or saprolite under grassland replicate 1 | place: USA:California | collected 2016-06-15 | reverse complement strand
TGCGGTCCCCATTTACCATGGAGCGTAATCAGGGCGACCGAGCTGTTGTCCGACCATTCCGCACTGATCCCGCCATGATTCTGATTTTGGAAGTACGGATATTTCGTCTGTAACTCGCCCAGGACAGTAAAAGGCTGCAATGCGACGACGTAGTCTTTGATCCGCTCGGGATGGTTTGCGTCTTCCGCAGCTTCCTCTGTTTCCAACGTTGGGTAGATCACAGCGAATTGCTTGTCCGGCGAAATCGTGCTGGCCGCTGTCAGATAGTTTTTTGCGTATTGATCGGGCAAGCCTGCTGACGAATCTTCGCCTGCTGCTTCCGGTTCGTCATCCGCAGCAAGAGCAGAAAGACCGCAGCCTATGATTATGGCCACGGTAAAAAATAATTTCATTGGTGGTTTGTCCCTTGGTCGTTAGGTAGTCGGCGCATCTTCAGTATTTCGAGACGCGGCCCCTTCGGCCCGTCGCTCAGCCGCAGACGTTCGTTAACCGCGAATATCGTTTCGCCCCTGTGTTCACCCGCTCCAGAGTTAATCTCTGACGCATCCAGATCGATCACGCCGTCATCACCAACTTTATTGATATGAAGAGAAAGGCTCCCAGCGACCTCCGGGTCGAACCGTTTTTTGACAAAGGCGTAAGTTTTCTTTTCGATCGCTTTTTTCAGGTCCACCGCGCCAGTAAACTTCGGCCCCGGATTAATCTTTCCCGCCACACAGGCGCTGGACGCCCATTTGTCATCCCAGAGCTCCACAAACTTCAGCGAGTCGGGGGACCACCTGACGATGCATTGCCGATGATTGTAACGCCGACTGGTTCCGAAATAATTGCAGCCTGTTTCCCCGAGAATCTTTTGACTCGCAAGGTCAACAACGTAGTTGCGCAAACCCTCCTCACCTTCCGTCAGCCCCTGATCCATTCTCTGGAGAAAGTCTTTCCAATCAACGTCTTTTCGGGCAAATCCCAGCGCAATGGCGTAGCGGCCATCCGGCGAAACGCTCCGATGGATGACGCGAAACTTATCTGAATCGCCCTGAACGTTGGCGAACGGGTCGAAAAATTGAGGCGGACCGGCTTTCCTTAGAGAGGCGGCGAGTTCGTGCGGTTCCCCACTTAAAAATTCCTCGGCGTCGCTATCGCTTTTGTTCTGCTTGGAAGGATCGAGGACCGTATTCGGCAGATGGACGGTGTCGGTCGGTTCGCCTGGCTTGAAACGCGCGCTCTTTCTCAATTCGCGAATTAGCTGGTGGTTACCTTCCTCGGTTTCGCCGAAATATTTTCGGGATTCCTCCACTTGCGTGCCGCCGTCGGGCGATGGCGTTTCCTTGCGCGTGAGCATGAACAGTCCTCTCCAGCCAAAGTCACTATCCAAATCGTGCGGGATGTATTCCGTGAGCTCGCGTCCAGAGGCATCGTTACGTTCGACTGCGGCCTTGATCAGGTCCTCGGCGCCGTTGTACCATTCCTGCCTAATTGTCGTTACGCCGCCGGACTCGTCTTTGCTGGTGTAACCAATCGAGCGTGCCAGTTGGTCTTCGACTTGACTATAACGCGCAGCTAACATTTTCACCTGCTCCTCCACGGAGAGCGCGCCTGATGCATTGCACGCGATTGCGACAATTCCAATAACCCCTGAGAGACGAATGAGAGTGTTTCCTTTGATCGCTATTTATGAGTTGCTTCGTCGAGCAGCTTGGTTGCTTCGTCGAGGTTAGCTCTGGTCGCAACCTTTTCTAATCCGCGGTTCAGTTCTTCCTTGGAAGCTGCGCCGAGACGAATGGAAGTCTGGAAGTCATCGATCGCGTGTTGCAGATCGGCAATTCGCGATTGTCGATCTTTGGAAGCCTTTGCCCGGTGAAGGTACAACATGCCGCGATTGTGGTACACGAACGGCGTAAAACGACCTTTCAGGTCAATAGCTTGCGCATACAACTTCAACGCATCGTCGTATTTTCCGGCTGTTTCTAGCTTGCCGGCTTTCATCGCCAGCTTCATATCCTCTGGATAAGCTGACTCTGCCTCTGCCCCGGGGTTGGGCGCACCTTGCTTCTTCGGCCCATCCGCATTTCGGATGGCAGGTCCGACATGCATATGTCGATCTTTCGTGATTGTTACTTTCTGGGTAGCTCCATCGGGGTAATGGAGTGTGATCCTTGAATCAGGATCGCCTTCCCACGTCGCGATTTCCTTTCCGTTTCTCAAGATGACGTGACGCGGTGACCTCTTAATTTCGAGATCGAGTTTGTTCGGGCTTCCTATCTTCGCCGGCGGAGCGTTTTCGGGGCTGATGTTAACATGCAGGTCCACTGGCCAGCCTGGGTGTGGAGGAGCGGACAAATGCAAATCGCGCAACTTCTCTCCCACACAGGCCGCGGCCGGTTGATCCGGAGAAGCGAACACCTGTTCCACGTTCCCGTTAGCCGCAAAAACAAAAACAACATCAAACACGACTCGCGGCCCGGAATTTTTTGTGCACTCGCCAACAATCTCACTCAGTCGCGGCACAACCGCCGCTGAGAATTCAACGTCGTAAACCTTTCCCGGGTCGGTATCAGTAAGGCGCTTAGCTTCGGCGTAAGCTTGCGCGAACGTGGTGAAGCGACTTGGGCTCGCCGCCGGCGTCGCTTCCAAGGCGAGAGCTTGAATAGAAAGAAGGGCCAAAGTGAGGCAGAGGCTTATTAATTTCATAGCGTCGCCGGCCAAATCGCGCAGCCATCGATTTTTGAAATCGCAGCAACAAGGCGATTCATTCCTAACAGGATTACGGGGGACTGGCTCATTTGAAGAAAAATCGCATTGCTTTCGTTTAAGATTTTGCTCTATGCTAACGAACAAAGGCGAGATAAAAAAGCATGGAATCGATATGTGCGGAGCACCGAAGAACCACTTTTGGTATGAGGATTTTCGGCCGCCAGCAGAAAGAGACTGGATTCACTGCGCGGGAAGAAGCAAAGCAGCACCTGCCATGATATGAAAAAATTTCACTGCTCGCGATCCGTCTTTGCGCCGTCTATGAACAGCGGAAACAAGATCGCTAACCGATTTTGTTCATTCCTCTAATGAGACCTGGTTATCTGCTAGCGAGTTTTGCCGCGTTTGCGTTGTTCCATTCGACCGCGAATGCATTCCAAGAGTGCATGGCGACGCTTAAAGATCCGCAAGGCTCGGTCGAGGCGTCTTGTGATGGAGATACAAAGGCCGCATTGAAGGCGGGCGAACATTTCCTGGTCGAGCGTATGCCCGACGGTTGGAGCGTTTACTTGAGTTCGGCTGCCAGGGATTCTGTGACAGACGGCATAGACCGCGACCAGAGCGATGAATAGAAAACTGAATCACGCCCTCGTGAGCCTGGGGCTTATGTATTCTGCGACGGCTTGGTCGCAGGAAGCAACCATGGCTACGATCAATGGTCAGGATGAATACCAGCTGTCGGGCCGCACCGAGTGCGGCGGTGAAGCAACTTCGACCATAAAGCCAGGTGAACGATTCATCGCACGTGAATTATCTGACGGCGAAAAGGACTGGGAGGTCTATCTCAAGTCGGGAATCAGCGGCACCATCCCTCGTAATAGGATTCGTGTCCTGCCCGATGAGCCGCTGGCAAAACTCAACTTCGCGACCTGCAAGAAAAAATGGCGAAAATTGCAGTCTAGACGGATCAAAATGACCGACGATGTCGCCTCTTCGGCGGCAAAGTATTATGGCGTGCCAAACTATTATAAGACTCTAGTGCAAGCCAGTGAAGGGGATGCAAAAGCATTCGGGCAATTTAGTTCTCTCGACATGGACGGAGTTGCCGGCGAAGGGCATGAATGGAATACTTGGGTACTTCTTCATGTCGCCGGCGATGACACTTTCGCCAAGCTGCTCGCCGGGCAGTCTTCCAAGGTTCGGGAAGGATACGCGGCATTTTTTTCCCGATTTTCAACCGAACCAATTTCAAACCCGAAGCCGTACATTAAACTACGTTTCCCCAAAACCTACGCGATCCTTTACGGCAGATAAGAGTCGTGCATGAGAATACTACGGGTTCTCGGGTCTCTTCCGATTAGCAGTTGTCTCACCTTAATCCTTTGAGCGATTTGTTGGGCATCGCAATTTCAATGCTCAGTTTCTCAGCAAACGATCAACAATCGATTGGGCCTGCTTCTTAAGGGAAGCGAAGAATTTTTGATTCTTTGCCTCTCTGTCGTAACAGCGCTGGTATGCCTCGAATCCTTGCTGCTCATATTGAACGCCTTCATCGAACGCCTTTTCGTTGGTCAAGCCCGAGGATTCTGACTTCTTCCTCGCAAACCTTTCCCACTCGCTTCTACACTGCGGAATTTCTGTGATCTCAGTTGCCGCTGGCGACTGGACTGCGAGTATTCGATTTCCCTTCGTAACGAACACAAAGATATCTTTTGGAATGAAGGGGCCAATATCTTGAGCAGTTAGACCGAGAAACGCGCGAACATAAGATTTTTCGTTTGGGCTTTTGACCGGGATCTCTGCAAAGTACGTAACAGCCGATTCCACCGTAATGGCGCGAGTATAAAACTCACCAGTCTTAGAAAGTTCAGCCAGGTCTTTAGGTAGCTCTGGCCGTCCAGCCAGATATTTCTTTAAAATGTTATCGGTTGTGACAAAAAGGTATTCTTGATTGGCAGTGAATCCAAGCCCATCGACCTGACCAAACCCCAAGTCGCCGTTTTGGAGAGTTTCAAGGTTTATTTTGCCCTCTTTCGGAAATCCCTCGACATTAACCGCCCCTACAATTGGCTTCAGTTGTTTCTCAAGTTCAGCAAGGGCGTGCTTATCTTGTTCATCGAGGGCGTGCTGATCTTGTTCAGCGAGGTTATCAATTGGGGTCGATGCTTTTTCAAACTCGCGGATGAAATTGTCACGAGTTTCAAAATACTTTTCCTCCGGGGAAACAGCTAACAGAGTCCGGGGCGCCGACAAACAGCTAAACAGCGCAAAGAGAAGCAGGCTAGTTCTTGTGTTCACTTAGTTTTCTCCCGTAGATGCCTAACGTTTTGCTGAGCCGCGCCGGCCCAGACAGGACCGCGAAGCGCTACCGCTGGCTCACGGCGTCGGCTCGAGCTAAAAGTTAGATTTTTCACTATTTCTTACCAAGACCTTGTTTAATTCGCGCCACTTCTTCTTGGACGTCAAGTCTCTTGTTTACCAATTTAATGGTGGCAACAAATTCTCTAACCATTGAGTCGATATTTGTTTCAGGACTCGATACCGAAAAAACAAATACTCCGTCTCCAGATGCTTAACCTCTTTCTGGGACATCTGATGGGTCTTGACGATCCTCCAGTTGCCGGCGTCGTCAAACTTTTGAGTGAAAACGAAACCCGCCTGCGGCTCGCGCGAACCGCTTCCCTGTCACAGCGAGTAGGCGTAGAGAGTTGCTGTATTGGCATCGAACCGCCGCGCGCCTGATCGCCCGCGAACGTTGCCTCGGCATCTCGGAACGCGACCCATGCTCGCTGGCTCTGTTTTAGCTTCTCCTTGCTCTCAGCATCGGGAAGCTTGGCCAAAAGCGCCTCATAAGTCCTGTTGAGTTCCGCATCCACTTTCACAAACTCCGCGCGCGCTTGCGCATTCATGGCCGCCTGCGTTTGCGCCTGAATCTGGGTGACAGAAATCAGAAGTGAAACCAGCAGAGCCGCGCGCCACGCCTTCCTAACCGTGTTCTGCGAGGGATTTTGGTTCACCGTTCGTTAGGCAATCGGCGTATGTTCACGCCTTCAATGCTGAGTCCCTTTGGAGTCTCGCGCAGCCGCAGACGCACGCTGACTGAGAAATTGGTTTCGCCTTTGCGCTCTCCGCTTGAAGTGTACTCTTCCGCCTTCATCTCGACTGCGCCGTCGTTAGTCACTTTTTCGTTGTAGAATGATAACGCTCCGCCTTCTTCGGGATCGAAACGCCTTTTGACGAAGGCATAGATCTTCGGCGTAAGCGTCTTCAGCAAATTGACCGTGCCGACAAACTTCGGGCCGGTCGCGATTTTTCCAGCTACGCAATCGTCGGACGACCACTTGTTAGCCAACAACTGCACGAAAAAGCTGGAGTCGGGCGACCACGTGACAACGCATTCGGGATGATTATAGCGGCGACGCGTTCCAATCCAGCCCGCGCCGGTTTGTCCGAGGATTTTCTTTTGGGCAACATCGACAACGTAATTGCGAATGTCTTCCGCACCGCCTTCGACGTAGTAGCTCCCGAACTCTTTGTCATACAGGGCATCCCAATCGATTTTTTCTCGCGCGAATCCCAGCGCTATGGCAAATCGGCCGTCCAGCGACGCGCTTCCATGAATGACGCGATACTTGTCGCTGTCACCTTTCACGTTGGCGAACGGATCGAACTCCGGCGCACCTTTTCTGAGTTCTTCCGCCATTTTCGTCGGCGCATTCAACATCTCCCGCAATTCATCCTCCGTCGGCTGATTTGATTTTTTGGTAAGATCGACAGTTACATTTGGTGTATGCACGGTGTCCGTCGGTTCGTCCGGTTTGAAGTGCGCGCTTTTGCGCAGCTCGCGAATCAGAACGCCGTTTCCACCTCTTTTTCCTTCGCCAAAATATTTTCTCGATTCCTCCACCTGCACACCGCCATCCGGCGCCGGCGTTTCTTTGCGCACAAGCATAAACATGCCGTCGTAGTCGTTCTCGAAATCGAGCGCGAAATATTCCGCCAGCTCGCGCTCGTCGCCGTTGCGACGTTCCACCGCCAGCTTGACTAAATCATCCGAGCCGTTGAACCACGCTTGCTCGGTGTCGCCCTTGTCGTCTCGGCTAGCATAACGAACTGACCATGCCAGCTGGTCTTCGACTTGGCGGTAACGCTCCGCTAACATCTTAACTTGCTCGTCCACCGAGAGCGCACCTGATGCATTGCGCGCGAGCGCGAGGATTCCAATAACAACCCAAAATCGGATGAGAATGTTTCTCTTCATTCCCGAACGCGCGCTGCTAATGGAAACTCCGGCCGAAGGATCGCCTGCGGCTGCTACAAGCCGTCTCACACATAGCTCTGTCATGTTGAGTGAAGCGAAACATCTCTGATTGTTGCTGTGGGAAATCGATCCAAAAATGATCCGAGATTCTTCGCTTCGCTCAGAATGACATTTGTGACATAGCTCCTGTTGCTACTTCTTCTTCAGTTTTCGAAGCGCTTCCTTCGCTTCCTGCGCGTACTTACCATTTGGCTCTAACTTTAAGGCTTCTTCGAAATACTTCCGCGCGTTGGAGAAGTCTTTCATCTCAACGCTGACCTGTCCGAGATTGACCAGCGCCCCAACCCATTTCGGATCGATCTGGTGCGCTTTTTCCAGTAAATCGCGGGCCTTTTGCCAGTCGCTCAGATCCGCATAGTATCCGGCCGCATCATTGAAGCCTTGCGGATCATTTGGATACTGCTCCATCGCGAGCGTGGAAATCTGGAACCAGCGTTTATCATCCTCGAGGTTCTCCTTCTCCTGATAGTACAAACCGTAGTCATGTAGCTTATCCGGCACGAATTTGTCAGCGGGTACGGGTAGCGGCTCACCTTTCAACCACTTAAGCTGCGCCGGGTGCTCGCGGGCATACGCGACCATCTTCTTCAACGTCGACACCTCATTCTCGAAATCGCCGGAGTCTTGGTAAAAGAATGCGAGCCCGCACCAGATATCCAGGTGATCGGGAAATTTCGTCGTCGCTTCCTGAAGAAGATCGACTGCTCGCTTCATACCCGGTTTATCTACCTCGTGTACAATGGTTCCCACCTTTCCTGTTCTCTTATCCGTCACCGTAATGTCGCCTGGCTTGGGCTCCTTCATCTCGATCCTCATCTGGCGTTCATTAAAATAATAATTCGCGCTCGTGATCCATGCGTCGGGATCGTCAGGCGCCTTCTCCCGCCATTCGGTAAGCAGTGGCTCGATCTGCCTCTCCGCATGCTGATCCATCAGCTGTCTGTAACGATGAGCGTATTCCTGGCCACTCGCCACCTCGGACTTCGGTTCGACGTAGACCAAGGTTTTCAGAACTTTCTCGAGCACGCCGGAATCTCTTTGGTAACTGGCTTGATCGCGGGATGTGAGTACGATATAAGCGACTCCCTGCGGAAGCTGGACGTAGCCTACGCGTTCCCACTGGGAGTAAGTCTTTGTCGCAGGATATTCGTTGATGAAGTAATCGTGGCCGTCTTGCGTTTTGCCGGACGCAATCTTCTGCTTCGGGGTGCCGTGCTTTTCCTTCATGCCCTCGATCGCCCATTCTACAAATGCGTTTACGCCTTCCCATTGAGGGCTGGCTACCTTCGCGTACATCACCGTCTTCGCATCCGCCCACGATGAGCTCTTCGGGTAAAGAACGCACGGCAAGTCCTGATGTTTGCCCGATTCAGTATCGAGGACCCAGCCTTCGGGCGCAGTGATGTTAAAGCCAGCTTTGGGACCGTTGACAATTCCGCCGCGAGGTGTCTCCTGACCGAGCAAGCTCGGAGAGATCGCAATGATCGCGAGCAACGCGAGAACGCACATTTTTGTTTTCATTTAAGGGGATGGTTTATTTCGTTCTCGAAGATTATTCACTTGACGATTCTTTCTTCAACGCGTTCTCGATCACAGATGCGTGTGCCTCGGTGCCATCGGCCATGAGAAGCCAATAGCGGCTCCCAGCCGTACGCTTTGGACCTGATAGGGCATAGAACTTCGCGCCAGCCTCTCGGTTGCGAATCCATTGTTTGCGAATCCGACTCCAGTTCGTCTGCGCCTCCTGACTCCCATGATTGCCGACTTTTTGGTAAAGCTCATTCACATGCCGATCGGCCTTTTCATAACGCTTTTTCGACTCCGCCTCCGGCGGCAATTCACTCAAAGGTTCTGCTATTACTTCTTCGACCAAACCGACATCCGGGTTGTCTTCCGAGAAATTGGCGTAACGGTCCCATGCCCCTTTGTTGAGCCGTCTTAGGTACTTGGTGAGCTCGAAGTTTCGGTTTTCCGTGTTGAAATAAACAAACCACCGATAAACACCGCGACTCCTTTGACCGTCAAAGTCACCGCCGCGCAACCCGACCAGAAGCCGCCCCGAATCCGAACTCCAGCCCGCGAAATCGATAAGGCCCCCTTCGCAGCAGTCCCTGCCACCACTTGGAGAGGGCACGTCGTCGGGCTCGATCCGTTCTTCTTTCGCAAAAAAACGCCACGCCATCTCGGCAAAGGATTGGGATTTATTCGCCTCTTGAAACTTCAAACCTTCGCCGCGCTCGTATAATTCCCCACCCGTCATGAGATGACCGTAGGTCTTCTCTTCATAAATCCATTTCTCGTCTGGCGAAATGATGTAGGACACGGCAGTCGTATCGGGGTGGTCGTCGAGCGGTTCGCGCACTTTGGGATCAGTTGTTGAAACGACGAAGTCCGCCACATCTGTGCCTTCAATGCCGGGCGGTGGCGATTTAGTTTCTGATTCGATTTTGAAAGTTCCCTTAGGGCTAGTTTGCGCTTCGGTTTTCTCTTCTGCTTGCACCGTTGCCGAGGGCGATGCTTGGGATAGATTTTCGGAAGCCCTGGGTTCTTCGTCAGCAGCAAGAATCGAAAAACCGCAGCCAACGACCCACGCGGCGATTGCGAAGAAGACACTAATTACACGAATTGGCACGAACTGCATAAGACTAAGGTTGGTTGTTGGATGATTTAGTGTGAATTGGTGGAATTGGTGTCTTGCATTTTACTAGTTAGCAGTGCTTTAATTTTCTCTATGTCGGGATGAGTGATGCCGGCGTCTTGGAGTTCTTTGAAATCCTCCAGGACAGCTTGGCTGAAGGTTCGCTCGTCGTCGCGGAGCTTGGAATTTTTGTTTTCCAAATAGATAGCCTTCGCTTTGTCGAATTGGTTATCGAAGAGATAACTGTGGGCGAGTGTGACCTTGATCATCGCCGCGTTATGCGGAGAAAGTTCCAAAGCCTTAAGAGATGCTGCTATGGCCTCATGAGGGTTTCGATCGAAAAGATGATACCAAGCCAGAGATAAGTAGTAGTCCCAATCTTTTGAGGTCAACCCAATAGCGTTCTGTACATCTCCCGACGGGCTGGATTGTTTCTCTTCGGCAGCAGATTGGCCACGGTTGCGATAGGCATCAGCCCCACGCTCGCGTCCCGATACCTCCTTGGATATAAACTTTGCATGTTTGACGTCCCAGGCCGCTTCAACATGCCCATTCCACGCATCAGGGCTCAAGCCCAGGTCATTCGGACTACTTTGCACGCTAGCATTGATGACGACGCGGCTGGTGCCGTCGAGTTGAAACGTCGTATCCTCATCTTCGATGAAAATGGCTTTGCGACCGTTAGGCGGCAACAGATCACGCGCTTTGCGCAGAAGGTTCGTTATCCGACTTGACTTGCCATTATGAAATTCGACCAG
>WNFV01010719.1_pt1 | contig 10410 bp, 12 predicted proteins | sample 5400101 | NCBI WGS metagenome assembly WNFV01 (sample SAMN13153361, study PRJNA577476) | soil metagenome | isolation source: 115 cm soil or saprolite under grassland replicate 1 | place: USA:California | collected 2016-06-15 | reverse complement strand
TGTGTCCTCGCGCTCGTGTTCCGTGATCACCAAAAAATACGACGCCAGCGACATGATTTCCCAGAGCGCGAGAAATGTCAGGACGTTGCGCGCCAACGGAACGAGAATCATCGCTGCGACAAATACGTTGAATGCGGATCCCATCCCCGCGAGCGAATGTTTTCCGGCGTACTCGCAGGTATAGCCGATCGCGTACAACGCGACGGGAATCGCACCGACGGCAATCACCACTACAAAAAAAGCGCTCAGGCGATCCACACCGAGAGCAACGCCGCCGATGGGCAATAAATCGGGAACATTAAGCTCCATGCGCCAGCCGGCAATCCCGGCCACACCGAACGCAAACGCAGCGATGGCGCCAACCAGTGCGCCACCGTGTCCCGCAATGCGCGCAAGCGTTGGCGAGCGCGCCGTGACCAGCGCGCCAAGCGCGCCCGCGCTGAAACAGACGAGGATTTCATGTGCGTTCTTCCAATGCAGCGAGGATGCCCTGCAAAATCGCCCACGGTTCCGGTGGACAGCCATGCACCACGGCGTCCACGGGCAAAATTGCCGACACCGGCCCGACGACCCCGTATCCCCCAGCGAAGACGCCGCAGTCATGCGCGCAGTCGCCCACCGCGACGACGATCTTTGGCGCGGGCGTCGCGTCGTAGGTGCGCTTGAGCGGATCCGCCATGTTGCGCGTTACCGGGCCGGTCACGAGCAGACAATCCGCATGGCGCGGCGAGGCAACGAAATGCATTCCAAAGCGTTCGAGATCGTAGTACGGATTATTTAGCGCACCGATCTCCAACTCGCAGCCGTTGCACGACCCCGCGTCCACCTCTCGAATATGTAAGGAACGTCCGAAGCGTTTGCGCGCGCGCTCCTCAATCGCTCGCGCGATGACTTCAATTTGTGTGCCGTCGCTCGACTTCAATGCTTCAGTGAAGACGGGTGTTTTTAATATATATTCAAACAACGAGGCCATCGTTTTGATTCTACGCCCTCAATTGGGAAGCGGATAACGTAATTGCTTTTATAAATGAGACGGTAAATCGATGCGATTCGGTAACGCAGAGGCAGTGTCGATGAGAGCGAGGCGTCCAGCAACTTTCAATGGTCTGATATCCGTCGCAAGCCGAGACACTTTATCCGGCTAAAGACCGGTAGCTCCTTTGGATTTCAGGTAATTTTTTACTTCCGGGCTTAATCCTGTGACGTCGGCGAAATTCGCTCCACTGACGATGGCATTACGAAACACAGTTCCCGTTAGGTTTGCTTCTTGAAAACTGGCGTTTGTCAGGTCGGTATTTGTCAGGTTGGCATTGGTAAGATCGCTGCGTTTCAAAATGCCGCGGTTTAATCGAGCACCTTCAAAATTGGTATGACGCAAATCCATGCCGGCAAAGTCCATGCAATTGAAATAGAGATTTCGCAGATCACTGCCGAGTAAGCTTTCACGGCTATAGATTTTGTTCAAAAGAAGCTTTAGATTTCGATCCCCCTTCATGATTGTTCCCTTCTTGATAGAGTCGCCCTTGATGACAGGTTTTAGATCTTTCTCAGTCAGACATGTGTTCGGTTACCGAGCGCATAACAGATTGAAACGGTTTGCTACGAACCCTCCTTGTCGGACCGATCGATCTCCTTAAGCATGGTCATCGCCTCCTCCACGTGCGCCTGAAAATATCGCCGCATGACATCGAGCACTTCAATCAGCAGAAAATCGCGCACCGAATAAAAAACCTGATTGCCCTCTTTTCGGCTAGTGACGATATGTTTCGCGCGTAAAATGGAAAGATGCTGCGAGGCATTGGCTTGTTCGAGTCCCAATCGCTCCATGATGGCTCCGGCCGGAAGTTCGCCGTCCCGAAGAACCTCGACAATGGCGATGCGGGTGGGATGCGCCAGGGCTTGAAAGATGCTGGCTTTAAACTGCCGAAGGGCGTCAGGCACTATAAGAGACTTTCTACCATGAAGCAAAATGATGTCATAAGAAGACGATATTCGCAAGAAAGAATATGCGAATATGTTCGTTGAGTCTCAATAATATAGAGCAAATGGAAGCTGTCGCGTGCATTGTCAGGCCAATTACCAGCGCACCATCATCGCCAGCATTCTTCCGATCAAGAGCATGAAAAACCCAAAGAATAGGAACTGCCGGCCGGTCATCTTGTGATCCGTCGAGAAGATATAGGTGCGCCAAAACCCAACTCTACGTGGTGGACATGCGCAGGAAATGTGGCTTGAGCTATGCGGAATCACTCATTTCTTATTTTCTCTCATCGGCAGAGAAGCTTTTCCATCTCCCGCTTCAACTCGTGGAGCGAAAATGGTTTGACAAGATAACCATCGATGCCGCTTTCAGACACTTCTCCCGCCCGGGTGACATGCCAGTCATCGCCAAAATTGGAATGGAGCGTGTCGAAACCGCAGCCTTGAGTCTGGCGCCCACCGCCAGTCCGGTGGTTGCCACTAATGACGTTAGTCCGATATGCTCAAGTTGCCTCTGTATTAATTCCGCAAGGTCCGCGCGATCCTCAACCACCAAGATTTTCCTCAAGGCCACAACGGCACGACCATTCTTTGCCCGTGGTTAGTTTTCATCCATGTCGCTTGCTCCAAAACCCGTCAATCTCGTATCAGACCGAATGAGCCTGCAGGTTGAGGCACAAATGCTTCACCTCAACGGAAGATGCACTAACCAGGAATAATAAATCAGACCACACATTGAGAAAGTGACAAACATAAAAACAATCTTGTTGTTACCTTTCATTTGTTGTATGGAGCGGCTTTCATTATAAGTAAGTAGTCTCCCCCCGGCGTTTCATGCTCTCATTGAGGCCTACTCATGAGCAGGTTTTCGATGGACTTTTCGACCGCCAAAAGAAACCTTTGATGTTTTTCACTGTCCATAACCAGCGCATCTAGAAAAGCGTCTACTACATCTCCATTCTCCCAACAGGCTTGGCCTTTCAACGAGCGACAAACGGCAACCACTGTTTGCTCCTTCATTCTGAGCTTTTTAAGCCAGCACAGCATCGTATCTCTTTCCATCTCCACGCCGTCCGCGCCGTTTACGCTTCCCTTCTGTGCAGTCTGCTTGAGAGAGTGAATAATGTTACGCAGGAGCGTGTGGTGGGCTTCCTCTTCTATTACAACCCAGTCAAGGAGTAGACTGACCGGGATATTTTCGAGCATCTCACTCAGGGCGCGGTAACCGTCTACGATCTTATTCTGTTTCCGTAAGAGCCCTTCAAGCCCCACAGTTAAAAGCTCACGTTCCTTCTTTGCATTCACCGTTTTTTTCCTCCGCGCAGCTTGGGGACTTGCCCGTTACCACTTGTGTATGCTGGTGGCGTTTACGAGATTTTCTTGTGCATCTGCGTAATCGGCACCTCGACCGGGGAATCCATACGTGATAGCAATCGAGTCGTCATGTCACTTAGGAGGTGGATTTGTGCCCTGATGGATTCAAAGGAACTTTTGTCATCAGGACCAAAAAACCTACTTCCCGCAACTGCTATCCCATGAAGTAAGTTTACATCACGTAGTAAAGCAGCCCTGAAGTTTCTTAATCGCCACCACAAGGCCTGTGACTAGAATGATTCTTCCCATTTTGCGCACGTAAATGGAACTATTCAGCAGACCCAACTTTTGGCCGCCACTTATCAAATCGTTTTTCCACCCTCGTTAGCAACTCCACCAAGAACATCCCGCTCAGGGCGAAAATGAAAACACCGACAAAGACCTTATCGGTCTGAAAAGTGGCGCCCGCAACCGTGATCATAAAACCAATCCCGGCGGTGGCGGCGTAAAGCTCTCCAACCATGACTCCGACGATGCCCCTCCCAACTCCTAGCCTTAGACCCGTAAGGATGAAAGGTACAGTTGAAGGAAGGACGACGGTCTTAAAGACCATCCATTCTGAAGCGCCAAAGCTTCTCGCGGCGTTAAGTAGGTTCTGCGGAGTGGTCTTTACTCCGTCCCGGGTGTTGATCAACATAGGAAACACCGCACCGAGAAAAATAATACCGACCTTGGAGAGGATGCCAATCCCCAGCCAGATAATAACCAGGGGAAGAAGGGCTACGCGCGGCGTCGCGTTCATGGCGTTGATAAACGGATCAAAGATGGCGCTCATCTTTTTATACCAACCCGTCATGATGCCAAAAGGGATCGCGAAGCAGACGGCAAGCAAATAGCCACCCAAGAGTTCAGTTCCGCTCACTCTGAGATCATTCCAAATCTCTCCCGATCCGAATAGCTGGGCGGCGGCTTTCCAAACGAGCGAAGGCGCGCTCATAAACATGGGATTGATCAGCTGGAAAGTATTTCCCACCAGCTCCCAGATGATGAGGAAAAATGCGACAGAAACGGTTCCGAGGATCTTCTTTTCCTGATTCAGGTAGAGTTTATAGAACCTGGAGGCCTCGGCTATCTTCACATCTAGAAGGGCTTCTTCTTGATCCTTTACGTTCATGTCAATCCTCCTCGGAATGTTCTGAATATTTAAGCGGATGCGGCTGCTGAAAGACCAACGCCAGTTTTCAGAGTCTTTGCGACCATTGATAGAACACTTATGACATAGTCGATCTCTCCCTACTGTTGTAACGACTGAGCCCAAACCGAATCGACGAAAGGGCCTCCGAGGGAGTAAGCCCCATCGCCAGAAGCACATGAGAAGGGTTAAGTCCGCCGGCGCAGGCGGCACCAGAGGTAGCATAGATGCCGTAAGTCGCTATCGCGTTTAGCAGTTTGCCCGCTGCGCAACCGTGGAAAGTGATATTGGTAGTGTTAGGAATGCGCTCCGCCAAAGCGCCGTTAATTCTAGTTCCCTGTATTTGCTTTAGAATTCCTGCCTCCAGTCTGTTCCTCAGCTGCCGGACAAACTTTATTTTTTCGTCCAGGTAAAGGTTGGAGGTCAATTCCGGGGCTTTTCCCATGCCGATGATCGACGCAACATTTTCAGTCCCCGCCCGCCGCATCCTTTCCTGCGGTCCGCCGACAATTAGGGGATGCAGCTTCGTTCCCCGCCTCACGAATAAGACGCCAATCCCTTTGGGGCCGTGGAATTTGTGTGCGGAGACGGAAAGAAGATCGACGCAGGATAGGTTTCTCAAGTTTATGGGAATACGGCCTGCGGCCTGCACGGCATCCACATGAAAGACGATCCCGCGCCCCTTGACTATGCTTCCAACCTCCTCGATCGGAAAGATGATCCCAGTTTTGTTGTTTGCCCACATCACGGAGACAATTGCCGTGGAATCCGTAAGAGATTCCCTTAGCTCATCCAGGTTCAACGTCCCTTTTCTATCCACCGACAAGTAAGTGATCTGGCGGTGATGGCTTGCTTCGTGGAGACAAACGTTGAGAACTGAAATGTGCTCTACTTTTGTAGTGACGACATGGTTTCGTGTTGGTGAAGTAGCCAAGACTCCCTTGATTGCGGTATTGATGCTCTCGGTTCCGCCGCTGGTGAAGACGATTTCATCAGGGTGGCTGGTGCCGAGAAGAACGGCGACCGAGTCTCGTGCTTGCTCAATTTTCTCGCGAACCTTGGTTCCCAATGGATGCGAGCTCGAGGGGTGGGCGAAATGATTCGTGAGATAAGGCCGCATAGCCGCGAAGACTCTATCGTCAATCTTGGTCGTCGCGTTGTTGTCGAGGTATAGGTTTTCCATTAGAGCCCCCTAGCTCCCTTAGCTTTCAGGTATTTGATTAGCTCCGTATTCAGACCCTTTGCCTCGGAAAAATCGGCCCCGACCACGACCGCGCCACGAAAGCGGGTGCCGACCAGATTTGCGTTCTTAAAGCTTGCGTTGATCAGCATTGTGTCGCTTAAATCGGCATTTGTTAGATCGCTTGACGCAAGCTTTCCATGACTCAAGCAGCATCCCTTAAAGTTGGCTCCGCTGAGGTCCAAGTTGGAGAGATCCATGCTGGAGAGATAAAGATTTCTGAGATCGACGCCGGCCAGGCTTTCGTGTTTGTCAATCTTCTGCAAAATATGTTTCACGTACCCGTTTTTCCCGCCTGCCATTGGCTCGCCTCCCTGTGATGTTTATGTGCTTGGCCGAGCCCTAACGACAAAGTGCGCTCGCCGATTCTTTGCCCAGCAAACTTCATTCTGCTCCTTGCACATAGGAAGCTCTTCGCCGTAACTTATGGTCGAAAGACGGTCCGGTGACAGCCAGCAAGTGCAAGTGTAAAAGCAACAACGCCAGGTGCTAACCAAATCACGTATCGCTTGTCCATCCGTATCATCTCGCTTCCTCTCATTAAGTTTAATCAAGAAACCTGCAGATTCGCTCCATGATCCCTTTTTGCGTTTCTATGTCCAATTTACGGAGAAGCCCTCTTAGCTCTTCTGTCGCCTCATCAACTGTTAGGCAAGACAGAATCTCGCCGGAGGCAATAAGATCGGCAAACTTTAAAGCTCTATCTAATGTCTCTTCCATCTCCAGCCACCTTTACTTTTCCTTTGAGGGCTCCAGATCTATGATTTCAATCTCGAAGGGAAATACGTAATCAGTGACACCGTTGTCCCACTCCACACTGATGAGCTGACGCCCGAAATTATCGATGGCATACTGAATCGTCCCTTCAGTAAATCTCGTGGTCCGCCCTTGGTGGCTTTTAATCTCTTTTGTGGCACGACATCTCATGCCCGCTAAGCTCGTATGGATCACTCGCCAACACCTCCGCGTCGTTGAATTTCTTTACGGAAGCGGTGTGAGCGCCGTCCTGACTTCCTTTCCTTTCTCTTTCATCATGCGTTGTTCTCCTCTATGGCCTTTTCTTTTTTCTCCTTCCAAAAGGCACAGGCCGTCCGCATGAAAACGATGACAAACCGCTACCTAGAATTGTCTGCTCCATTCAGATCCGATCCGTCTATCGCGGGTAGAAGATTTAAATCGTCGAGAATTTCTCTAACTGCGTTCGGTTTCAATGGAAGCGACAGAAACCGCGGAACAACCCGTCTCAGTTCTTTTGTAAAAGCTTCGTTTCGTGACGCACCTGTGGCAATTATAACTGGCACTCCGTCTGCCAGTGAGAGGCATTCCTGTAGTGCATAGATATCCTCACTACTTAGGTGCTGAAGATGAAGGATGATGACGTCGGGCCGAATTGGGTAGACAAAACCCCACGCCTTCTGAGGCGACTCACAGACAGTAATATCACACCCTTCCTGCTCAAGAGCGGCAAAAAGTGAAGTCTCCAATTTCCGATCGATCAGTAAAATCCTTTTTCTCTTCTCGGTATTTCTTGTGTGCATGTTTAGCGGCTCCTAAAGAGAATCTGCTGGGTGGGGTCGTTTTTCTTCTGCGGAATCAGTTCCCAGAATCTTTTTCCCATGCGACGCAAATTGTGCTTCATCCTCAAACAGCGCCACGCCCCGTAAAGTTTGTCTAACGGTTTGTGGTTTCACTGGAAGAACGACAAGAGCCGCGGCTTTTTCTTTAACTGTCTTAACAAAAGTCTGCTTCGCAAGAAGGGAAATGGTCGCGACAACAGGCACTCTCCCGGCCAAGGCCAAGCACTCCTCCAATATGACTATGTCTTTGGGGTACCGAAGGTAAACAATGATGACGTGCGGTTTATATAACGGATACAAGTCCCTAGCCCGACAAGGCGATTCAAGGGCAGCAACCTCGTAACCTTTTCCCAGGATGGCGAAAAGCTCCATATCTGGCCTTTCACCAATCAACAGAAACTCTTTTCTTCTGCTCTGCCATTTTCCTCATCTCTGCTCCTTTGGCTTCAGTGATCCACCGCAATTCTTCCGACACTCAGGTGAGCAAGCAAGCGCCACAGAACCTCCCTCATTTTCGCGCTAGTACCTGAACTGTGGCGGTATAGTCGGTGCATGCCCTGCACATATCAGCTGGTAACATTCCAATCGTATGAAGAGGCGGCTCTCATCTTGCGCTCGCGTTCTTTTCAAGGAGGTCGATCTGTTGGAACATGGCCATGGATTCCTCGACGTGGGCCTGAAAATATCGCCGCATCACATCGAGCACCTCGATCAGCAGCAGGTCGCGTACGGAATAAAAAACCTGATTGCCTTCTTTTCGGCTGGTGACGATGTGTTTCGCACGCAAGATGGAAAGATGCTGCGAGGCATTGGCTTGTTCGAGACCCAATCGCTCGATGATGGCCCCCGCCGGAAGTTCTCCGTCTCGAAGTACCTCGACAATGGCAATACGAGTCGGGTGCGCCAGGGCTTGAAAGATGCTGGCTTTAAACTGCCGAAGAGTATCCGGCATAATTTTGTTTTCCCGCCATGAATAGGAGGACTATGACATATCATTAGTATATTCGCAATATCGAATATACCGATGCTTTAAAGTGGCCTAAATTAAATGGATTTGCCGAGAGCCGATCACGGGCGAGCGGTAGCTTCTAGCAGAAATCCGGCAAACATCACTTTGATGGGGCAGCGAGGCGGTTACAGTTACTCGCGCGTCAACTGGCGATACTTGATCCGATGGGGCCGCTCTGCGGCGGCGCCAAGCCGCATCTTTCGATCGGCCTCGTATTCCGAATAGTTGCCGTCAAACCAAATAACCTTGCTGTCGCCTTCGAACGCGAGGATATGGGTCGCGATGCGATCGAGAAACCAGCGATCGTGGGAAATCACCACCGCGCAGCCGGCGAAGTTTTCCAGCGCTTCCTCCAGCGCGCGCAAGGTGTTTACATCCAGGTCATTGGTCGGCTCGTCGAGCAACAAAACGTTGGCGCCCTCTTTCAACATCTTTGCCAGATGGACGCGATTGCGCTCGCCGCCGGACAGCGCGCCGACTTTCTTTTGCTGGTCCGTGCCGGAAAAGTTAAAGCGCGCCACGTAGGCTCGCGAGTTCACTTCGCGCGCGCCGATTTTCAACGAGTCCGCGCCGCCCGAGATCTCTTCCCAGATCGATTTCTTAGAATCGAGGATGCGGCTCTGGTCGACGTATCCGAGCGCGACCGTATCACCGATTCGAATCTTGCCGCTGTCGGGCTGCTCCTGCCCTATGATCATGCGAAACAACGTCGTCTTGCCGGCGCCGTTGGGACCGATCACGCCGACGATGCCGCCGGGAGGCAGCTTGAACGTCATGTCCTCGACCAGCAGATTGTCGCCGTACCCTTTGTTTACCCCTGCCGCATCGATCACGACGTTCCCCAGGCGCGGCCCTGCCGGAATGGGGATCTCCAAATCTTCGCGCCGCTTCTGCGACTCCTGGTCGAGCAATGATTCATAAGCCGTGATGCGCGCCTTGCCTTTGGCCTGCCGCGCCTTCGGCGACATGCGGATCCATTCGAGCTCGCGCTGCAGCGTCTTCTGCCGCTCGCTTTCAGACTTTTCTTGCTGACGCAGACGCTCCTGCTTCTGTTCCAGCCAGGACGTGTAGTTGCCTTTGAACGGGATGCCCTGGCCGCGATCCAGCTCAAGAATCCAACCCGCGACGTTATCTAAAAAGTATCGATCGTGGGTGACGGCGATGATGGTGCCAGGATAGCTCTGCAAGTGATGTTCAAGCCACGCGACTGATTCCGCATCGAGGTGATTGGTCGGCTCGTCGAGCAAAAGAATATCAGGCTTTTGCAATAGCAAGCGACACAATGCAACGCGGCGCCGCTCACCGCCGGATAAAATCTTCACCGGCGTGTCCGGCGGCGGGCAGCGCAGTGCATCCATGGCCATCTCCAGCCGCGCATCGAGATCCCAGGCATCCAGATGGTCGAGCTTCTCCTGCACCTCGCCCTGCCGCTCGAGCAGCTTATTCATTTCATCGTCGGACATCTCTTCGGCGAACTTTGCGTTGATCTGTTCAAACTCTTTCAGCAGACTGACCGTCTCTTGTACGGCTTCTTCGACAACTTCGCGCACCGTTCGCGAATCGTCGATCAACGGTTCCTGCTCCAGATGGCCGACCGTGTAGCCCGGCGAGAGCACGGCCTCGCCGTTGATCTCTTTATCCACGCCCGCCATGATGCGCAGCAGCGATGATTTTCCGGAGCCGTTAAGACCGATCACGCCGATCTTCGCGCCATAGAAATATGAGAGATAGATGTCTTTCAGGACGGCCTTCTTGTCGTAGTATTTACTGACGCCGACCATTGAATAGATGACTTTGTTGGGTTCAGTGCTCATAATTAGAAAAACTATCAAAATCCGAAATCCGAAGCTCGAAATCCGAAACAAACTGAATCGCTCAGAGCAGAAGGTCAAAATCCAAATTCGAAACGATCCGGTTTAGATCATTTCACTTTTCATGGATCATTTAGATTTGTTTCGAATTTCGGATTTCGATATTCGAGTTTATCCTGTGTTTTGTTCCTTTGCGCGAGGTACTCCAATTAGGTTGTGGTTTTGCCGGGCTAGGTATCTCGGGATTGAATTCGTTAACGCTAGCCTGTCAGGGATTGTGCAGGAAA
>WNFV01011953.1_pt1 | contig 10413 bp, 9 predicted proteins | sample 5400101 | NCBI WGS metagenome assembly WNFV01 (sample SAMN13153361, study PRJNA577476) | soil metagenome | isolation source: 115 cm soil or saprolite under grassland replicate 1 | place: USA:California | collected 2016-06-15 | reverse complement strand
TGGAGACGTGCGGGGCGATCAGGTAATTCCCCAGCCCCTCGATCAACGATTTCCGCACGCGGTCCTCCGATAGCTGAACGCTCTGCTCCGTTCCCCCGAGGGACGGAGGAGACATGGCAAGGAGGACATTCGCGATGGTCGACGTTGTTGAGATTCTCGTTCATTGGTACGCGGGCCGGTCCAGGCAGGAGGTGGCACACAGCCTGGGCGTGGACCCCAAGACGGTGCGCAAGTATCTGGCGCCGGCGGAGGCAGCGGGGATGGTGCCCGGCGGACCGCCGGTGTCGGAGCAGCAGTGGCGGGCCCGGGTGCGGGTGTGGTTCCCGTCGCTGGTCGACACCCGACTGCGGCAGCCGTCGTGGTCCGAGATCGCCCGCCATCACGAGCGGATCAAGAAGTTGGTGGGGGTGGTGCCGATGTCGGTGATCCACCAGCGCCTGGCCGACGAGCACGGTCTGGAGGCGAGCGTGGCCAGCCTGCGCCGCTACATGCGGGTGCATTTCGCCGCCGAGGTCCGCCGGGGCGAGGTGGTGGTGTGGCGCCCGCCGGTCGACCCGGGCGATGAAGCCCAGGTGGACTACGGGTACCTGGGAGCGTGGGTGGATCCGGCCACCGGGCGACGCCGGCGGGTGTGGGCCTTCTCGATGGTGCTTTCCTACTCGCGCCACCTGTTCGTGTGGCCCACGCTGCGCATGGACCAGCAGGCGTGGGTCGACGCCCACCTGGCCGGGTTCGAGTTCTTTTCTGGCTGTCCCCGCCGGGTGGTGCTGGACAACCTGCGGGCCGGGGTGGTCAAGCCCGACGTGTATGACCCCAAGATCAACCGGGCCTACGCGGAGCTGGCCGCCCACTACGGGGTTTTGGTCGACCCGGCCCGGGTGGCCAAGCCCAAGGACAAGCCGCGCATCGAGGCGGTGCAGCGCTACATCCGCTCCAGCTTCTTCGCCGGTCGGGACTTCGTCTCGGTGACGGCCATGGTGGCCGACGCCCGGCGCTGGTCGGCCGAGGTGGCCGGGCGGAGGACGCCCCGAGCCCTGGAGGGGCGCACTCCCCTCGAGGTGTTCGGCGCCGACGAGGCCGGCGCCCTCCTGCCCTTGCCGGTTACGCCCTTCGAGCTTGCCCGCTGGAGCCGACCCAAGGTCGGCCCCGACGCTCACGCCATGGTCGGACGCACCCTGTACTCGCTGCCGTGGCGGCTCATCGGGGTGCGCCTGGACGCTCGGGCCACGCCGGCCACCGTGCAGTTCTTCGTCGACAGCGAGTTGGTCAAGACCCATCCGTTCCAGGCCAAGGGGCGGCGCACCGACTGGGCCGACCTGCCACCCGAGCGCATCGGGTTCTTCATGCGCACCCCCGCCTGGTGCCGCACCCAGGCGGCCGTGGTGGGACCGGGATGCGAGGCGTTGGTCGGCGAGCTGCTCTCGGTCAACGCCCTGTTCCGGCTCCGCCAGGCCCAAGGGGTGTTGCGTCTCGGTCAGCGCGACGGCGACGGCCGCCTGGAAGCCGCGTGCCGGCGGGCGCTGGAGGTGGGTGACCCCTCCTATCGCACGGTGAAAGGGATCCTGGCCGCCGGCACCGAGGCGGCACCGCTGCAGCCGCCGCTGCCCGGGGTGGACGCCCCGGCGTGGCTGCGTGGCCCCGGCGCGTTCGGGGAGGGTGGTCGATGAGCGCGTCCCCGCACCTCCAGCTGGCCCCGGTGCTGCGGGCACTCAAGTTGACCGGGATGCTCGACACCCTCGACGCCCGCCTGGCCGAAGCCCGAGCCGGCACCCTCGGCCATGTCGAGTTCCTCCAGGTGCTCTGCCAGGACGAGGTGGCCCGACGAGAAGCGGCCGCCGTCGCCCGCCGGCTGCGGGCCGCCCGCCTGCCCAGCACGGCCACCCTGGAAAGCTTCGACTTCGGCTTCAACCCCAAGCTCCCGGCGGCCCAGATCAGGGACCTGGCCCGCCTCGAGTTCATCGCCGCGGGCGAGTCGCTGTGCATCCACGGGCCCGTCGGCGTCGGCAAAACCCACGTCGCGGTCGCCCTGGCCCACCAGGCGTGCCGCCGCGGCCACGACGTCGTGTTCACCACCTGCAGCCGGCTGCTGGCCGAGCTCGCCGGCGGACACGCCGACAACAGCTTCCCGCAGCGTCTGCGCCGACTCGCCAAACCCGCGGTGTTGGTCATCGACGACTTCGGGATGCGGGACTTCAGCGCCACCCAGGCCGACGACCTCTACGAGCTGCTGTGCGACCGGCTGGGCCGCCCGGGCCGCTCGCTGGTGCTGACCTCCAACCGGTCCCCGGCCGACTGGTATCCGCTGTTCCCCAACCCGGTGGTGGGCGAGTCGATCCTGGACCGGCTCATCAACTCCAGCCACCACCTGCTCATCGACGGCAACAGCTACCGGCCCAACCGGCGACCCGGCCGCACCCGACCCAGCAACCACAACCGGTGAACCACGTGCCACACCCGGCGGCCGGCGTCAAGGGCCTCCGCTTCGCTCCGGTTATCCGGCTAATAATCGAGTGGATGTTGTGGACAACCCGCACTTGCGTGAGGGCCTGCTTATCCGGTTCGTTTTCGCGCTGCAGGGCGGGTGAGGCGGCGCAGGGTCTCTTCGTGGTGACGGACCCGTTCGGCGACGGCTTCGAGGGTCGTACGCAGCTGTGCGATCTCGGTGGCGAGTCCCGACAACGTGTAGGCCTCGCGGGATCGTGCTCGATGGTCTTCGATGACCGCCCGTAACTCGGGACGGCGATACAGGGTGTTGCGTCCGATCCCGGCGCGCGCAGCAACGGTGGGGAAGGTCACCGGCTGGTCGGCTTCGACGAGTTCGGCGCATGCCTGCTCGACCCGGTGGCGCAGGTCGTCGCTCATCCCGCTTCGGCTCGGGCGATGAGGGTGTCGAGACGCTCGATGAGCCGCCGGTGGCGGGTTGCCTCTTCGGCCCACCCTCGTTGCTCGGCGTCGTGGGCGAGGGTTTCGGCGTCGACACGTTGGGCGCCGAGCACGGCCAGGAAGCCGGCGTCGGAGCGGAAGTTGGGACAGTGCTCGCAGATGTTGACCAATGGAACGCAAACCGTCATTGCTTGACACTCCCTCCTTTGTCCGTGTGGAGCCTCGCCGCGATCGGCCTCGCTTGCGCGGCATCGACGTCAGCGTCGTGGTGGTGTCGGCGGGGGGATTGTCGTCCAGCGGCAGGCGGAGCCGGAGCTCGACGTGCCAGCCCTGGACGCGCACATCCTCCAGGACCAGGCGTAGCAGCTGCTGGCGACCCTCGAAGTCCAGTGCGTCGAGGCCGGCGAGAGCTCGTTCGGCGAACTGGCTGATCCGTTCGGTGAGGCGGTTGTGGTTGTCGAGCTGGGTGCGCTGGGCGATGAGCGCGTCGTGCTCGTTGCCGATGCGCTGGCGGCGGGCGTCCAGCTCGGCGGCGCGGCGGGTCATGTCGGCGTTGTCGATGACGCCGGCCTGGTAGAGATCGGCGAGGCGGCGCCGCTCGGCGTGGGCCGCGTCCAGCCGGCGGTCGAGGCGGGCCAGCTGAGCGGTCAGTAGCTCGTCGTCGGCGGGGGGCGTGGCGGCGGCCAGTGCCGTCTCACCGGCGGCGAGCACCTCGGGGTGGGCGAGCAGCTCGCGCACTTGGTCGAAGACGAAGGCGTCGAGCTCGTCGGCTCGGATGCGTCGTTCGGTGCAGCGGCGGTCCTGTCCACCGGCCCGGACGGGGTCGTGGTGCGGGCAGAGGTAGTAGCGGGCCCAATGGTCGCCGCGGCGGGCGCGGTGACTGGCCAGCTTGACCTCGCAGCGGCCGCAGCGGACCAAGCGGCGCAGCAGGAACGTCCCCGGTTCGGTGCGGCGGGAGCTGAACGCGGTGTTGTCGCTGGCGGCCTGCTGGGCTGCCTCGAAGGTCTCGTCGCCGACGATGGGTGGGATGGGGATCTCGATCCATTCGGAGCGGGGTCGGCGAGTCTGGCGGGTGCGGCCCAGCTGGTGGTGGTAGGTGGTGGCGGTGCGGTTCCAGTAGAGCCGGCCGACGTAGGCCTCGTTGCGCAGCAGCCGGCCCAGGGTGGCCAAGGGCCAGACCGGCTTGCCCTCCGGTGAGGGGATCTGTTCGTCTGCCAGGGTGAGGGCGATGCGGCGGATGGAGACGCCGCCCAGGAAGTCGGCGAAGATGCGGCGGACCACCGCCGCTTCGGGCTCGTGCACGATCACGTGGGCGGGACCGTCTAGCGCGCGCGGCACCCGGCGGTAGCCGTAGGGGACCTTGCGGGACAGCACCTCGCCGGCGCGGGCCCGGAACAGCTTGCCCCGCCGCTCCCGCTCCGAGAACTTGGCCCGCTCGTACTCCGAGATCACCCCTTGCACCTGGACCAGCAGCCGAGCCTGAGGGTCGTCGAGGGGCGGGGCGTCGGTGAAGAGCACCGGCACCTGATGGCGGGCCAGCTCGTCGAGGATCAGCACCTGGTAGGCGTAGGCGCGGGCCAGGCGGTCGGGCGACAGGCACCACACCGCCTCGATCACGCCGGCCTCGGCGCCGTCGCGCAGGGCGTCCAGGCCGGGGCGATCGAGGCGCGCTCCCGAGTAGCCGTCGTCGACGTACTCGACCACCAGCTCGTCGCCCTCGGCTGTGACCCTGGCTCGCAGCGCCTCGAGCTGGGAGCCGATGGTGCCTCGGGCCTCCTGGGCCTCGGTCGACACCCGAGCGTAGATACCTACCTTCATGACCGCTTCCCCTTCCTGGTCTGTGCCCGGTGGGCTGCGGTCGCCCGCCGGGACGGTGTCATCAACCGAGCTTGATCGGCTGTGTGTCTCAAGGCGCCTTGCTGCTTGGCTCGCTTCGGGTCCGCCCGGGCCGGCGCGGCCTGCCGGACTCGCGCTCGCCGGTCCGGCTTGGGGCCGTAGCGGTGCTGGGCCGCCTGGGGGCTCACGCCCAGGGCGGCACCGACCGCCGACCAGGAGGCGCCCGCCTGTCGGGCCGTGCCCACCACGGCGGCGATGGCAACCTCGGTCTCGGCCCGGCGCCGCCCCAGGGTCTCCAGCCGGCGCAGGGAGGCGTGGGGGCCGCTCACGCCGGACCTCCCATCGAGACCATCAAGACACCTTCATGAGTCGCTGTCGTGTCAGGTTCCCCGCCGGAGACGAGCAGCCGGTAGACGCCGGCCAGAGCCTCGACCCGGGGATCGGCGTAGGGCGACCACGCCGGCCGGGTCGCGCCCGTCAGCCCGGCGACGAAGATCGGCTCGGCCGTGGGCCAGGCGATGAGGCCGGTCATGCCGCGACGCCGGAACCGGGCCGAGGCCAAGTCGTCGGGCAGCCGCCCGCTGGCCAGGACCGCGTCCCGCAGCCGCTCGTAGTCGGCCTGGGCCGCTTCGGCGATCGGCCAGAACCGGCTCATCCCCGACGGGCCCGCTGGATGCTGCGGGGGTGCAGGTGCACCCCCAGCGCCGCCTCGATCGCCGCCGCGGCCTCGACTGCCGAGCAGGGGTCCAGCTCGTCGAGAAAGGCCCGCACCTCGGCGGTCAGCTTGGTCGGCCCCTTGCGGCCGCGGCGCTCGTCGAGCAGGCCGCCCATGCCCGACTGCTCGAAGGCGGCGGCCACCAGGTAGAACTCGGCCCGGGAGTACCCGTGGGTGCGGGACGTGGCGGTGACGGTCTGACCGTCGACCACGTGCGCCCGCAGCATCTCGTATTTCACTTGGACCTTGTCCGGCGCGAAGAAGAACGGGCTCGCTGCCTCGAACAGCGGGGCGGTCACCGCCTCGGGACGAGGGTGCACCAGCCCGGCGGCCTCCAGGGCCCGGCGGCGGCTCTCGTGGCTCATCGGCCTCACCTCCGACCGGGACCGTACGAACCAACCATCTGGATGTCAAGCATTGTTCGGCGCATCTGTAGCCGACCGGCGGGAAGCATCTGATTACACCCTCAAATTACAACGGAATCGAATCGGACGCCGAGCTCTCCACGATGGGACCGACATACGATGCTGACACATCGACACGACTTGCTAGACAGATGGCCGCCGCGTGGGCGGGCGGCCGCCATCTCCCGGAGCAGGCCCGGGGCGCCGGTAGATCCCAGCCTGGTGAGCGTCGATCACGCGGCTGGTGCGAAACACCAGCTTTGCGTTCCGCAGATGTTGGTGTAGGGACACGCGCCTTGGGCAGGGGTGCGCAGGCAGTAGCCGCCTGCCAGGCGGGCTTTGATGAGCGGGGCGTGGCGCCAGTCGGTGGTGAGCTGCACGGGCGTGGCGTCGGGCAGCAACGGCCCCAGGCGGTCCTTGGCGAGCGTGAGCGCCCGCTCGTATTCGGCTCGCACGGTGGCGTCGAAGAGCCGCCCGTAGCGCAGGCTCATGGCCGCGGTGGTATGGCCCAACAGGATCATCAGGCTCTGCAGGGACACCCCGGCGTTCACCAGCGCGGTGGCATAGGTGTGTCTCAGCTGATGGCTGGTTACTCGGCCCAGGCCGGCGGCGTGGCCGGCTCGGGCCAGTTCGTCTTGCAGGCTGCCGATGGAGACGCGTTTGCCGTAGTGGGTGAGGAGGAACTCAACGAGCCGGCCGGTGCGGGGATGGCGGAGGGGCTGTCCCGGCGAGCGGTGGGCGACGATGCGATCGACCAGGTCGACGGTGGGTTCGTCGATGGGCACCATCCGTTCGCTGTCCAGCTTCCCGAGGGGAACCTTGAGCCATGCGCCTTGGCCGGGGATCTCGTGTACGCAGTCGAGCTCCAAGTCGACGAGCTCGCCGATGCGCAGCCCGCAGGCCCGCTGCAGCAGCAGGGCGTCGGCGGCCAGTCGGTTGGTGGAGGCCTCGAGCGCTTCCACGAGTCGCCGGTCAGCGTCGGGAGGGAGATAACGCGGCAGGGCTCGAGGCCGTTTGGGGATGTCCGCGCGGAACACCAGGCGCCGGGCGGGGGCGTCGGGCCACCCCCACTCGGTGATGTTGTTGAGAAACCCGCTGACGGCCAGCACCCGGCCTCGGCGCTCGGCGGCGGACAGCGGCGCCCCGGTGTGCCAGGTGCGGGCCTTGGCGACAGCCGCCAGGTAGGACTCGATGTGGGCGCGCTCGAGCTGAGCCAGCGACGACAGTCCGGGGGCGATCTGGCCGACGTGTTGACCGAAGTACGCCAGCCGGCCGGCGGTGCCGCTGACGGTGCTGCGAGCATGAGTTGCTCCCAGCCGTTCCAGATAGGCGATGAATCGGTCCCGCAGTGGCTCGGGCACGGTGGCCATGCGAGCGTCCCAGCGTTGGCGGAGGCGAGTCAGGGCGTGGGCGGGCGGTTCGGTGAGGACGCCGAGTTGGAACAGCACCCGGCGGGCGGCCTGGAGGGAGTACGCGTAGTGCTCCCAGCTGGCGCCGGTGCGCTGCTGGCGATCCCGGCAGGCGGCCGCCAGCTCGTCCAGGTCGTTGCGGTTCAGCGCCGCCATGGGCCGGCCGGTCTGGATGAGCACACGGCCGATCACCTCTGATGCCACCGCCCGCCGGTAGTCGTCGCTGAAGCCGAGCTGGGCGGCGCCGGCCAGGAACCGTTCCACGTCGGTTCGCAGCGGGGAGTAGGTCAACTCCCGCCAGAAGCTCGGGAACTTGCGGGCGATGAGGAAGTCGTAGCCGGGATGCAGGCGGCCTCCCAGGCACAGGAACACAACGAAGGGGCCGGCCGCGCCGAGACTCAAGCGGACATCGAGAGGTTCGCCGGCCCAGTCCTCGGGGGTGGGCCAGCGCCGCAGGAAACGGGCGGCCGCGGCGAGCGCGTCGCTGCCTCGCCGTCCGGTGGCCGCCAAATGAGCCCCGAACGCCTCCAGCGGCGTGGGCTCAGCGGCGGCGCTCGCGGCTTCGGGCAGCATCGAACTCGGCGCGTACGTGCGCCGGGGCCAGGTGGATGTACGCGGCGGTGGACTCGACGTGATCGTGCCCCAGCAAGGCCTGCATGACCGCGAGGTCGACACCGGCTTCGGCCAGTGCGGTGCCGAAGCTGTGACGCAAGGCGTGAGGATGGCCAGCAGTGACCCCGGAACGGGCCCGGTGATAGCGGAAGACGGTGCGCAGGCCCGCCGGGGTCAACGGCTCTCCCCGGTGGGGACCCTTGGCCACCACGAACAGCCGGGTCGAGTCCGTTTCGGGCCGCTCGGCCAGCAGGTAGGTCTGGATCGCCCCGGCCACCTCGACATCCAGCGGCACCCGCCGCTCCTTGTCGCCCTTGCCGATCACCCGCACCCAACGGCGCCCGATGTCGACGTCTCGGACATGCACGCCGAGCACCTCCGCCGAGCGCAGCCCCGAATACAGCATCAGGCCGGCCATGGCCCGGTCCCGCCAGCTGCGAAAGCTCTCCAGCAGGCCCTGGGCTTCGCGACGGTCCAGTCCCCGGGGCAGCCGCCGAGGTTGACGAAGGCGCAGCGCGGAGCGCGTTCGCGGTCGGGCGAGGTGACCGAGCAGCCCGCCACGCTCGCCCCGGCCGGTCCGGCCCGCCTCCCTCCGCTTGGGCACCGGGTTGGGAGCAGTCGGATCCCGTAGGCAACGGAAGCCGAACAGCCCCGAGATCGCGGCCAGGCGGCGGTTCACCGTTGCGGGGGCGTAGCCGGCGTTGCGCCCGTCGCGGATCGAGTACACGTTGCCCCCGGGTCGTCCCGTCACGTTCGCCTCTCGGCAATGGGCGATGAACCGCAGGAGCACGTCGGTGTCGACCTGGTCGAGGCCGACCCGCTCGTCGATGAGCCATCGAGCGAAGGCCAGGAGATCGAACGCGTAGGACCGCAGCGTGCGCGCCGAGTAGTTCCGGTCGGCCAGATGAGCCAGGAAGTCATTCACCAGCCCGAAGCCTGCGGCGGCCGGCCCCGTCAGCTGCCACGTGCCCTGCGTCGACTCGACCCACAGCTCGCCTACAGCCACTGAGGGACATCTGTATCGCAGTTAGCTCAGCTAGTCAACAACCAACAGAGCCAATCGCGTCTATCCACAGTTTCCACAGAATCCACAGCCCTCTACTACCACACACGTATTAGCCGGATAAGGGGGGTCCCTCCGGGACGGGCTGCGCCCGCCCTTGACCCCGCGCTCCGGGTGCGGCCAGGCGCTGTCAACGATGCGATGCCACAGCATCGCATCGGGCTCGTCGAGGCGGTGCGGGATACGGGCTCCTGCCCGGGTTCGACCCCCGGGCCGCACCCCTCGACGGGCCACACCCTTGACGGAAGGAGGTGATCCACTACACCATCACCCAGGGACCACGTGCGGAATTACGTGATCGACCCCCTGCGGAATTAGCTGATCGTCAGCAGAGCGGTACGGGGCACCCGACTTCGGAAGCTCTGCCGGTGATACTGCGCGTCGAGTAAGGGCCGCCTGTTGTGCTCGCTCGATTGCCCGGGCGAGGTCGTCGGGCGTCGTTAGCGAGCGCTGCGAAACACCATTGGATCATCCGGCCGACGATGGGCGAGAATCCCGGCTCTGATCGGATCATGGCGTTGTTCGGTGGCGAGCATTTCGATCGGTTCGGTCGAGGGAACCACCCGTGGGGGGCTGCCCCGTCATTGACGAATCGGGCGGGCCAGCGATGACACCCCCCGGGCGAAGGTATCGCTTGTGGGCTCGGCTCGGAGGATGTGGCAGATGTCGCCCTCGGTGCAGTCGGCCGCGTGGAGTCGCCGGCTGCGTTCGACGAGTTGTTCGAGTTCCTGTTCTGCTGCGTCCAGTTGCTGGCGTCGCTGCCGGATCTCGTCGAGCTTGGTGTCGAGCAATGCGCCGACGTGGGTGCAAGGCGCCTCGCCGCTGTTGGCGCGAAGCTCGATGACGCTGCCGATCTCGGCGAGGGTCAGGCCTGCGGACTGGGCGGAGCGAATGAACTGCAAGCGATTCAGGGTCGTCTCGTCGTAGATGCGGTAGCCGTTGGTTGCGCGGTGTGGCTCGGGGAGCAGGCCCCGTCGTTCGTAGAAGCGCACCGTGCGGGCCGGGAGCCCGACTGCGTCAGCCAACTCACCGATCAGCATCACTTGCACGGTACCCCTTGACCTTCTCCTGCAGATCAATGTTTACGCTCGGGTCGTGAACGTGACGCTGTTGTACTTCGATGACTGCCCGAACTGGCTCGAGGCCGACGCTCATCTGCGGCTGCTCGCCGACGAGTTCGCCGACCTGCACATCACCGCCGCCTGGTGGCGACTCCCCAAGAGGCTGAACGAACCGGCTTCGGGGTTCGCCCAGCATTCTGGTGGAGGGCGTCGACCCATTCGCTGACGGCGACGGACCGGGCGGCCTGTCGTGTCGCGTGTATCAGACCCCGAACGGCCGTGCGGGATCGCCGACTCTCGCTCAGCTCCGGGAGGTGCTGAGCGGTGGGTGACTGCGAAACGGCCGGTGGTCTCGTCGCGTTAAGCGCTGTGGGCGTGCGTGTGTGCTGTGGCGTGCCCCTCCTGTTGTCTGCTGCGGTTGGGAGCGCTG
>WNFV01028455.1_pt1 | contig 10414 bp, 8 predicted proteins | sample 5400101 | NCBI WGS metagenome assembly WNFV01 (sample SAMN13153361, study PRJNA577476) | soil metagenome | isolation source: 115 cm soil or saprolite under grassland replicate 1 | place: USA:California | collected 2016-06-15 | reverse complement strand
AAGAACTATCGTATTCAGGCGCCGAATGAAAACGGGATGAATGTTTTGACAAGCTGTTCGACTTGTCATCGGTGACCCTGGGTACGCAGGCCTCCGGCCTGCTCTGAATTCAATGAGTCAAGACCGCCACATAAACTTTAAGATCCTGCGAGATCGGATTCTCGCGTCCGACAAGAAGGGCGGGCCGGAGGCCCGCGTACCCAGGGAGTACTGGCGCAGTCTTGAAGAACTCGCCGACTCACCAATTCTCGAAGAATTTATTCGTCGCGAATTCCCACAGCAGGCTGAAGAATGGAACGATCCCGTCGAGCGCCGCACGTTCTTGAAATTAATGGGCGCGTCGCTAGCCCTCGCCGGCTTGAGCGGTTGTGTAATTCAACCGCCCGAGAAAGTTATTCCTTACGTTAAGCAACCGGAAGAAGAAACTCCGGGCAAAGGTCTCTACTTCGCAACGGCATTCTCGCTCGGCGGCATCGCTACGCCTCTGCTGGTGCGCAGCAACGAAGGACGGCCCACAAAGATCGAAGGCAATCCCGATCATCCGAACAATCGCAGCGGCGATCCGAGCGATAAAGGCTCGACTGCCACCGACATCTTTTCGCAGGCATCGATTCTGACGCTTTACGACCCCGATCGTTCGCAGACACCGCTCTATCGCGGAGAGACACGTCCATGGTCAGCTTTCGTCGCGGAGATTCGCGGTTCGATCGATAAAGAAGGCGATGGATTGAAAGCCAGGAAAGGCGCGGGCCTGCGCTTTCTGACCGAAACCATCACTTCGCCGACATTGGCCGCGCAGATGAAACAGATCCTCACCGACTTTCCCGAAGCGAAGTGGCATCAGTACGAACCCGTCAATCGCGACAACGCGCGCGCCGGCGCGATCATGGCTTTCGGCCAGGACGTGAACACGATCTACGACTTCAGCAAAGCAGATCGCATCTTGTCGCTCGGTTCAGATTTTCTTTCGGCCATGCCCGGCGCGCTTCGGTACGCGCGTGATTACGCGGCAAAGCGACGTGATGTAGCGCAAGCTGCCAACTCGCGTTTCGATGAAGCCGAGCAGGAAATGAGCCGCTTGTACGTTGTTGAGAGCACCCCAACAACGACCGGCGCAAACGCCGACCACCACTTTTCTGTAAAGCCGGGTGAGTCTGCAGCGGTAGCAGCTTTTCTCGCGCTGAATATGCTTGGTATGCCTCCCGACAACAATCTTCGGTCACTGTTCCTCGAGATGGCGGAAACCTTCAAGCGCCTTGCCAAAGCAGAAAGACTCCCCGGTAACGCAAATCCGCAGTTGCAACCAGCAGGCCTATTTCCGCGGTGGATTCAATCGATCGAACGTGACTTAAAGGAACACCTAGGCGTGTCGATCGTGATTGCCGGTGACGATCAAGACCCAATCATTCATGCACTCGCGCACGCCATGAACGATGCGCTGCGCAATGTTGGCCAAACGGTCTTCTACACCGATCCCATCGAAGCCAACTCAATCGATCAAAGTCAGTCGCTGCGCGAACTTGTTAATGACATCGATGCTGGCAAAGTCGGCACGCTGATCATCATCGGCGGCAATCCGGCTTACAACACGCCCGTCGATCTTAGGCTGGATTTCAATCGGCTTGAGAAAGTTAAGCTGCGCGCGCATCTCAGTCTTTACAACAACGAAACTTCCGATATCTGTCACTGGCACATCAACGCGGCGCACTATCTGGAATCGTGGGGCGATGCGCGTTCTTACGATGGGACGGTCACGATTGTGCAGCCGCTGATTGCTCCGCTGTACGAAGGAAAGACGGCGCAGGAAATGCTTGCGTTGTTCGGCGACAACTACGATCGGAAGACTTACGACATTGTTCGCGATTACTGGCGAACGCAGGCGCAAAGTGTCAGTACCGCGAGCGGTAGCGACCGGGTAGCGCCCGCGAGTAGTCCGAAGACGCCAAGCGCTGCGACGGACTTCGAATCATGGTGGCGGAAGTGTCTGCATGATGGGTTTGTTCCGAACACGGCGCTGCCGGTGAAGACCGTCTCGCTGAAATCGGACTGGGCTTCTTCGCTACACGTCTCCGATTTCCAGATCACGCCACCGGCGAATTCTTATGATCTCATCTTTCGGCCCGACCCAACCATCTTCGACGGCCGCTTCGCCAACAACGGCTGGTTGCAGGAGTTGCCGAAGCCTCTGACGAAACTTACTTGGGACAACGTCGCGCTTGTTAGTCCGAACACGGCGAAGAAGATGGGAGTGTCGTCGCCAAATTATGAGAAAGAGAAGAAGGGCGGCGAAGCTTTCGTCGACACGATCAAGTTGACGCATCGCGATCGCACGATCAGCAATCCCGTGCCCGTTTGGGTTATGCCGGGCCAGCCCGACGATGTGATCACGATTCATCTCGGATACGGTCGCGCGCGGGCGGGCCGTGTCGGAAGTGGTACCGGTTTCAATGCCTATGACATTCGTTACTCTGATGAGCCTTGGGTCGCCGCTGGCGCCGTGGTGAGTAAGACCAACGAGCAATATCAACTGGCCGCGACGCAGGTTCACTTTTCAATGGAAGGCCGCGACATCCTGCGCGAGAGTTCGCTGGAAGAATATCTAAAAGAAAAGGGTCGCCTGCGCGAGGAAATCGATCAGCAGAAGAAAGAGCTGCACGATCTCTCGCTCTATCAGGATTTCGATTACAAGAATCAAGGCAACGGTTATGCGTGGGGGATGTCGATCGATTTGAACAGTTGCGTCGGGTGCAACGCGTGCATGATTGCCTGTCAGTCTGAGAACAACATTCCAATTGTCGGTAAAGAGCAGGTATCGCGCAGTCGCGAGATGCACTGGATTCGTGTCGATGCCTACTTCAAAGGCGATGAGAACAAACCCGAAGGGCCGTTCTTTCAACCCGTGCCGTGCATGCATTGCGAGAACGCGCCTTGCGAACCAGTCTGCCCGGTGCACGCGACCGCGCACAGCGCCGAAGGCCTGAACGATATGGTTTACAACCGCTGCGTCGGCACGCGCTACTGTTCGAACAACTGCCCGTACAAAGTGCGGCGGTTCAACTTTCTGCTGTACCAGGATTGGGAGACACCGACTTATCAATTGATGCGCAACCCCGACGTCTCGGTGCGCAGCCGCGGTGTGATGGAAAAGTGTACTTACTGCGTTCAGCGGATTCAGGCGGCGAAAATTCAATCGGAGATCGAAGGGCGCATCGTGCGCGATGGCGAAATCGTGACCGCGTGTCAGTCGGTTTGTCCAACGGAAGCGATTGTCTTCGGCAACATCAACGATCCGAACAGCAAGGTTTCAAAGTTAAAAGCGCTGGAGCGTGATTATTCATTGTTAGGCGAATTGAACACGCGGCCGCGGACGACGTATCTGTCGGCGCTAAGGAATCCGAATCCTGAGATTAGGTCTTAAACCACTCCCTTTGGGAGAGGGTGGGTGAGGGGCTGAGCGCCGTGAGCAGAAATCTCAGAAAAGGGTTTCTATTCTTTGTTTGCACGTAGGCCCTCACCCTAACCCTCTCCCAAAGGGAGAGGGCATTAAAAAGAATGAACGAAAAACCAGACGATCGCGACCTGTCAATCCACGGTACGCATCCGGTCGTGGGCACTGAACTGACGTTTGGCTCGGTCACCGACAAGATCAGCGCCATCGTCTTGCAGCGCAAAACGCCGATCGGCTGGTTCATCGGCTTCGCCATTTCGTTCGCGCTGTTCCAACTGTTGCTGTTGACAATCACGAATCTGCTTTTCAACGGCATCGGTTTGTGGGGCATCAATCAACCAGTCGGTTGGGGATTCGCGATCATCAACTTCGTCTGGTGGATTGGAATCGGCCACGCGGGAACTTTAATCTCGGCAATCCTTCTGCTGTTGAGACAGAAATGGCGAACTTCGATCAATCGATTCGCGGAAGCGATGACTCTGTTCGCGGTCGCGCAGGCCGGAATTTTTCCGGTGATGCACTTGGGGCGGCCGTGGTTGGCGTATTGGTTGTTTCCGTATCCGAACACGATGGGCGTCTGGCCGCAGTTTCGCAGTCCTCTGATGTGGGATGTGTTTGCCGTTTCGACTTACGCGACGGTGTCAGCGATGTTTTGGTTTGTCGGCTTGATTCCCGATTTTGCGACTCTGCGCGATCGCGCGAAGAGTAAAGTTTTCGGAATCATCTACGGCATGCTGGCGATGGGTTGGCGCGGTTCGGCGCGGCACTGGCATCGGTACGAGATGGCGTATCTGCTGCTCGCTGGGTTGGCGACGCCGCTGGTGCTTTCGGTACACACGATTGTCAGTTTCGATTTTTCGATCGGTATCATTCCCGGTTGGCATGCCACGATCTTTCCACCTTATTTCGTGGCCGGAGCGATCTATGCAGGCTTTGCTATGGTGCTGTTGCTGACTATTCCACTCCGCAAAGTCTATGGCCTGGAAAGTTTCATCACGATGCGCCACATGCACAACATGGCGAAGGTGATGTTGGCCACCGGACTGATTGTAGTTTACGGCTATATGATCGAAGCGTTCTTTGGCTGGTACAGCGGGAACGGCTACGAGCACTTCATGATCTGGAACCGGATGCATGGGCCATATGCGCCTTATTACTGGGCACTGATTCTCTGCAATGGATTCACGCCGCAGCTTCTATGGATCAAGAAAGTGCGGGCGAACTTGTTGGCGCTATGGTTGATTTCCCTGGTCGTGAGCGTCGGCATGTGGCTGGAGCGCTTCGTGATCGTAGTCACGAGTTTGCACCGGGATTTTTTGCCGTCGTCGTGGGGTTTTTACAAACCCACGCAATGGGATTGGGCGATGTTCATCGGCACAGTCGGATTTTTCCTGGCGCTGCGGTTATCGTCAGATTAACGGCTACTCGCCGTTTCCGATCGAAGAACTGACGGAGGCCATTGGCTTCAAGCGTACGACGCTGCCGCTGATTGTTTTGGCCGGCGGCGTCATTGGCGCCCTGGGTGGATTTTTCATGCAGTACTGGATGGAAGTTATCGACTATCCGATTAATGTCGGCGGCAAGCCGTTCAATAGCTGGCCGGCGTTCGTGCCGATCACATTCGAGTGCACGGTGTTAGCGGCAGCGTTCGCGGCAGTGCTGGGAATGCTGGCGCTAAATAAATTACCGCAGCCATATCATCCCGTATTCAACGCTCCGAATTTTGCGCTGGCGACGCGCGATAGTTTCTTTTTGGTAATCGAATCAAAGGATCCGAAATTTGATCATGACGAGGCGATGAGATTCTTGCGGACACTTGAGCCGATGGATGTTTGTGATGTGGAACTGTGAAGCAGTGAGCAGTGAGCAGAAAGCAGTAAGCAGGTGGCGGCAGTTCGACTTCAATGGTCCGCCTCTGTGCGATCTCAGTGACCCTCTGTGTCTCTGTGGTAAGAGTTCGTTAGGCAATTTCACCACAGAGACACCGAGAACCACAGAGCGCCACAGAGAGATTTCAAGAAACCGGCGCGTCTTCGTTTTACTGCTCACTGCTTACTGCTTACTGCTCACTGCTGCGTGCCGCCGAGATATGCAAGATCAGCCGAAGGCAATCGCGTATCGCGGGAATTCGTTCTACAAGGACGGTACTGGCTCAAGGCCATTGATCGAGGGCACAGTGCCGCGCAGTTACCTGCGCGAGGATCGCGAATTATATTTAGGGAAGAAGTCGGCGGCCACAACACGGCCGGGTCCAACATTGACGCAGCCAGCTGGGACTCAAGCAACCGCGCCTGCTATCAGGTTGTCTAACGCGCCCGTTTCAGCGACAGCGCCAACGGCGATGTATCCTGACGACGTCGAAACGTTTCCATTTCCGATCACCAAAGAAGCGCTCGATCGCGGTCAGGAGCGATATCAGATTTTCTGTTCGGTTTGTCATGGGATGACGGGATATGGCGATGGCATTGTGGCGAGACGCGGTTTCAATAAACCCGCACCGGCCAACTATCACCAGGATCGTTTGCGACAAGCGCCGGTGGGACATTTCTTTGACGTGATGACGAATGGTTGGGGAGCGATGCCTTCGTATGCGTCGCAGATTCCGGTTGAGGATCGCTGGAAGATCATCGCCTACATTCGCGCGCTGCAGTTAAGTCAGATGCGGCCAGGTCAATGATGATTTGGATTGTTTGACTCCCTCTCCCTCTGGGAGAGGGCTGGGTGAGGCGCTAGCAAAGAAAAGAATAGGTTTCCCTTTATTCCCAGTTGGTCGGAAGGAGAGAACAAAAAACTGAGAGGTGGGGTTGGGGTCCGTAAGCCCTCTCCCCAACCCTCTCCCAAAGGGAGAGGGAAGAGTATCGTGACAAGCGAAGTGATTCAACCGGGCTACATACCACCAAAAGAACTCAGCCGCGTGAGCACGCTCGCGTTGATCGTTGGCGTTGTGTTCACCGCGATGCTTATCGTCGGCGCGTTAATTGATCGCGCCCAGTTTTTTCATGCTTATCTGGTGGGATTCGTCTTCTGGACCGGCATCACTGTCGGCAGCCTCGCGCTTTTGATGTTGCAGCATTTGACTGGCGGCACATGGGGCTTGGTGATTCGGCGCGTGCTCGAAGCCTCGACGCGAACGTTGCCGCTGATTTTGATTCTTTTCATTCCAGTCGTGCTTGGTTTGAGGCAAATCTATCCCTGGACGAACCCCAAAGTGATGAGCGCAAGTCCAGCGCTGCAAGTAAAGGCGGCGAACTATTTGAATCCTTCGTTTTTTACTGTCCGAGCCATAGCCTATTTCGCAATTTGGTCGGTGCTAGCGTTGTTGCTAAATTGGTTTTCGCTGCAACAAGATCGCACTGGCGAACCAAGGCTTCGCAAGCGCATGCAGGTTCTAAGTGGACCGGGAATTATATTATTCGTTGTGACGACAACGTTCGCGGCCATCGATTGGATTATGTCACTCGATCCGAACTGGTCCTCAACAATCTTCGGATTGATCTTTGTCGCTTCGTGGACGTTAAGCGCGCTGGCTTTCACTATCCTGGCAATGTCATGGCTGTCGCAACGCGAACCGATGAACACGGTGGTGCAGCCTCCGCACTTCCACGATCTGGGGAATCTAACGCTCACGCTGGTGATGTTGTGGACCTACTTTGCGTTCTCCCAGTACTTGATAATCTGGTCCGGTAATTTGCCGGAAGAGACCGTATGGTACGTGGCGCGCAAGCATGGCGGCTGGGGCGTGATTGCCTTATCAATCGCGATCTTGCAATTTGTATTTCCATTTTTGCTGTTGCTCTCGCGCGCTACCAAGAAGAGCCCGGAGAAGCTGGCAATGCTGGCAGTTGTGATTTTGATAATGCGCGTAGTAGATGTGGTCTGGCTGATCGAACCAACTTACCATCTGGATCGCTTTCATTTGAGTTGGATGGATGTAGTTGCGCCGATCGCGATGGGCGGATTATGGCTGGCGACATTTGCGTGGCAACTGCAGAAGCGCTCGCTCGTGCCGATTAACGATCCACAGCTAGAGGCAGCATTCGAAGCGCACGCGGGACACTGAAGATGGAGCAAGTACTTTTTTCTAGCCCAGCGTTCACGCCTGGGAGGCAGGCGCAGACATAAGCGTTAGCCTCCTTCAGGAGGCTTCGGGCTTCTGCAATTTGATGGCTGCAACAGAGCCCCATAAATGGGGCTGAAAACTGCAAATTCACGGTGGCGCTGTTTGTGTTGATGGTCGCCGCCTCCATTTTGATGTGGGGAATGTTTCGAATGTTGGAAGCGCGGTCCCAGGAACCACCGCGCTCGCCGATGGCTTTAACCGGCGAGCAGCGTCTGCCGCCCGAGCCTCGTTTGCAAGGTGCACCCGGATTCGCCCAGACCTTGGAAAAGAGCCCGGCTCCGAATAAAGCCGAGCAAGCCGAGGGGTCCGCCGCAACCCGATCCGGTAATCCGAAGAATCCTCTCTGGGAAATTCAAGCGTTAGGTCAGCAGTGGCAAGACGTGCTTGAGCATGGCCCAATCGATCAAAACGGCAAGCGCTACGGTATGTCGATCGAGACAGCGAAGGAAGAGATTTTGAAGCAAGGATTGCCGGTGAGGAGTCAGGCGGCAGACGGCAGGAAGCAGTAAGCAGGAGGCAGAAGACAGGAGGCAGGATGCAGACGGCAGGAGGCAGAAGACAGGAGGCAGGATGCAGACGGCAGGACGCAGGAATCGCACGGCGATTAGTTACGTCCTGCCTCCTGCTGTCTGCCTCCTGCTTCCTGGCTTTCGCCTGCCTGCTGCTGTCTGCCTCCTGCTTCCTCTCTTCCGCCCAGCCCGGGATGCCGCAACCCAGTTCACCGCTCTATGGCGCGCGGCCCGAAGCGGGCGCCGTATCTACAGGCTTGCCGAAAGCTTTAACGAACGTAGGGCTCGATCAGCGTTTGAACGAACAGGTTCCTCTCGATGCCCTCTTCAAAGACGAACAAGGTCAGGATGTGCGCCTGGGCCAATTCTTCAAGGGCAAGCCGGTTGTACTTTCGTTGGTCTATTACACCTGCCCGATGCTTTGCACGCAGGTTCTGAATGGTGAGTTGGGCACACTCCGAAACGTCTCATTCAACATCGGCGAGCAGTTCGAAGTCGTTACCGTAAGTTTCGATGCGCGCGAGACACCGCAACTCGCGTCTGCCAAGAAGCAAACGTACGTTAAAGGCTATAACCGTCCGAGTGGCGAAGCGGGCTGGCATTTTCTGACGGGAGATGAAAGCAACATTAAACGGCTCGCCGATGCAGTTGGGTTTCGTTTCGTTTGGGACGAACAAACGAAACAGTTTGCGCATGCGAGCGGCATTATGGTGTTAACGCCGGAGGGTAAAGTGGCGCGCTATTTTTTCGGCATCGAGTATCCGCCGAAGGATTTACGGCTGGCGCTGGTCGAAGCTTCGCAAAATAAGATTGGCACGCCGGTAGATGCGCTCATGCTCTACTGCTATCACTACGATCCGGCCACCGGGAAATACGGTGTAGTGGTGATGAATGTAATGAGATTGGCGGGAATCGTTACTGTGATGTTGATTGTGGGAATGATTTTGGTTTTGAGAAAACGCGGATCGCCTGCGCGGGCGCTAACGGGAGAGTCTGAGATTTCTCCGTGAGACTCCGTGGAACTCTGTGTCTCTGTGGTGAATCCGTTCGTCGAAGCCTCACCACAGAGACACAGAGATCGCACAGAGGCTCGCGGAGATCTTGGATCTCAAATCTGAAATTTCAAATTTGAAATTTAAGATCTGAAAAGAATGCAGTCCTGGTTTCCATTCATTCCGGAAAGCGCATCAACCCTCTCGAGCGAGGTTGATGCGGTCTATTTTTATATCTCAGGCGTGACCGTTTTTTTCACGACGCTGATCTCGCTGGTCGTAATCTTCTTTGTCATTCGCTATCGCCGCCGCAATCCGTTCGAGATTCCCCGGCCCATCGAAGGGTCGACCAAACTCGAAACTTTGTGGTCAGTTATTCCGCTCATCATCGCCATGAGTATTTTCGTCTGGGGAGCGAAGGTCTATTTCGCCGAGTATCGGCCGCCTCAGAATGCTCTGGAAGTTTACGTTGTAGGCAAGCAGTGGATGTGGAAGTTCCAGCATGCAACGGGACAGCGCGAAATTAACGAGCTGCATATTCCGATTGGCCGCAAGATCAAATTGATCATGGCGAGCGAAGATGTAATTCACGATGTATTTGTGCCCGCGTTCCGCATCAAGGCCGACGTCGTGCCCGGTAAATACACCAGCGAATGGTTCGAAGCGACCAAACCGGGACGTTATCATTTTTTCTGCGCCGAATACTGTGGCATGAATCATTCAGGCATGGGCGGCTGGATCGTGGTGATGGAGCCGGCGGAGTTCGACAATTGGTTGAGCGGCAACGCGAGTCAATTGTCGCCGGCGACTGCGGGACAACAGATGTTCGAATCGCTCGGTTGCGCCTCATGTCACGGCGCTAACGGTGAAGGCGGACGCGGGCCGGCGTTGCTCGGATTGTTCGGCAGCAATGTGGTTTTGAATAATAACCAAACAGTCAAAGCGGACGAAGGTTATGTGCGGGAGTCGATCCTGAATCCGCAGGCGAAGATCGTTTCCGGGTTTGGGCCAATCATGCCTTCGTTCCAGGGCCAGGTAAATGAAGAGCAGCTTTTGCAGTTGGTTGCGTATGTGAAATCGCTGTCGACGACAAAGCCAGAGACACCGACGACGAAACCGGCGGTGAATGCTAATGCTAAGCCGAGCGCCACATTGAAATGAAGGAAAACTCCCTCTCCCTTTGGGAGAGGGCTGGGGTGAGGGGCGTAGCTACAAAGAGAACGAAAGAAAATAGTCTTCTCTTGTTTCTGCGCTCAGACCCTCACCCTAACCCTCTCCCAAAGGGAGAGGGAAAACAGAGCAATAGAGATTTTCTTAATCACATGGAAGAATTCGAAGTACCAAA
>WNFV01021301.1_pt1 | contig 10414 bp, 8 predicted proteins | sample 5400101 | NCBI WGS metagenome assembly WNFV01 (sample SAMN13153361, study PRJNA577476) | soil metagenome | isolation source: 115 cm soil or saprolite under grassland replicate 1 | place: USA:California | collected 2016-06-15 | reverse complement strand
CTTCCGACATGACCAAGGAACTGGCATATCGGAACAGCGACGGCGTCGAAGTCACCCTGCTTTGGTGCAGCGACGACGACAGCGTCGCAGTCGCCGTCTACGACGCGAAGTCCGACCACGCGTTCGAGGTCGGCGTACCGCGGGGCCGGGCGCTCGACGCGTTCTACCACCCGTTCGCGTACGCGGCATAGACTCGTAGCGGGTTGACCGCGCGATCGTTGCCGACCGGCGTCGTCACGCTCCTCTTCACCGACATCGAGGACTCGACGGCGTTGGTCCACCGCCTCGGCGACGGCTATATCGACGTGCTCGATCACTACCGGAGCGTCGTTCGTGGAGCCGTGGCGGACTCCGGCGGACACGAGATCGACTGCCGGGCCGACGAGTTCTTCGCGGCCTTCGAACGTCCCGCCCAGGCCGTGGCGGCGGCGGTCTCGGTGCAACGAACGCTGGCCGGGACGGAGGTCCGGGTCCGGATGGGCATCCACACCGGCCGGCCCGCGCTGTCCAACGACACGTACTTTGGTGTCGACGTCCACCGGGCGGCGCGCATCTGCGATGCGGGTCACGGCGGCCAGATCCTCCTCTCGGCCGATGCGGGCACCGCGCTCGAACGGGAGGTCGACCTGCGCGACCTCGGGGAGCACGAGTTGCGTGGGCTGCCGCGGCCGGAGCGGATCTTCGAGCTCGCCGAGCCGGGGCTCACCGTTGACTTTCCGCCGCTGCGGATCGATCGTCAGGCGGCAGACGAGGTGGGCGGAGGAACGCAGACCGAACGCCTGCGCGTCGTGCTGGCCGAGGACTCGGTGCTCCTCCGCGAGGGGATCGCGCGGCTGCTCGAGGAGGGAGGCTTCGAGATCGTCGGTCAGGCGGGCAACGGCGAGGAGCTCCTGCTCAAGGTGCGCTCCTACAAGCCGGACATCGCGATCGTCGACATCCGCATGCCTCCGACGCACACGGACGAGGGACTGAAGGCCGCGAAGGAGATCCGCGAGAAGCACCCCGGGACGAGTGTGCTCGTGCTCTCGCAGTACGTCGAAGCCGGCTACGCGATGGAGCTCCTGTCCGAGAGTGCCGAGGGAGTCGGCTATCTGCTCAAGGATCGGATCGCCGACGTCGACGAGTTCCGCACGGCTGTCCGCCGCGTCGCGAAGGGCGGCTCCGCGCTCGACCCCACCGTCGTCTCGCGGCTCGTCGGCCGCCGGCGGCGCGACGACCCGCTCGGCGATCTGACGCCGCGCGAGCGCGAGGTACTCGAATTGATGGCCGAGGGACGGTCGAACCAGGCGATCGCGGAGCGCCTCGTCGTCACCGAGCGCGCCGTCGAGAAGCACGTCACCAGCATCTTCGGGAAGCTCCGCCTCGCGCCGACCGCCGAGGACCACCGGCGCGTCCTCGCCGTGCTCGCCTTCCTGGGTGGATAACGGCGAACCTGCACGCGCTGACGTTTCTCTTCCACTTGGAACCGCTCTAAGCCAATCCGGTGTACCAACGGCGATGAGAGCACGACGGTGGACAGCGATCCTGACGGCTGCATTCGCGATCCCGGCGGGGGCGGCCTTGGCGGCCCGGGCGGAAAATGGCCACGTCCTCGACTGCTCCACGCAATCGGCCACAGGCGGCGGCCTGGACAACTTCCGCAGCCCTACAGCCCTGGTCGTCGGGCCCCTGGCCATGCTGGGAGCGCGCGGTACGCCGTTCTACTCGGCCTCCTTCGGCGGGAACAAGTTCGCGCTGTATGTGAAAGCCGGCCACCACGTGACCCTCGAGCTCTCCTCCAGCACCCGACAGGGTGCGGGCATCGCCTACGGCCCGCGGCCCGCCAACCCGTCGCTCCGCGCTCACGGCTACGGCGTCGTCACCTTCATCGCTTGCCGCCGCGGCGAGTACTCGGAGGGAGCGGCCTCGACCGCCGGGCCCGTATCTCTTTGGGCCGGAGGCGTTCTGGCGGACTCGCCACGCTGCGTACCTCTGCGAATCTGGGTTGACCGCGAGACGAGGCCGCGCCGGGCCGTCATCAAGCTCGGCGTGCGCACCTGCACGTAGCTGCCGCCGCGTAGAGCCACGCTACTCCAGCGTCGCCTCGGCCGAGGCTTCGGCCGGAGGCACGTGCTCTCGGCGTCCGAGTCGCCTCTTCAGCGCCGGCCGCTGGACAGCGACGGCCGAGGTGAGCAGCACTCCGCTGAGCAGCCAGAAGACGGGGCCGGCTCCGCCGCTGCCGGCGACGACTCCAGCCAAGGCCGGGGCGGCCACCTGCCCGATGCGGTTGCCGGTCAGCCGGATCGCCAAGGCCGTCGCACGCGCTTGCTCCGGAACGAGCTGGACCACCATCGTCATGGAGAGCGGCTGCCCGAACCCGAGGCCGAACCCGGCCAGCGCGCTGAGGACGAAGAGCACGAGCACGGTGTCGCTGAGCGTGAAGCCGGCGAATGCGGCCGCCGCCGCGGTTGCGCTGATCGTGATCAGCCGGAGCCGGCCGACGCGGCGAACGATCGCGCCGATCCCGATCCGCCCGCTCATCGACGCTGCGGCACGGACCGCAAGCAGGACACCGACGATTCCGGGGCTGATATCGCGCTGCTCGCCGAGTACCGGCATGTAAGCCGTGAAGACATCGGCAGCCGAAAGCACGGCGATGCTGGCGAAGATGCCGGCGGGGACGCCGCGCGTACGAACGATCTGGCGCACGTCGTAGCCGCGGCTCGGCGCCAACGCGGGACCCGCGGTGCGAGTGCGCTCTGCAAGCGCCGCCGCGATCGTCGCAAGCGTCGCGACGCCCGCCGCCGCCAGCATCGCGCGAGTTGTCGCGTCCGTCAGCGCGCCGCCGCGGTGATCCCCGAGGAGCAGCCCGCCGAGCAGCGGCCCGATGAGCTGGCCGAGCGATACCGCCGCTGTGAGCAGCCCGAAGTGCTGGTCGTGCCGGTCGTCGCCCGATTCGCGCGCAATCACGTTCTGAACGCCGAGCGCGAGCGCGAGGTGTCCGAGACCGAGCAGAGCACTGGCGCCGGCGAGCGTGACCGGACTCCGCGCCGCCGAAAGGAGGAGACACGCAAGCAGCTGCGTGGCGCAGCCGACGACGAGCAGCGGACCTCCATGCCGCCGATCGGCGAAGCGACCGAGCGGTATTGCGAGGAAGAGCGGCAAGAGCGCGTAGGCCGCCGCGACCAGACCCACCTCGCGCGCGCCGGCGCCGAGTGCGAGCAGGCGGTACGACGTGACCGGCCTCGCCACGTAAACGGCGGCTTGCCCCGCCGTCATCGCAACGAGCGCGAAGAAGAGCCGCCGGCTCAGCTGACGACGGAGCAGGCGTCGGGCGGGATATGCACCTTGATCCGGTCGCCGGCGATGCGGCGCGAGTTCTGCACGGTCAGCTGCACGCCGTCGGCGATGACGTCGTACTCGTAATGGTCGCCGAGGAACGCGACGGCGTGGACATCGGCGAGCCAAGTATTCGTCCCGTTCACCGCGACGTCATCGGCCGCAGCGAGCGTAACCGCTTCCGGGCGGACGGCAACGGTGACGTCTCCGGACAGCGCCGCCGGAGCGGAAGCCGCGAGCATGAGCCGTTGCGTCGAGCCCGCGACGGCGAGCACGGCGCCGCCGCCGTCGGTCGACGCGACGACGCCGTCGATGAGGTTGACGCGGCCGACGAACTCGGCCACGAAGCGGTTGGCAGGCGTGCGGTAGACCTCCTCCGGCGTGCCGATCTGCTGCACGACGCCCAGGTTCATGACGGCGATGCGGTCGCTCATCGAGAGTGCCTCGTCCTGGTCGTGCGTGACGAAGACCGTCGTCAGCCCGAGCGTCGTCTGCAGCTCCTTCACCCACATCCGAGCTCGCTCGCGCAGCTTCGCGTCGAGATTCGAGAACGGCTCGTCGAGGAGCAGGACGGACGGCGAGTAGACGAGGGAGCGCGCGAGCGCGACGCGCTGCTGTTGGCCGCCCGAGAGCTGGTGCGGGTAGCGATCCTCGTACGGCCGCATCTCGACCAGGTCGAGGATCTCGCGCACGCGTGCGCGAAGCGCACCGCGCTTCACCTTCCGCACCTTCAGCGGGAACGCAAGGTTCTCGAAGACGGTCATGTGCGGCCAGACCGCGTACGACTGGAAGACGATGCCGAGGTTCCGGCGCTCGGCGGGCACATTGAGCCTCCGCGCCGCATCGAAGAACGTCTCGCTGCCGACGGCGATCCGTCCCTCGTCGGGTTGTTGGAATCCGGCGATCGACATGAGCGTCGTCGACTTGCCGCAGCCGCTCGGGCCGAGCAGCGTGAAGAGCTCGCCCTGCTCGACGGCGAAGCCGACGTGGTCGAGCGCCCGCTGCTCGCCGAACGTCTTGCTGAGCTCGTCGGCCTGGATCTCAGGCATCGTGTCCTCCCAACGCGCGGATGTTGAAGAGCTTCGCGCCGACGCCGAGTACGACGACGGTGATCACGATCTGCACCATCGCCAGGGCCGCGACGGGACCGACGGTGCCCTGGATGAATTGCGACAGCATCGTCGTGCCCATCACCTCGTTGCCGGGCTTGACGAGGAAGAGCGCCGGGTCGTAGTCGTTGAGCAGCTCGACGAACATGAGCACGAACGCGGCGAAGATCGCGGGTCGCAGCAGCGGCAGCACGATCCGCCGCGCGGTCGTCCACCAGCCGGCGCCGGCGGCGCGTCCGGCGCGATCGAGTTCCTCGCCGATCCGTGCGAGCGTCGGATACATGACGATGTATGCAAACGGCAAGTTGCGGACGCAGAAGGCGAGGGCGATGCCCCAGATGCTGCCGCGCAGCCAGTCGCCGGGCACGCCGGTGAGCAGGTAGGCCCAGAAGAAGCCGATGCCGATGATGATCCCGGGCGTCGCCCGCGGGTAGAGCATCACGAAGGGGAGCGTGCGCCGAAGCGGGAAGCGCGAGCGGTGCGCGACGAGCGTCGCGAGCACGACCAGCGCCGTCGTCAGCGCGGCGCCGACGACCGCGATCATCGCGCTGTTCTCGATCGAACGCGTGAAGTCCGGCGCGGTGAGCGCGTGCCAGTTGGCCCACGTGAGCAGGTGCCACGGCGCGACCAGCGGCGTCAGGATCACCACGACGGACATCAGCGCGAGCCCCAGCACGGGGACGAGCGTGCTCATGAGCAGGTAGAGCGCGACCGCCGCCATGAGCGGCCAACGCCAGACGCCGAGCGAGAGCAGGTCGTGGCGCGCCGCGCGTCCTCCGACCGACACGAAGCGCGCCTCGGCGCCGAGCAGCCGGTTCCGCAGCAGCAGGAGCGTCGTTGCGACTACGAGCAGCAGCACCGCGCCGGCGCTGACGGACGCCGGATCCGGCGCCGCGGCGTTCGTCCACGTCAGATAGAGGTAGCTCGAGACGAACCTGATGTTCCGCGGTGTCCCGAGCAGCAACGGAATCCCGAGCGACGCGATCGCGAGCGTGAAGATCAGCGTCGCCGAGTTGAGGAGCGCGGGGCGCAGCATCGGGATCGTGACGCTGCGGAGAACCTTGAGCGGCCTCGCCCCGGCGCTGCGGGCGGCGTCCTCTAGCGAGGAGTCCGCACGTGTGAGCGCGGCCTGGCAGGTGATGAACGCCACGGGCAGCAACCGCGACGCCTCGACGAGCGCCATCCCGGGGATCGTGTCGATTGGAAGCGTCCGGATGTGCAACCGCTGCGAGAAGAGCTGGGCGAGGTAGCCACCGGGCCCCCAGACGACGATCCAGCCGAGGATGAGCCCGAGCGGCGGCAGCAGGAGCGGCAGCAGCGTGAGCCGCCCAAGCGTCCGCCGCCACGGCAGGTCGGTGCGCGCGACGAGGATCGCGAACGCCGCGCCGGCGGCGACGGCCATCGTCGTCGTCAGCACTGCGTACTGGAGCGTGTTGAGCGCCGCGCGCCAGAAGGCCGGGTCGCCGAAGAGCTCGCGATACGGCGCGAAGGTGAAGACGCCGCCGGCCTCGTACAGCGGCCGATCGCGGAGCGACGCATAGATCAGGGGAGCGTACGCGGTCGTCGTCACCTGGATCCGTTCGTCGGGGGAGGGCTAGCCGAAGATCGAGTGCCAGCGCGACCTGAAGGCAGGCCGGTCGTTGATGAACTTCCGGCTAAACGGGACGAGGATCACGTTCTTCTGGCCGACCTTCGCGTAGACGTCGGCGAGCGTGTTCGTGCACCCGCCGTACGGCTTGAAGTGGTTCCGATACGCGGTGAAGCCGGCGTCGCACATCGCCTGCTGGCCGCGCTTCGAGAAGACGAAGTCGAGGAAGAGCTTCGCGGACGCACGGCTCGCGGCCTTCGCCGTGACTGCGATACCCCTTGGAATCAGCGGCTCCGCATCCTTGACGTACGACCAGGCGAGGATGTCCTTCAGCCGCGCGTCGTTCGCGATGCGGAAGCGGGCAGTCGGCGAGGTGAGGAACGCTGCGACCGCACCACCCTGCCCCACGATCTGCAGCTGCGACGCCACGCCCGTCGTCGGGGATAGCCGCTTGCCGATCGCTTCCAGGTTCGACCAGCCCTTCTTTTGCACGTAGCCCCAGAGGCCGGCGTAGCCGAACGTGTTATCGACGGTGTAGCCGGTCAGCTTGTTGTAGGTGCCGGAGTCGTTGGCGATCGTCGTCACGGAAGCCGGCACCTTGTCCTTCAGCAGCAGCTTGTTGTAGACGATGATCGCCGGGTCCGGCGACATGACATAGATTCCCTTGAACTGCTTCACGAACTCCGGGAAGGCCGAGAGGCCCTGCGGCGTGAAGTCCATCGCGTACCCCTGCGTCTTCGCGTACGCCCAGAGGTTCGGGGCGCTGGCGATCAGGACGTCGGCCGTGCGGACGCCCTGCGACGCCTCGGACGCGTACTTCGAGAAGATCGTGTTGTCCTCGAGGTCGTACGACGTCACCTTGATCCACGGGTACACGGCGTTGAATTTCGCCACGAGCGCATTGAAGTTCGCCGTCGGCGGGTTGCCGTAGAAGACGAGGCCCGACTCGCTCTTCGACTTCGCGACCAGCGCGGCGATGCTGTTCGGGTTCGGCTTCTTGGCGCGGGCGTCCGTGCGTGAGCTCGCTGAGCCGGCCGCAAGCAGCGCTGCCACGACCGCGAGCACGAGCAGCACCCCCGCCAGAACGTTCGACTTGATGCTCACTCCTGTCCCTCCTTGTGAGTTCTGCGTGTGCGGACGCCTCGGCCAGGACCTCGGATCTCTGACGTTCCGCACGATCATCGACGCGGGAGGTTTAACCGGCCGAAACAAAATGTGAATGGTTTCGAACGTTCTCTTCTCTTTGTTTCGTTGAAAGCGTTTTGTTCATTTCGCACGCGCGGATGAGGAAATATGAGCGGCGTACAATCGCGCCGATGGCGAACGAGCGCCCAAGACGCTGGCCCCACCTCGCCCTCTCGAGGCAGATCCTCCTCCTCCAGCTCGCGATCATCGTCGTGACCGTCGGCGCGGGCGTCGGCGTCTCGATCACGGAAGCGCGTCGTCAGCTCGACAAGCAGGCGGGGCAGCAATCGCTTGCGATCGCCCGCACCGTCGCGTCGATTCCGGAGATCGCGCGCGCGTTCGGGTTGCGCCACCCGCCGCGGATCGTCCAGCCGATCGCGGAGCGGATTCGCAAGCGGACAGGCGCATCCTTCATCGTCGTGGGGAATCGGAACGGCGTCCGTCCCTTTGCGCGACGCGAGCGGACGGATCATCGGCTTCGTCTCGGTGGGCGTGCTCGAGCGCACCGTCAGCGCGAAGCTCCGCTCGGACCTCCCCGTCGTCCTGATCCCGCCTGGGCTCGGCCTCCTGCTCGGAGCGGCAGGGTCCGTGTTGCTCGCGCGCAGGATCAAAAGGCAGACCTTCGGCCTCGAGCCGCACGAGATCGCAACGCTGCTCGAGCAGCGTGAGGCGATGCTGCACGGGATCCGCGAGGGCTTTGTCGCAAGCGACACCGCCGGTTGCGTCACGCTCGTGAACGACGAGGCGATGCGCCTGCTCGACCTCGACGAGTCGGCGGTCGGCCGGAAGCTCACGGACATCCTCGCACCCGGCCACGCCCGCGACGTGATGAGCGGGACCGTCGAGCTCCCAGACCAGATCGTGCTGGTCAACGACCGAGTGCTCGTCGTCAACCGGATGCCGGTCGCCACGCGTGGGAAAGAGATCGGGGCGGTGATCACGCTCAGGGACCGGACCGAGCTCGAGGCGCTCGTCCGCGAGCGCGACGAGGCTCGCGGCCTCACCGCTGCGCTCAGAGCGCAGGAGCACGACTTCTCGCACAAGCTCCACGTCGTTGCCGGGCTGATCGAGCTCGGCCGCTACGACGAAGCGATCCGCTTCATCAACGACTCGTCGCTTGTCCACCAGGCACTCGTCGGATCGATCGTCGACCACGTCGGCGATCCCGCGCTTTTGGCGCTCCTCCTGGGGAAGGCGGCGGTCGCTTCCGAGCGCGGGATCGAGCTCCGCGTCGGAGCCGATACGCGCCTGCCGGAAGACCTGGAGAATGCCCACATCCTCATCTCGGTCGTCGGCAACCTCGTCGACAACGCGCTCGACTCCGTCGCCGGCGCGGTCGGCGGGGGCTGGATCGAGGTGACGATCGTCGACGAGCCCGAGGGAATTCGCGTCCGCGTCCACGACTCCGGAGCGGGCATCGACATGGAGCTGGCCGAGGAGATCTTCGAGGACGGCTTCACGACCAAAGTCGCAAATGGCGCGAGCCGCCGCGGCCTGGGACTCGCGCTCGTGCGACAGGCAGTCCGCCGCCGAGGCGGCTACGTGAAGGTCGAGAATCTCGGAGGCGCCTTGTTCACAGCCTTCCTTCCACACAGCACGAGCGCCGAGGCGACCGAGCCGGAGCTGGCGCGCCGATGATCCGCACGGTCGTCGTCGACGACGATTACATGGCAGCCTCCGTGCACCGCGCGTACACCGAGCGGGTGCACGGGTTCGAAGTTGTCGGCGAGGCGCACAACGGCCGCGAGACGCTCGAACTGGTGCGGCGCCTGCGGCCCGACCTCGTCCTGCTGGATATCTACCTGCCGGACATCAGCGGGCTCGACGTCCTTCGCGCCCTCCGCGCGCCCGACATGCCCCAGGTCGACGTCATCGCGATCACGTCGGCCAAGGATGTCGACACGCTCAGGCGCGCGATGCAGGGCGGCGTCATCCACTACCTGGTCAAGCCGTTCTTCTTCGACACCTTCCGCGAGCGGCTCGACAAGTACGCCGCCCTGCGCACGCGCCTGAATCGCATGCGGGAGGCCGACCAGGAGGAGATCGACCGGCTCTACGGGCTGCTCCGCGCGCAGGGCGCGTCGGGACTCCCGAAAGGCATCTCTTCGCCGACCTTGAGCCTCGTGCTCCAGGTCTTGCGAGACGCCGACGACGAGATCTCCGCGGCCGACGTCGCCGAGCAGGCCGGGATCAGCCGCGGGACCGCACGACGGTACCTCGAGTTTCTCGCGTCGGCGGACTCGGTCGAGCTGACGCTGCGTTACGGCGCGACAGGGCGGCCCGAGCACCTCTACCGCTGGGCACCAGCGCCGAAGGCGCCGTCCGGCCCGCGGTAAACGGCTCGCTCGAGCGCGACAGTCAAGACCTGTGGACCGTGTTCGACGATGCTCGCCAGACCTGTTCGCCATCTCGTTGCTCGTCGGTCGGTCGCAACCCGGCTCGCGTCGCGACCACCGCCGATGCCCGGTGATTCGGATGGATGCAGGCGATGACCTCGTCGGCGCCGTGCTGCCGCGTCGCTCCCGACTGGCCAACGCGGCTCACAATCCCTGCCGGGGCATCGGTTTCGGCTCAGCGGAGCGGCGCCGGAGTCGAACCGACCGAGCCGTGGGCTACACGACCGCACTGGTTTTGAAGACCGTTGCGCGATGCGGCCGTTTAACGCCCCTCGCGGGCCGACTCACGGGACCGGCGCGCGCGCCGGCTGCACGACGATCTTTGGTGCCCGAGCGCGGCCACCGCTCGGGCCGCGCGACGGACCCTCAATTCCAATGTTGCGTTGCCGTCGCAGGTCCGACTGCGCGAACGCCAGAGGGCGCAGCAGCAAGCACGCCGGTGCTACCGACGTCGAGGCGCCCGCGGTCAACAGCGTCCACGATCGACCATCGATTCGTCAGACCCGTGACGTACAGTTTCGTCAAAGAACTCCTGCAAAGAGGCGATTTCGGTGAGCAACCGGCTGAGCCCCTTCCGACCACGGAGGGGGTCAGAGATTTGTTCCCTCAGCGTTCCCTCGGAGCCAACCGGCTTCTATACAGGCAACGGCATGTGCCGTTTTGCAGGCGCTTCTAAGGAAGCCCTCTGACGGACTCGAACCGTCGACCCCCTCCTTACCATGGAGGTTTCGGAGCGTCACTCGCGTGCACGCGCGATCACTCGCGACACACATTCTCCTGCAAATCGGCCCGTTCGAAGGACCGGAGATGCGTCGCGA
>WNFV01009989.1_pt1 | contig 10415 bp, 13 predicted proteins | sample 5400101 | NCBI WGS metagenome assembly WNFV01 (sample SAMN13153361, study PRJNA577476) | soil metagenome | isolation source: 115 cm soil or saprolite under grassland replicate 1 | place: USA:California | collected 2016-06-15 | reverse complement strand
TCGCCCACTCGATCGACCTCGAACGCCTCGAACTCCAGGTTCCTGCGCCGAACGAGGTCGGCGTCCGACACCTCCTGGGCCGCGGCTTCCGCTTCGATCGATGGATCAACTTCCTTATGTCCGATCGGCCGTTCGGCAAGTTCGACCGATTCATTCCGTTCAGCCCACCGCTGTTCCTGTGACGATCGCCGGCTGTGGTGGGCATCGAGAACCCCCACCTGCTCGACATGATCGACCCCACGGCCCATCGCTCCTCGACGATCTTCTGGGCAAGTCCGTGCGGCGTAGCATCCATCCATGACGGGTGAGGCTTGACCGGGCAGCACCCGGCTACGGGCGAACGTTCGACGCAGACCACGCGCCGAACAGGAAGGAGCGACCGATGGACGAGGCCCGGTACACGGAGCTGATGGAGAAGCGGGACGGCGTCGGCCTCACCGACGAGGAGGCCGACGAACTCGGCAGGTTGTTGGCCGAGAAGTCGGGCGAGACGTACGGAGGCGCGGAGGAACGGTCGGAGTCACGAGCCCAAGCGGACACGGCCGACGATGAGCATCGTCGCGAGAAGGAAACCCCCCCCGGCGAGCTCGTCGAGGAGGAACGCTACGAGGAGACGGTGAACGAGGAGGGCTTCCTGTAGAGGTTCGACATCCTCCCCGCTGGGGGCTTCACGTCTCGGGGTGGTTGTTTGTTCCGCGGGTCCCGGGCACTACAGTTCCCCGGTGCAACAGACCACGAAGGCTCGTGCGTGGTTTGGCCTGACCGCGCTGGCGGCGTTCGCGGGCGTCCTGATCCAGATGATCGTGACGGCCAACGAGAAGGCGGTGCACTTTCACACGCCGCTGTCGCGCTCGCTGAACGTTCTGGTCTTCTTCACCATCGATTCGAACCTGATCGTGGGCGCGACCTGCCTGGTGCTGGCGACGAACCCGAAGCGCTCGTCGACCACCTTCAACACCGCTCGCCTCACGGGGGTGGTGGCCATCACGATCACCGGGCTCGTCTACCACGCGGTGCTGGCGAAGTTGCTCGACCTGGAGAGCTGGGCGCTGGTCGCCGACAATCTGACCCACACGCTGGTTCCGGTCATGGGCGTCCTGGGGTGGTTGATCTTCGGGCCGCGCGGCTTGACCTCGTCCCGCGTCACCCGGCTCACGTTGATCTTCCCGCTGGCATGGATCGTCTTCACCCTGATCCGCGGGTCGATCATCGATTTCTACCCGTACCCGTTCATCGACGTTACGCACCTGGGCTACGCGCGGGTCCTGGTCAACTGCGTCTGGATCGCCATCCTGTACCTGGCGCTCGCGGCCGGCGCGTCGGCCCTGGATCGGCGCCTCGCCCGGACAGCTCATAGCCCAGGACCTTGACCGGCACCGTGTTTCCAAAGACGAGGCTGTCGGGATCGATCAGAGGGCGCAATGCGTCCTTGTACCGCCGAAACGCCTCCCCGCCCTCGTGAGCCTCGACGGCTGCCTCGTGGGTCCAGGTTTCGTAGAGCCAGAACTCGCTCGGATCCTCGGTGGAACGATGGACCGCGAACACGATGTTGCCCCGCTCACCCTCTTCGATGCGCCGAGGGTTGGTGAGCAGGAGTTCGAGCACCCGGTCCGCCTGGCCTTCCCTCGCGCGCATGCGGACGAAGTAGGTCACAGTGGTCATGGACACCCTGAGAGCCTACGACGGCTCGAACCGATAGGCCCCCGTCGGTCCGGGTCACCCGCCCGTAGCTCCCGAGGTGACGGCCACCACAGCATGGCCGGGGGTGTGGCCGGGCGCCGGCACCAGTCGAACCCCGGGAAGGGCGTCGATCTCCTCGTCGACGGGCTCGACCAGCCCGGCCTGTTCCAGGACGGGAAAGGTCATCCGGGCGGCGGCCTGCATCATCTCGGGAAGCTCGTCCACGGCGGACGAGGTCCAGAACTCCCACTCGCTCCTCCACAGATGGTGGCGGGCCCGCGCAAACCGGGGCGCCCGTGCCCGTCCCGTTCGACCGTGAGGCCGCCGATGTGGTCGGGGTGGCCGTGCGAGACGAGCACGACGTCGACGTCATCCGGTCCCAGGCCTGCCTCCCGAAACGAGTGGGGCAGCAATCGGGGGGGCATGTCCGGTCCAACCAGGTCGCCCAGGCCCGCGTCGACCAGGGCGAATCGGTCACCGGAGCGAACCAGCAAGCAGTGATAGTTCGACGGCACCATGCCGTCTTGGTCGAGGTGGCCCTGGAGCGCCGGATCGAGGTCCTCCGGCGCCACGTTCGAGAAGAGCGCTTGTCTCGGATAGGGGATGGTGCCATCGCGCAGCAGCCAACAGTCGATGCTTCCCAGGGAGATCTTCCGCGCTCCGTCCATCGGTCCTCCTCGTGCCGGATCCTGACCCGCGGATCAAGTCACAACGCCAACCAGGGCTGACGGCCACGTCGTCCACCGGATTTTCCGGTCGCGGTAAGGTGGTCACTCAGACCCTCGATCGAAGGAGGACGGCATGCCAGCGCGGCCCAACCACTTCGAGATCCCGGTCGACGACCCGGACCGGGCGGAGCAGTTCTACGCTTCCGTGTTCGGCTGGACGTTCCAGCGGTACCCCGGCGCGCCCCAGTACTACGGGATGGCCACCACCGGCGAATCAGAGCCGGGTATCAACGGCGCGCTGTTCCAGCGGGGGAGCGACTCCCAGACCACGCTCACCATGAGCGTCGACTCCATCGAGGACGCCGCCGCCGCCGTCGTGGCTGCGGGGGGCAAGATCCTCCAGGACAAGACGCCCATCCCGAGCATGGGCTGGTTCGCCACCTGTGAGGACACCGAGGGGAACCAGTTCGGCCTCTTCACCAACGATCCGAACGCGGCCTGACCACGCCGGATCCGAAGCGCTTCGGGACCGCTCAAGCTCCACGGACCAGGAGACCATCCTGGGCGACGCCGGGATCGCCGCTCCGGTGCTTGATCCTCCTGAGCCTCACGCCCGAAGGGTCAGTGTGAGCCTGGCCCCACCGCCGGGCAGGTTCTCGGCCCGGGCCGCTCCGCCGTGGGCCTCGGCCACAGCCCGGACGATGGCCAGCCCCAGCCCCGCACCCGCTCCGTTCCCGTTTTCTCCCCCGGATCCGCTGAACGGTTCGAAGGCCCGGCTCAGGAGGTCCGGGGGGAAGCCGGACCCCGAGTCCTCGACGTGGACCACGACCATGTCGCCCCCTCCCTCGAGGCGGAGATCCGCCCGAACCGTGATCACGCCGCCGGGCGGCGTGTGGCGAATCGCGTTTTCGAGCAGGTTCTCCACGGCTTGGCGAACCCGGGCCGGATCCAGCGACGCCATCCCCTCCGTCCCGTCGACCTCGATCCGGACCCCCGCGGCCTCGGCCCGCCCCTCGTGGGCGGCGCAGACGTTCACCAGGAGCGGTCGTAAGGCGACGACCTCCCGGTGAACCGGAAGCGAGCCGCGTTCGGCCCGGGCCAGCACCAGGAGATCCTCGGCCAGCCCCACCAGCCGGTCGGTTTCGCCCGACGCGCTCCGCAGGGCGTCCTCGAGCTCCTCGGGCGTGCGGGCCCGGGACAGGGCCAGGTCGAGCTCCATCTTGAGGACCGCCAGCGGAGTCCTGAGCTCGTGGCTGGCGTCGTCCACGAACCTCCGCTCCCGTTCGAACGACTGCTGGAGCCGGTCGAGCATGGAGTTCAGCGTGGCTGCGAGGCGGCCGAGCTGGTCGTCGGTGGCCGGGACCGGGAGACGGCGGTCGGGCTCCGACACCGAGATCGCCGCCGCCTCCACGCGCATCCGTTCGACGGGACGAAGCCCGAACCCGGCCACGATCCACCCGGCCACCGAGGTGAGGGCCAGCGCAACCGGCCCGCCGATCGCCAGGGCCACCAGGAGGCGGTCGAGGTCGTCCCGGCGGTCGCCCAGCGTCGCGCCGACGATCACGAAGCGGCGCGCTCCAGCCACGCTCGCCGGCACGGCCAGGAGGCGGACGGGGTCGGTGTCGATCAGCGGTACTCTCCGGACGAAGAAGGCCGGTTCCCGAGGCGTCGCCAGATCGCGCGGGAGGAGCAGGGGGACTCCGGGCGGGCGGAACGTGGAGCGAACGATCCGCCCCAGGGGGTCGAGGACCTGGGCGAACGACTCGTCGGTGTCGATGAGCGTCCCCGGCGAGCCGCCGAGCGAGTCGTCGCCTCCGGCGATGCCGTCCACGATGACCTGCGCCCGGGACCGCAGCCCGAGATCGAGCGACCCCATCAGGTCGCTTCCGATCCGGTAGTAGAGGAACGCCCCGAGCCCGCACAGCACCAGGGCCATCCCCAGGGCGAAGGCGAGCGCCAGGCGAGCCCTGAGCGGCAGGCTCAATCGGCGGTCCCATTCCGGAGCCGGTAGCCGACCCCGCGAACCGTCTCCAGGCTCTGCCGGCCGAACGGCCGGTCGACCTTCTCCCGGAGGTAGCGGACGTACACCTCGATCACGTTGGAGTCCCCGTCGTAGGCGAAGTCCCAGACGTGCTCGAGGATCTGGGTGCGGGTCAGGACCTCGCCCGCATGGCGCATGAAGTACTCGAGGAGCGCGAACTCCTTCGGGGTCAGCGGGACCTGCCGACCGCCCCGCCGGACCTCCTTGGTCGCCGGATCGAGGCTGAGGTCGCCCACCGAGATCGCGGCCGGGCGCTCGTGCGGCCCCCTGCGGATCACGGCCCGGAGCCGGGCCAGGAGCTCGGGATAGGCGAACGGCTTGGTGAGGTAGTCGTCGGCTCCGGCGTCGAGGCCGTTCACCCGGTCGGGGACCGCGTCCCGCGCGGTGAGCATGAGGATCGGCGCCCACCGGCCGGCATCCCTCAGCCGCCGGCAGACCTCGAAGCCGTCGAGGTCGGGGAGGAGCACGTCGAGCAGGACCGCATCGTAGACGTTCTCGGTGGCCAACCAGATCCCGTCCTCACCGGTGGCCGCCAGATCCACGGCGTATCCCTCCTCCCGCAGGCCCCGCTGCAGGAGGGCCGCCATCCGGCCTTCGTCCTCGACCACCAGGACCCTCATGATGTCCGCCCGTCCTCGTGCCCAGGTTGCGCCGGAAGACATGAGACCACGCTGAGAGCCGTCGGCGGAGGGCCTCTCATCGCCCTCTCAGGATCCGAATGGCAGGATCGGGTCCGGAAGCGTCCCCTGTCCTCGCGAAGGAGAGACCATGCGCTGGAGCACGTTCGGCAAGGCAACGACGGTCATTGCGGCCGCGGCCCTGGCGGCCGGTGCCTGCACGTCCTCACCGCATCGTGCTGCGGTCGCATCCTCGCCGAAGAGTCCCGGCACGGTGGCTTCGGCCACCGCCTCGGGTTACCGGCCCGTCATCGACCCGGCGAACTTCGTTTCCACGATCGACAACCCGTACTTCCCGCTGAAGCCCGGAACGACCTTCGTGTACGAGGGTGTGAAGGACGGCGACAGCCAGCGGGACGAAGTCGTCGTCACCGATCGAACAAAGGTGGTCCTGGGGATCCCGTGCGTGGTGGTCGAGGACACGTCCACCCATGACGGCACGCTGCTCGAGAAGACGGAGGACTGGTACACGCAGGACGCGGAGGGGAACGTCTGGTACTTCGGAGAGGACACCGCCGAATACGAGAACGGCAAGGTCGCCAGCACCGAGGGGTCGTGGCAGGCGGGGGTCGACGGGGCCCAGCCGGGGATCGTCATGCCGGCCCAACCGAATGTGACCGATTCGTTCCGCCAGGAGTACTACCCGGGCCAGGCCGAGGACACGTTCTGGATCGTGAGCCTCACCCAGCCCGTCTCGGTGCCGTACGGCCAATTCGACGACGCGCTGCTCACCCTGGAGTTCACGCGCCTCGAGCCGAAGGTGATCGACGAGAAGGAGTACGTCCGAGGCGTGGGGCTGGTCCGCGAATCCTCGGCCGCCGGACCGAAGGAGGTGGCGGAGCTGGTGAGCGTCACCGGGAAGTGACCGGATGGATGCTCAAGTCGTCTCGAGATGCGTCGATAATGGCGCCATGCGCCGGATGGTTCGCCGCGTTGCCGTCTCGATCGCGGTCGTCGCGGGGGTGATGATCCCCGCGCACGCGGCGCTGGCATTCACGGACGTCCCCTCGAGCTACTGGGACTACACGGCCATCACCTATATGGCCCAGACCCACACCTGGATGCAGGACTACGGGACGTCGCTCTTTCAGCCGACGACCTACGAGACCAGAGAGCTGTACGCCCGGTCGCTGGTCCAGATGTACGCCCCGGACGAGCCCATCGACCCGAGCATCGTCATCAAGGACCTGCCCGCCACCGACCCCTTCTACCGGTACGCGAACGTCTCGATCAAGCTGGGGTGGATGCCGCTGTTCACCAACGGGAACTGGGCACCGACCAAGGCGATCAAGACCGACGCGACGGACCGGGGAATCGTCAGCGCCATGGGCTCCCTGGGGGACGCCATCAAGGGGCTGGCCGCCATCCACGAGGATGACGGAGACGTCTACACCGTGGGCACGTACTTCCCGTACATCCAGCTCGCCCACTGGCTGGGGCTGCACTACAACCACGGTGACGAGACCCTGGATCTCAACATCCTCAGCCAGGTCAAACGGGACGAGATCGCCTACACGCTCTGGATGGCCCAGACCGTGCCCTCCTGGGAGATCGGCGATGCCGCGGATTTCGACCACATCTCCCTGCCGGCCCTCACGTCCTCCGACAAGCAGCGCCACGACGTCACCCAGTACGCGCTCAACCAGCTGGGGTTCCCCTACATCTGGGGTGGCGAGTGGAACGTGGCGAGCCCGACGGGCTACTGCTGCGGCTCGCAGCCACAGGGCGGCATGGACTGCTCCGGGTTCGCCTGGTGGGTCATGAAGAAGAACGAAGCCAACTACAACGCCGCCCAGTACCATCCCGCGTACGCCGGATGGTCGCTGCCCGAGCGGGTCAGCCACGACATGGCCAAGGGCACGGTGTCGCAGATCAAGTTCGGGAGCCTCAAGGTCGGAGACATCATGTTCTTCGCCACCGACGGGGGCACCTCGTGGTCGGACGTCGACCACGTGGGGATCTACCTCGGCAACAACTGGATGATCCACTCCTCGGGTTCCGGCGACGGCCCGGACCTCGAATCGGTGGCCTCGGGCTCCTATTACAACGACATCTTCGTGTACGGCCGGCGGCTCATCGGCGTGTCGGACAACCCGATCCATCACCCGGTCGACGTCCTGGCAGGTGACGGCCCCAGGGAGGGCGGGGAGCGGCGCCGGTAGCGATCGACCCCGTCCGCGGGTCGATGGCCCTTCGAGCCGCCGGTGGGATGTCCGAGAGAGAGTGCTTGCCTCCAGGGTGAGGCTTGTGGTACCGAATAGGCCTCCCAGTGGCCGGTGTTTCGAAGCATGAGCCGGTGAGGATGACGACATGGACAAGGGTGGGCGACGAACGAGATGGTCGGCAGACGGGATCCTCCTAGCCGCCGGCGCGATCGGTGTGGCATGCACCCTCCTGCTGGTTCTCCCCGCCGCTCCGGCGGGCGCGGGTGCCGCGGGCGGGATCCGCGGGAACGTCGTTTCGTACGAGACGAACGCCCCGGTCCGGGGAGCCACCGTGTTCCTGCCGGGTTATGGCGCCCGCGCCGTTTCGGGCCGGGACGGAACCTTCACCTTTCCCCAGCAGTTTCCGACCGACCACCCCTACCGGCGGATCGAAGCGGTGGTGACCGCCCCCGGGTTCGGGACATGGACGATCTCGGGAGTCCCGCTCTACGAGGGGGACGTGCTCGAGCTCCACGCCCAGCTTCGGCCGCACGACTGGACCCACCACGTCACCACGCCCCAGGAGCGGATGGCGGCCCGACGGCAGGCTCCCTCCCATCCGGCCTCCTACACCTCGACCTGCACGGGGTGGAGCGACACGCTGCTCCCACCCCAGAACATCTGGGTGTGGATGGTGGAGAGCGGCGTCTCGGAGCAATACGACTTCGCGTTCTACCTGACCCATGTGCTGCCGGACGAATGGATCGCGTCGTGGGATGCCGACGCCCTGGGAGCCGGGGCCATCGCGGCGAAGACCTACGCGTGGTACCGGACCAAGCCCGGACACGCGTACAGCGGTGGGTCCGGATGCGCCGACCTCCAGGACACGACGGCGGACCAGGTGTTCGATCCCACGTGGTCGAACGCCGCAACGGACCAGGCTGTCTACGCCACCCTCGGCAGCATCCTGTGGAAGGACGGCGACATCTTCCTCAGCCAGTACTACGCGGGGGCCAAGGGAGACCCCTGCGCGCCGGTCGAAGGTGAGTACGCTGGCCGGATGTCGCAGTGGGGCACCGAGACGTGCGCCACCGAATCCGTGCTGTGGCCCGACATCGTCACCACCTTCTATCCGACCGGGACGAGCTGGAACTACCGCTTGAACTGGTTGCTCGACCCAGGGGCCGAGTCCACCTCTTCCTATCCCTGGACCAAGAAGGGCGCCGACAGCTTCACCCGAGACAAGGGATCGGCTCACGGCGGCGGGTACTACTTCACGTTGACCCCCAAGGCCGGCGAGACCGGCTCCGGCCGGAACCAGCGGCCGATCAACGGCACTGCCAACACCACGTATCAGACCTCGGTCGCGCTGCTCTGTCCGCAGTCGAACCCCAGCAGGTGCTCGATCACCCTGAAGGTCCTGGCGATCACCGGGACGGGCAGCAACCCGACGCAGACGCTCACGTTCACCGAGGGCCGGCTGGCGGGCTGGAAGGTCTACACCTTCAACACGACGGGCATGGGGGCGACCCACATCGCGGTGATGTACGTGGTGTCGAGTCCGCAGGTCGTCCAGATCGACGACGCCTCCGTGAAATCTGCGTTCGGCGGTCCCTGAACGACGCTGGGCCAGCCCTCTGCGCCCCGGAGCCTCCCGGGCAGGACCTGACCGCCCGTTGCATTGACACCCCCCTCGAAAAGGCCGAGTGTTGAGGGTGCAATCGACTTCGAGTGCTCTCGGCCCTGATCGACGTGCCCGAAAGGCGTTCCTCCCGGCCCTGGCCACGACGAGTTTCCGTCGAGCCCGAAGGGGGCCCCCCATGGGGGAATCGTTCGATCTGGCGCCGCCACCGCTTGGAAATCGTCTCCTCGACGCACTCCCTCAGGATAAGCGCGAATCACTTGCCTCGAACATGAGGCCGGTCGAGTTGCGGCCTCACGACCTGCTCTACGAGCCCGGCAGGAGGATCGGGAAGGTCTACTTCCCCCAGAGCGGGGTGATCTCCCTCATGGCCCCCCTCCTCAACGGCGAGGCCATCGAGACCGCGACGATCGGGAACGAAGGCATGCTGGGGATCAACGTCTTCCTCGGAGGTGGGACCTACGGGGCAGGCATCGCCATGGCCCAGGTCGCCGGCCGAGGCCTGTACATGAGCGCGGACGCTTTCCGGGCGGAGATCGCCGGCGATGGGAAGCTGCGCGAACTCCTACTGGGCTACACCCAGGCGCTGTTCGCCCAGATCTCCCAGAGCGTGGCCTGCAACGGCACCCATTCGATCCAGGAGCGGTGCGCCCGCTGGCTGCTGGAAACCCACGACCGGGCCGGTTCCGACCAGTTCGTGCTGACCCAGGAGTTCCTGGCCGACATGCTGGCCGTTCGGCGGCCCTCGGTGACCGTGGCGGCCGGGATCTTGCAGAAGGCCGGGCTCATCGAGTACCGGAGGGGCCAGATCATCATCCTGGACCGGATGGGGCTGGAGGCAGCCTCCTGCGAGTGCTACCAGGCCATCCTCGACGCGTACGACACCTTCGTGCCGATCCCCTGACGCCTCCCTTGGAGGCACGGACGCCCGTCCGGCGGTTCCTGCGCTTCGGACCGCTCGGCTAGAATCGCCCATCGAACGTGGGTCGGGATGGGAGGAGCGTGAGGTGGCGGACCAGGACCCGGTAGGGCTGCTGTCAAGCGTCCCGCTGTTCTCGGGATGCACGAAGAAGGAGCTCCAGGCGATCGCCAGGGCCACCAAGGAGGTCAACCACAAGGGAGGGGCCGTCATCGCCCGTGAGGGGGAGAAGGGGATGGGCTTCTTCCTGATCCTGGACGGGACGGCCCGGGTCAGCGTCGGCGGGCGATCCCGGGCCAAGCTCGGCCCCGGGGACTACTTCGGTGAGATCGCCCTACTCGACGAGGGACCCCGCTCCGCCACCGTGACCGCCGAGACGCCGATGAAGCTGTTGGGGCTCACGGCGTGGAACTTCAGGCGGCTGATCGCCGACAACCCCTCGATCGCCCAGAAGCTCCTCCGGGCGATGGCCGATCGACTTCGGGGCTCCAGCCCGGATCCCAGGCACTGACGGAGCCCTCGAGCCTGTAGCCCTCGGGATCGTGCAACTCGGCCTGGTCATCGGCGGCGACCTCCGCGAGCTGGGCGGCCAGGCGCGGCAGGCCGAGCAGGCGGGGTTCGAAAGCGTCTGGTGCGCGGAGACC
>WNFV01009988.1_pt1 | contig 10416 bp, 11 predicted proteins | sample 5400101 | NCBI WGS metagenome assembly WNFV01 (sample SAMN13153361, study PRJNA577476) | soil metagenome | isolation source: 115 cm soil or saprolite under grassland replicate 1 | place: USA:California | collected 2016-06-15 | reverse complement strand
CCGGTGGCAGTGTGGGAAAGCTTCGCCACGGCGCCGATGTCTCCCGCCGGCACCTCGGAGACCGTCTCGTGGTCCTTGCCCCGGAGGGTGAAGAGCTGTCCGATCCTCTCCTCCGTGTTCTTCGTTCCGTTGAATACCGAGGAGTCGGGGCGAATCTTCCCGCTGTAGACCCTGAATAGATTGATGCGTCCCACGAACGGGTCGGAGACCGTTTTGAACACCTGGGCTACGAGCGGCCCATCGGGCGCCAGCTTGATTTCCCGTTCCTGCCCGTCCTTCGCCCGGACCTTCACGGCCGGGCGCTCGGCCGGTGAGGGGAAGGCCTCCACCACGAAATCGAGGAGCCGGTCGACCACTGCCGGCCTCCCGGCCGCGCCCACCAGGACGGGAGCAAGCTTGGCCTCGCCGAGCCCGGCTTTCACCCCTCGGACGATCTCCTCGGGTGACAGCTCGCCGCTGTCCAGATACTTCTCGAGCAGCGAGTCGTCGGCCTCGGCCACGGACTCGGTCAGTCGCTCCCGGTACGGCTCGGCCTTGGCGCCCAGGTCATCGGGCCACTCACCTTCCTCGCCGTTCGGCGAGGAAGGGTACCGATAGGCCTTGCGACTGAGCAGGTCCATCACTCCGGAGAACTCGTGTTCTTCCCCGATCGGGAGATGGATCGGGGCGACCTGGGTTCCGAACGCGCCGACCAGGCCGTCCATCGTCCGCTCGAACGACCCCCGCTCCCGATCGATCTTGTTGATGAAGATTGCCCGGGGGAGCCCGGCTTCCACGGCCAGTTCCCACACGACCTCTGTCTGCACTTCCACCCCGTCGACCGCGGAGACCACGAACAGGCAACAGTCGGCCGCTCGCAGGGCACCCTTCACGTCCCCGATGAAGTCCGCGTACCCCGGCGCGTCCAGGACGTTCACTTTCACGCTGCGCCATTCGACCGGCACCAGTGACAGCGAGACGCTGATGCCTCGCCGGACCTCCTCGGGATCGTGGTCGGAGACGGTGTTCCCGTCCTCCACCTTGCCCATCCGGGTGAGGGCGCCGGCAGTGAAGAGCATGGCCTCGGTGAGAGTGGTCTTCCCGGCGCCGCTATGGCCCACGAGGACGACGTTGCGTAGGTTCTCGGGCTCGTAGACGTTCATCGAGTTCCTTCCCTGGTCGTGACCAAAGCAGAGGAGCGAGACTTCCTGGAGCGGCGATTATAGGCAATGCATTGACTGGGCCGCGGACAAGGCAGGCTGCCCCCGACCCGGACAGGGGTCAGTTCGAAATCGACCGGTCCGCGATCCCTGTAAAGGGTCGGCTACTGCATCACGAAGAGGTTATCGCCCGTCACGTGCTTGTTGAAGTTGATTCCCCGGGCGTTGGCCTTGACGCCCTCGCTCGTTCCCGGCGGTGTCTGTCCGCCCGGGTCGTGGATCTGGCAGTTCACCTCGATCAGCCCGTCGCGCTCGGCGCCAGTTGAGGACGTGGCGTGGAACCCAAAGATTGCCCGGCCTCCACAGAAGTCCGGGGGAAGGGGAATGCCCTCGACTTCTCCGCAGCCGTAGAACTGAAAGGCCACGAGCCGGGTAAGGGAAAACGTACCGCTCTCGATCACCGTGTCGCCGGCCATGACGGCGTAGGAGCCGCTGCCGCTCGCAGTCTTGCTGGAGACGTTGAAAGTCCCCTCAAATTCAGTTTCGAGCGTCAGACCGTTACTCGCGGCCGAGATCGTCGGCTCGACGAAGACCAAGAACGACGACTTCGACGTCGCAGCCTGGGCACTCCCTGCTGCCACGACCACGACAAAGAAGACGAGGGCAAACGCCAACGCGATACGCTTCATCGGACCCCCCTCTCGTGAGAGCGCCTTACTTAACACGGCGTTCCGTCCTCCAGCAAGGCACGGGCAGCGTACGGTTCCTAGTACAACTGACCTACCACCGGCGCCGACGCCATACGAGTGAATGGTAGGCTCGCCAGCGCGTGTCGAGGGAGGATTCGTTTCGGCCGGAACACGCCCTGCGAGGGGCCCTCGCGGCCATGGCCATTTCGGGCGTCCTGTCGGGGCTCACCGCCACCCTCCTCCTGTCCCGTCACCGCCTCCTCGCCGGTCTGTCCGGCCTGGGCTCCGGCGTCGCGCTCGCGGCGGGCAGCGTCCTGGCGCGGCGAGATTCTTCAGGCTCCGAACGGATCGGTGGGCGTGCGCACCTCGCCGAACGAGTCGTGGAACTGCTCTTCGATGCCTCGATCCTGGTCCCGCTGGCCTGGGTGATGCGGGCGGGGTCCAATTGGGACGCCATCCTGGCCATCGTCGGACTCGGCGTCGCCTACCTCGCTTCATATCAACGGGCGCGGGGAGAAGCCCTTGGCTATGCGGGATCGGAGAGCCTGGGCTATCGGGTGACGCGCGAGGCCCTGCTCGTGTTCGGCCTGCTGACGGGCTGGGTAGCCGGGGCTCTGTGGGCATTCGTGGTTGTCGCGGCGGCCGCCGCGGTCACCCGGGCCTGGAACATCGTCCTTCAGGAGCGCCGCGCCACCTCCGCCTCCGAGTCGCCACCGTGAGCACCGAGGTCGAGGTCCTGGAGGCGGCGAAGGACGCGCCCCCACGCGAATCCGTCTCTGGCAACCTGACCTATCTCTCCATGCGGGCCACACAGTGGCTCGGCATGCATCTGCCGCGATGGATCGGCCTCCCTGCTGCCCAGTCGTACTTCCGATTCCTCTACGCGAAGGGCTCCCGTCAGGGCGACGTGGTAGCAGGCAACCTCTCACAGGTCCTCGGTCACCCAACGGACTCTCCGCTGGTGCACACGGCTACCAGGGAGTGTTTCGCCCTCTACGGGCGGTACTGGTACGAGACCTTCGCCCTGCGGAGCATGCCCCCGGAGGAGGTAGACCGCCGGTTCTCGGTGGAGGGACTCGAGCACGTCGATCGTGCGCTGGAGAAGGGCCGGGGCGTCGTGCTCACGTTGCCGCACATGGGCAATTGGGACGCCGCCGGGCATTGGCTCTGCATCAAGGGATACCGAATGAGCGCGGTGGCCGAGGAGCTCAAACCCCGATCTGTCTTCGAGCTGTTCCTTCGTCACAGACGAGCGCTGGGGATGGGCATCGTGCCCCTGTCGACCGCGGCCAATATCGGGGGGAAGCTCCTGGAACTGCTGCGGGAGAATCAGATCATCACGCTCGTGGCCGATCGCGACCTCACCGGGCGAGGGGTCGTCGTGGACATGTTCGGGGCGCCTCGGCGCCTGCCTGCCGGGCCCGCGTACCTGGCGCTGGCCACCGACACCCCGCTGTCCGTGTGCGCCGTGTTCACAACCCCGACCGGATGGCACACGAAGATCGGCCCCCCGGTTGAAATCCAGAGAACCGGGGTGATGCGCGAGGATGTCGCCACGCTGACGAAGGTCATCGCGGCCGGGTTCGAGCGCTACATCGCCTCGGCCCCGGTCGACTGGCACATGTTCCAGCCGGCCTGGGAAGAGGATGGGTCCGGCAGACCGGACGGATCGGAGGGCTCGGCCTCGCTGTGAGGATCGTCCTGGCCTGTCCCTATGCCTGGGACGCGCCCGGCGGGGTCCAGGTCCACGTCGGGCAGCTGGCGGAGCACCTGCAGAATCGTGGGCAGGAGGTCCTCGTCCTCGCTCCGGCGAGGCGGAGAGCGTCGGGCCAGCCGTGGGTTCGCCTGGTGGGGCGGGCAGTGCGAGTGCAGTATCAGGGAACCGTGGCCCCGATCTGCTTCTCCGTCCGATCCGCCCGGCTCATCGGGTCGGAGCTTCGCTCCTTCGCCCCGGACCTGATCCACGCCCACGAGCCGTTCTCTCCTTCCACGGCTATGCTCGCCACGCTGCGGGCACGGTCTCCCGTCGTCGCCACCTTCCACGCCTTTACCGAGCGGTCGGCACTCTACTCGGTGGCCGCCCCTTTCCTGCGCCCTGTTTGGGCGAAGCTTCGCGTGCGCATCGCCGTGTCGCAGGCGGCGGCCACGTTCGTGGGGGCGCGCTTCCGCGACGGCGTCCGGGTGATCCCGAACGCGTGTGACGTCGAGCTGTTCGCCCGAGGCCGGCCACGGGAGGGCTTCCCACCTGGACGTCGGATGCTCTGGGTTGGCCGGCTCGACGAGCAGAAGGGGTTCCCCGTGGCCGTTCGAGCGTTCGCCTCCCTGGCCGTCGAGTTCCCGGATCTGACGTTCGTGGTGGTGGGGGAGGGCCGGGATCGAACTGCGGTCTCGACACTTGACCCTGAAACTCGCCCGCGGGTCCTCCAGGCCGGTTCCGTCCCACACGCGGACCTGCCCGGATACATTGCCGGAGCCGACGTCTTCGTAGCGCCCGCTCTGGGCCAGGAGAGCTTCGGGATCGTGCTGGTCGAGGCCATGGCGGCCGGTGTTCCTGTGGTGGCCTCGGACATTCCCGGGTACAGGGAAGTCGTCCGAGACGATCTCGACGGGATCCTGGTGCCGCCCGGCGATCCGGATGCGGTGGCCGGAGCGGTCCGGCGGGTGCTCTCGGGTCCGACGCTCGCCGCCCGGTTGGCGGAGGCCGGAAGGTCCAGAGCCGAGCGCTACCGCTGGGACGTGGTGATCGAGGAGATCGAAGCCGCGTACAAGGAGGCTTTGGAAGAGCGGGCTGTAAGATGACCTGATGCTTGCCCTGTGGATCGTCCTGGGCTTGGTGGGGCTGATCCTCCTCTACGGGGTCTTCACCTACAACAGCCTGGTCCGACTACGGGTTCGCTGCGAGAACGCCTGGTCTCAGATCGACGTTCAGCTGCGACGTAGGTACGACCTCATCCCGAACCTGGTCGAGTCGGTTAAGGGCTATGCGGCTCACGAGCGCGAGGTCTTCGAGGAGGTCACCAACGCCCGGGCCAGCGCGCAGGCGGCATCCGGGGTCCAGGACCAGGCTCGTGCCGAGAACCAGTTGACCGCGGGCATCCGCCGTCTCATCGCCGTGGCCGAGAACTATCCCCAGCTCAAGGCCAACGAGAATTTTCTGGCCCTCCAGGAGGAGCTCACCGGCACGGAGTCGAAGATCGCCTTCGCCCGCCAGTTCTACAACGACCAGGCGATGCGCCTGAACACCTTGGTCCAGAGCTTCCCCTCGAGCATCGTGGCCGGGCTCGGACGGTTCGAGCAACGAGAGTTCTTCGACATCGAGGAGCCCGCCCGTGGCCCTGTGGGGGTGCGCTTCTAGACCTTGTACGAGCAGATCGCTCGCAACAAGCGCAGAACCGTCTTGATCGTCCTTGGAGCGCTCGTGTTCGCCGGCGGTCTGGGCTATCTCTTCGGGCTGCTGCTGAGAGTCGGGATCGCTGGGCTCATCGTGGCCCTCCTGATAGCGGCTGGTCTCTCCTATTACTCATATCTGTACGGTGACCGGCTGGTGCTCAGGGCTTCCCGAGCGCGGCCGGTGACGCATGAGGAGGAACCCAGGCTCCACAACATCGTCGAGGGGCTGGCTCTGGCCGCCGGGCTTCCCAAGCCCACGGTCTACGTCGTGCCGGAAGCGGCCCCCAACGCCTTCGCCACTGGACGTGACCCGGAGCACTCCTCCATCGCAGTGACGCAGGGCCTCCTGGAAAAGATGAACCGGGTGGAGCTGGAGGGCGTGATCGGGCACGAGATGTCCCATATCCGAGACCGGGACATCCTGCTCGGGACGGTCGTGGCCACCCTGGTCGGGGCCGTCGTCCTCATTGCCGAGTACATGCTTCGATGGTTCTGGTGGGGAGGCGGGCGTCTCGGGCGCGGCCGGGACCGTGATGGTGGGGAGGGGTTCGCCATCCTGTTCGCTCTGGGCATCGTCTTCGCAATCCTGGCCCCGTTCTTCGCGCAGGTCATCAAGATGGCCATGTCCCGCAGGCGCGAGTACTTGGCAGATGCCGAAGGAGCTCTGCTCACCCGATATCCACCCGGGCTGGCCAGTGCGCTTCGGAAGATCGCAGCCGACAACACCCCGATGCGCGTCGCCAACAACGCCACCGCCCACCTTTGGCTGAACCAGCCCTCGCGGATCCCTGGTGAAAGCAACCATTGGTGGGAAAACCTGTTCTCGACGCACCCTCCGATCCAGGACCGCATCCGGATACTCGAGGAGATGTGACACGGAAATGTGACACGGAGATCGTCGGCTTCACCTGCGTCGCTGGTAGCATGCAGCCCGGTCTTCCCCTTCAGACCAAGAGAGTTCCGAGGAGGATCCCCCACAAATGAGCCTGACCAGACGCGGTCGGATCACGCTCGGCTTGTTCGTCCTGCTCGTCCTGATCGCCGGCGGCGTGGGCGCGGTGATGGCGCTGGGCGGCAGCGGCGGAAACGGACCATCTGCAGGCGGGCGGTCGCCCGGCGGCTCGAGTGGTGGGCAGACGACCTCTCCTCCACCTCCCGAGTGCCCCCTCTCGGGCCTCAACCCGAAGTCCGTTGTCCCCTCGCGTCCAGCGCTCGCCGTCAAAGTGGAGAACCTGCCGGCGGCCCGGCCACAGACCGGCCTGTCATGGGCCGACATCGTCTACGAGGAGCCGGTGGAGGGCGGGATCACCCGTTTCATCGCCGTCTACCAGTGCCAGAACGCATCACGGATCGAACCGGTCCGCAGCGGCCGGCTGACCGACGTGAACATCCTGGTCCAGTTCGGCCGCCCGCTGTTCGCCTACGCAGGAGCGAGGCGGAGTGTCATCCAGGCCGTGCGACGGGCCGGCATCATCGACATCAACTACAACGTGGCACGGGTCGCCCGCGCCTACCATCGCGATGTCAATCGCACGGCCCCGCACAACCTGTACACGAGCACGAAAGAGCTCTACTCATCGGCGAAGGATCTCTTCGAACCGAGGACGCCGGATCCCATCTTCACGTACTCGGACGCGCCTCCCGAAGGAGCGATGAGGGCCCGCAAGGTCCACGTGCCCTTCTCGTCGTCCTCGGACGTTTTCTGGAAGTGGAGCAAGACGAAGAAGGTATGGCTGCGGTTCCACGGGACCGTTCCCCACGTGTCATCGGACGGGACACAGTTCTCCGCCAAGAACGTGGTGGTTCAAGTAGTGAAGACCCGGCTCACTGACATCGTCGACGCGAACGGGGTCCGCTCGCCGTTGGTCATCTCGGTTGGGACGGGCAAGGCCTATGTTTTCCGCGATGGCAAGGTCATCAAGGGCAGGTGGGAACGGGACTCGGCCGCCGACCTCACCAAGTTCGTGGATACAAACGGGGACGAGATCCCCCTCACGCCGGGGAACACCTGGGTCGAGCTGCTGCCGGAGAACATCCGGGTCACGATCAAGTAACCGAGCCGATCCCCATCCGATCTCTGGCCTGGGCCAGGGTCTCGGAAGCGATAGCTCGAGCCTTGTTCGCCCCAGCCGCCAGAGTCGCTTCGAGCGCGTCCCGATCCGGGCGGATCTCGTCGTAACGCTCCCGGACTGGGGCGAGGCATTTGACCACTTCGTCGCCGACATACTCCTTGAAACCGGCGTAGCCAGGGCTGCCCGCGAATAGCTTCTCCACGGTCTCCGGAGCCTCGCGTTTGATGGCGGCAACGATCTCGATCAGATTCGTAATGCCGGGCTTCTCCGGCGCGCGGACGATCTCACGCCCGGAGTCGGTGACGGCACTCTTGAACTTCCGCCGGATCGAGTCCGAGTCGTCGAGGATGTAGACGGCACCCTGCTCGGTGCTCGCCGTCGTGGACATGCGTTTCTCCGGATCCTGCAGGTCCATGATCCGGGCTCCCACCTCGGGGATCCTGTGCTCCGGTACCACGAAGGTCTCGCCGAACTTGGAGTTGAACCGGATGGCGATGTCCCGCATCAGCTCGATGTGCTGCTTCTGGTCTTCTCCAACGGGCACCTCGTTCGTCTGGTAGGCTAGGACATCCGCAGCCTGCAGCACCGGGTAGAAGAACAGGCCGGCCGATACGAACTCCCGGTGCTGGGCGGACTTCTCCTTGAACTGGGTCATTCTGGAGAGCTCACCGTACGAAGTCACGTTCGCCAGCAGCCAACACAGCTCGGTGTGCTCCCTCACATCCGATTGCCGGAACAGGATGCACCGGTCCGCGTCCAGGCCGGCCGCCAGAAGGATGGCTGTCGTGTCGTACAGTCGCTCACGCAGATCCGTCGGGTCGTAGGCAACCGTGAGGGCGTGGAGGTCGACGATGCAGTAGATGGCCTCACCCCGATCCTGGCCTTCCACGTACTGGCGGATGGCCCCGATGTAATTGCCCAGGTGCTTTCGGCCCGTTGGTTGGATGCCGGAGAAGATGCGCATCATCGGCTCAGGTTACATGGTGAGGACCCCCAACCGATGGTAGGGCTCCGTCACGGGTGAAAGGCCGTTTCATCCAAGGGTCGGCCTGACGGCCGCAGGTACACTAGCGGGGGACGCCGACGGGGTGGATCGGCCGTCGTCGAGGAGGTCACCGATGGACTACGAAACCGGCACGCTTCGGGTGAAGACCGGGCTGGCCGAGATGCTGAAAGGTGGCGTCATCATGGACGTCACCACGGCCGACCAGGCCAAGATGGCCGAGGACGCCGGAGCCTGCGCCGTGATGGCCCTGGAGCGGGTACCGGCCGACATCCGAGCCGAAGGCGGGGTGGCCCGAATGGCCGACCCGACCAAGGTCCTGGAGATCATGGAGGCGGTCTCGATCCCGGTCATGGCCAAGTGCCGGATCGGCCACTTCGTCGAGGCCCAGATCCTCCAATCGCTGGGCGTGGACTACATCGACGAGAGCGAGGTGCTCACCCCCGCCGACGAGGAGCACCACGTCGACAAGTGGGGCTTCACCGTGCCCTTTGTGTGCGGAGCCCGGGATCTGGGCGAGGCGCTTCGGCGCATCTCTGAAGGCGCGGCCATGATCAGGACGAAGGGCGAGGCCGGCACCGGCAACGTCGTCGAGGCGGTTCGCCACATGCGGAAGATCCAGGGGCAGATCCGACATCTGACCACGCTCCGGGGCGACGAGCTTGGCCACGCGGCCAAGGAGCTCGGCGCCCCGCTGGAACTGGTCCGACAGGTTGGCGCCACCGGGAAGCTCCCCGTGGTGAACTTCGCGGCGGGCGGTCTTGCCACCCCCGCCGATGCCGCGCTCATGATGCAGCTCGGGGCGGACGGGAACTTCGTTGGTTCGGGGATCTTCAAGTCCGACGACCCGGCCCCCAGGGCCAGGGCCATAGTCGAGGCGACGACGTATTACCAGGACCCCGACATCCTGGCCAAGGTCTCCCGCGGGCTCGGCGAGCCGATGCGCGGCCTGGACGTGGCCACGATGAGTGAGGAAGAGCTCCTGCAGACCCGCGGCTGGTAGCAGGGTGAGCCTGCCTCGCTAAGATTGCTCGTGCCATGAAGGCCGGAGTCCTCGCCCTGCAGGGCGATTTTCGAGAACACGCGCGGATGGTGGCCGAGTGCGGCGCCACCCCCGTTCTGGTTCGCGCGCCCGAGGATTTGGCGGGAGTCTCGTCCCTTTGCATTCCCGGCGGGGAGTCGACCACGATCGGCAAGCTGGCGAGGAAGTACGGACTGGTCGATCCGATCAGGGACCGGGCAGCGGAGGGCCTACCCATCTTCGGTACGTGCGCGGGGATGATCGTGTTGGCCCAGCGGGTGGAAGGAGGCGAGCCACTCCTGTCGCTCCTGGACGTGACGGTGCGACGAAACGCGTATGGCCGCCAGGTCGACTCGTTCGAGGCCGATGTGGAGGTCCGTGGCATCGGTCCGGTCCGCGCCGTGTTCATCCGCGCTCCACAGGTGGGGAACATGGGGGCGGAGGTCGAGGTGCTCGCCGAGCACGGCGGCGCTCCCGTGGTGGTGAAGCAGGGGAAGATCATCGCGGCTGCCTTCCACCCGGAGATGGCCGGCGACCCGCGGCTACACGAGCACCTCCTGCGCCTGGCGGCCTGAGAGGGAAGGGGGAGCCGTCATGTCCGGCCATTCCAAGTGGGCCCAGATCAAGAGGAAGAAGGCCGCCACCGACGACAAGCGCGGTCGGATGTTCGGCAAGCTCCTACGGGCGGTCGAGGTGGCCGCTCGGGACGGCGGCCCGAGCGTCGAGGGCAACATGACTCTCGCCTCGGCGGTCCAGAAGGCCAGGGATTACTCAGTGCCGGTGGACAACATCTAGCGGGCTATCAAGCGCGGGGCCGGCGAATCGGGTAGCGCGCACTACGAGGAGGTCGTCTACGAGGGCTATGGCCCCGGTGGCGTGGCCGTTCTCGTGGAGGCCATGACCGACAACCGCAATCGCACCGGCCAGGAGGTCAGACACACCTTCACCCGCCTGGGCGGGAGCCTGGGCGACCCCGGGAGCGTCGGTTGGATGTTTCACCGCAAGGGCTTCATCACGATCGACAAGTCCTCGGCGCCCGACGAGGACCGGCTGCTCGAGCTCATCCTGGAGGCGGGGGCGGAGGACCTTCGGGACTCCGGGG
>WNFV01021392.1_pt1 | contig 10419 bp, 9 predicted proteins | sample 5400101 | NCBI WGS metagenome assembly WNFV01 (sample SAMN13153361, study PRJNA577476) | soil metagenome | isolation source: 115 cm soil or saprolite under grassland replicate 1 | place: USA:California | collected 2016-06-15 | reverse complement strand
AAGTGAGACGCGAAATGGTGATCAAAAGCATCGGCAAGCTTCATCTCACCCATGAGCCGAGGCCAATGCACGGCATTGGTATTACACAGAGTCGCCCGGACGTACTTTCGAGGAATGCGCCGCACTAATTGCAGCGCCCCGGGGAATAAAGCTTTCGGCCAAGAGGTGAATTCCCTGAGAAATTCCTCTGCGCTTACAGGCAAGGCCATCTCCTTTATTAGTTCATTCGCGAATACTGCGGGATCCAATTGTCCCGTTTCAAATGACCTGACAACTGGAGACGAAAGCCACATAGACCACAGATCCTCAGCCGTCATACGATTGCCAATCCACGAGAGGAGTATTGGTACTCCTGTTAACTCTACTAGCACTCCTCCCAGATCGAACAGGATTGCGCTTATCTGATCCTGACTTGACGTCATAATCTTTCGTCCACATGGCCCAATTTGATTTACGCCTCTCCCAATCCCAGTCTCTCACGGTCATACTTCCCCGCCAGCACAGTCTGGCGCCACGCGCGGTTCTCGAAATACCAGCGCACGGTCTGTCTTCGCCAGCCCCGATTCGAAATCATAGCCCGGCTTCCACCCGAGCTCCGCGCGAATCTTCGTCGCGTCAATCGCGTAGCGGCGGTCGTGCCCCGGACGGTCGGGCACAAACGTCTTCAACTCGAAATAGCTCGTCTTTCCTTGCCGCTTCAGAGCCTCATTATCAGCCGCAGATAATACCCTCTCGACCTCTACGCAGAGCCGATCAACGATCTGCAGATTGGTCCGTTCATTGCCTCCGCCGATATTGTACTTCTCTCCGGGCTTGCCATGACGCAGCGCCAATAGAATCCCGGCGCAATGGTCTTCGACGTAGAGCCAGTCGCGCACATTGCCGCCGTCGCCATAAATCGGCAGCGGCTTGCCTTCGAGCGCGTTGAGCAACATCAGCGGGATGAGTTTTTCGGGAAACTGGTAGGGGCCGTAGTTGTTCGAGCAATTCGTGATGATCGCCGGCAACCGATAGGTCTCATGCCAGGCGCGAACCAGGTGGTCGGCCGAAGCCTTCGACGCCGCGTAGGGCGAATTGGGCGCGTAGGGCGTCGTTTCGGAAAACGTCCCCGTCTCGCCTAGCGAGCCGTAGACCTCGTCGGTCGAAACGTGCAGGAACCGAAAAGCCCGTTTTACGTCCTCGCCCGACTTCGCCAGATGTCCGCGCGAAACTTCGAGCAGAGTGAACGCGCCTGCGATGTTGGTTTCGATGAACGAAGAAGGGTCGTCTATCGAACGATCGACATGACTCTCGGCGGCGAAATTGACCACCGACGTCGGCCGATGTTCGTTGAAGATCGAGGTCATCGCGTCCTTGTCGGCGATGTCGCCCTTGACGAAGCGGACGCGCGGGTCGCGCAGAACGTCGTCGATGTTCGCCAGGGTTCCGGCGTATGTCAGTTTATCAATGATGACGAGCCGGGCGTCGGAGCGCGCCAGAACGTGGCGCGCGAAGTTCGCGCCTATAAATCCGGCGCCGCCCGTAATAAGCATTGTTTCAATCAAGCACGAATCTCCCTAACACAAGGTAGGGCAAACTGCCTGGGAGCGCAGGCGTCTTTGCCTGCGTGGTTTCCGGCAAGTACCGACTGACCGAAGCATGCAGGCAAGGATGCCCGCGCTCCCAGGCAGTTTGCCCGGTTTTCCGAAAGATCGAATTGAAGGGGTCAAGCAGCCTGAAGGCCGGACTCCACGCCTAAATTACACTTTGCGACAGCCGTCGCACAACATCAACCTTGTTGACCTGCCGGGCGCGTTGGAATTATTCTGCGCGTGAGCCGCGCAACCAGACTTGATCCATGCGGCCACATGCCGCTCGAAATACGAAAGGAAACTTCCGGAGACTCTTATGCCAATAGCTATCGCTAACGACTATTTGAACCGAAAAACTGATCGAGGATTCACCGTCGTAATCTCTCTGCTATCGCTGATCATCGCGCTTCCCTTCGCCGCCTTCGCGCAGGCCGCTGCGCAAGACGGCCCGACAGACGGAAAGACCCCGCCCGCCGCTCCGAAGATTGCGATGGAGGAGCGCGAACACAACTTCGGCAAGGTCAAACAGGGCGAAGAGGTAAGCCACACGTTCAAGATAAAGAATGAAGGCGCCGCGGAGTTGGTCATCCACAACGTCTCGCCGGCCTGCGGATGCACGGCCAGCGACTTCCCCAGAAAGCTCGCGCCTGGAGAAGAAGGCAAGATCACGCTCGCGGTCAAGACCGCCGGGATGAACGGCAAGAACGACCGCTTCGCTGATGTCATCTCGAACGACACGACGCAGGCGTCACTCAAACTCTGGGTGCGTATGGACGTTTATAAAGCCGATTCGGAGGGGGCAAACAACATGTCTGAAAAATCGGTTCTCGACTTCGCCTTGAAAAACATTGACGGCAAGGAGACGAAGCTGAGCGACTATCGCGGAAAGGTTCTGCTGCTGGTCAACGTGGCGAGCCAGTGCGGATACACGCCGCAATACGAGGGCTTGCAGGCGATCTACGCCAAATACCGCGACCAGGGCCTGGTCGTGATGGGCTTCCCGGCTAATAATTTCGGCAGCCAGGAGCCGGGGACGAACGAAGAGATCAAGCAATTCTGCACGCTGAAATACAAAGTCTCGTTCCCGATGTTCGCCAAAATCTCGGTCAAAGGCGCCGACATTCACCCGCTCTACAAATTCCTCACCAGCAAGGAGACCGACCCCGAATTCGGCGGCGAAATCACCTGGAACTTCAACAAATTCCTGGTCGACCGCGACGGAAAGGTCATCGCCCGCTTTGCAACCCAAGAAAAACCTGAGGAATGCTCCGTGTGTCTGCGTCCTCCATAATCTTCCTCTCGGCCATTTATTGAAATTCAGCTTGGGCGCTTAACGCCTATCACCTGTAGCTCAATAGTTTGCCAGTATGAAACTCTGCAAAATTCCTCCGAAGGAAATGAAGCCGAATGCTTCCGCGACGAAAATTTTTCGACCTGCGCCTCCGGGTCAGTACCGCTCGCGGTACTGACCCGGAGGTCGTCCGCAGAGGTCGAAATTTTTTCCAAACACTTCAAATCCGTCCGCCACATGAAGATGTCCGGGCAAGCGTCCTCCGGCGGATCTGGCAGGAGCCACGACGGTTGCGGACTCGACTTGGTAAGCGCATGAAGGGATCGAGAGGCTGTGAACGGAAAATATCTACTCACGGACGCCAGCGTGAACGGAAAATATCTACTCACGGACGCCAGCATCCTGAACAGCATTGCGCAGTCGCACCTCAAACGAGGTCATCTCAAACAAGCGACGAAAGAATTTCAACGGGCGCTGGAATGGTATCAACAGGCGCTGCCACTCATACGCGAGAGCCGTGACAGGGAGGCGGAAGTCAGGGCGCTGACCGGCAAGGCTGAGGCGTATCTGATGTTGGATCAATCAGAACTGGCGTCAAAAGAGGTTGATCAGGCCATCGCCATCGCGGAAAAGATTCGTACGGAAATCACCAGCCCGACACATCGCATCTTGTCGCAAGCCTGGATGACGGCGGTTTATAAAATGCAGGTTCAAGTCCTGATGCGGCTTCATCAAGAGAATCCGCCGGCCGGGTATGACACTTTAGCCTTGCAGGCCAGCGAGCAGTATCGCCTCCGCACGCTGCTCGAATTGCTGTCCGAATCGAGAATCGAATTGGGTCAGTGGATTGATCCAGGATACCTGACCAGGCTCAAAGAACTTCAACTGAAACTCGAATCAGCGGAAGACCGTCGCGCGCAATCGCTCGACCGCAAGCAGGCAGAAAAACTGGCGGGGATCGAAAAGGAGGTAGAAGAACTGCTCCGGCTGAAGGATCTGCTGGACGCGGAAATCCGCGCCAACCAACCTCAGTACGCCGCGTTGAAGACGCCCGCTCCTCTCAGCCCCTCCGAAATCCAGCGGCAATTGCTCGACGACGAAACTATCTTGCTCGAGTATCTGATGGGCCAGGAGCGCGGCTATCTTTGGCTGGTCACCGTGAACTCGATCAACAGTTACCTGCTTCTCCCCATCGAGAAAATTGATCAAGCCGCGCGGCGCGTTCAGGAACTGCTCGCTTTGCGCAATCAGCCTCTTGACGGCGAAACGCTTAAGGAGAAGCATGCGCGACAGGCCAGGCAGAAAGCCGAATTCGATCAGGTCTCTAGAGAATTGAGCCAGATGATCCTCGGCCCGGTGGCGGGAAAACTCGGCAAAAAACGCCTGCTGATCGTCGGCGACGGTATACTGCAATACATTCCTTTCGGCGTATTGCCCGAGCCTGAGACGGGCAGACGGGGAGACGAGGGGACTGGGGGACGGGGAGACAGGGAGACAAAACAAATCCGCAATCCAAGAATCCCAATCCGCAATCCGCAATCCTACATTCCGCTCATCGCTACTCATGAGGTTGTCACACTGCCTTCGGCTTCGGTGCTGGCGACGCTGCGGCGGATCAGAACGGGGCGCTCCGCCGCCCCACACGCATTGGCCGTTCTGGCTGACCCGGTCTTCAGCGGCGGGGATGAGCGAGTTGGACCCAATGCCCGAACGAAGATCGAATCGGTTCAAGGGCCGGATCAGGGCGGGAGCGCGGGGAGTGGCGCGGCGGTATCAAAAATTGTCAGTGATGTTGAAAGATCGGCGACGGACTCCGGCGTACAGGTTTTCAGACGATTGCTTTTCAGCCGTCAGGAGGCCGAAGCGATCGGCGGATTGCTGCCCGCTTCCGAGCGGCTTCAAGCGTTGGACTTTGCGGCTGACCGGCGGCTGGCGCTGATCGGGAAACTCGGCGAGTACCGCATTCTGCATTTCGCCACGCACGGCCTGCTCAATAACAAAACCCCAGCTTTATCAGGCCTCGTCTTTTCGCTGGTGGACGAGCAGGGGCGCCCGCTCAACGGATTTCTGCGGCTGCACGAGATCTATAACCTGAAGCTCAACGCCGACCTCGTCGTGTTAAGCGGTTGCCAGACCGCTCTGGGGCAGGAAGTCAGCGGCGAAGGATTGATCGGTTTGACGCGCGGATTTATGCACGCCGGGGCGCCGCGCGTGGTGGCCAGTCTGTGGAATGTAAACGATCAAGCCACTGCCAACCTGATGAAGCTGTTTTACCAGCGGATGCTGAAGGACGGATTGCGCCCCGCCGCCGCGCTTCGAGCGGCTCAGATAGCGATGTGGAAAGCAGAACCGAACGCCGTCCCTTATCGCTGGGGGGCGTTCATCTTGCAAGGCGACTGGCGATAAGCGCCGGGGCGAAAGTAATGAGGCGTGGCCCGAGTCGTTTACTAGCGCCCTGGCGCCGGCGCTACTGGCGCGAGTAAACGACTCGCAAGGCGCTTGTAGGCCGCAAAACCATCACCCGAGCGCTTAGCGACCGGCAAACTCAACCGCGGCGCCTTTCTTCACGGCGCGCATGCTTTATCTCAGCCTCGACCCGACCGCGTGCGAATCAATCCCGCATATTTTTCCCAAATGTTTCGCTTCGATCAGCCAGATATTATTGAGCGCTAGACGGTCTTTCAAATTCGCATGCCGTCTTGTTACGCCCCCTGTCAGCCTGCTCGCGGACAGGGTCGACTAATATTCAACGCCTCGTCGTTATTCGGCGAGGCTTCACGAGGGATTCGTATGAACATCGCCAAAAATCTCAGCCTGCAAGCCGTCGTAGCGATTGTCCTGCTCGACTCCATATTTGCGTTCGCCCAGGAAGAATGGGTCGCGCCCATCGCCAGGAGGTCTCTGCCCTCGGTCGTCACCGTCCTTTCCTTCGACGGCGCCGGCAAACAGTTCGGATTGGGGAGCGGCTTCATCGTTCGCGAAGACGGGTTGATCGTCACCAACTACCACGTCATTCAGAACGCCTCGGCGGTCGAAGTCCGCGGCGAGGCCATCGGCAATTTCCGCGTCAAAGGCGTCGTGGCGGTGGATAGAGGGATGGATTTTGCCGTGCTCAAAATCACGGCCGAAGACCTGCCTGTCATCCCGCTTGGCAATTCAAGCCTTGTCAAACTCGGCGAAGGCGTCATGGCCATTGGCAATCCTAAGGGATTGACCGGGACGGTCTCCGCCGGCCTGATCAGCCAGATACGCGAAGAGGATGATTTCGCAATTTTGCAGACCTCGGCGCCGATCTATCCCGGGAACAGTGGCGGCCCGCTCATCAACAAGCGTGGCGAGGTCATCGGCGTCGTTAGCGCCCGCGTCGGCGACGGTCCGACGCTCGGTCTGGCGTTGCCGATCAACTATGTGCGCAGAGCCTTGCAAAACAACACCTCGATCAAATACACGATCGGCGAAATCGCAAGACTTGAGGAAAAAGTCTCACAGCAAGAGCTGAGAGAGAGGATTCTGACGCTGATCCGCGAGAATTTCACGCGGTACGAAGACCCCGCCGGATTGTTCAGCCTCGTCGTTCCGAAGAATTGGGTTGCGCAGCGCGATCAATATTGGAGCGATGACCGCACGACTCTCTACTACACGACGGTGATCGCGCCGGAAAACGCCAGGCTGGCGCAGTTGCGAGGTTACGTCTCCGAAGGCTTGCGCATCCAATTCCAATTGCCGCGCAAAGGCAGCGTCTGGACAAATCGGGGAATGGAGCAATGGAAAAACAGCGTTGCGCAAGACCTGCTGAAAGCTAACCCCGGCTTCGCGCTCACCGAGTCCGGGACAATGGAGTTCGGCGGGATGGCGGCGAAGGTCTATCACTTCGTCGGCCAGGACCGCCGGCTGCCGGAGCCGGAGAAGACCGTGATGTTCGTCATCGCCAGTCCCGAGGCGTTAATTACGGTCGAAGTGATCGCGCCCACCAGCAAGCTCAAACTGCTGGACGCTATTCAGATCATTTCCGCCACCACGTTTGAATGGCCGGCTCGCTGAACGTCGCTGATGTAGTTCAGTGGTATTAGCTCTAAAACCTGTTCATTTTCGGATGAGAAACGCTATGTTTAATTCGAGTAGAAACGCGCTGATGGTCTTTCTGCTGCCCATTTTTTTCAGTTTGGCGGAAGCCGCAGAGGCACGCGCTCTTGAGTTCCCATTCGCTCTGTCTTCGGACGCGCGCAGCGAATTCAGCGCAAGCTTTCAGGTCTTCAGCGCGGGAAGCATCGTCATCAAAGGCGTCTGGAAAGCGGGCGCGTATCCGCTTCACGTTGCGCTAGTCCGACCCGACGGCAGCGAGGCCGCGAGGCGCGAAGGCCATAGCCCGCTGCGAATCGAATACGCGATCACCGAAGCTGAAGCCGACAAGTTCAACTCCGATTCGCCGGCCAAGTGGATCGTCAAGGTCATCAACAGCGCGGCGCCGGAACGTCGCGAAGTGTCAGGCAAATTGCGCCTCACGATTCCGACCGCGCCTCGCACACTCGAAGACTCGCAATTTACGCTGCTCGGCCACGGAAATGCGCAGGAAATCCCGATTCGGATCATCGCCCCGGGCCGCGTGACAGTCGAGGCCGAATGGCAGAACGATTCGCCGGCGGCGAATGAAGCCTTGCCTCTGACGCTCAGCCTGGAGCACCCGGGAACTGATCGCATATACGCGCGCCGCACCGCTAAAAGGCCGTTGCGAATCGAGCAACAGATTACCGCCGCCGATATCGAACGCGGGAAGCGCGTCCTCGTGCGGCTGCAAAACGACAACATTGCCAGAGTCAGAGGCCGGGTCAAGGTAACTTTCGCGCCCGCTTTGTGAAACGAATAATTCGAGCGATCCTCAGCCATGTGTTGCGACCGGCGGATGGGAGCCTTGCGGAGTTAATTGGCGATACCCATGTCACGGCGATGCCGATGATGGGGGCCGCCAATGTGTCCTGCACCCCTCGGCTGCCTCCGCCGTCCGGCGTTAGCGATGTCACGGTCTGGCTGGTATTATCCTGCCGCTGAAATAATCATGAACGCCCGCACACTATGTACGACATAACAATTCAAAACGCCATCATTGTTGACGGTACAGGCTTACCTGCTTTTCGAGCCGACATCGCAATCAAAGGCGACCGCATCGCGGCGATCGGAAAGCTCGACGTCAAAGCAAAACATACGATCAATGCGCATGGCCGGACCGTCATTCCGGGCATCATCGATCCTCATTCGCACGCCGATCTGATTCTGCCTCTGGCCCCTAAAAGACAGACCGAATTGATGCGCTGCAAGCTGGCCCAAGGTGTCACAACCACTGTCATCGGCAATTGCGGTCTGGGCTGCGCTCCGGTCGCCAACGGCGAGGCCGAAGGCATACTGCGCGCGGTCAACGCGTGGATGACGCCGGAACCGGTCGAATGGAAGTGGCGCACGGTCGGCGAATACCTCGACCGGATCGAATCGAACGGGATGGCTATGAACATTGCTACGCTCGCGCCGCACGGCCCCGTTCGCATTTCGGCTATGGGGTTGGCGAAAGGCTCTCCGTCGAAAACCCAAATGAAAAAGATGCGGGCGATGGTCGAAGGGGCGATGAAGGACGGGGCTCTGGGGCTTTCGACCGGCTTGATCTATCCGCCGGGGATGTATTCGGACACGGACGAATTGAAGGAGTTGGCCGGCGTTGTGGCCGATTACGGCGGCGTCTACACCAGCCACATTCGCGGGTCAAGCGAGACGCTGATCCCGGCGGTGAAAGAACTGCTCGAAGTCGGGCGCGAGACCGGCGTCCGCGTACACCATTCGCACAACGAGGCCGTGGGCCGCGAGCATTGGCCCAAGGTCGACCGCGTGCTGGCGATGGAAGAGGAGGCCGAGCGCGAGGGCTTGCGAGTGAGCTTCGACATGTTCCCCTACACCGCCGCTACCACGATGATGATCGCCATCTATCCGCCCTGGGCTTTAGAGGGCGGCGTGGACCGGCTCATCGAAAGGTTGAAAGATCGGAAGACACGCCGGCGAATCGAACGCGACATCGAAAGACAGAAACCTTCGTGGCCGCCGTGGCGCGAAGGCGGCTGGCCGCACAACCTGGTCGGGGCCACCGGCTGGGACTCGATCTTCATCGGCTACGTCGACTCGCGCCGAAACAAACGTTACGAAGAACGCAGCCTGGCCGAATTGTCTCAGATGACTGGCAAACGGCCTTTCGACGCGATCTCGGATTTGATCATTGAGGAGCGAGGTCAGGTCTCGATGTTGATCTTCGAGATCAGCGGCGAACGCGACGAACGCGACTTGCTCGGCAAATACGCGCGGCATCGTTTGAGCGCCTTCTGCACCGACGCCGAAGATTACGGGCGCGGATTGCCGCACCCGGCGGCCTACGGCGCGTTCGCCCGCGAAATACGTCCGCGAAGATCGCGCGCTGACGCTCGAAGAGGCCGTCCGCAAGATGACCTCATATCCCGCGCGGATTTTCGGTTTAAAAGATCGCGGCGTGATTCGGCCCGGCGCGTTCGCCGACCTGACGGTCTTCGATCCGGGCCGCGTTAACGACCGCGCGAGCTTTGAAAAACCCAGGCGCGAGGCCGCCGGAATCGAGATGGTGATCGTCAATGGCCGCGTCGCCTTTGAAAACAATCAGACAATGTCCAAGTCGCCTGGGGCAGTGATTAGGAACAGTGTCTAACACTACAACGAGAAATGTACCGTAGGTTGTCCAACCTGCGGAGTTCTCGGTCTTCCGAACATTGAGAGAAACCAGAAGCATTTACGAAAGGCGCTTGTTTTCCCCGATATTGGAGTAACTAAGGGCTCCGCAGGTTGGACAACCTACGGTACATTTCTCGTTGTAGTACTAAGCGCTCAAGCAAAAATGATTCAGAGCGAGACCGACGCGGGGGCGTGGGGCGCCTACCCGCAGCGCAGACTGTTCGACCGCGTCTTGACCACAGTTCTGTTCGTCTGCGTGGATTGAATTTCGACAGGCCGACCTCATGGTATGGGGCGGGTTGAAGAAATTCAGCGCGTACTTCGATCTGGAAAGCGGCTCAATGCGGAGCCGGTATATCAGGGCGGAAGAGATGGCGGCTCTCACAGGCGCGCCTGTCGATCTTCTCTCCATCAGCGGCGCAGGCGACTTCGAATAAAAAATCCGATGGAGACAGGGATGGCCGGCTTCATGCCGTCTCTCACGGACGTGGCGCCCCCTCTTGCTTACCTTCCGTGTTGAAGCGTTGGAAGTCGCTGAGATCGCTCACCACTTTGGCGCTGCGATACATCCGGAGCGGCTCTCCTTTTTTGGTCTTGAGCAATTTGAAATGCTGCAACATGACGCGTCGCGGGAGGAAGACCTCGAACTTGCTGGGTGCAAAATCGAAATCCACCTCGACCACTTTGTAGGTCTCCGCACTCTGGTTATTGCGAAAGAAGATTTCGTGATGCTCGCGCCAGATTTGCGCGGTGTCAGGATCGACCCAATACGTGCCGCGCATCATCGGGCCGGTGAATAGCGCCGGATCGAAGACTTGATCC
>WNFV01009984.1_pt1 | contig 10421 bp, 12 predicted proteins | sample 5400101 | NCBI WGS metagenome assembly WNFV01 (sample SAMN13153361, study PRJNA577476) | soil metagenome | isolation source: 115 cm soil or saprolite under grassland replicate 1 | place: USA:California | collected 2016-06-15 | reverse complement strand
AATGGATCATCACCCCCCAGGAGCTGCGCGCGGCGCTGCCCCGTGCGCCCGAAGTCGCCAAAGACGACCAGGGCCAGCCGATCAGGTGGTGGATCCCCTGGCTTGAGTTCCTGCGCCAGTCCGCCCATCACGGCGGCACCGTCGTGCGCTGACCGCCCCCGTGCCCGCCCGGCCGGCGCTCCGCCGCCGTGGAACCCCGTTCGGGCCCGTCGACGCGCTCGCGGCCACGACCACGACCATCCCAGCGGCCACCCCAGATAGGAGGAAGCCCATGCACGCCGACAAGGTCACCGTCGTCGACCTGATCGAAGAGCTGGAAGCCTGCGACCCCGACGCCGAGGTCCGCCTCGCCCAGCAGCCCGCCTGGCCGTTTGAGTACGCCATCGACCGCGACCACGGCGCCGTCCAGGTGCAATCCGGCGACGACGACCCGGTCGTCTACATCGGTGAGGGCGCCCAGCTCGGCTACCTCCCCGAGGCCGTCCGCAAGCAGCTCGGCTGGTAGCCAGCCCGCCAGCAATCAGCAGGGAGGCGTCAGCCTGTGAGCACCCGATCCGTCATCGCCCGCCCCAGCCCCGACGGCGGCTTCCACGGCACCTACTGCCACAACGACGGCTACCCCGCCCACCAGGGACGGGTGCTGTTCGACGCGGTCACCGGCCACTTCGCCGGCGACACCGACGCCGCCTGCCGCTACCTGATCGACGAGCACTCCGCCGGCTGGTCGGTGCTGCACGGCGACTTCACCGTCCCACCCGGCTACCGGCCCGGCTATGACCCCCAGGACCTGCGCAACCAGTGCTACTGCCACGGCGGCCGCCACGAGCCGCCCCGCCCGCCGCTCACCGAGGAGACCGCCCGCGCTGCCTGGGTCGACTACGCCTACGTGATCCAACCCGACCGGCTGGGGGTGCTCACCGCCCTCGACCGCGGCTGGCAGCCGGTCGCCGAACCGGCCTGGACCGACAGCCCCGACTGGGACGCCATCGACGACCACGCCAGGGGTGTCCGCCGCCGAGGATGGTCGTAACCACCACCCGCCGCCACGTCGTCGCTCCGGCGACAGGCCACCCGCGCCGCTGTGACGACCGGCCCAGCGGCCACCGGCACCCCCCCTGCGCCCCCCCTGCTACCAAGCCAGGCCGTGCGCGGCCCACGACCGGCCCACGCGCCGTTGCCGGCCACCTACGATCGGCTCCCTCCCTTGCGTGACTGGCCGGCGTCGTCGCCGGCCTGCAGCCGGCTGTCGATGCGTGGCTGCGTCGCGCGGGCGCCGGCAACGCAACGGTCGCCGCCACCGTCGTCGACCCGCAAGTCGTCGGCCAGGGCCGGTGAAGGAAAGGACAAGGAACGCGCCATAGCGGCGGCGGACACGAAACTCCTTCATCGGCCGCGGCGACAGGCCGGTCCCAGCTTCGGCCGTGCCCGGCGGCACCACCCACGGGAACGTGCAACCTTATCGGAGGTGACCATGCCAGAGGATCCCCAGCAGCCGCGCTACCCCGACGTCCAGGTGCAGCTGTCCGGCGAGGACGGCAACGCGTTCGCGATCCTGGGCCGCACCGCCGGTGCGCTGCGCCGCGCCGGGGTGCCCCAGGACGAGATCGACGACTACTTCGCGGAGGCGACCAGCGGCGACTACGACCACCTGCTGCAGACCACCATGTGCTGGGTCGATTGGGAGTAGCCACCACGCCCGACCGGCCAACCACCTCTGACGGCCCGACCGCCCCCGGCCCGCTGCCAGGCCCCAGACCAGCTTGCCGCCCGGCGGGCCCCACTCGATCCCCACATGACGGGACGCTCGGCCGCACCAGAAAGGCGCCAGCTCGTGAGTACCCGCTCGGTCATCGCCCGCCCCAGCCCCGACGGCGGCTTCCACGGCACCTACTGCCACAACGACGGCTATCCCGCCCACCAGGGCCGGCTGCTGTTCGATGCTGTCACCGGCCACTTCACTGGCGACCCCGGCCTGCCGCTACCTGATCGACGAGCACCCGGCCGGCTGGTCGGTGCTGCACGGTGACTTTGACGCCCCGCCCGGCTACCGGCGCGGCCACGACCCCGACGACCTGCGCAACCAGTGCTACTGCCACGGGGAGCGCCACGACCCGCCGCGCCCGCCGCTCACCGAGCAGACTGCTCGGGCCGCCTGGGTCGACTACGCCTACGTCCTCGGACCCGACCGGCTGCGGGTGCTTGCCAGCATCCACGGTGGCTGGAAGCCGGTCGCCGATCCGGCCTGGACCGACACTCCCGACTGGGAGGCCATCGACGAGCATGGCAGGCGCGTCCGCAGCCGAGAGTGGTAACGAAGACGACCGCACCCAAGCATTGAGCCCCGAGCCGGCCGGTTTCGACCGCCTGGACCAAGGGTCGGGCACACGACGGTGGCAAGGATGGGGCCTTCAATCAACCGCGTAGAGATGGCCAAGCACCGCTGCACCGCGCGGATCGGCACCACCCGATCCGGAGATCAAGGGCTATCGTCCATTCCCCGGCTTGCGTAAATGTCGCCCTGGAACGGGCCCTTTAAATCCTCAGTGGAGGAATCCATCTTCGAGGCCCACCGCTCAGCATTGTCGACCGGTCGGTAGCCGAGCTGCTCCGCAGAGCTCATGTCCCACCAGCTGCGCGAGTTCGCTGACGTGCCATACACCACGGTGAACATGACCTGAGGCGCAACCAGGCAGCGATAGAACAACTCCACGGTGTCTCGAGGACTCAGCCAGGTGCTGAGATGCCGCAGCGAGGTCGGCCGTTCAGCGACGGTCCCGATACGGACGCACACCACCTGCAGGCCGTGCTTGTCGGCATACAGCCTGCCGAGATTCTCCCCGAACGCCTTGCCGACCCCATAGTAGCTGTCCGGGCGCAGAGGTACGTCGGGGCCGAGGTGCTCGTCGGTTAGGTAGAAGCCGGTGACATGAGCGCTGCTGGCGAATACCAGCCTCTCGCAGCGCTGGCGGCGGGCCGCCTCGAAGGCGTGATAGGTCCCCACGACGTTGGTGTGCAGGATGCGATCGAAGGTGTCCTCGTCGGCGATGCCGGCCAGGTGAACGGCCGCTTCGACATCGGCCATCGCCTCGGTCATGGCGTCAAGATCGCGGATGTCGGCGGTGACCAGCTCCTCACCCGGCTGGGCGGTGCCCAACGGAGCGGTGTCGAGCAGTCTCAGCGCGTCGAAGCGCCCGCGCAATCCTTCGCGCAGGATCGTGCCGATCCTGCCAGCCGCCCCAGTGATCAGTACCCGATGCATCCGCCATCCTGTCGATGATATGGGCTTGCCGGAGAGAGGGTATGGGAGGCTCGGTCGCCGCGCTCCAGCTGCCCAGGAACCCCTGTCCCAGCGACTACCTCGAGCCCGGAGCCAAATAGCGCCCGCCAGCCTGATCTTGAAGATGAGGTCCCTCGCCGCAGCGATCGCTGGCTGTCGCAGCTGAGGGCAGGGCTATCGCGGGTCAGGGCAGGGCTATGCGAGGGCCTGCAGGTGCTGGTCGAAGGTCCGCTGGTGAGCTCGCGGCAGGGCGGCGCGGCCCTCTCGCAGCCGCCAGTGCGCGAACCCGTCGATGCCGTGCTGGAGGCCAAGCTGGGCGGCCTCGACCAGCAGCGTGACGGCTTCGTCAGCGTTTCGGCCACGCACCCGTGCCAGTGCAAGGTCCACGAGCACCCCCAACCGAGGATGCGGCGCTGTGGTCAGGGCAAGCGCGCGCTCCAGCAGCGTCGTCGCGGCCGGGTCGCCGAGGATCAGGAGGGTCTTGCCCGCATATCCCGGGAAGCGGGTCTCGTCCCATATGCAGAACAACCCACCCGGGTCACGTGGGCAGTTTGGCAGCGTGGCCTCCGCCCGTGCGAGGGCGGCGCGGGCCCGATGGCCTTCGCCAAGTAGCGCCTGCTCCCCAGCGATCCGTGCGGCAAGCCAGCCGTGCAGGGCCCCCGTACCATCCCCGGCCTTACGCTTCGCCGTGCGGAGCAAGCCAAGCGCAAGTGGCGAACCACCAGGCTGGCCTTCGCGAGGAAGGTCGAGGGAGGAGTACAGCGAGCTGGAGGCGGCGAGTAGCTGCGCCATGAGCAGGTCGTCGCCAGCTTCGCGGGCATGCTGGCGCCCAAGCGCCAGCTGCGCATGGGCGGTGGAGAGGTCTCCGTACCCGCGAAAGACCACCCACCCAGCGACCGCAGCGGTCTCCGCGGTCACCCGAGCAAGCGCTGGGCGCAAGACCGGGGACACGTCCATCCGGCAAAGTTCGATGAGGTGCCGCAGGTGTGCCCGGACAGGCCCGACGATCACCTCTGGGCGAGCGCGGTGCTGGCGATGGGCAAGGTCGGCTGTTAGCGACTCAAGGTCCTCGAGGAGCGCAGCATCGACCGTGCGTGAACTCATCAGCCGGTCGGGGTCGACGAGCAACGAGGCGGCGAACGCGAGGACGGCCTTGTTGAACTCGGCGCGTCGCATCTGCTCGCTCCCGACCTCAGTCCCGTTCGTGACGAGCAGGGCAAGCAGCGCCCCGTTGGCGTCCAGACCAGCGTCAATCTTGGCCACGCAGCCGCGGGAGACGCCGGTGGCCTTGCCGAGCTCGATGAGGTTGAGGTGCGACCGTGAGATCCCGATCGCCTTGCTCGCCTCCTCGAGCGTCAGCCCGAGTTCCCGCCGCCGAGCGCGGATTGCCCGCCCGAGGGGCGTCTGCCAGTCGACCATGTCCCCATCACTTCGCAAACATTTGTTGCGTTCTCGACAACATCGATCCGGTCAAGGTCTTCTGTGCGGGCAGTGTGAGCCAACCGACCGAAGGTAGCACGCGTGGCTGCCGCTCGGCGCGAGGAGGGCTGGAGGCCGGTGCGTTCAGCACATCCTGAGTCGAGTTTGGGCCGACCCCGGATGGTCCTGGCCCGTCTGCTTCGGCCGCTCACCCTGGTCCGGGGGGAGGAGCCAGGATGGGCGCTGACCGCCCGCGTTGCGGCCGCCGCGATGGTCAACGATGGGATTCTCGATGTCCTGGGGCTGGCCGGCCCCCGACGGCCTGCCTCAGGCAAGGGCGGGCCCCGGAGCCGGGCCGAGCGTAGCTCCCCGGCCTCCGGGTGCCCTGCGGCCTCCTGTGACCAGCCGGGCGCGAGTCTTGAGGATCTGACGCCGCCGGAGTGGGCAGCCTTGCGACGCTTCGCTGATAGCGGTCACGCCGTGGTCGAGCATTGGCCGGTCGGCCGCGCCGTCTCGCGTGCGCTCGTCCGCCGCGGCCTGGTGCTCATCACCTCGGAGTGGGTGCTGCTCACCGAGGCAGGCTGGCGTGCCCTGCAGGCCGCTAGCGTGCTGCAACCCGAATCGCCCAGGCGCGAAGCGCCCCCGCGTCCGCAGACCGGCCCGACGCGGCCGACGACGAATCCCTCGAGGACAACGCGCCAGCCGAGCGCCACGCCGCCCGCTCGTCCGCTCGAAGTCCCCAGTCGGGTCAGGCCAGGCCCGCTCATCCCGCCAGGGGTGCTGCTGTACGCCTCTCGAACCTCGAGGAAACAGACCAGGGTGCGTGAGGGCACCGCGATGGATCACCGCCAGCCGGCGGGAGGTCAGGAAGGCGGACAACGACGAGACGTACCTGCCGTTCTGTAGGCGTTCGAGCGTTGGTGGTGGCGCACAGCGTGCCGTCAACGGTGGCAGGCGTCGGTCCCAGCCCAGTCCGGGTGGTGATTGGCCGTGGGGTCCTCGTCGTCGCGGTCTTGCTCGCAGGCTGCTCCTCGGAAACGCGGACCCCCACAGCCTCAACGACCACCACCCAGCCGCCCGGTGCGTCGACCACGGCGTCCACGGTTGCCGGGCCCCCGACGACCAGTTCCCCCAGCGCTGCGGAGGCTGCCGTCCTTGCCGCCTACCGGGCGTACTGGGCGGATGTGATCGCCGTTGGCAAGACCTCGAACTGGCAATCGCCACGGCTCGCCGACCATGCCACCGGGGAAGCCCTGGCGCAGGCGAGAGCCACCTTCCACACGCTCAAGGCCCGCGGCTTGGTGGCTCTCGGGACCGTCGATCTGCGAGCGAAGGTGCTCTCAGTCAAGGCCACGGCGGCGACCCTCTACGACTGCAACAGCACCAGCAGCTTCCTCGCCTACGACGCCAAGACCGGCGCCCTCCGCGACAAGAGCAGCGGACGACGAAACGGCAAGACCGTCACGCTCCGCCTGCAAGACGGCGCCTGGAAGGTGGCGAATGTTGTGACGGAGGTGGGCAGGTGCGCACGCTGAGGCTGCTAGCCCTCGCGGGATCGCTGCTCATCACCCTTGTGCCGACAGCGTTCGCCGACGTCGACCCCAACCCGGGAAGCAGCGGCGTCGGCATCGGCGTGACCACCTCGGGTGGCGCTGGCTTCAGCAGGGCCGGAGCGGATGGCAGGACCTGTAGGTGGACCACGGCCGAGCCGGAGCCGTTCAAGAGCATCTGGGCCAAGGTCCCGCCTCCCCACGGAGAGGCGGCTACCTCGGGGCAGTGGGCCAGGTGGGACTGCTCGGACGGCGCGGCCGGCATCGCATGGTTCCCGAATAACCGGCCTGCCGTCGGGGCAGCGGTTCTGGCGCGGGAGGCATACCGCTATCTGCCGCTGCCCGCGCCGCGCATCCAGACCAGCCCCGCCGCCAATCGCGACCAGCTCGTGAATCTCAGGACGTGGCTGTGGATCGACCCAGGTACGTGGGGGACTCGCTCGGCGACGGCATCGGTGCCGGGGCTGTCGGGCACGGTCGTCGCCACGCCGGTATCGGTGACCTGGGTGATGGGCGACGGCGGCCGGGTTGTCTGCCGTGGACCGGGCACCCCCTACGACCCGACCCGCCCCGAGGCCGGCCAGCGCCCGTCCTGCTCCTACACCTATCGTCGCGGCTCGGCGGGCGAGCCGGCCGGACGGTTTGTGGTGAGGGCCACCACCACGTGGCGGATCACCTGGGTCGCAACCGGCGCCCCTGGTGGCGGCAGTCTGTCGCCGCTTGCCCGGTGGTCGCAGGCGGCGCTGCGGGTCGCCGAGGTGCAGGCCCTCAACAGCTGAACAGCCGTTCCGCCGTCCCCCGGCGGGTTCGCAAAGGAGTCGTTGGTCGTGCGCACCTCCCCCACCCCCTCGTCCCGAACGGCCAGGACGGCTGTCGAGGCGCGCGACGGGCTCCGGGTCGCCCCAGCCGGCCGGCGCTCCCTGCCGTGGGTGCTGGCCGGCCTGCTGCTGGTGGTGGTCTGCGCGCTGGCGTTCGCGGTCACCTCCTCCCGGCTCGGGCAGCGCCAGGCAGTCCTGGCCATCGCCCACACCGTGCCTGCCGGGCGCGTCGTCGACCACAGCGATCTTGCGGTCGTGCGGGTGTCGTTGGATCCGGGGCTGCGGCCGATCGCGGCCAGCGCGCAGGCCACGGTGGTCGGCCGCCCGGCGGCGGTGCCGCTGCTGCCGGGGACGCTGCTGACCGAGGCGGCGCTGGGGCCGCCGTCGGCGCTGCGGGCGGGCGAGGCGGAGGTGGGCTTGGCGCTGAGGCCGGGGCAGTTCCCGCCGGGGCTTGCGGCCGGCGCGCGGGTGCTGGCCGCCGAGACCGGCCCGGACGCCGACACGGCGGTCGCGGCGACCGGGAGCTCGCCAAGGACGTACCGCGCCGTCGTGGTCGGCATCACCGAGCCGGCCGCGGAGGGGGCAGCGGCGGAGGTGGGCGAGGCGGTGGTGTCGTTGAAGCTGGTGGCGGCTGATGGCCCGCGGGTCGCCGCGGCGGGCGCGGCCGGCCGGGTGGTGCTGGTGCTGGTCGCCTCGGAGGGGTCATGAGCCTGCTTGCGCTGGCGGCCGCCAAGGCGTCCCCGGGGGTGACCACGACCGCGGTCGCGCTGGCCGCCACCTGGCCCGCCGAGCGGGGGGTGCTGCTGGTGGAGGCCGACCTGGGCGGTGGGGACCTGGCCGCCTGGTTCGGCCTGGCGGTCGAGCCGGGCCTGGTCAGCTTGGCCGCCGCCCGCCGGTCGACGCCACCGTCGGTCCAGGGGCACACCCAGCCGCTGCCTGGCGGCCTGCGGGTGCTTGTCGGCCCGCCGGGCGCCGAGCAGGCCACCGCCGCGCTGGGCCTGCTGCCCGCCGACCTGCTGGCCGGGCTGGACAGGCTGGAGGGGACCGACGTGCTGGCCGACCTTGGCCGGCTCAACCCCGGCTCGCCGGCGCTGCCGCTGGCGCGGGCCGCGCGCCTGCTGGTGCTGGTCTGCCGGCCCACACTGGCGGAGTTGCAGCACCTCGCTCACCGGGTGGCCGCCCTCCGCGAGGCGAGCCAGACGGTCGGGTTGGTGCTGGTCGGGGGCGGCCCCTACCCGCCAGCCGAGGTCGCCCGCACGCTCGGGGTCCAGGTGCTCGGCACGCTGCCCGTCGACCGGCATGGCGCCGGGCTGCTGGGCGGCACCGCGGCCGGGATGCCGGGCTTGCGGCGGACCCGACTGGTGCGCGCGGCCCGCACGCTGGCCGACGACCTGGCCGGGCGGCTGGCCACAAACCCCACTGACGAGGCAGTCGGCTCGGGGGTGGCGGGGTCGCCTGCGGTGGTCGCTCTGCCCGCCACGGACGGCAACGACCAGGGGTGGTCGCCATGACGGTGGACCACGAGCGTCGCCGTCCCGGCTACGGCGCCGAGGTCGACGCTGGGCTGGTGGTGCGGCTGCGAGCCGAGGTCGCCGACCGGCTGGAGGAGCGCCTGCGGGCCGACGAGGCGGCCGCCCCGCCCCGGATGCGCCCAGCGGACCAGCGCCAGTTCGGCCGCCAGCTCATCAACCAGGCGTTGGAGGCCGAGGCCAGCGCCGCCCTGGCCGCCGGCCACCCCGTATCGGATGCCGACGACGAGGACGCCGTCGCGCAGGCCGTGCACGACGCGCTGTTCGGGCTGGGCCGGCTGCAGCGGCTGCTGGAGGACCCGGAGATCGAGAACATCAACGCCAACGGCTGCGACCAGGTGTTCGTCCGCTACGCCGACGGCACCCGCGCCAAGGTCGACCCGATCGCCGACAGCGACGCCGAGTTGGTCGAGCTGATCCGCTTGGCCGCCGCCAGGATGGGCTTGGCCGAGCGGCGCTTCGACCTCGGCGCACCCCGGCTCAACCTCCAGCTGCCCGACGGGAGCCGCCTGTTTGCGGTCATGGCGGTGAGCGCACGGCCGGCGCTGTCGGTCCGCCGCCACCGCTACCTGCGGCTCACCCTGGACGAGCTGATCGCCGCGGGCACGCTGGACGCAGCGCTGCGCGGCTTGCTGGCGGCGGCGGTGCGCGCCCGCAAGAACCTGATCGTGTGCGGCGACACCGGCGCCGGCAAGACGACCCTGCTGCGGGCGCTGGCCGCCGAGATCCCGCCCGAGGAGCGGCTGGTCACCATCGAAGACGCCTTGGAGCTCGGCCTGGACCGGTTCCCGGAGCTGCACCCGGACGTGGTCGCGTTGGAGGCCCGCGAGCCCAACGTGGAAGGCGAGGGTGAGGTCACCCAGGCGGAGCTGGTCCGCTGGGCGCTGCGGATGTCGCCGGACCGGGTCCTGGTCGGCGAGGTCCGCGGCGACGAGGTCCTGCCGATGCTCAACGCCATGAGCCAGGGCACCGACGGCTCGATGTGCACGCTGCACGCCAGCAGTTCGGCGGGCGCGTTCGGCAAGCTGGCCGCCTACGCGGTCCAGGCGCCGGAGCGGCTGCCGTTGGAGGCGACCAACCTGCTGGTCGCCAACGCCGTGCATTTCGTGGTGTTCCTGGCCCACGACCGGCGCACGGGACGCCGCACGGTCGCCTCGGTGCGGGAGGTCACCGGCGCCGAGGGGCCGCTGGTCGCCTCCAACGAGGTCTTCCGCCCAGGGCCGGGGCGCCGCGCCATGCCGGCGGCGCCGATGCAAGCAGCGACCCTGGAGCAGCTCGAGGACGCCGGCCTCGATCCGGGGTTGCTGGACCGGCCGGGCGGCTGGTGGCCCGCGGCCCCGGCGGCCGGCGGCAACGGGCAACCACCTCCCTGGAGGGACCTCTGATGGCGCTTGCGGTGCTGTGCGGCGCCGGGGTCGGGCTCGGGTTGCTGCTGATGGTCATGGGGCTGCGGGATGCCGTGCCACGGCGCCGCTGGCGAACCGAGCGGGACGGCATTCCCGCCCTGGTCGAGCGTCTCGGGCTGCGGCTTGGCCTGGCGGCCGCTGCGGGGGTGCTGGTCGGGCTGGTAACCCGCTGGCCGGTCGGGGCGCTGCTTGCCGCCGGGGCGGGCGCGCTGGCGCCCGAGCTGGTCGGCGGCACCGCGGCCCGGCGGGCGGCCGTGGCCCGCACCGAGGCGGTCGCCGGCTGGGCCGAGATGCTGCGCGACACCCTGGCGGGGGCGGCCGGGCTGGAGCAGGCGATCATCGCCTCCGCGCCGGTCGCCCCGGCCCCGATCCGCGGCGAGGTGGCCGCGCTGGCGGCCCGGCTGGACCGCCAGCGGCTCCCG
>WNFV01013595.1_pt1 | contig 10422 bp, 12 predicted proteins | sample 5400101 | NCBI WGS metagenome assembly WNFV01 (sample SAMN13153361, study PRJNA577476) | soil metagenome | isolation source: 115 cm soil or saprolite under grassland replicate 1 | place: USA:California | collected 2016-06-15 | reverse complement strand
TCCGACGACTCGTTGTTCACGGTGGTGGACGGCCAGGTCAAGTTCGAGCACAAGAATAAGAAGCGGTACCGGGTGAGCGTGTATCCGGCGGGGAAAAACTAGACGGTAGAGGTTGTAAGAGACGGTAGAGGACGGTAGACGAGGGCGGTGAGGTCTTACCTCGACCGCCCTGTCCCGTCTTCTACCGCCCTAGTAGGTAGGGGGAAGTTTCCGGTACCGCTCAAACAACTCCGTCTGCCGGCTCTTGAGCGGGATCTCCTTGCCGCGAATCAGCACGTGCTCCACGCCCGTCGTGAACTCGAACGGGTCCCCCGACCAGACGACGACGTTGGCCACCTTGCCGGGCTCGAGCGAGCCGTACTGATCCCCCACGCCGAAGATCTCCGCTGGAGCCAGGGTCACGGCGCGCAGCGCCTGGTCCCACGACAGGCCGTAGGCCACGGCATTCCCCGCCTGCTGGCGCAGGTTGCGCGACTTGTGCGTGTCGGTCTCGAGCAACGCGACCTTGACGCCGGCCTGGGCGAGGAGCGCCGCGTTGGCGTAGCGGACGCCGAGGGCGTCGTAGGCGGGAGTGACACCCGCCCGTGGAGCACCGGCAGGAGGGCCTCGAGATCCTGGACCGACGCCGACAGCGAGCGCATCTGCGCGCGGCTGAAGTCGAGCTTGCGCCGCTCGTACTCGAGGGCGTCGCGGAACACGCCACGCAACCGATCGGCCACCGCCGCGCGTGAGCCGCCGGCATTGTCCTTGGCGCGCTCCGACAGGTCCGCCACGATCCCCACGGGAGACTTCACGAGCATCTGCTCGATCGTGGCACCGTCGAGATCGATCAGGACCGCCTGGCCGCTCACGAGGTTGCCGGTCGGCACGGCGAGGGCGGTGGTGATCCCTTCGATCCGCGTGACGGGGATGAGCGTCGAGGCCGGGTTGATCCCCTCCGCCACGTTGAAGGCCGCGGCGATGGTGTCGCCCTGCACAGTCGCCTCGCGTGTCCCTGGCACGGCGCTGATCTCCACGAGGCCGAGCTGGCCCGCGCCGTCGATGAGCCCCGGGGTGATCCATTTCCCGGCGGCGTCGATGCGGGTCGCGTCCGGCGGAATCGGCACGGTCGTTCCCACGGCGACGATGCGGCCGTCGCGGATCAGCACGCTGGCGTTTGCGAGCTTCGGGCCGGAGACGGGATACACCGTCCCACCCGTGATGGCGATGGTCTGGGCGAGCAGGAGCGCGATCATCGGTCACTCCCGGGCGCGGGCACCTCGCCCAGCTCGAAGTCGGAGCGCGGCTGGTGCGCGGGATCGGTGCGGTCGTAGGCGAGCCACCCGTCGTTGTAGACCTGCACGGCCTTCGAATAGACCGAGAACGGATCGCCCGACCACACCACCACGTCGGCCATCTTGCCCGGCTCGAGCGTGCCGACGATCGAGTCGAGCCCGAGGGCCCAGGCGGGGTTGAGCGTGATCCACCGGAGAGCCTGGTCGCGCGTGATCGGGATGCCGGCCCGCTGCCCGGCGTACATCGCCTTGGCGGCTTCCTGGTTGAGCCGCTGGATGCCGCCCGGATCGTCCGAATGGATGATCGGCCGGCCGCCCGCCTGTTGGTTGAGCGCGGCGTTCTGCTGGATCCCGTCCATCGCCTCTTCCTTGAACCCCCACCAGTCGGCCCAGACGGAGACCGACGTCCCCTCTTGCGCGAGCAAGTCCGCGATTTTGTACGACTCCACGGCGTGGTGGAACGAGCGGATCTTGAAACCGAACTCGTGCGCCAGGTCGAGCATCTGCGCCATCTCGTCGGCGCGGTAGCAATGGTTCTGCACGTACATGTTGCCTCGCAACACTTCGGCGAGGGACTCGAGCCGCAGGTTCCGCTCCGGCGGATCGCCCTTGTGGTCCTTGTTCCAGGCGTCCCACTTGCGGCGGTACGACTCCGCCGCGGTAGCCCGCCATGTTGCCCATGCGGGTGGACGGTCCACCGCGCATGCGATACACGCGCTTGGGATTCTCGCCGCAGGCCATCTTCAGGCCGTAGCGCGCGCCGGGAAACTTCATCTCCTGCACCGTGCGCGCCGGGATGAGCTTCAGGATCGCGCTGCGCCCGCCGATCAGGTTGGCCGAGCCCGGCAGCGCCTGGATGGTGGTGATCCCGCCGGCGATCGCGAGCGGGATCTGCGGGTCCTGGGGCCAGAACGAGTGCTCCGCCCACACCTCGGCCGTCACCGGATTCGTCGCCTCGTTGCCGTCCGACTCGGCGTCGGTCCCCGGCGCGGCGTACACGCCGAGGTGCGAGTGGTCGTCGATCAGGCCGGGGGTCACGTACTTGCCCGTGCCGTCCACGACCACCGCGTCCGCGGGGGCGTCGACCTTCGCGCCCACGGCGACGATCCGCCCGTCCTTGAGCAGGATCGAGCCGTTGGCGATCTCCTGTCCCGTCGCGGTCATGATCGTGGCGTTGCGGATCACGACCGGCGGGTTGGCATGGCGGTGGTAGGTGGACGGGTACTGCGCGCGCATCACGCTCGCGCTCTCGGCCGCCGCGGCCTGCGGCGCCGCCGCAGGGGCCGGCGCGGCCGTCTGGCGGGCGCCGGCAGTGGCGCAGGCGCAGATGAGCGCGAGCAGCAGTGAGAACACTGGCCGCATACTAGGGCCCTCCCGGTTGCACTATTCGACCAGTTCGACGACGAACGGCTGCCCGACGAATACGCATACGACTACGCATACGATGCAAGCTCCGTTGGCGCGCGGGATCGGCCGCCGGCCTCACTCGGGCGACCCGATCACCGGTCCCGAGTGCACCAGCTCGAAGGAGAATATCCCGTCCAAGGTCTCGCCCTTCACGACCCGCCGCGGCGCGGTCCGGGTCGCGTAGATCCGGAAGCCGCCGGTCCGGAGCGGCAGCACGTCGAACCGGCCCGCGGGAACCTGGATCGTCGCCGGCTGCTCGGCGACGAAGCTCAGCAGGGCGAGCGAATCGCCGAACTCCACCCAGGCGGGCAGCGCGAGCGAGTCTCCCGGCTCCGCGTTGGTCACCGCGCTCGCGTACAGCTCGTACTCGAACAATACCGTCCCCCGGGGGAACGGCCGGCTCACCGGGATGATCTTCACCTCGCCGTTCTTCGTCCCCACCCGGCGCCGGCCCTCGATCTCCCCCCGCTTCACCTCGAGGTCGTGCTCGACCATCACGGTGTCGCTCGTGGGCGAGAAGAAATCGACGCGGTGAAAGGTCGAGATCGGCTGGCCGGTGAGGCGATCGAGCACCACCCGCAGCCGCTCCTCTTCGACCGGACGGAACTCGGAGGCGGCCGTATAGATCACCTGCTGCGTCATCTCGAGCGGGCGGATCTCGTATTGCCACACCGCCCAGCCGCGATCGGCGCCCCGGAACAGGAACACGAACGAGTCGCGCGTCGCCGGGATGGCGGTGAGGTCGAAGCGGAGCGGTTTGGGACGGGAGGACTGGGCGGCCGCCGCCGCGGGGAGGCTAGCGAGCAGCAGGAAACAGAGCCAGCGCATTGGTCTCGAGAATGGCCCGCTTGTGCGAGTCGTGGAGCGGGAGCGCCAGGAACTGATCGATGTTCGCCCGCATGTCCTTCACACCCGGGCTGGGCCAGTCCGTTCCCCACAGCACCCGGTCGGCGACTTCGGCCAGGCGGGGAAAGTACTCGAGCAGGCGGGCCGGCGGTATCCCGGAGACGTCGAGCCACACCTGCTTGTGGCGACGCAGCACGAAGAAGGCCTCCTCCATGTAGAGCGGACGTCCCCCGTGGGCCATCACGATCCGCAGGTCGGGGAAATCGATCGCCACGTCGTCGAGCTCCATCGGATTGCCGTACTTGGAGCGCGCCCCGGGAAAGATGCTCGTGCCGGTGTGAATCATCACCGGCAGGCCGCGCTCCTCGCAGCGGCGGTAGATCGTGCCCAGCGCCTCGAGGCCGTCGGTGTAGGCGTTGGCCGGAAACCGCTGATGCGGCGGATGGATCTTCACGAGCCGGATCCCCAGGTCCACCAGGCGGTCCACGTCGCCGGCGGCATCCTTGGTGAACCGGGGATGCACGCCGCCGTAGGGCAGCAGCCGCCCGCGATCGGCCTGCGCGTACGTCGCGGCGAACGTGTTCGTGGTGTCCGTGAAGCCCATGACGTCCGGGGCGGGGTAGTTCACGAGGCCCGCGCGCCACACGCCCGCCCGGTCCATCACCTCAAGGAGCGCGCGCGGATCCTCCATCAGCTGGATGAGGAGATCCCAGTGGCCTTCGTTCCCGCGGCGCATCACGTCGATCACCGCGGGCTTGACGTCGCGCCAAGGCTGGATGTGGATGTGGACGTCGGTGATGCGGCTCAGTCGCTCCAGGTGTAAAACCCCTTTCCCGTCTTCTTCCCGAGCTCGCCCTTCGCCACCTTGTCGCGCAGGATCTGCGGGGGCTCGAACTGCGGCTCCTCAAGCGCCTGGTAGAGCGCATCCGCGATCGCGAGCCGCACGTCGAGGCCGACGAGATCGGTGAGCTTGAGCGGGCCCATCGGGTGGTTGTACCCGAGCTCCATGGCCTTGTCGATGTCTTCCGCGGAGGCGACTCCTCGCTCGAGCATCCGCATCGCTTCGAGGCCGAGCGCCAGACCGAGCCGACTGGAGGCGAAGCCCGGCGAGTCGTTCACGACGATCGGCTCCTTGCCGAGGGCACGGGCGAACGCGACGGCACGTTCCACCGCCGCCGGCGCCGCCTGCGGGTGGGTCACGACCTCGACGAGCTTCATGGCAGGCACCGGGTTGAAGAAGTGTATCCCCACCACCCGGCTGGGCTCCTGCACCGCCGCGGCGATCGCAGCGACCGAAAGCGCCGAGGTGTTGGTGGCGAGCAGTGCCTTCGCCGGAGCCGCGCGCTGAAGCTCGGCGAAGAGCTGCTGCTTCACGCCCAGGTGCTCGCGCACGGCCTCGATGACGACCTCGGCGCCGTCCACCGCCGGCGCGAGCTCGCGTTCCGCGCGCAACCGCCCGGCAGTGGCGGCGTAGTCCGCTTCGGCGAGCTTGCCGCGCTTCGCGGCGACCGCGAGCAGATCGTTCACGCGCCCGAGCGCCCGCGACAGCACGTCGGCCCGGCTGTCGGTGAGACGCACCTCGAACCCCGCCAGGGCCGCGACGTAGGCGATGCCGTGACCCATCGTCCCCGCGCCGACCACGGCCACCCGACCTCCGCTCATGCCGCCCCCGCCCGCCGCGCGTCCACCGCGCGCCGTCCCAGCTCGGGGCGGTTGGTGCAAATCGCGTCCACGCCGAGCTCGAGCAGCCGGCCCATCTCGGCCGGGTCGTCGACCGTCCACACGATCAGCTGGAGCGCCGCGCCGCGCAGCGTATCGACCAGGGCCCGGTCCACCAGCGACCGCTCCTGCCACAGGATCGTCGCGCCCGCATCCTCGAGCACGGCGAGCGGCCGCACGGGATAGGACGCGCTCAGCACGCCGCGCCGCAGGGCGGGCTGCTCGAGCCCGAGCCGTCGCACGATGCGGTGGTCGAAGGAGTGGACGGCGTACCCCGCCGGATTCGGGCCGTGCGCGAGCGCGTCGAACAGCCGCTCGTCGAACCGCTGCGGGAGCGTCTTCGCCTCCACGAACACCTGCAGGCCGGGCCCGACCGCCTCCAGCGCCTCGCCGAGCGTCGGGATCGGCTCGCCGTTGGGGAGCCGGAGCTCGCGCACCCGCCGCCCGCTCAAGTGCGGGATGCGATGCACGGCCGCGATCATCTCGTCGTGGTGGACGATCAAGGCGCCGTCGGCGGTGGCGTGCACGTCGAGCTCCACGGCGTCGGCGCCCAGCGCCGCCGCCGCGCGGAAGGCGGCGAGCGAGTTCTCGACTTCTTGAGCCGAGGCGCCGCGGTGCGCGATGACCAGCGCGGGCGTCACTTGAGCAGGCTGTCCGCCTTCTTCGGCTCGATCCAGCCGGGCTCCTTCTCGATGCCGTGCACGGTCTCGTAGTGCTCGGGCTGGGGCAGCACGCTCGTCAGATACGCCCGGTACTTCGCCGGATCGTCGATCGGCTCGCCGTCCACCGTGAACATCTGGTGCGCGTACATCCCGATCTTGCGGTTGAACCGCACGTCCGGCACGCGCAGCCAGCGCTCCTGCTCGGGGATGAACATGTTGAGGCGCTCGATCAGCTTCGCGATCTCCTGGCGGTACAGCTCGCGGCTGTGTTCGTTGAGCTTGGCCTTGTCCGGCTCGGTGTGGTTCTCACGCTCGTCGTAGCGCCCCTTCAGGCCCCACACGTAGGCCCAGTGGGCGGACGACGAGTTGTCGGTGCCGAACAGGTCGAAGGCGGTCGGGATCCACTTGTAGAAGAACCGCTGGATCACCTCCGGCGGCATCTTGCCGGCCTTCGCGATCCGCAGCAGCCCGTTGTTCCCGGTGCCGAGGTGGAACGACTCCTCCTTGAGCATCGGGTTCATCGAGCGCGACAGCGGATCGAACGCGGAGACCGAGAGCATCGTCAGCTGGAATTTCCCGTCGCGGTCGATGAACTGCGTGTACGTGAAGAAGTCGAGCCAGTTGTCCACCAGCTCGTTGAAGGAGCCGAGCAACCGCTCGCCCTCGTCGGCACGCCGCTCGAGCAGCTTCGCCGCCTCACGCTTCCCCTCGTCGCCGAAATGCGCGCACAGCAGGTACGACATCTGCCAGCCGTGGCGCATCTCCTCGGTCATCACCCGCATCAGGGCGAGCAGGTCGTAGTCCGAGGGGGCGTGCGTGAGCAGGCTGCGCTGCTGCTCCACCGAGGCGAACTCGGTGTCGCCTTGGTACACGATGAGGTTGAGCAGGGCGTCGCGGATGCGCTGGTCGGGGATGTGCATCACCGTGGGCCATTTGCGCTGACCTTTGTAATGGCCGAACTCGATGTGGGGCACCTCCTGCTCCCCGAACTTCGCCTCGAACTTGAAATCGCGGATCTCTCCCTGCGGCAGGCCGATCGAATCCTGCCAGTAGCGGAAGTAGTCGATCCATTCGTCGAAGTTGTGCAGCTTGCGGACCATCAGCGGCTCCTCTTCGCGGGTGACGCCCCCGCGATGCGCTCGCGCGCCTCGGGGGTGGCGAACAGCTCGTTCTGCTGGGCGATCTCGAGGTCGAGCATCGCGGCGAGCGAGCGCTCCTCGCTCGCGTACAGCGCTTCCTTGGCCCGCCGCACCGCCCCCGCCGGCTGTCCGGCCCACAGCTCGGCGAGGCGCCGCGTCTCCGGCAGCAGCTCGGCGTGCGGGACGACGCGGTCGAACAGGCCGAGCGCGAGCGCTTCGGCGGCGGGCACCATGCGGGCGCTCCAGACCAGCTCGAGCGCCCGGGACGTGCCCACGAGGCGCGGCAAGAAGAAGCTGCCGCCCCAATCGGGCACGAGCCCGAGCTTGTGAAACACCTGGCCGATCGACGCCCGGTCGGAGGCGATGCGGTAGTCGCAGGCGAGCGCCAGGTTCGCACCGCCCCCCGCCGCGGCGCCGTTCACCGCCGCCAGCACCGGTTGCGGGGCCCGGCGGATCGCGAGCGCCACCTCCTTCCCGGCGGCGACGAGGGCGGGGCCGTCGGATTCGAGCACGCCGAGGTCGGCGCCGGCGCAGAACGCGCGCCCGGCCCCGGTGAGCACGATGACCCGCACCGTGTCGCTCTGCACCAGCATCCGCAGCGCGTCCGCGAGATCGCGGCACAGCTCCCGCTCGAAAGCATTGAGCTTCTCGGGACGGTTGAGCGTGACTGTCCCGATCCCGCCGGCGATCTCGACCAGCACGCGCTCGTACGCGGCCATCAGACGCGCTCCACCACCATCGCGATACCCTGGCCGACTCCGATGCACATAGTTGCCAAACCGTAGCACGAATTCGTACGACGTAAGGCGTGAACGAGAGTCGTGAGAATCCGCGCGCCTGTGGCGCCGAGGGGATGACCCAGCGCGATCGCGCCACCGTAGATGTTCACTTTCTGCGGATCGAGCTTCAGCTCGCGGATGCACGCGATCGCCTGGGCCGCGAACGCCTCGTTCAGCTCGATCAAGTCGATCTGCTCGATCGTCAGCCCAGCGCGCTTCAGCACCTTGTGCGTCGCCGGAATCGGGCCGAGCCCCATACAGCTCGGATCGACCCCCGCCACCGCCGTCGCAACCACACGCGCGAGCGGCGTCAGCCTCCCCCATCCTCCCCCGTCCTTCCCCGTCAGCAGTAGTGCTGCCGCCCCATCGTTGATCCCGCTCGAGGTCGCGGCGGTCACCGTGCCGTCGCTGCGAAACGCCGGCTTGAGCTTCGCCACAGCCGCGAGCGTCGTCCCTGCCCGGGGATACTCGTCCCTGGTGAACGCGGTGCCGTCGGGGAGGGGAACGGGAACGAGCTCATCGGTGAAGACGCATGCCTTGAGCGCCGCCTCCGCCCGTCGCTGGCTCTCGACGGCGAACGCGTCCTGCTCGGCCCGGCCGATCTTGTAGCGCCCGGCCACCACCTCGGCGGTCTCGCCGAGGGAGATCGTCCATTCCTTCTTGAGGCGCGGGTTCGGGAACCGCCATCCCACCGTCGTGTCCGCCGTCTCGGGCGCCCGGCGGCTCCACGGCTCCCCCGACTTGAGCGTCACGTAGGGCGCCCGCGTCATGTTCTCGACGCCGCCGGCGATGAACACTTCGCCCTCGCCCGCCTTGATCGCCTGCGCCGCACTCGCGGCGGCCTGGAGCCCCGAGCCGCACAGCCGGTTCACCGTCTGGCCGGGCACCTCGACCGGCAGCCCCGCGAGCAGCAGCGCCATGCGCGCCACGTTGCGGTTGTCCTCACCCGCCTGGTTCGTGCACCCCAGGATCACGTCGTCGATGGACGTCGGGTCGATCCCCGAGCGCTCGACGACCGCTTTGATCGGGATGGCCGCCAGGTCGTCGGCACGAACGGCCGCCAGCGCGCCGCCATGCTTCCCGACGGGCGTGCGGAGCGCGGCACAGATGTACGCTTCCGTCATCGACGCTTACCCTGATATTCCGCATTCCGCATTCCGCACTCCGCATTCATAGACCAACCCACACCGTCTTCGTCTCCGTATAGTTGTCGAGCGCTTCTTTGCCCAGGTCCCGCCCGAACCCCGAGAACTTGTAGCCTCCGAACGGCGCCGCCGGATCGTAGAAGTTGTAGGTGTTCACCCACACCGTCCCCGCCTTGATCGCCCGGGCGACGCGGTGGGCTTTCTGGACGTCCCGGGTCCAGATGCCCGCCGCGAGCCCGTACATCGAGCGGTTGGCGAGCGCGACGCCGGCGTCCTCGCCGTCGAACGTGAGCACGGAGAGCACCGGCCCGAAGATCTCCTCGTCCACGATCTTCATCCCGGGCTGCGCCGCGTCGAACACGGTGGCCTCGACGTAGTAGCCCTTGCCGTTCACCTTGGCGGGCTTCCCGCCGGCGACGAGGCGGGCCCCTTCCGTCTGCCCGGCGCTGATGTAGGACAGCACCTTCTCCTGCTGGCGCTGCGACACGATCGCGCCGAGCCGGGTGTTCTTGTCGAACGGGTCCCCGGGGACGAGCTTCTTCGCCCGCTCGGCGAGCTGCTCGACCACCTGGTCGTGGACCGATTTTTCCACCAGGAGCCGCGACCCGGCGGCGCAGACCTCGCCCTTGCCGTAGAAGATCCCCGTCTGGGCGCCGCGCACCGCCGCGGCGAGGTCCGCGTCGGCGAAGATGATGTTGGGGCTCTTCCCGCCGAGCTCGAGCGTCACGCGTTTCACCGTCCCCGCCGCCTCGCGCATGATCCACTGGCCCACTTCGGTGGAGCCGGTGAACGCGATCTTGTCCACGAGCGGGTGCCGCACGAGCGCCGCCCCGGCGGTCGTGCCGGGCCCGGGCACGACGTTCAGCGCGCCCGCCGGGAACCCCGCCTCGAGCGCCAGCTCGCCCAGCATCAGGGCCGTGAGCGGCGTCTCGTGCGCCGGCTTCAAGACCACCGTGCACCCCGCTGCCAGCGCCGGAGCGACCTTCCAAGTCGCGAGGTTGAGCGGGAAGTTCCACGGTACGATCGCGCCGACCACGCCGACCGGCTCGCGCAGCGTGTACGCGAAGAAGTTGCCGGCCACGGGGAGCGTGTCCCCCGTGAGCTTGTCGGCCCAGCCGCCGTAATAGCGGAACGTCTCGATCGCCATCGCGACGTCGATCCTCGACTCGAAGAGCGGCTTGCCGTTGTTCCGCGTCTCGATCTCGGCGATCTCATTGGACCGCTGCTCCAGCAGGTCCGCGAGGCGGTAGAGCAGGAGCCCGCGCTTGCGCGCCGCCAGGTCCCGCCACTCCTTCGACTCGAGGCAGGCGCGCGCCGCGCGGACCGCGGCGTCGACCTCCCCCTCGCCCGCCTCCGCCACCTCGGCGAGCGGCGCCTCGGTGGCGGGGTTCACGAGGCAATAGCGCCGCGCCGCGCCCCGCCACTCGCCGCCGATCAGCAGATCGGTCTTC
>WNFV01042538.1_pt1 | contig 10423 bp, 11 predicted proteins | sample 5400101 | NCBI WGS metagenome assembly WNFV01 (sample SAMN13153361, study PRJNA577476) | soil metagenome | isolation source: 115 cm soil or saprolite under grassland replicate 1 | place: USA:California | collected 2016-06-15 | reverse complement strand
GAGCGCAGAGTGTGGTGGGAGACCACGAAGACGAGCACCGTCACCCCGAGTACGGCGACCGCCGTGACCACCCAACCCACCATGTCCTCACTGTAAGCATTCCCCGGTTACCCTTGTCGTTGATCCCTGCCATCTCCCCGCACGAGGACCACGCCTTGTTCGCAACTCTTTCCGACCGGCTCGCCGACACCTTCAAGAACCTTCGGGGCAAGGGTCGGCTCTCCGAGGCCGACATCGACGCCACCGCGCGCGAGATCCGCATCGCGCTTCTGGAGGCCGACGTCGCCCTGCCGGTGGTCAAGGACTTCGTGGCCGCGGTCAAGGAGCGCGCCCGCGGCGAGGAGGTCAGCCAGGCGCTGAACCCCGCCCAGCAGATCGTCAAGATCGTCCACGACGAGCTGGTCAACATCCTCGGCGGCGAGACCCGGCGGCTGCGCTACGCCAAGACCGGGCCGACGGTCATCATGCTGGCCGGTCTCCAGGGTTCCGGTAAGACCACCCTTGCCGCGAAGCTCGCCCGCTGGCTCAAGGAACAGGGCAAGACCCCGATTCTGGTGGCCGCCGACCTGCAGCGCCCCAACGCGGTGCAGCAGCTCGAGGTGAACGGCGAGCGGGTCGGCGTACCCGTCTTCGCGCCGGCGCCCGGCAACGGCGTCGGCGACCCGGTGTTGGTGGCGCAGGATTCGATCGAGCACGCCAAGCGCAAGCTCCACGACGTGGTCATCGTCGACACAGCCGGCCGGCTGGGCATCGACGCGGAGATGATGAAGCAGGCCGTCGACATCCGCGACGCGATCAGCCCCGACGAGGTGCTGTTCGTGGTCGACGCGATGATCGGTCAGGACGCCGTCAACACCGCCCTGGCCTTCCAGGAGGGCGTCGGGTACGACGGCGTCGTACTCACCAAGCTCGACGGTGACGCCCGCGGTGGCGCCGCGCTGTCGATCGCCTCGATCACGGGCAAGCCGGTCATGTTCGCCTCGTCGGGCGAGCAGATGACCGACTTCGACCTCTTCCACCCCGACCGGATGGCCTCGCGCATCCTCGACATGGGCGACGTGCTCACCCTGATCGAGCAGGCGGAGAAGGCGTTCGACCAGGAGGAGGCCCGCAAGGCCGCCGAGAAGCTCGCCGGGACCGGTGACTTCACCCTCGACGACTTCCTCAAGCAGATGCAGCAGATCCGCAAGCTCGGCTCGCTGTCGAAGATCATGGGCATGCTCCCGGGCATGGGCCAGATGCGCGAGCAGCTCGAGAGCTTCGACGAGCGCGAGATCGACCGGATCCAGGCGATCATCCAGTCGATGACGCCCTCCGAGCGCGACAACCCCAAGATCATCGACGGCTCGCGCCGGGCCCGGATCGCCAAGGGCTCGGGCAGCCAGGTGTCGGCGGTCAACCAGCTGGTCGACCGGTTCTTCGAGGCCCGCAAGATGATGCAGCAGATGGCCCGCGGCGGCGGCATGCCCGGGATGCCCGGCATGCCGGGGATGCCCGGGATGGGCGCGCCCGGCGGCGGCAGGCGTGGCAAGGGCAAGCCGCAGGCCAAGGGCAAGAAGCGCGTCTCCGGCAACCCCGCCAAGGCGGCCGCGCAGCAGAAGGCGATCGCCGACCGGGCCGCGAAGACCGGTGGCATCGGCTTCCCGGACGGCGTCGACCTGGAGCAGGCGGCCTCCGAGCTGCAGCTGCCCCAGGACTTCTCGAAGTTCCTGAAGTAGTCAGTCCTGGCTGGCCACCCGCGCGATCGCGAGGGTGACCGCCCCGACGAGCTCGGCCCGGTCGCCCAGCTGTCCCGACCCGATGCGCACGGCCGCCGCCGTGTCGGGGTGCGCGTAACGGTCCACGGCCGACCGGATGCCCTCCACCAGCGCCTCGGACGAACCCAGCGACCCTCCCACCACGATCGCCTCGGGGTTGAGGCTGGTGCAGAGATCCGCAAGCGCCCGGCCGATGGTTCGGCCCGCATCGCTGAGCACGCGGCGTACTCCAGGATCTCCGGCGGCGTCGAGCTCGAGCATCGCATCGACGTCGAGGTCATCGTCGTACGCCGGTCGCAGCAGGCCCAGCAGCCGGAAGGCCGAGACCTCGGTCTCCAGGCAGCCCCGGCTGCCGCACCGACAGACGTGGCCGTCCTCGCGGATCTGGACGTGCCCGATCTCGCCCGCGATCCCGCTCGCTCCACGATGGAGGCGGCCGCCGAGGACGATCCCGGCGCCGAGCCCGCTGGCGACCTTGACGTAGACGACATCGGAGGCTCCTTGCGCGGCGCCGTGGTGGTGCTCGGCAATGGCGCCCAGGTTGGCGTCGTTGTCGACCGCGACCGGGATCCCGAGTCGCCTCTCCAGCTCATCAGCGGGTGCCAGGTCGCGCCAACCGGGCAGGATGCCGCCGTAGATCCGGGCGGACCGCCGGTCGATCGAGCCCGGCACGCACATGCCGGCGCCGAGCAGGGACTCGGACGTCACGTCGGCCTGACGGGCCGCATCGGTGACCATTCGCGCGGCCTGGTCGAGGGTCGGCGCACCATGGGTATCGGTGTCGGCGGCCGCCTCCAGCTCCGTCATGATCCGGCCGGACCGGTCTGCCACAGCCACCCGGATGTGCCGGTGGCCGATGTCGACACCGGCCACTCCGCCGGGGCGCGTGGTCAGCGCCACGAGCACGGGCGGACGCCCGCTGCCGCCCTTGTACGGCGTGCCCCGGTTGCTGGTCTCCTCAACGTGCCCGGACGCGATCAGGTCGGCCACGAGCGTGGAGACGGTGGTCCGGGACAGACCGGTCCTGCGGGCCAGGTCGGCCCGGCTGAGTGGCCCGGAGCCGGCCAGGAGGCCGGTGATGGCGCGGCGGTTCGACGCGCGCAGCTGTTCGAGGGAGTGGCCTGGCACGACGCCGACAGTAGACCGATTCCTCCGAGAAGTGCACTAAAAACCGCTTCGATAGCGGTTGTTACGCATTGACTCGGCCAAATGCCTCTTCCTAGGTTCGATGTGAATCAGGTCACACTCGGCCTCGGGAGGGCGCACATGTTCGGTCACCAGTCACGTCGTCGCGGTCGTCGGACCGCCGTACTCATGGGGGCGGTCGCGGCGCTCACCGCGGCCACGCTCCCGGTCCAGACCTCGAGCGCCGAGGCGGGGCCGCCCGCCTACCGGGACGCGTCCCTGCCGGTCTCGCAGCGGGTCAACGACTTGCTCGGCCGGATGACGCTCGACGAGAAGGTCGGTCAGATGACCCAGGCCGAGCGCGGCGACGTGGCGGCCGACCCGTCGCTGGTCACCACCTGGAAGCTCGGCAGCGTCCTGTCAGGAGGCGGGTCGGTGCCCGCCGACAACACGCCTTCCGGCTGGGCGGACATGGTCGACTCGCTCCAGGCGCGGGCATTGGACACCCGGCTCGGCATCCCGCTGCTGTACGGCGTGGACTCGGTGCACGGCCACGGAAACCTGTACGGCGCGACCGTGTTCCCGCACAACATCGGGCTCGGCGCCACCCGCGATCCCAAGCTGGTCGAGCGGATCGGCCACATCACCGCCGAGGAGACCCGGGCCACCGGGCCGCAGTGGTCCTTCTCGCCGTGCGTGTGCGTGGCCCGGGACGACCGGTGGGGCCGGACCTACGAGTCGTTCGGCGAGGACCCGGCGCTGGTCGTGAGGATGGAGACCGTGATCGACGGGCTGCAGGGCGGCCCCGGCGAGCTCGACAACGCCGATCACGTGCTGGCCACCGCCAAGCACTACGCCGGCGACGGGCTCACGTCGTACGACGAGAGCCTGGCCGGCACCGGTGCCTACCCGATCGACCAGGGCATCGACGAGGTCGACCACGAGACGTTCGCAGCAGCACCACGTCGGCTCCGTGATGCCGTCGTTCTCGAGCGTCGACTGGACCGAGGACGGGCTCGGCAACCCGATCAAGATGCACGCGAACGGCGAGCTGATCAACGGCGTACTCAAGGGCGAGATGGGGTTCGCCGGGTTCGTGATCTCCGACTGGCAGGGGATCCGGCAGATCCCGGGTGACTACGCCACCCAGGTGAAGACCTCGGTGAACGCCGGCGTGGACATGTTCATGGAGCCCTACTCCGGCAGCTCCGTGGGTGCGCCGGACTTCGAGGCCACGCTGATCGGACTGGTGCAGTCCGGCGACGTGCCGATGAGCCGCATCGACGACGCGGTCTCGCGGATCCTGACCGCGAAGTTCGAGCTCGGTCTGTTCGAGCACCCCTACACCGACCGCAGCAACCTCGACGAGATCGGCAGTCCGGCGCACCGGGCGGTCGCTCGCCGTGCGGTCGGCGAGTCGCAGGTGCTGCTGAAGAACGCAGGCCGCACGCTGCCGTTGGCCCCCGGCCAGCGCGTGTACGTCGCGGGCAGCAACGCCGACAACATCGGCAACCAGGCCGGCGGCTGGACGCTCACCTGGCAGGGTGGCTCGACCAACGTGATCCCGGGCGACACGATCCTGGACGGGGTCAAGGCCTCGAGCTCGAAGGTCACCTTCAGCGAGGACGCCAGCGCACCGATCGCTCCGCGTTCAGTCGGTGTCGTGGTGGTCGGCGAGACGCCGTACTCCGAGGGCTTCGGTGACGTGGGCGGGCCGCAGTGGGCCTACGACCCCGGTGACCACGGGGTCCCGCGGCCGCCGAAGACGATGCTGCTGTCCGATGCGGACCAGGCCGCGGTCCACACCGTGTGCGCGGCTACCGTGAAGTGTGTGGTCGTGGTCGTGTCGGGTCGGCCGATGGTCATCGATCCGGACCTCCTGTCGCAGATCGACGCGCTCGAGGCGGCCTGGCTGCCGGGCAGCGAGGGCAAGGGCGTCGCCGACGTGCTGTTCGGTCGCCGGCCCTACACCGGGAAGCTCCCGATGACCTGGCCGCGCACCGTGGCGCAGGAGCCGATCAACGTGGGCGACGCGGACTACGACCCGCTCTACGCCTACGGCTGGGGGCTGCGGACCAGGTGACGGACCGTCCCACCTGCTGCTGCCGAAGGGCCGGGTGTTGCTGAAGTAGGCTGCCGTCGCGTGAGCGCCGTACTCGTGGTCGATGCCGCGAACGTGGTCGGTTCCCGCCCCGACGGCTGGTGGAAGGACCGGGCCGGCGCCGCCCGCCGGCTGCACGAGGCACTGCTCGTCGGCGACACGTCGTACGACGTCGTGGTGCTGGTGCTCGAGGGCGGCGCCAAGGCCGGCGTACGACCCGGCCGGGACGGTCACGTCCGCACCGTGCACGCTCCCCGCGACGGCGACTCCACCATCGTCGCCGAAGCCCAGGCCGCCATCGCCCGCGGTGACCGGGTCGCCGTCGTCACCGCCGACCGGATGCTGCAGTCGCGTGTCCAGGGTCTCGGCGGGGTGGCGCTCAGCCCGTCCTGGTTGCTCGACCAGCTCTGAGGGTGGACGGGCGGCCGCCGGGGTAGTCCGTGACGTTCCTGTCATGGTGGCGGCCCGACCGATGGCCGGATCGTCACGGACTATCGTGACGGCCATGGAGCAGAGGGTGCTGAAGTTCGCGGGTCCGGTGCTGCCGGACGGCGAGCCGCGGGAGCTGTACGTCGTCGACGGCCGGATCACCTACGAGAAGCATCCGAGTGCCGAGGACGCCGGCTCGGGCTGGATCGTGCCGGGGCTGGTCGACGCGCACTGTCACATCGGGCTCGGCCCGCACGGCGCGGTCGAGGACGACGAGACCGAGCGGCAGGCGGTCGCCGACCGCGATGCCGGTGCGCTGCTGCTGCGCGACTGCGGGTCGGCGAGCGACACCCGCTGGGTGCAGGACCGCGACGACCTGCCGCGGCTGATCAGGGCCGGCCGGCACCTGGCCCGCACCAAGCGCTACCTGCGCGGCTACGCCCACGAGGTCGAGCCGGACGAGCTGGCGGCGTTCGTCGTCCAGGAGGCGCAGCGCGGTGACGGCTGGGTCAAGCTGGTCGGCGACTGGATCTCCCGCGAGGAGGGCGACCTGGCACCGAGCTGGGACGACCAGGCGGTGGCGAGGGCGATCGCGATGGCGCACGAGTACCGCGCGCGGGTCACCGCACACGTGTTCGGCGAGACCGCGTTGCCGGCCCTGATCAACGCCGGCATCGACTGCATCGAACACGGCACCGGCCTGTCGACAGACCTGATCGACACCATGGTCGCCAACGGCACGGCGCTGGTGCCCACGGCCCGCCAGCTCAACAACTTCCCGGACTTCGCAGCCGCGGCCGGTGACAGGTTCCCCGTGTACGCCGATCACATGCTCGCCCTCCACGCCAAGCGACGCGAGACCATCATGGCTGCGTACGACGCGGGGGTGGCGCTTTACGCGGGCACCGACGCCGGCGGCGTCCTGCCCCACGGCGGGATCGCGGACGAGGTGATCGAGCTGGCGGCGTACGGCATGCCGGCCGAGTACGCGCTCGGCGCCGCCTCGTGGCGGGCCCGCGCGTGGCTGGGCTGGAACGCCACCCTCGCGGAGGGCGCACCCGCCGACTTCGTCGTCTTCGACGCCAACCCCCTCGACGACCTGACCGTGCTGCGTACGCCGGCCCGGGTGGTGCTGCGCGGGCGGGTCGTCGGATGACCGACCCCGCGATCCGGCTGCGGACCGTCTGCCTCGACTGTCCCGACGCGCACGCGATGGCCCGCTTCTACGGCGCGCTGCTCGGCTGGGAGCCGACGTACACCGAACCCGACTGGGTGCTGATGCGCGACCCGGCCGGTGGAGTGGGGCTGTCGTTCCAGGCCGAGTCGGCCTACCTGCCGCCGACCTGGCCGGAGCGGCCGGACGAGCAGCAGAAGATGATCCACCTCGAGATCCGGGTCACCGCGGAGGACGGCGGCGAGCTGGACGGACCGGCCGGGCAGGAGGCGCTCGAGACCGCCGTACGACGTGCCGTCGACGCGGGCGGGCGGCTCGCCGACTACCAGGGGCGGACCGACCTGCGGGTCGTCCTCGACCCGGCCGGCCACCCGCTCTGCCTGTTCCTGGCCTGAGCGTCTAGTCGACGATGTCGACGATCCGCTCCTCGGGCGGGGCGTACTTCACCAGGGCGCAGTTGGACTTGAGGTGCTCCTCGCCGACGACCTTGCCGGTGCGCTTGGAGATGGCGGCCCGCCAGATCTCGTTCTTGCGGTAGATCCGCCCTTCGTAGCGCAGGAACACCTCCTCACGGGCGTGCACCCGGTAGGACAGCTCGGTCGCCTCGTCCGCGCGCAGCTCGCCGCGCAGGTGTCGCTCGTCGACCCAGGTGCGCAGCTGGAACGTCGTGTCGGAGTCGTTGAGCGGGCTGTGCAGGAACATCCAGTGCAGCAGGTTGGCCAGCTGGCAGATGCCGCCCCCGACTCCGGAGATGGCCTCGCCGTTGGACAGCCGCATGCCCTCGACGTACCCCTTGCGACGGGTGCAGTTGCCGACCACCTTGTTGAAGGAGAAGGTCTCGCCGGGCCGGATCAGCACGGTGTCGATGCGTCGGGTCGCGAGCCCGAGGTTGGTGACCTTGTTGCGCTGTAGCACCATCTCGTCCTCGGACAGCTCACGCATCAGCAGCGAGGAGTGCTTGATCACCCGGACCGGCAGCGGCTCGGCCGCGCGAGCCGACGCCCAGCTCGCGTCCGAGCGCAGCCACTGCAGGTGGCGGCGCGCTTGGTGGGCCCGGACCGCCCACGGATACAGGGCGGGGTACCGCTCGCTGAGCCGCGGCCCGGCGGTCAGCCGAGCCGGTACGACGAAGCCGTGGGCCGCCGCGTCGGCGAGACTGATCGTGGTCGGTCGCTCGACCGGTGGCTCGACGGCCTTGGCGATGCTCATGCGCGGGTCCTTCCTGGCGGATGTCACGAATCCGACGCCCGGGCCCGCCAGGAAGTTGCCTGGACCGGTCAGCTTCTTGCGCGTGGTGGCCGGGTCTCGAAGAGGATCCCGGTCACGATGAGCACCAGCAGGCCGGCCAGACCGAGCAGCACGGGGCCGATGAAAGCCAGCGCGATGCCCCCGAGCATGGCGCCCGCGTCGACGAAGATCGCCCTCCGCTCGTGGGCCAGCAGTGAGAGGTGGTGCGGCCGACCGTCGGCCTCGAACACGCCGTCGGTGTGCACCAGCGGGACGAGCGCGAAGTACATGCCGAGGCCGAAGACCACCGGCGCCAGCAGGAGCCCGGCTCGACGCCGGCGCAACCCACACGACGCACGCCGCATCCGGATTTCGGTCGTTCGGATCGGTCTGGCAGAATGTCGGGCTGAGTCCTGCGTGCCCGGACCCTCTCACCCGGCTCGCAGTGCCCATCGAGGTTTTCGCCCTGGTCCCCACCCGGTAGCGCAACCCTCACTCACACACAACTTTCGAGGAGACACCACAGCTGTGGCCGTCAAGATCCGTTTGAAGCGCCTGGGCAAGGTCCGGGTGCCGCAGTACCGCATCGTCGTCGTCGACTCGCGCAAGAAGCGCGACGGCAAGGTGATCGAGGAGATCGGCAAGTACCACCCCAAGGAGGACCCGTCGTACATCGACGTCACCTCCGAGCGGGCGCAGTACTGGCTCGGCGTGGGGGCCCAGCCCTCCGAGGCCGTCGCGGCCATCCTCAAGGTCACCGGTGACTGGCAGAAGTTCAAGGGCCTCCCGGGCACCGAGGGCACGCTGAAGGTCAAGGAGCCCAAGCGCGACAAGCTCGAGATCTTCAACGAGGCGCTCAAGGAAGCCAACCGCGAGCCCAAGGGCGACGCGGTGACCAAGAAGTCCAGCTCGAAGAAGGCCGAGAAGGTCGAGGAGGCTCCGGCCGAGCTTCCTGCTGAGGCGCCGGCCGAGGTTCCTGCCGACGAGACCCCGGAGGTCGCGGCCGAGCAGGCCGAGGCCGCCGAGACCGCGAAGGCCGAGTCCTGAGCATGCTGGTCGACGCACTCGAGCACCTCGTGCGGGGTGTCGTCGACAACCCCGACGACGTCACGGTGCGTGACAAGCAGCTCCGGCGCGGCTCCATCCTCGAGGTCCGGGTGCACCCCGATGACCTCGGCAAGGTGATCGGCCGCAACGGGCGTACGGCGACCGCTTTCCGCACCGTCATCTCGGCCCTCGCCGGCCGCGGTGGCGCGCGGGTCGACTTCGTCGACGTAGACCGTCGCCGCTGATCTTTCGTCATCCACACACGTGGGCGTCATCCCTTTGGGGGTGGCGCCCACGTGGCGTTGTAGGCGGGCTGGTCAGGGAATACTGACGGTTGTCGGGGGAAATGTTCCCTGACAAGCGACAGTTTCCCCGGGTAACCGGGGAAACCGACACCCCTCTACCCTGACCCCGTGAACACCATCGAGGTCGTCGTCGGCCGGATCGGCAGGCCGCACGGCATCCGGGGCGAGGTGACGCTCGACGTACGCACCGACGAGCCGGAGCTCCGGTTCGCGGACGGTGCGGTGCTGCGCGCCGTACCCCCGAAGGGCAGCGCGTCGCCACTGCGCTCGCTCACCGTCGAAGGGTCCCGCTGGCACCAGTCGAGGCTGCTGGCGACCTTCGAGGAGATCCCCGACCGCAACGCCGCCGAGGCGGCTCGCGGGATCCTGCTGTACGCCGACATCGACGCCGACGCGACCCCGGACGACCCGGACGAGTTCTACGACCACCAGCTGGTCGGCCTCGCGGCGTACGACGAGGACGGCACCCACCTGGGCGAGGTCACCGCCCTGGTGCACGGTGGTGCCCAGGACCTGCTGACGATCCGCACCCTCGACCACCGAGACACGCTGGTCCCGTTCGTCAAGGCGCTGGTGCCCGAGGTCGACCTCGCGGGCAAGCGGGTCGTGATCGCCGATCGGCCCGGGCTGGTCACACCCCTGGAAGGGGAAACATGAGGATCGACATCGTCTCGATCTTCCCCGACTACCTGGCCCCGCTCGAGCTCTCGCTCCCCGGCAAGGCCCGCGCCAAGGGGCTGCTCGACGTGGCCGTGCACGACCTGCGCGAGTGGACCCACGACCGGCACCGCACGGTCGACGACACGCCGTACGGCGGCGGCGCCGGCATGGTGATGAGGCCCGAGCCGTGGGGCGAGGCGCTCGACGCGCTGGTGAAGCCCGAGAGCACCGTGGTCTTCACGACGCCGAGCGGCGAGCCGTTCACCCAGGCGCTGGCCCGGGAGCTGTCCACGCGCGAGCACCTGGTCTTCGGGTGCGGCCGCTACGAAGGCATCGACCAGCGGGTGGTCGACCACGCGCGCACGGTGTCCGAGGTGCGCGAGATCTCGATCGGCGACTACGTGCTCAACGGGGGAGAGGTGGCCGCGCTTGCGATCATCGAGGCCGTCGTCCGGCTGCTGCCCGGCTTCATGGGCAACCCCGAGAGCCTGGCCGAGGAGTCGCACGAGGGCGGGCTGCTGGAGTACCCCGTCTACACCAAGCCCCCCACCTGGCGCGGGCTCGACGTACCCGAGGTGCTGCTGGGCGGCAACCATGC
>WNFV01009981.1_pt1 | contig 10423 bp, 7 predicted proteins | sample 5400101 | NCBI WGS metagenome assembly WNFV01 (sample SAMN13153361, study PRJNA577476) | soil metagenome | isolation source: 115 cm soil or saprolite under grassland replicate 1 | place: USA:California | collected 2016-06-15 | reverse complement strand
GTGGCGAAAAAGGTTTTGCTGGCGAATCCGTGCGGTAAAATCGCGGACACGGCATTTGACGCCGGCTCGATTCAAACGCTCGACGCGTGGTTCGGATCGCTCGCGTATTCGTTCCAGATTTATTTCGATTTCAGCGGTTACTCCGACATGGCGATTGGGCTCGGCCTGATGTTCGGATTCGTTTTCGCGAAGAATTTTGATTCACCCTATCTCGCGCAATCGATCACCGATTTCTGGCGACGGTGGCACATCTCGCTTTCAACCTGGCTGCGCGAATATCTTTACATTCCGATAGGCGGCAACAAGCACAGCCTCCCCCGAACGTACGCGAACCTCATTATCACAATGCTTCTCGGCGGATTGTGGCACGGCGCATCATGGAACTTTGTGATCTGGGGCGGGCTTCATGGCGGGATGCTCGCATTCGAGCGCAGCCAGGGCCGCAAAGGTGTTTATCATAATTTACCCAAGCTATTGCGGATCGGCCTAACGTTTGTGATCGTGACGATCGGCTGGGTGTTCTTTCGCGGCCAAAGCTTGCGGAGCGCCGTCCAATATCTCGGCGCGATGTTTCACCTCAATCAGCCGTTCCCGAATGCGGCGCTGATTGGCGGTCTGATTTACAAGCCCTATTACGTTTTGTCGATTCTGATCGCGGGAATTGTTGTTTGGTTTGGGACGCAGACTTGGGATTGGACCCAACAAATGACCTGGCCGAAGACGGCGACTTGTTTCGCGCTCGGCTGGCTCGGGCTGATCGTCCTGGCCACGCAGGAATACAACCCTTTTATCTATTTCATTTTCTAGCGCGTTGACCATGCAACGTAGCACATCATATCGACTCCTTCGTCGGCCAACGACCACACCACCTCTGCCGAAATATTCGTTGCCGAGATACGCTGATCCGACTCCGGGAGCGCCAGAGCATCGGAGACTTCCGCGCGAAGAGGAAGCCGAGCTGGCGCTAAAGAATACGAAGTTTACGCCGGGAACGCGGCCAACTCTTATTGCGCTGTTTTTGTTAACGATTGTCACGGTTCCGGCGATTCAGCTAGCTGGTGAATTTCGCACTGCGGGCGCAATCAGCCGCTTGCCAATGCTTTCCATTTTCAAATCGCTGCCATGGCTTCCCCATTCTGAAGATCTGAAACGCGTCGAGCGCACGTTGGAAAACGAGTCGTTAGTCTCGCAATGGCTCCTGCCGCGCACGCAATATCTGCTCACTGTGCTCCTGGGCGCTGGCAACGAACAGGTTTATTTGGGTCACGACCACTGGCTGTTTTATCGCGCCGATGTCGATCATGTGATCGGTCCGCCCTTTCTCGATCCGGTCCGGATGAAACACCGTTTGCAAGCCAGTCGTGTCCAGCCCGATCCGATTCAGGCGATTGTCGATTTTCGCAATCAGCTTGCCGCACGCGGCATCGATCTGGTGGTTCTGCCGGTGTCGGTGAAACCAAGTCTCGAAGGTGAAATGCTTGCCGTGTCTAACGCCAGTCGGGCTCAGGCCGGTGGCGCTCTACCCAATCCGTCTTTCAACGAATTCAAAGGGCGGCTCGAACGAGAGAAAGTACGCGTGTTCGATCCTGCGCCACTTTTGATGGAGCGAGGAAGAAATGGGCATCGTTATCTCGAAACCGACACGCATTGGCGGCCCGAGACGATGGAATTTGTTGCGCAACGATTGGCAGATTTTCTCCAATTGCCAGCAACGGCAGGATCAACATTGCCGTCGATCGTCGAAAGAAAAATCGCTGGGCGTGGCGATGTCGCCGCGATGTTGAAGTTGCCGAGAGCGGACCAATTTTTTCCGCCGCAGACAGTCATGATTCGGCAGGTCGTCGCTGGCAACGCGCTCTGGCGGCCAACCAAGGAGGCCGACGTGCTCCTGCTGGGCGATAGCTTTGCGAATATCTTTTCGCTCGAAGCGATGGGCTGGGGCGAATCGGCGGGATTCGCCGAGCATCTGAGCGTCGCGTTGCGGAGACCTATCGACTGCATCCTGCGAAACAGCGACGCGGCATTCGCGACGCGCGAAATTTTGGGCAACGAACTCGCGCGCGGGCGCGATCGGCTGGCAGGGAAAAAAATGGTGATCTGGGAATTTGCAGAGCGCGAGTTGTCGTTTGGGAATTGGAAACTGCTCGACATGAAACTCGGCGAAGCGAAACCGTTGCATTTTTTCAGCCCGAAAACTGGCCAAGAAGTTGTCGTTACCGGCACGGTCGAAACTGTGTCGCCGGTGCCGCGACCCGGAACTGTGCCTTACAAGGATCACATCGTCGCGCTCCACTTGGTCGGTATCGGTGGGCCCACCCGCGCGGGTGAAGAATTGCAAGCGGTCGTTTATCTTTGGAGCATGCGCGACAACGTCTGGACTGCGGCGGCGCGTCTGCGTTCGGGCGACCGAATTAAACTTCGCTTGCGCGCGTGGACGGACGTTTCGGCTCAATACGAAAAGTTCAACCGGACCGAGTTGGATAATCCCGCTTTGCAGTTGGAAGAACCCGTCTGGGGCGAACTGATCAAGTAACGAATGAACTTCACGAGCGCCAGCGCTTCCTCCGGATCACGAGGAATGCCGCATCCAATAGCGAAGTCATTCGCGGTCCCCAGTGGCACCACTTTCAAAGCAGACTGCTCGTTGCCGTGCAACTGCAGTCCGGACCACGGCGTGCGTCAGATCAAGATGCGCGGTCAAGGCTGCAAGGTCGTCGGCATAATGATCCATATCATGGCCGTCGCTCGTCTGGGTAGAACGACCGTGATCTCGTCGGTCATGCGCGATGACGCGATACCCGTGTTTGAGGAAGAACAGCATCTGCGTGTCTCAGTCATCAGCCGACAGCGGCCGGCCATGGCTGAAGACGATGGGCTGTCCTTTGCCCCAATCTTTATAATAGATGTCGATGTTAGCGCCGTTCTCTTTCCCTAGTGTTAGGTATGGCATTTCGATTTTGCTTTCTTGTTATTGGCTTATTGCCGGCCGCGCTTTATCTCGAATAGGAACCAGGTCCGCCGCTCGGTTTCATCGATCCAAACTTCAATCAAACTCGCCGTGGCAACGTCACGATGCTCGTCGCACACGTTGTGTGCCTCGCGCAGACGCGCGGCCAGCGTTTTGTTGTCCTCGGCCAACTCGGCGACCATGTCCAAGGGCTCGACGTATTCGGCATCGTTATCGAGCACGCGCTGATTGCGGGAGATGTGACCGATCGATCTCAGCGTAAGTCCGCCAATCTTTCGAACTCGCTCGGCGATTGGATCTGTCATGGCGAAAAGCTGATCGGCGTGTTCATCGAGGACCAAGTGGTAATCGCGGAAGTGCGGACCACTCATGTGCCAATGAAAATTTTTGGTTTTCAGATAGAGCGCGAAGACGTCAGCCAGAATGGCGTTCATCGCCGCTGCGATGTCCTTGGTGGCCGAACGTGTGAGATCGGTCGGTGTTACCAGTGGCGCTTCGCGCCTTTGCAAAAGCTCTGAAGTCTTTTTAGAATTATTTTTTTTCATATTATTTTTTCCTCGATGTTTGGTTTCCTCATAAAATTCGCACTGTTTTAGGTATGCGCTGATTGCTCCGCTAACAACGGCGGTGAGGGCGCCGCCGAAGCTGGTGCAGTTTTACCGCGGCGCTCTTTGAACCACATGATGACGACGTAGAAGACTGGCGTAAGAAAAAGACCAAAACCAGTTACTCCGAGCATTCCGAAGAAGACAGCGGTACCCAGGGCCTGGCGCATTTCAGCACCGGCGCCGCTGCTGAGTACGAGTGGCAGGACGCCGAATATGAAGGCAAAGGAAGTCATAAGGATTGGACGCAATCGGAGGCGGCAGGCTTCGACCGCGGCGGTGAAACGGTCCTTTTGATCTCGGTCCTGGATTTGTTTGGCGAACTCGACGATGAGGATGGCGTTTTTGCAGGCGAGGCCGACGAGCACGACAAAGCCGATCTGGGTAAAGATGTTGTTTTCCATTGAGCGTAGCCAGACGCCGTAGATCGAGCTGAACAGGCACATCGGCACGATGAGAATGATCGCGAGCGGCAACGACCAGCTTTCGTACAACGCGGAAAGCAACAGGAACACGAACAGCACGCAGAGCGGGAAAATGTAAATTGCGCTGTTACCGGCGAGCTTTTGTTGGAGCGCGATCTCGGTCCACTCGGTCGTGAAGCTCGTGGGCAGGATTTGTTTGGCGAGTCGTTCAACGGCTGCCAACGCGTCGCCACTGCTCGCCCCCGACGCGGGCTGGCCGCTGAGGTCGGCGGCGGTGAACATGTTGTAGCGCGTGATTTTGTCGGCGCCGCTCACTTCCTTTACCGTCGCAACGGAACCGAGCGGAACAATCCCACCCGAATTATTTCGCGTTTTAAGCAAGCGAATGTCGTCAGCGCTCAGGCGAAATTGCGAATCGGCCTGAGCCGTGACGCGATAAGTGCGGCCGAAAAGTGTGAGATCATTCACGTACGTCGATCCAAGATAAGTCTGAAGCGTGCCGAAAATGTTACTGAGTGGCACGTTCATGCTCTTGGCTTTGACTCGATCCACTTCGAGCCAAAGCTGCGGGACGTTCGCGCGAAAGGTCGTTAGGTTGTTCGCCAAGCCGGGCGTTTGATTCGCCTTCACCATTATGGCGAAAGCTTGGGTTTGCAGTTCATCGAGACCTGCGTTGCCGCGATCTTGAATAAAAAGCTTATAGCCACCGGCGTTGCCAATGCCAGCCACTGGCGGTGGCGGAAAGGCAATGACAAGAGCTTCAGGAATCTCGGCGCGAACGCGCGCATTGATCTTCGCGAGAATCGCTGGCATTCCCTGCTCGCGCGTTTTTCGCTCCGAAAATTCCTTAAAAGGAAGAAAGACGGCGGCCGTGTTGGGTTGATTGCCACCGAAGAGATTGAATCCCGCGAATTCGACCGTGTTAAGTATGCCGGGCGTTTCATGCGCGATCTTCGAAATCTTGTCCACGACTGCCTGGGTACGATCGAGCGAAGCCGCGTCGGGTAATTGTGCGAAAACAACCGCGTAGCCGCGATCTTGTGTCGGAAGAAAGCCGCCCGGCACAATCTTGAAACCAAGGCCGGTAAGAGCGAGTAAACCCGCGTAGACGAGCAGAACGATAACGGCCAATCGAACAAGACGCGCGACGGAGTTGCCATAGGCGTTCGAGGCCCATGCAAACGTTTTGTTGAAGCCTTTAAAGAGCCATCCCAACAGACCGTCGAGGATGCGTTGAAATGAATCTTTCTTCGCGCCGCGCGGACGGAGAAGAAGGGCAGCGAGAGCGGGGGAAAGGGTGAGCGAGTTGAGCGCGGAAATCGCAGTCGAGACCGCTATGGTAAGCGCGAATTGTCGAAAAAATGTACCCGTGATGCCGCTGATGAACGCGGTCGGAATAAAAACCGAGCAAAGCACGAGCGCGATCGCGACCAGCGCTCCGCCGACTTCGGTCATGGCTTTGCGCGCCGCGTCCCGTGGGCTCAGACCATCTTCGATGTGATGCTCGATCGCTTCGACCACCACGATTGCATCATCGACCACAATGCCGATCGCAAGGACGATGCCGAAAAGCGAGAGATTGTTGATCGAAAACCCGAAGCCTTTCATCGCCGCGAATGTGCCGATCAATGAAACGGGGATCGCGATGAGAGGGATGATGGCCGCGCGCCAGGTTTGGAGAAAGATCAAGACTACGAGAACGACCAGCGCGATTGCTTCGAAGAGCGTCTTCTGCACTTCGTGGATCGATTCGCGGACAGAAACTGTCGGATCGTAAACGATCGTGTAGTCGAGACCGCTGGGAAAACGCTGCTTAAGTTCAGCCATCTTTTTTCGCACGGCGTCGGAAGTCGCGAGCGCGTTTGAACCCGGCAATTGGAAAATGGCAATCGCGGTCGCCGGTTTTCCGCCGAGCTGGCTGTTCACGGTGTAGTCGCGAGCGGCTAGCTCAACGCGCGCGATATCCCGCACACGAGTGACTTGTCCGTTGGCACCGGTCTTAACGATAATGTCGCCGAACTGCTTTTCGTCCGTCAATCGGCCTTGCGTACTGACCGTGTATTGAAATGCGGCTGCGCCTTTTGGCACTGGCGGCGCGCCGATGATTCCCGCCGCCACTTGCACGTTCTGCTCCTGGATCGCCGCCACGACGTCTTGCGCAGTTAAACCGCGGGAGGCGACCTTATTTGGATCGAGCCAAAGACGCATCGAATATTCGCGTGCACCAAAAACATTGACGTCACCTACGCCATCGAGCCGCGCGAGCTCGTCCCGAATCTGGAGCAGCGCATAATTGCTGGTAAAAAGAGAATCGAGCGATCCATCCGGCGAGACCAGATGCACCACCATCGTGATGTCGGGCGACTGCTTTTTTGTGGTGACGCCGATCCGTTGCACATCGGGCGGGAGCACTGGAATCGCAATGGCCACGCGATTTTGCACCAGCACCTGCGCGGTATCGAGATTGGTGCCGAGCTTGAATGTGGCGCTCAGCGTCATGTTGCCGTCGCTGGTGCTTTGCGAGGCCATGTAGAGCATGTTCTCGACACCGTTGATTTGTTGCTCGATGGGCGTCGCCACGGTTTCCGATACAACTTTCGCGTTTGCGCCCGGATAGTTGGTCGTGACCTGAATGGTTGGTGGCGCGATCTCGGGGTATTGAGCAATTGGAAGCGTCGAAAGCGCAATGACGCCGATGAGCGTAATGACGATGCTGATGACGCCGGCAAAAATTGGCCGGTCGATGAAAAAATGCGGAAAATTCATTCGACGTTCCGCATTTATTTTTTCGGCTCGGGACTCGGAGATGCCGGCTGAGCAGCTGACTGTTCTTGCTCGGGAATTGGCTGCACTTTCATTCCCGCTTGCAACAATTGCAGACGCGTGGACACAACTTTATCGCCGTTCTTCAGGCCGGCTTTCACGATACGTTTACCTTCAAAAAGGCCGGCAGTCTCAAGGTTACGTCGTTCGATGGTGTTATCGGGTTTCACCACAAAGGCGTATTTCAGGCCCTGCTGTGAATTGATTACTTTGTCCTCAACAAGTGCGGCCCGATACGGTGTGGCGCCGGCAACGCGGACGCGGACAAAGAAACCCGGCGTGATAAGGTTAGGGTTCCAGTTTTTTAGAACCACGCGTGCCCGAACCGTTCCGGTACTGGGATCAAGGCGATTGTCGACGAAGTCGACGTATCCTTCGTGCGGGAAATCGGTTTCGTTGCCAAGTTCGACCCAGGCCGGAATCTTGGCTGTGCGCGCGCTGACGCGTTTTCCTTCTTCGCTGAGCTTGACGTATTTTAGGATCGCGTTCTCGTCGGCGTCGACCTTCGCATAAATCGGATCGACCGAGACGACGGTGGTAAGCACGCTCTCCAGGCCCTCCCCCGGCTGGACCAGATTACCCACGGTAATACGCTGGTCGCTCACTCGGCCATCGATGGGCGATTTGATTTGCGTGAACTCCAAATTCAGCGCGGCGGCATTCTTGGCCGCCTCGGCGGAACTCTTGGCAGCGGCAGACCCTTGATAAGTCGCGGCTTTCTGGTCGAACTCGCTGGCCGAGATCGTGTTTTTGTCGCGCAGTTCTTTCGCGCGGTTCAATTCAATCTGGGCAAGCTTGAGCTGCGCGTCCATTCGATCGACTTCAGCAGAGGCGCGATCAAAATCCGCCTGATAAGGGCGCGGATCGATCACGTAAAGCAAATCCCCTTTTTTGATGATCGCACCAGCGTTGAAGCGAATGTCTGTAATATAACCGGACACGCGTGGCCGGATCTCTACCGACTCGACAGCCTCCAAACGCCCGGTGAATTCATCCCATTCGTTTACTTCTTTCTCGACTGCGGTAACGACGTTGACTGGAAGCGGGCCTTGCGGTGGAGCGGACGCTTTTCTGCATCCGATCTCAGCGAGCAACACGAGCAAAAAACCAATGCTGAGAAAGGTGTTTTTCATCTGACCGGCACGTCGTGCATCGATGGATGGAGTTTGCGTGATTTCACAGCTTCGTATTGCATTTGTCACGTGCCAATTGCGTGAATCTTGACACGGGAGTTCCGAATGAGATTGACGCTCTCGATGGCGCCATGATCGATATCAGTCGCCCATGGTCAACACCACGCGAAAGCGCACTTTGCCACTGTGCATCTGTTCATAGGCTTCGGCCACGCGGCTTAGCGGATATTTCTCAATCATCGGGTGCACGCCGCTCAGCGCGCTAAATTCCAAGGCGTCCTGCGAATCCCGCGCTGTACCGGAGTACCAGCCCGCCACGGATCGCCCTCCCATGATCAACGATATCACGCTCACAGTCAGCGGTTCTGCCGGTGCGGCCGGTACCAACAGCTTACCGTTTACTGATAATCCATCTACCAGCGCGGAAATCGCCTGTGCATTCGGCGCCGTCGCCAGAATCACGCGGCCGCCGCCGAGTTTTTGCAATTCCGCTGCCGCATCGCCGGTGCCGGAATCAATATAATGATGCGCACCCAGTTTCCTGGCCAATGGTTCCTTATCTTTTCCGCGACCGATTGCCACGGTTTCGAATCCCATCTGCCGTGCGTACTGAACGCCGAGATGCCCCAATCCTCCAATGCCGTGTATCGCTACCACGTCGCCGCCGCGCGCACCTGAATTGCGAAGCGCGTTGTAAACTGTGACACCCGCGCACATGAACGGCCCCGCTTGCTCCGCCGGCAATTCATCCGGAATCGCTGCCAGTGCCTCAGCCGGTGCAATCATGCAATTGGCATATCCGCCATCGAAATCGATCCCTGTGATTTTGCGATTGACGCACATTGCGAAATCGCCGCGCCGACACTGATCGCACACGAAACAGTGCCCGCCGTGCCAACCGACACCAACGCGCTGGCCCTTTTTCCAATTCGTGACCCTGCTGCCGACCGCATCGATGTGTCCCGCGATTTCATGACCCGGCACTCGAGGATACTGAATTCCCGGCCACAGACCCTCTTTGACGAGCACATCGCTGTGGCAAATGCCGCACGCTTCCACTTTCACCCGGACCTGCCCGGCGCCCGGTTCCGGGATATCGCGCTCCACCAATTCCCAATCCCCGCCTGGCTTGCTGATCTGCGCCGCCTTCATTTCACATTCATAAATTGCTTCTGGATGGTCTTCAACGAAGACCTCCGGCGATTACTAACGTTTCGCCGGTGATCCACGCCGAGTCGGTTGAGGCGAAGAACACGGCAGCGGGTGCGATGTCTTCCGTCTCGCCGACGCGGCCAAGTGGTGTCTGCGATTCAAACATTTTCCGCATATCGCCTTCGGTGTAGCCCCCCGCTATTGCTCCTTCCGTTATCACCATTCCGGGATTGATGGAGTTGACGCGGACCTTGCGCGGCCCAAGCTCCTTCGCGAGCGTCCGCGTGATAGCGTCTACAGCGCCTTTCGTCGCGTTGTAAACGACCGCAGTCGGCGGAGTCAAAGAGCTGGCGAGCGAACCAATGTTGATGATGCTCCCGCCGTCGGCATTGAAATGCTTCAAGGCTTCCTGTGTCGCGAGAAGCATCCCGAGAACGTTCACATTAAAGTGTTTGTGGAAATGATCCTCGGTCACTTGTTCCAAGGGCACGAACTCATAAACGCCGGCGTTGTTGACTAGGATATCGATTTTCCCGAAGGCTTTCTCCGCTTCAGCGAAGAGCCGCTCGACTTCTGCCGTCTTCGAGACGTTGCTCTGGATGGCGATTGCTTTTCCACCGCGTTTGCTAATTTCGTCGACCACGCGATCTGCGTCTTGCTTCGCAGAAGCGTAGTTAACAACCACGGACGCGCCTTCCGCCGCGAACTCTTTCGCGATTCCCGCGCCGATTCCCTTCGACGCGCCCGTTACCACCGCAACTTTTCCATTTAGTTTTCCGTTTTCCATTCTGTTTCCTTTCATTTGTTTACATGTCGATTTTTCCAGATTTTGTTTGGCCGTCCAAAACGCTGTTCTCGCTAGCTCGGTGTCCGCGGTAATCTGAGCGCTTGGAGCGTAGCCGCGGTGAGTGTCCCGGTGACACTCAGGTCGTGATCTGCTTGGTAACGCGCGAGAGCGGCCTCGGTTTCGTCACCAAAAATTCCGTCGATCGCGCCGTGATAGTAACCGAACTTCGCAAGTTCCGACTGAACTGCGCTCACGGTCGCATTATTCGCATCCTGATCTGAAGCAGCATAGTCTGGCTGATCATCGTAGTCGTATGGGTAGTAGTCGGAATAATCATACGGATAACCATAGTAATCGTACGGATAGTAGCCGTAAGCGTAGTACGGATAGTACCAGGGATCCAGTCCCCACCAGAAGCCATCGATAAAAACAAAGACGTTACCGTGGTGGAAATGAGCATGCCGCCGATCCCAGTCTCGGTGCCAGTTGGCATCATGACGCGCAAACGCGTGATTCCTGATGAACGACTC
>WNFV01010698.1_pt1 | contig 10425 bp, 9 predicted proteins | sample 5400101 | NCBI WGS metagenome assembly WNFV01 (sample SAMN13153361, study PRJNA577476) | soil metagenome | isolation source: 115 cm soil or saprolite under grassland replicate 1 | place: USA:California | collected 2016-06-15 | reverse complement strand
TAGTACTCGGCGAGCCGCTCGCGGAGCCCGTCGAGGCCCTCGGTGACGGTCTCGCCTTCGGCGCCGGCGAGATCCTTCGCGCCCTTGTCGACCTTGATCCCGGGGATCATCCCGCGCTCGGCGAGAAGCTCCGGAAACGGCGTGCCGTCGGACGCCGCCTGGCGGATCGTCTCGTCGTAGAGGATGACGCCGCTGATGAACTCCTCCGCGCCCTCGGTCGTGAAGAGGAGCTCGCGGTACGCGCGCCGGTTCTCCTCGGTCGACTCGACGCCGATTGAGTCGAAGCGCTTCTTGATCGTCCCGTCGCTCTCGTCCGCGGCGAGGATCCCCTTGCCCTCGGCGACGAGCGCTTTCGCGGTTGCTTCCAGGTCTGTCTGCGTCATGGTCGCCATGCCCGTCCCTCCTGTTTTCGTCGCCGGGATTATCCCTCGTGCTGAGCTATCCTGAACGCGGCTTCAGCTTCCCAAGCTGAGGGTCGCGGGTTCGATCCCCGTCGTCCGCTTTCCGTTATGTAAGCCGAAAACCCCGCTCCAGCAGGCGAGTTTTGGCCCGGCGACGGTAATTACGCTCGTTGTCGTCGAGGTGGCGAGAGACTCGATCGCTCATGGGGCGAGCATCGCCGGCTGTCAAGCCTGACCCTGCCGAGGGCTCGCCAGCGAGATGTCGAGGTCCGTATCGTCGGCGATCGGCGGCCCTTGTTCCGCCTCGCACAACGGGGTTCAATCTAGACATGCCTCGTGCGGCGCAGGCGGTTTCGGCTCTCGGTGCGGCAATTCGGAACGAGAACGTTCGACGCGTCGAGCTTGCCTGGGGCGCTGCGATCGGCGCCGAATGGGTCCACTTCGTGGCCCTGGGGGTTTATGCGTACCAGCAGGGCGGTGCCCCGGCCGTCGGCCTTGCCGGGCTCGTGCGCCTCCTGCCGGCCGCAGCCGTGGCCCCATTCGCGGCGTCCCTCGGCGACCGCTTCCGTCGCGAGCGTTTCTTGCTGGCGATGTCGCTCCTCGGATCGGCAGCCCTCGCCGGATCGGCGGCCGCAGCGTTCGCCGGCGAAAGGGTTCTGGTCTTCGCGTTCGCCGCGCTCGTCGGGCTCTCGTCCACACTGATTAGGCCCGCTTTGCAGGCGCTACTCCCATCGCTCGCCCGGACGGCGGAGGAGCTCATCGCCTCCAACGGGGCGACCTCGACCATCGAGAGCGTCGGCACGCTCGTCGGGCCGCTCGTCGCAGGCGTACTCGTCGGGGTTGCGGACATCGGCGTCGTCTTCGTCGTGGGCTCGGCAGCGCTGCTCGCCGCCGCCGCACTCCTCGCGCGAGTAACGGTCGAAGGCCGGATCACGCTCACGGCTGCGCCCGACGAGCCGAGCGCGCGTCAACTGGCCATCGCCGGGTTCCGCGCCGTCACGCACGATCCGAACGCCCGCCTGGTTATCGCTCTCGTCACGGCGCAGGCCTTCGTCCGCGGCTGCCTCAACGTCCTGATCGTCGTGGCGGCCTTCCGCATCCTGCACGGAAGCGCCGCCTACGTCGGCTACCTGACCGCCGCGATCGGCGTCGGCGGCCTCATTGGGGCCTTCGGAGCGATGAGTCTCGGGGGAAGACGGCTCGCGGTCCCCTTCGGGCTGGCGCTTGTCTTCTGGGGCTTGCCGATCGCGCTGATCGCGCCTTCTCCGTACTTCGCCGCGGCCGTCGTCCTGCTGGCGATCGTCGGCGGCGCTAACAGCGTCGAGGACGTCGCCGTCTTCACCCTCCTCCAGCGGATTGTGCCCGACGAGCTCCTCACGCGCGTTCTCGGGCTGCTGTGGGGGCTCGCGATGGGTGCAGTCGCGGTCGGCTCGATCGCGGCTCCTGTCGTGGTCGCGGCGGCAGGGCCGCGCCCGGCATTGATCATCGTCGGCTCGATCCTGCCGCTGCTGACCGTCGCGGCTTACCGACGGTTGGCGCAGATCGACAGGATCATTACGCCGGCTCCGCAGCTCGAGCTGCTCGAGGAGGTACCGATGTTCTCGCCGCTCTCGATCGCGGCGAAGGAACGCGTGGCTGCGCGCCTCGTCCCGCTCTTCGTCCGCTCGGGAGAGCTCGTCATCCGGGCAGGGGATGCCGGCGATCGTTTCTACATCGTGAGCGACGGCGAGCTGGACATCGATGCGAGCGGTGTGCACTCGACCGCGCACCGGGCGGATTACTTCGGCGAAATCGCGCTGCTGCGGGAGGTGCCTCGGACGGCGAGGGTTACGGCGGCCGTGGACTCGCACCTGTACGCGCTGCAGCGTGAGGACTTCCTGGCAGCCGTCACAGGACACTCCGTCGCGCACGCGGCCGGCCAGGCGGTGGCGGAGGCGCGGCTCGCACGCGTTTGACCACCTCGACCAGCTCGGGGAGGAATTCGCGGATGTGATCCCGTAGTCCGCACTTCTCAACCCGGCCAGGCTTCGGCGAGCTTGCGGCGCGTCTCGAGCAGGTGCTCGGGGAGCACCTTGACGTCGGCGAGCACCGGCATGAAGTTCGTGTCGCCGGCCCAGCGCGGGACGAGGTGCAGGTGCGCATGGTCGGTCACCCCGGCGCCCGCGATCCGGCCGAGGTTCCAGCCGAGGTTGAAGCCCTGAGGCGCGTAGAGCTCGGCGAGGGCGCCCATGCCCTGGCCCGCGAGCCGGTGGATCTCGACGATCTCGTCCTCGTCGAGCTCCGCGAGCTCGCCGACGTGACGCAGTGGTGCGATCAAGAGGTGGCCCGAGGCGTAAGGGAACTTGTTCAGGAGCCCAAATGCACGAGACCCGCGCCGCACGACGAGGCCCTCCTCGTCGGAGGCCTGGATCGCGGCGCAGAAGAAGCAGCCGTCGTGCTCGTCGGCGCCGCCGACGTACTCCAGCCGCCAGGGTGCCCAGAGCGGTTTCGGCATGGGCCGCTTCTATCAGGAGCAGCTACCGTTTGCCCATGAACCGCGCGGGGCTCGTCCTCTTTGCCGCTGTCCTCCTTGCGCTGGGCGGCGCCTCCTCCGTGCAGGCCTGGCACGACCCGGAGCACGAATGCTTCGGGCAGACCGAGACGATGGTGGGGACGCCCGCCAACGACGTCCTCACGGGCACTCCCGGCGACGATGTGATCAAGGCGGGGCTGGGCGACGACACGATCGACGGCGGCGGGGGTGACGACATCATCTGCGGCGAGGACGGGAACGACGTCATTACCGGCGGCGCCGGTGACGACGCGATCTCGGGCGATGCCGGAGACGACCGAGTCGACGGAGGCGACGGCTTCGACATCGCGTTCTACTACTGGTCGCCCGCAGCCGTGACCGCGAGCCTCGAGACGAACACCGCCACCGGCTGGGGAACCGACACGCTCGCCAACTTCGAGGGGCTCGTGGGCTCGCAGCTCAACGGCGACACGCTCACCGGGGACAACCAGATCAACCTCCTGGACGGCCGCGGCGGCAACGACACGCTGATGGGCGGGGCCGGAGGCGATGCTCTCGACGGCGACGACGGCAACGACGTTCTCGACGGCGGTCCAGGGGTCGATCTCGTCTTCTACGACTACTCCCCGAGGGGAGTCTCGGCGAACCTCTCCTCGCACACCGGACATGGCTGGGGTACCGACCACTACCGGAGCATCGAGGACCTGCACGGCTCGCAGTGGGGCGACGTCCTGACCGGGAACGGAGGGCCCAATTCGCTGACCGGCCACTGCGGGCCCGATCGCATCGTCGGCGGCGGTGGCAACGACGGCCTCTTCGGAGACAGTTGCACGGTTGACCGGGAGCTCCACCAGGTTCCGGGGAGCGACCGTCTCTACGGCGGCCCGGGGCGCGACCAGTTGATCGGCGGGCCGCGGAAGGACTTCGCGGACGGCGGTCCCGGCCGCGACCGCTGCGTCGCCGAGCGCAAGCTTCACTGCCCGTAACGGGCGAAAACCGCTGCTAGCTTGAGGCGCATGCGCACGATCCTCGTCGCGGCCCTTCTCTGCCTCGTATTCGTCGCGCCGGCCGGCGCGGCCCGTCTGAGCGGGCCCGACAGACGCGCCATCAATCGCACCCTCGACGCGTTCGTCAACAGCGCGGTCAAGCGCCGAGACGTCGGCGCCTCCTATGACCTGGTCACGGCGCAGTTTCGAGGCGGAACGAGCCGGGCGGCCTGGAAGAAGGGGACGCTTCCCGTCTATCCGTACCCCGCGCGCGGCAGGAGCTTCCACGAATGGACAGTGGAGTTCGCCTCGCCGGGCGACGTCGGATTCCAGCTGCTCGTCGAGTCGCGCAACCTGAAGACCGACGCGATCGAGTACACGGGAGAGGTCAAGAAGATCCACGGCCGCTGGCTGATCGACTCGTTCAGGTCGGCGCGCAGCGAACGGGCGTAGGGCTCGGGCTTATCCGCGGGGGCCAGCAGCCCTCGCCCGGGGGATCCCACAACGGGCTCTCCGGCCGATGGAACGGCCAGACGTACCAGCGCCCTCCATCGCCAAGAGGAGTCTCATGCCGCCGCCGCGCAACGCCTTTCGCCCAGCCAGCCTCGCTGCGCTCGCTCTCGCAGTCACCGCGTTCGCCCTCGGCACCGCCGAGCCGGCTGCCGCGACGCCCTCGGTCACGCTGCTCGCGCCGTCGAACGGCCAGACCGTGACGATCAAGCCCGGCGAGTACATCACGTACCAGTGGCAGGTCAGCTGGCCGGACCCGCCGTCGACCGGCACCGTATACACGGACTGGGAGCTTTCCACCGACCCCTCGTTCGGCCCGGGTCACGTCAGCGACGGCCAGAGTTGCCCGGTGCTGAACTACGCCTGCTGGACGAGATTCACGCCGCCCCGGGCCTACGGCCCGCCGTACGGCCAGACGTACTACTGGCGCGTCACCTTCAACGGCGTGCGGAGCGCCGTCGGCTCGTTCCGCGTCATGCTAGCTCCCGACCTCGTGAAGCCGCGGGTTCGCGCCTACGGCGGAAGCGCACGGCGTGGAACAACAGCGCACTTCACGGGCCGTGTCGCCGACGACCGCGGCGCCGTGCGCTACCGCGCCACGCTCGAATGGCGGGGGCTCGTGGTTATGGCCCGCTCGTTCCCGTTCCTGAACGCCGTCTGGGAGGCGCCGCTCGAGTTCCGCAGCGCGCGACCGCTCCCGAGACGGATGCGTCCGGGCCGGTACCAGTTCTGCCTCACGGCCTGGGACACGACCGGGAACCGCGCGCGCAGCTGTGGGCTCTACCGGATCCGCTAGAGCAAGCGGCTAGAGGAGGGGCGGGTCGGCCGAGAGCGGGCTTCTGTATCAGCCTGCTCCGATCCGAGCGCCTTTACTGTTCGTCGGAGACGGCAAAGATGACCGAGAGGCTCCGCGGAGACAATGTCCTTCTCCAGGTGTTCCGCACCGGGCAAGGTGTACGGGACTTGATGCTGCGCGCGGTCGGTGGGACGGGCGTCTCGCCTGACGAGTATGCGGTCCTCAGCGTGATCGCTGTTCTACGTGCCGTCTCGCCGACTGAACTCGCGATACGGCTGCGAATCCCGCCGACCTCGATCTCGAGATACATCGCACACTTGGTGGACGCAGGTCTGGCCGTCCGGGCTCCGAACCCGAGTGACAGCCGCTCGTACCTCCTCGAGCTCACGCCTGAGGGCCGCGCGCTCGTGCGTAGAGTCGCCCCGCGGATTCGGCGAATGGTGCAAGCTTTGCGGGCGCACGAAGACATTGACGATATCGAGGCTGCGCTCGTCAAGCTCGAGCGGGCCGTACGCTCGATCACGCTTGACGATACTTCCATCCGGCAGTAAGTTGCTGCCGTATGGCAGTAGCTTTGAAGCGGCGGGAGGCGCGGCCATTTGCCGCTGTCTGCTCGGCCTCGGCCGCCTGCGCTGTGCTCGGGCTGACCCCCGCGGCCACGGGTTTGGCTAGCAGCGAATCCGTCGCGCCGGCGACGATCGTCGCGAGAATCACGACCGGCAGGCGCCCGTGTCTCGCCGCTCCGATCAGGCGTTACGTATGGGTCTCGAACTACGGCGGCTCCACACTCGCCCGCGTCAATCCGAACACGAATCGACTGGCCGGACGGAAGATCAAGGTGGGGTTCCAGCCATGCGGTCTCGCGGTCGCAGGCGGAAACGTCTGGGTCGATGGATACGGAACGAGCAGGATCGAGCGGGTCAGCCTGAAGACGTTGAAGGTCTCCCGTCGCATTCGGGTCGGAGCAGCGCCGTGGGATGTTCGGTACGCGGCAGGTTCCCTCTGGGTCAGCAACAACTTCGACGGCACGGTCTGGCGGCTCAACCCGGCCACGGGTCGCGTCCTCAGGAAGATCCGAACAGGTGGAGGACCCGCGAACATCTCGTTTCTGCTGGGTTCGATCTGGGTCGGATCGACGTCTGGAAGGAGCGTCTTCCAGATCGATCCGAGCACGAACCGAGTGACCACGGTCTCGGCAGGCGGCGATGCACCAACGTCCCTCGAGGAATCGGCGGCGTCGATCTGGATTGCGAATCGCGACAGCAACACGGTGACGCGACTCGACCCGGTCTCGGCTCAGGTGCTTGCGACCATCCCCGTCGGCGCCAACCCGCATTGGCTCGCAGCGGGGTCAGACGGCACGCTGTTCGTCCCCAACAACGGCGACAACACGGTCTCGCGGATCGATCCGGCAGCGAATGCGGTCACCGAGACGCTCCGCGTCGGACCGGGGCCCATCGTGATCAGACGAGCCGTCGGCGACCTGTGGCTCACGCACCTGCGCGGGACCCAGGTGTGGCGCATACACGTCGGCTGAAGCTAGAGCCAGTGCTTGTAGCGGAAGAACGCGGCGAGCCCCGCGAGCGTCGCGACCATCGCGCCGCCGATGACCCAGAACGCCGCCGCGGTGTCGAAGCCCGGGAAGTGGACGTTCATGCCGAAGATGCCGGTGATGAGCGTCAGCGGCAGCATGATCGAGGCGAAGATCGTCAGCACGCGCAGGACGTCGTTCTGCCGATGCGAGATCGCGGACTCGTTCGTTGCCTCGAGCGCCTCGACGACCTCTTTGTAGTTGTCGAGCAGGTCCCAGATCCGCTCGGAGGCGTCGACGAGGTCGTCGAAGTAGAGCTCGAGCTCCTCGGGCAGGAAGCGCTCCACGCGCCGCTCGAGCAGCCGCAGCGCCGGGCGCTGGGGCTTGATGATCTTGCGGTAGGAGATGATCTCTTGCTTCGCCTTGGAGATGTCGCGCACGATCTCCTCGAAGTGGCCCTCGTCGATGTCGTCTTCGATCGAGTCGAGCTTGTGCCCGATCTTGTCCAGGATCGGGAAGCAGTAGTCGAAGAGGTCGTCGAGGACGTGGTAGAGCAGGTAGCCGGAGCTCTTCGAGAAGAGGCTCTCGCGGAGCGCGGGATCGTCCGAGCAGCGCTGGAAGAGGCGCGTCACGGGGAGCAGCTCGACGTTCGGGAGCGTGACGAGATAGCCGGGGCCGACGAAGACGTCGAGCTCGGCCGCGTTCAGCCGCTGGACGGCCTTGTCGTAGAACGGGAAGTGGAGGACGGCGAAGAGGTAGTCCGGGTACTCGTCGACCTTCGGGCGCTGGCGCTTCGAGAGCACGTCCTCGACGTCGAGCGCGTGCCAGCCGAAGCGCTCGGCGAGCTCGGACGCGGTCCCCGTCTCGGGAGCGTCGAGATGGATCCAGGTGAGACCGTTCGCCGAGAGCTCAGCCGGCTCGCGGCGCGCGCGGACAACCGGCTCCTCCGCGCGGGTGCGCTGGCGTGTGCGCTTGATGCGGGGCAGGCTTGGCATCGGTACTGAGCGGGTCGTCCACCGTCATTTCCCTGTTCGCCATGGTACCCGCCGACCCTCGCGCGCACACCCGGCGCTCACCCGTCGGAGGGATCAGGTTCTGCGGCCTAAGAACGATGGTCCCGGTGATGACCAGAGGTCATCTCGCCCGCCTCCTTGTCGCGCTGCTCGCGGTTGCAGGTGCGCTGGTCGCGCCTGCCGTCGCCGGCGCGTCGCCGTCGACCTTTGCGGTCATGCTGAGCGATCCCGGCGACTGGATCGGGGGAGGCCAGGGCCGGCTCTTCCATCCAGGGAACGGCACAGTGACGCTTGACGGGGAGCCCGGCTACCTCACCGTGTCCGTCGCCGGCGGCAACCTCGGCGACAGCTATTCGATGACGTTCGCCGCGCCGCCCGGCGAGGTGCTCCAGCCGGGCCTCTACCTGCGCGCCCAGCGCGCTCCCTTCCGTCAGGCCGGGCGAGCCGGGATCGACATCCACGGGTCGGGGCGGGGCTGCAACGAGATCTCCGGATCGTTCGAGGTGAAGGACATCGCCTACAGCGGCAGCATCGTCACCAGTTTCTGGGCGATCTACGAGCAGCACTGCGAGGGCGGAAGACCCGCGCTCTTCGGCGAGGTGCGCGTGGGCGAGCCGCCGTCTGCCGACCCCGCGCTCGTCGCCCCTCGGACGATCAGATGGCCCACGGGGGACGCGGGGTACCACTCAACCGTCGTGCCGGCGTGGGTGACCGCGGTCGACGCGGAAGTGACGCTGACCGGAGTCGCGATCGTGGGCGGGGCCGCGCCGAACTTCGAGATCCGCGCCGACGAGTGCACCGGACGGACGCTCGCTGTCGGCGAGTCCTGCCAGGTCTGGCTTCGCTTTTCGCCCGTCGACGCGGGGACGAAGCTCGCGCTCCTGCGGTTCACCGGGCCCGGCACCGAGCGCGACGTCGAGCTCCAGGCTTTCGCTTTCGGCGGCCGCACACGCGTCTCGATGACGAGCGATCCCGGCGACTTCATCGGTCAGGGCCGGCCCTGGTCGTACACCGTGGCGGACAGCGTGATCGAGGCGGCCGGGACGCGGCAGCACGTCGCTTTCGACGTCGACGGGAGCGACGCGACCTGGTGGTCGGCGGACTTCGCCGCGGCGCCCGGCGACATCCTCGCGCCGGGGACCTACCTGAACGCGACCCGCTGGCCCTTCAATGGAAACGGTCCGGGGCTGGCCGTCTCCGGAAACGGACGCGGCTGCAACACCCTGACCGGTCAGTTCACCGTCAACTCGGCCGCGTGGTGGAGCGACGGCGGCGTGCGCTCGTTCAGCGGCACGTTCGAGCAGCACTGCGAGGGCGGAACGCCGGCACTGCGCGGGACCTACGAGTTCCGGGCAGACGACACGACGCCGCTTCCGCCTTGGCTGGGAGGTCCACCTGCGCCTCCTCCACCGCCTCCGCCACCTCCGGCTCCCCCTCCTCCGCCTGCGCCGCCGCCTCCAGCTCCGCCACCTCCACCGGGGCCGCCCGCCCCTCCGCCGATCCTTCCTCCTCCACCTCCACCACCTCCGCCGCCGCCACCGCCCCTTCCGTCGTGTCGCGTACCGAAGGTCGTCGGCAAGCAGCTGGCCCGTGCGCGTCAGGCGGTGACGCGGGCCGGGTGCCGTGTAGGCCGTGTTCGAAGTGTCCGGTCCCGATTCGCCCGGCGCGGAATCGTCGTGGCCCAGCGCCCAGGTGCCGGAAGGCGAGTTCCGCGCGGCTGGCGCGTGGCTCTCGTCGTCAGCCGAGGGCGGCGCTAGCCGGGCGCCTGTGCGAGCGTCGGAGTGAGAGCCTCCTGGCGCGGGATCCGCTGCAGATCGCGGGGGACGTAGCGTTCGAGCGCCAGCGCGCCGGCGGCTGCGACGAGGCAGACGGCCGAGGCCAGCGGCCAGAGCGCGAACGGCTCCGCCGCGAGGATGAACCCGCCGACGGCGGGGCCAACGGTCCCCGCAAGCCCCCAGGAGAGGCTGTGCACGGCGAAATAGTGTCCGCGCAGGTGCTCCGGCCCGATATCGGAGACGAGCGCCTGATGCGCGGGGCCGTGGAAGCACTCGCCGATCCCGAGCAGCGCGGCCGCGAACGCGATCATGACGAACGCGGCGCCCGCCGTGAGCCAGTAGCCGCCCGCGTCGACGACCAGCCACGCGACCGCCCAAAGCAGCGGCATCAGCGCCAGCGCGCGCATGCGGCGCCGGCCCTCGATCCACTTCGAGATCGGCAGCTGCGTGACCACGATCACCACCGTGTTGACGAAGAAGATCGCGCCGATCTGCCGCTCGCTGAGGTGCGACTGGTCGCGGGCGAACACCGGCAAGAGATTGAACATCGAGTACCCGGCCGCGACGAAGAGGAAGTTGAGCGTCCAGAGGCCGAGGAAGGTCTTGTGCCGGATGACGGCCCGGTAAGACGCCGGCGCGGCGCCCTCGTCACGCGTGGCGACTCCCGGATCGCGAACGAACGCGAGCACGCCGACGTAGGCGAGGAACGTCACGGCGTCGAGGACGAACAGGATCGTGAACGTCCTCGGCTCGTGCACCTTCGCGATCCAGCCGGCCGCGAGCCCGCCGAGGCCGATCCCGAGGTTCATCGTCACGCGCTGCTGGGCGAAGGCGGCGTGTCGGCGCGTCGCGGGCGTCAGGCGCGAGATCAGCGTCGACTGGCTCGGCCAGAAGCCCGCGC
>WNFV01009977.1_pt1 | contig 10425 bp, 11 predicted proteins | sample 5400101 | NCBI WGS metagenome assembly WNFV01 (sample SAMN13153361, study PRJNA577476) | soil metagenome | isolation source: 115 cm soil or saprolite under grassland replicate 1 | place: USA:California | collected 2016-06-15 | reverse complement strand
ACACTCCGCCTGCTGCCATAGGTGTGTTTGGCGATGTTCCCACCAGCTATTGGGCTGCGGCTTGGATCGAGCAATTGGCAGCTGAGGGCATTACTAGCGGCTGTGGCAATGGCAACTATTGCCCCGAAAGTCCTGTCACTCGTGCGCAAATGGCTGTCTTCCTCGTTAGAACTTTTAACCTGCCTTGAGCTTGCACTTAATTACTGAGATAAAGTCGCTGTGAGAATAAAATGATTAGGGCACCAGATGACTTGGTGCCCTAATCATTAAGTGAATATGAAATGCTTAGATGCAAAGAGGGATTAACCAATCACCACTAGATCGCACTCAAGACAAATCTCAGTGTCAACTAAGACTTATGACCGAAGGTCTTAGTAATTATCTCAAAACCCTTTGGAGGCATATAATTGGAGTGCGAACAAAGGATAGCCGATGAAGAAAAAGAAACCTCTTCCAACGATCTGGGAAGTTCCTGACGAGTTATGGAAGCGCATGGAGCCTCTCATCTTGGAGCTTGATCCGCCCAAAGAAACGGGCAGACCGCGCATCAACCCACGGAATGTGGTGGATGCCATCATCTTTCGCATCCGCACCGGTTGTCAGTGGAATCACATTCCCCGTGTGTATGGGGACGACTCCACGATTCACCGAACCTTTCAGCATTGGGTAGAGTTGGGTTTGTTTCCGCAAATCTGGGCGCTGCTGGTAGAAGAGTGTGAGGAGTTGGGACTGGTGGATTGGGAATGGCAAGCTGCCGATGGTGCGATGGGAAAGGCGCGTTTTGGAGGCGATCAAGTCGGGCCCAATCCTACCGATCGAGCCAAAAACGGCTCGAAAAAGAGCATTTTGACGGAACGCAACGGTGGTCCGCTTGCGGTGGTCGTGGCGGGTGCCAATGTGCCCGATACGAAATTGCTGGATCAAACGATTGAGGCAATTATCGTAGATAGACCCAAACCCACCAAAACGAAACCGCAGAATTTGTGCCTGGATAAAGGCTATGACAATCCAACCGGAGAGGCAGCGGTGAAGAAACACAAATACACGCCTCATATCCGCCGCATTGGAGAAGAGAAGATCAGCCAGGGGAAAAAAAGTATCCGGCTCGTCGGTGGGTTGTGGAAAGGACATTAGCATGGTTATCCAAATGTCGCGGTCTTTTGATCCGTTACGAAAAGAAGACGAAAAATTATCTCGCACTTCTGCAATTCGCGTGTGCTATGCTTTGGTTCCGCAGATTAGCTCAAAGCACCTTTTGAGATAATTTCTTAGTGATTTCGGGAGTTTATCATTTTAATCGATTGCAGCATTCGGCAATATGACTGAAAACATGCTACCCGTATTTGTGCTTTGAGCCTCAACTCGTCCATGATGGGCATCCACAATTGCTTTGACAATCGCCAAACCAAGCCCGTTGCCAGGATACTCTGCTGAGTTTCGTCCACGGTGGAATCGCTCAAACAAATGTGGCAGATCATCAGATGGAATGCCAATTCCGGTATCTGTGATCGTAAGGATAACCTCAGCTTCACTATGATTTAAATTCAGCGTGATGACGCCATTCACCGGGGTAAATTTAAGCGCATTATCCAACAAATTATTTACTGCGCGTTGAAGTTGTAGCGCGTTTCCATGAAACGGTACTTCGCTGTCTGGCAGAATTAAATTGAAGACTCGTTCCGCCTGCTCTGCGCGGGAGGCAAATATCTCGCCAATTTCAGCGATGAGTTGACGTAAATCCAGCAGTTCAAAGCTCGGTACAGATTGAGCCGCCTCAATCCTAGATAGATCAAGCAGACTCTGCACCATCGCTTCCAGTCGTTGGCTCTGTTCTTGCGCGCGCGATAGATAAAGGGTTCGCGATGAAGCGTTTTTCTCTTCAAATGCCATTTCTAAGTTGGTCTGCAACGCCGTTAGTGGTGAATTAAGTTCATGAGCAGCGTCCGAGACAAAACGGCGCAGCGTGTTGACAGTCGTCTCAACTTGGTCCGCCATCTCGTTGAACGAGCTCGCCAGTTGTCCGAGCTCGTCCCGGCTCCTGACTCCCGCGCGACTGGATAGATCGCCCTGGGCCATGCGCGCGGTCACATCTGTAAGAGCCAGCACCGGCGCGCTGATGCGCCGGCTGATATACCAGCCGATCGCTGCAGCCAGCAACACGGCAATGGCGCTGGCAAACACCCATCCCCACGCCACACTCGTCAGGATATCGCGCCCGTAGGCGGGCCCCTCCGATAGCTTCACGCTGCCGAGCATCCTCGCATTCCGCGGATCTAGTATCAGCTCCATGACCGTCAGAGTAGAACGAGCAGCCCCAGGGTCAGCCGCCGCGGCATTCAGTTCGAAGCCAAACGGCGATCCGACTGCCTGGAAAGAACGATAGACATAAAAACCGTCACCGGGTGGACCGGGTGGCTTCCGTACCGGGGAAGTCATTGTATCGCCGCCTATGACGAAAACCGATAAGCCCGGCTCATCATTGGGCGGAACGCCAATGGTCTTAACCATCATTTGTTTCACAACGCCGAACTTGACGTCAATATTTTGAGGCGGGCCGGAATCATAGAGCAACTGCTTCTGCAGGCTATAGACTTGGATGCGTGTCTGAGAGAAGAACGCTACATTCTCGATCTGCGACTGTGCCTCGTCATGGGAAACTTTCTCGGACATCATCGCCGCCACCAGATCGCCGGTGGCCTGGGCATTCCCTCGCAAATATTCGAGTTCCAGGCTCGAGTAATAATTTTGCAGAATCGCCAGCAGAACTGCACCCAGAACAATCGCCGCAACCAGGGCAATCGCCGCAAAACTCAATGCCAGCCTCGACCGAATGGATTTAAACATCATTTCATGCCTCCAAAGGGAATACCGATTAGGTCAGTATCCCTTTACAACAGGTATATACGTCACAGAGGGTTTTCATTAGGCAGTAAATAGAACTTGAAAAGTCATTCCATGGCGACAAGGGCTAATCACCAAAGATTAACTCATTCGGTGCGGCTGTCAAGACCATTTTCACTCACTACGGTATCGGCATTTTCTATGTTCACCGTCTGCATCATCACGGATGTCAACAGCCGAGCCTTCTTTTATCTCCACCTCCATCACCTCTGGACTACCATCCACATCGGTGTCATAGATAGTATAGATACCGGGGTTTATTTGTACGTCATTCTCTGGGAAATTATCGACCGCCGGAATGACGATACCACCAGGGTCAACTTCCATTTGATGGTAGGTGCAATTTCGCAACGATGCCAGCGTGGGCCAATCCGTCGGCGTGATCTCTGGCAAGTTCATCACCTCTCCGCTCACTGATACGAAATGAGTCTGGATCGAAATCCAACCGCTTTTTTCTGGGTGCCCGGGAATGGTGATCTGTAACCATTTTGCCAAGACATCACGGGCGAAGGCCTTGGCGCTTTGCCCATCCATCAGCACAGAGACCGCATTATAGGCCAAGTCCGGACCGCGCCGGATAAAAACGTTTCCTTTTAGTGCCGTGACAACGATTGCTTGAGGAGTCGGCGTTGGAAATATAGTCTCGGTCGGGAGCGGAGGTAGGCTAGCTGTGAAGGCCTCGGCGGTGGAGGAAGGCGATGATGGGACTGTCTTTGTAAATTCCGGCGATGACGTGACAAGAACACCAGCCGATGAGCAACCGCTGACGACCAGAGCAATCCCAACCAAGCCCAGTGCCAACCGCCATCGAATGGTTCTGAACACCATCTCATCCATCCACTTGGACTAAAAAGATCAACACTTTCGGCGCGGCTGTCGAGTCCATTTGCTCACCCTATTTCGTGATGAACGCGGGAGGGGAGTATACAAGTACATCTGCGATGATGCGGTCGCCCGTCTTCCTTCCCCAAACTGTGATCATGCTAGACTGGCCAACCTCATCTAGTGATCCCGGCTCAACTACCTGTTGGATCTTCTGACCCTCGGGCAGCGGACCGTCGAACTGCTTCATCGTTACATCTTGATAGACGGTCGTCTGAGAGCTGACGACGACTTCGACCGTCGGCCCGTCGTGGTTGGACGATGTCTCCATGTTGCCGGACTGATCTTTCTTCACGCTCATCATTACCTGACCGGTGCCAACGAAGATGCTCTTATCCTGGCGGTGGTCGAAAATCCCGCGCACATCTGCCGATGTCTGTGGCAGTTCCTTAGCTGGTTGAATGTCACCAAGGTCAATTCGCACGCCCTGGCCGCCACCACCTGGAAACAGGCTTGGTCCGCCCGGGCCTGATAGCCCTGGCAGTCCCTGTCCGTTCAACAGCCGTCCGCCGACGAACGCCGCGCCTGCTAATAACACGACGAGTACAACGATCCCGCCGATGACAAGAATATTTTTTTTCATGGGTTACCTCCACATTCGAGATTTGTTTTCTATACCTACGACTACCGCAAACGGTTTACAGCCTGCATCTTTCGGAGCGGCGGTCAAGTCCATCTTGCCTATCCTATTTCGCGATGAAGGCAGGTAGCGAGTACACGAGCACGTCTGCGATGAAGCGGTCCCCCGTCTTCCTGCCCCAGGCTGTAATCAAGCTAGACTGGCCGATGTCGTCCAATGATCCTGGCTCGAGCACCTGCTGGATTTTCTGACCGCTCGGCGGTGGACCGTTGAACTGCTTCATCGTCACGTCTTGATAGACCGTCGTCTGCGAGCTGACGACGACTTCGACCGTCGGCCCGTCGTGGTTGGATGATGTCTGCACGTTCCCGGACTGATCTTTATTCACCATTATCTGAACCCTACCCGTGCCGACAAAAATGCTGTTGTCCTGACGATGATCGAACAAACCTCGGACATCCGCAGGCGTCTGTGGGAGTTCTTTGGCCGGTAGAATGTCGTCAAGGTCGATTCTTGTGTTCTTGCCGTCGCCGCCTCCCAGAAACATGCCTGGTGATCCCCCGGGGAGTCCCTGCCCGTTCAAGAGTCGCCCGCCGACGAACGCCGCGCCCCCCAGCAGGAGCAAGAGAGCGACAATGCCACCAATCGTGAGCATACGTTTTTTCATGATATGTCTCCAAATTTAAGATTTTGATTCTTATTCTTATTAATCACTGAAAATTGATCACCGATTACTCATACCTCAGCGCTTCGATCGGGTCGAGCTGTGAGGCACGCAGTGCCGGGTAAATACCGAAGATCAATCCCGTTGCCAGCGACACGCCGAAGGCGAGTGGCACACTGCGCAGGTCGAGCAGCGCCGCGCCCTGATTTAATGAGGCAGCTAGGGGAACCGTCAATACACCGACCGCGATCCCGAGCAGTCCGCCTCCGGCGCTCAACAACACCGCCTCCAGCAAGAACTGGGCGACCACGTCGCGGCCGCGCGCTCCCACCGCCATCCGCACGCCGATCTCGCGCGTGCGCTCGCTCACACTCACCAGCATCACGTTCATGACGCCGATACCGCCCACGACGAGCGAGACGATTGCCAGAGCGGTGAGCAGTAGGGAAAAGGTGGCCGCCGACTGCTGCTGCGCTCCCAGAATATCCTGCTTGGTGGTCATGTGAAAATCGTCGGCATACTTGCCGTCCGGTCCCTGTGTGATTTCATGCTGCTGGCGCAGGTAGGTCGCGATCTGTGCTTTCGCCTCTTCCATCTTGGATTCGTCCGTCACGTGCGCGGTGACCGTCACCCACGGCTCCGTGTCGAAGAGATTCTGGATGGCGAAACTGATCGGCACGACGAGCCCCTCGTTCGGCCGTGTGTTAATGCGATCCTCTACCTTCACTGCCTCCAGTTCTGCCAGCACGCCGATCACCTGGCAAGATTTGTGATTGACCCAGACGGTCTGGCCAATGGGATCGTCGCCTTCGAACAGATCCAGCGCAGTCTGGTAACCAAGCACGCAGGCCGAATCCCCGCCCAACACCTCAGAGTCGGTAAAGAAACGTCCCTGCCCCATAAATCCCTCCACCGTCAGCGGTTTGTCGGACGGCCAACCGACAGGCTGGACCTCGCCCTTGGCGATCACACTCAACAGCGCACCTGCATCCGTGCCCTGGAAGCTCATGTCTTCCGTCTGGCGCCTGTACCGCAGCTTGGCCGAGCCGCTCACGCTCATTTCCACCCGATCCACTAGGGACGCGGCTTCGGGCATCCCCAGGCCGTCTTCGTAGGTTAGCGTTTTTCCTGCTGCTTGCATCTTCCCGTTTTTCATCTGGAGATCCTGGTCAATCTGGATCTGGTCCGAGCCGAGGAAGCGGAAATTTGCCTCCACGGCCGCCCGCGCGCCGTTGCCCAAGGCCAGCGTGGCAATCACCGAGGCCACGCCGATGATGATGCCAAGTGTCGTGAGCGCGGTGCGCAGTATATTGCTGCCGATGCCGCGCAATGCGGTGAGCAGCGTATTAAGCAGCGACATTGATGGGCCTCCCGTTCACGATTTCGCCGTCCTGCATATGCAGGCTCCGCCGGGCGTAGGCCGCCACTTGCGCGTCATGAGTCACCATCAGGATCGTATGCCCCTCCGCGCATAATTCGACCAGCAGGCCCATAATGTCCGCACCGGTTTTACTATCCAGGTTGCCGGTCGGCTCGTCGGCCAGGATGAGCGCAGGTTTGGTGACCAGGGCACGGGCGATAGCGACGCGCTGGCGTTCGCCGCCAGACAATTCATTTGGTTTGTGCTGGGCACGAGGCCTCAGCCCCACCCGTTCAAGCGCCTCTTCGGCGCGTTTTTCTACATCAGGCCCGTACTGCCCATACAGCAGCGGCAGCGCAACGTTGTCCAGCGCATCGAGGCGCGGCAGCAGGTTGAAGGTCTGGAAGATGAAACCGATACGCGCGTTCCGTACCTGGGCGCGCTCGTCCTTCGAGAGTGTGCTCACGTCGCGCCCTTCGAGCAGGTAGCGCCCCGCCGTTGGTGTGTCCAGACAGCCGAGCAGATGCATCATCGTGGATTTGCCGCTGCCCGACGGTCCCATCAAGGCTACGAACTCACCTATCTCCACCTCAAGGTTGACGGCGCGCAAGGCGTTCACGATGCTGTTTCCCACGGTATATGTGCGAGTCAGGTTTTCGGTCTGGATGATTTTCATCTTACGACTACCTGTTCCCCTTCCTCGAGGCCGGAAAGGATCTCCACGTTCGAATCGCCGCGCAACCCGATCGTGATTTCCCGGCTCTCAGTTTCCGACCCATTCCATACCTGCACGCTGGCCTTGTTGTCTCCGGACGCATGCACCACGCTGCGGGGCAGGCAAAGCGCTCCCTGGCGATTAGCAATCGTCACGGCGGTGTCTACGGTCATGCCATCCACCAGTCCATCCGGAACTTCGTCAAGAGAAAGGAAGATGTCATATGTCGGCGAGTCGCCTTCGCCGACCTTTGGGACGATGCGGGCCACTTTTCCTTCAACGGTCACATCAGGGCGGGCATCGAAATACACCAACGCGCTCTGGCCCGGCTCCAGCAAGGGGTAATCCTCTTGTGTGACATTGGCCTTCACTTCCAATGCTTTTGGGTCGATAATCTTGAACAGGGTGTCGCCAGTCTTTTTGGGCAGATCGGTGACCGCATCCACTTCGGTCACGATCCCGCTGAACGGCGCTTTAAGTTCCATCTGGTCAAGCGTGGCCTGGGCGGCATCCAATTTCGCTTTCTTCAGTGCAAGATCGTTGTCTGCTTTTTGTATCGTCTGTGCATCCACATAGCCTTTGTGCCATTTGATTTCGGGGACCTGTTGGCCGTTAACGTACTTGATGATCACGTCTTCAATCCACTGCTTGCCATTCAGTGACAAACGATAGTTATAGGCCTTTTGGTAGGCGGTCTGGGCGTCTTTCAAAGCGATTTGCGCGTTTGCTTTGGATGTATCGTCCAGCCTCGCAAGGATTTGGCCGGCAGAAACACTCTCACCTGCTTGAACGAGCACCTGGGAAACGTTACCGTCAACCGGCATCAGGATTTGGGTTTCACTGGTATTGCGTAATTTGCCAGGCGCCTCGACGGTCTGCTGGACATCGCATGTTGTCACGGCAACAGTCTGGGGCGCCTGGGGAGTAGGCTGTCCCTGGGCGGAGCCGGAAAAACCGAAATATCCGGCTGCACCGACGACCAGCAGGATGGCGATGATCGAAAAGATGATGATAGTTCTGCGTTTCATGTTGTTTGTACCGGCCTTTCAAGCTCTGTAAAATAGAAAACAGGCAAGGAAATTCTCCTTGCCTGTCAGTATAGACCGCCGAGATTGTGTGACGATTGCGATACGATTAAGGTTTCTTAATCTCGCTTGCCAGTCTGTAGCCGATACCTGGAACAGTGAGAATCAATTCCGGGTGGCTGGAATCATTTTCTATCTTTTCACGCAAATGCCGAATATGTACATTGACGGATTTCTCACTTTCAAGATCAGGCGCATATCCCCAGACTGCTTCTACAATCTGTCCACGTGTGAGTGCCTGTCCACGATGACGCGCAAGATAAGACAAGAGACGGAATTCGATGGGCGTAAGGCTGATGATCTCATCTCCGCGTCGCACTTGACCTGTAGCTTGGTCCAGCACCAGATCCGCCACCAGCACGGACGCAGACTCTGCTACCGCGTAATCGCCATAAGCTCTTCGTAATTGGGCGCGTATGCGCGAGACGAGTTCGCGCAAACTGAATGGCTTGGTCATGTAGTCATCTGCACCCATTTCAAGGCCAAGCACCTTATCCAGTTCATCTTGCTGGGCAGTAAGCATGATCACAGGCTGGCGCAATCCTTCCTGGCGCATCTGCCGGCAGAAATCAAAGCCCGAGCCATCAGGCAGGCGAATATCTAGAATGATGAGATACGGTGAACGCTGGCGAGCATAATCTATACCTTTGGCTCCTGTGGTACAGAGATACGCATCGAAACCGTGATGCTCTAATCCAGCCAGCAAGCTTTGCCCAATGGCAGGATCATCTTCGATAACAAGAATTTGACTCTTGCTCATATGGTTTTTATGATATGCAAAATGAATTGCTGCAAAGTATAGCACGGCAACCACACATAGCAATTCCACTGCGCGAGTGGATGTTATAATTTTCCCTGCATTCCATGGCCGTTGTCCAATATACTTTTACAGTTGGAGAATTTGGCGTGAAGAACAACTTGATAACATGGCTCATCGGAGCTGGGTTAGTGATCGCGTATATTGGTATCAGATACAGAAATCCTGTTGTGATTGGTCTGGCCGTTGGTGGCCTTGGAATTTTCGGCATCTTCAGTGGCATACAAATGATTATCACCAAGCGTGCCAATGTGCCAACAAGCGATTCTATAAATGCACACAAGGAACGTCACACAGGAATAGCGGCACAACTTTGGGGTTTTCTGTTTATCATGATGGGAGCCATTATAGTTTTGATCGCGCTTGGTATGACCGTCTTTCCCTTCAATTCAACGAAATGGGTAGACGTAATTTTGGATAACTCTTTCAGCGCTGGACTTTTCCTAATAAGCATTGGCCTACTCATTGCAATCTATGGGATCATCCGTTTGATCGCGGGCAATGCAGCTTATGTTGAAACCAAATTAACACCCTTTGAGCGCCTCGCAGGCGGACTTTATTTCCTGCTATTCGGGTTGGGGATTCTAGGAGCAGGGATCTGGGTTAGCATCTCACCATCCAGTATGAAGGCATTTTTCCAATTCTTGGTTTCTCTCATTGGAAAGCTATTCATTGGCTAATATATTAGAAAATATAGATTTAGAAGGTATAGGTTAACCATGCCCCCACGACCCCGTTATCCCATGCCAGATTTTATGCGCGCAGCACTAACAGAACGCGGCTTGATGGATGCTTATCATTCCCGCCCAGCGTATCAACAAAACGATTACATCGGCTGGATCACGCGCGCAAAGCAGGAAGCCACAAAGCAAAAACGCTTGAAACAAATGCTGGATGAATTAGAGAAAGGCGGAGTTTATATGCAAACGAAGTGTGCGCCTAGCGTCGTGCATTACCTACCCATGGCAGAAGTTTGTTGAACTATCATCTGTCTACATAAACTGACTCCGATACTCTAGACTGTCTGCTAAACTTATCCGCCCAGAATTACCCATGCCGTTAGTTCGATACAGTTTCCTGTCGTCTATTTTATGAAGGCTAATTATAGGGAGATTTCAACAGCGAAATGTCTGGCTTTTTGTCTATAGTGTAAGCATGGCTGGCTCACCTGCTTTTGAAGTCTAAGAATTGAGCAAAAAGTGTGACCACTGCGATATTTTTAGTCACTATTCCCCCAGTATTTGATGAAGGCGATGTTAGCACAAGCCTGAGCAGTTGCGGTCGTCATGATCCGATGACACCACTGCTATCAGCGGGAATATAAGATCATAAATTCATCGATAGTTGAAGTGCATAATCAATGGTCTGCTCTATCCCCATGGCACGACCTTCGGCCGAAGCATTTGCAAATGTGATTTCGT